>VSSQ01000165.1_pt1 | contig 84569 bp, 85 predicted proteins | sample 4763081 | NCBI WGS metagenome assembly VSSQ01 (sample SAMN12137344, study PRJNA551015) | bioreactor metagenome | isolation source: SDC9 anaerobic chlorinated ethene degrading culture | place: USA: Knoxville, Tennesee | collected 2015-01-01
CCCTTATTCTTTTGAAATGTTTTAGTGTGTTGTTTTTTTGTTTGAGCGGAAGCTCGCGTGTTTCTATTCGTTTTCTATTATGATTTATCCGGACACCGGCAGGTATCCAGCATACATCACAACAGAAAGGGAAAGAGAGCTAAAAAAGAATAGATATCATTCGCGATGATAATACAAATCAAAGTACACATCGCAGAGTTTTGCATCAGCAATCGTATATTTCCTAAAATCATTCCCGTCATTCAGCGTATACTCGCCCTCCGCATCCCTCTCCCAGAACAGGTCATACTGCCGCTGAAGCGTCCCGTTACCGGAATCATACCAGAATTCCGACACCGTCCCGTCAGCTGCGAACACATACTTCAGATTAAAAAACGACCCTCCATCTAAATACTCCTGATCTGCATGCCAGACACCCACTATCTCATCATTTTTCAGTTCCATAGAAACAAGTTGTATGCAAATACTGGCTATTAATATTTGCGTCATTTCTAAGCACCCGAACTGACTGTGTCGATAATTTAGGAAAAACACCAATATTTTTCAAGGTCTTCGATTAATACTCTAAAAATAACTGATAAAAAATTCGTAGTTAAAGCCAGTTTTATAGGTTTGCACGTTCAATAATAGTCTATGAAGTACACAAAACTCGTACTTGCCGTTCTGGCAGTCATCGCAGCTGGAGTGATCGCAGCAGGCTGCATCGCTCCTCAAAACAGTCAGACCCCTCAGGGAGAGTGGATCCTTACTGGTTTAGGTTCGGATAACACGCCTGTGATCGGCATCATCTCTCTTGAAATAACAGACACCGGCATCTCCGGAAACAGCGGAGTCAACATCTACTCCGGATCAGTCATCCTCGGTCCTGAAAACAACCTCATCATCAGCGGTCTTGGATCAACAAAAATGGCCGGGCCTGCCAACCTCATGCAGCAGGAGCAGGAATATTACAACGCCCTCAAAGCCGTCACCGGTTACAAGATCATAGACGGGACCCTTATCCTCATGGACAACACAGGGGCGGAGCTCCTCACATTTGCAAATGCTGCAAAAAGCCCTGTTGGAACCTGGACGCTTGATTCTGATCCGTCAGTGACTCTGTCCCTCCTCCCCGACGGAACCTTGAATGGCCGTGCTCCGGTCAACAGCTATTTCGGGACCTACACTCTCTCGGTCAGTAACGGACTCACCTTCTCCGGTATCGGCTCGACCCTCATGGCAGGAGACGAACAGCACATGAAGAACGAATCGGCCTTCTTCACCGCGCTGAACAACATATCCGGCTACAAACTTGAGAAAGGCACCCTCCTTCTCACGGACAATGCCGGAACCACCCTCCTGACCTTCAACAAAACCCCTGCTCTTGTTGGAAAATGGCTCCTCGCCTCTGATCAGAATGTCACCCTGAACTTCAACGCCGGCGGATCATTAGGGGGATTAGCCCCGGTCAATGTCTACGGCGGCTCTTATACTGCCACAGACAGCACCCTTTCAGTCGGTGATGACATCATCTCCACTATGATGGCCGGAACGGAAAAAGAAATGCAGGCTGAATTTGCCTTCTTCGCTGCGCTCAAAGCAGCAGCAGGCTACACAGTCATTGACGGGACACTGACCATCGCCGACAAAGACGGAACAGAACTTCTGGTCCTTCTCCAGGCATAACCCCCTCCTTTTTTCGACCCTGCGAAACCTATGCCGCAGATATCTCTTAACCATTCCGCAAAAAAGTAAACAGATGAAGATCAGGAGAAATGACCCTCAGCCGTTTCGTTTCGGCGTGCATGCATGTCCTGCGATAAACTCGCGGATCAGGTGCGCAGCCACCATGGCTGTCTGTCCGGCATCAGTCGGGAGGACCTCAACATAATCAAACCCGACAGCCTGTTTTGCCAAAGCTCTGACCACTTCCCGCACATCCGCCGGCGTAAGTCCGAACGGTTCGGGCGTTCCAAGACCCGGCGTTAAACAGCAGTCGATCGAATCCGCATCGATCGAAAGATACAGGGACTCTGTTCCGACAAGCTTCGCGATTTCAGCCAGTACAGAACCGATCCCCCTGCTCCTCACCTCATCAGCCGTAAAGACATGGTACATCTCCCGTGCACGGACAAACTCCTCTCTCGATCCGCTGCGCGCTCCGATGATAATGATATTTGACGTGACTTCATGTACCCTGGCAGTTACACAGTCATGATTGAACGGCGACCCGCGATATTCATCCTGCATATCAAGATGGGCATCACAGACAACATACCAGGCCGGGCGCAGAGCTCTCACCGCTCCGATCGTCACCGAATGCTCCCCGCCCATCATCACCGGGATCTTTTCGTCCTTCATCAGATCCAAAACAACATCCTCCACCTGACCGACAACGATATCCGGCAGACACTCTGCATACAGATCTCCCATGTCGTGAAAAGGGATATCGGGAAGTTCTACATCATAATAGGGATTGTAGGTCTCGATGTTGTAGGATGCTGCACGGATCGCCGCCGGTGCATCCCGGCACCCTGCTTTAAAAGAAGTTGTTCCGTCGAAAGGGACGCCGAATATTCCATATGCTGCGTCAGAATATGCTGTTTCTGCATCCGCAAAAAGAGTGTTAGAAAAAGACTGCATAGATGGAATTATTGTGCAGTCTTAAAGGTCAAGCTTGCGCTTGCCAAGCGACTCAATGTAAGGAACTTCCTGAGCCGGCTGGAATGATGCCAGAACGTGTGCGTCCTCTACAATAAGTTCAAAGTTATTGAAATCTTTCATATCCATAAACGTGACAACGTTTCCGGCGATCGTCAGGATCTGTCCGGTCTTTCTCTCGACGATCGGTGCATAGACCGTTGCCGATGTCGGCGAAACGACCGAGCGTTTCTGTCCGTCGAAAAGACCGACAACATCTAAACGTGCCTTTGCTGCTCCGTGTTTTCCTGGTTTGGAGATGGAGATGCTCTGGATCTTACATGGTTCATCGTCAACGACAACGTAACGACCTTCTTTCAGTTTTCCAACTTCAGTCTGTTCCTTCATAGTATATCTCTCTAAGTATGGGAGGTAATTGCTTATGAGTGTTACGACGCCCCGTGATCGGGCAAGTATTCATGTGGATATCCCGCCAATAAAACTAACAAGTATGGATCCCGCAGAGTTTCTTTCAGTTTGCGATAAAATCGCTCCCATGGTCGAGGAAGCGTTAGCTCCTCTCATCGGGACAGAGTACGGTGCCGCAGAGCTCTGCATGGGTGCGGACAACACCCCGACCGAACGTCTCGATAAAATCGCCGAAGATATCATCCTCGCCGTGTTTCGATCACGAAAAGTCTGCCGGGCCGTCCTCTCCGAAGAAGCAGGTCTGGTCACGGACATCGGCGGAGAATCCGGTATCGCCTACCTCGATCCGGTTGACGGCTCATTCAATGCAGGTGCGGGCATCCCCTTTTATGCGCTGTCGATCGGGCTATCTGAGGGCGGGAACATGGCCGCAGGCTATGTCAGAAATCTTGCGAACGGCGAGACCTTCACGGCGATCCGCGGGAAAGGCGCCTTCCTTGACGGACGCCCGATCCGTGTTTCGAAAAAAGCCGAGCTGAACATCTCGGCTATGAGCATCTACGCCCGTGCGCCGGAGATGATCTCCCTTCTGGAGAAAGGTCTGCGTACCCGCCGGGGACGAAAACTTGGAGCTTCTGCACTGGAACTCTGCTATGTCGCCTGCGGAAGACTCGAAGGATTTTTAGATCTTCGCACCACGCTGCGGATCACCGATGCCGCTGCAGGAATGCTCATCTGTGAAGAGGCCGGGGGCATTGTCACACTGCCTGACGGCTCGCCTGTCTTGTTTCCTGACGATGTATGTGCCGGCCGGCCTCTGCTTGCAGCCAACCCGGCGATCCACACAAAAGTTTCAGATATCCTGAGGTCAAAATGAAGATCTGCATCGTATCCCGGATAGACTTTAAAGAGCCGGTCGAACTCGCCCAGTCGATCGGATGGATGCTTCGCGACCTGGGCCATGACGTCGTGTATGAACAGTCGGTTGCCGCCGAACTCGGATATGCGCCGGTCTCGCTTTCAGAAGATTTTTCAGCCGACCTTGTTGTCGTTCTCGGCGGCGACGGCAGTGTCCTTAGAACCATTCGGATGTTGGATCATCAGGTCCCGGTCGTTGGGATCAACCAGGGACAGGTCGGGTTTTTGACGGATATCGATCGGGAAAAAGCTGAAGAGATCCTCACCTCCCTCTCCCTTCCGCTCCCGCTCGATCCCCGTATGCGGATATCCATAGAATACAATGGCCGATCCGTCGGCTCGGCACTCAATGAAGCGGTCATCGTTACCTCTCGGCCGGCAAAGATCCTGAAGTTTGAGGTGTTCGTCAACGGAAAACAGATCGACGAGTTTCGTGCCGACGGGCTGATCATCGGGACCCCCACCGGTTCTACCGCCTATGCGATGAGTGCCGGGGGTCCGATCGTTGATTCAACGATCGAGGCGATGCTTTTAGTCCCTCTTGCACCCTACATGCTTTCTTCGCGTCCGTATCTGATCAACTCAAAAAGCGAAGTCGAGATCCGCCTCGTCTCCGTAAAACCCGCGCTGCTGGTGATCGACGGCCAGGATCAGTATGAAATCGGCGAAAATGCCAAACTGCTCATCCGCAAATCCCCTGATCCGGCTCTCTTCGTCGATGTGGGCAGAGGATTTTTTGACAAAGTCGAGCAGAAACTGCGTCTTCTATAAACGATATTAAATAATCCTATGACATATTTTAATCTCATGACAGATTATGCAAAAATCTCGGCGACCCTAAAGGAAGCTCTTCACCTTACCGGCTCTCCGGTTGCGGTAAAACTCGTTTCGTCACCCGATCAGATCCCAGAGGGCATCCCTGAGATCGAAGAGACCGTTCGTCACTGCCGGATGGTCTCCCTCGCACGGGAAGGAAAGATCTTCTTTGCGCCTGACGCCAAACACCAGTGCGGCGGGGGTGCCTGGGTCCTTGGTCTGCGCGAGATCGGCCCCTCAATGGACTCCGGCGAACACTACCTGAAACTTGGAAAGTACAGCTCACTTGGTGCAAGCAAACGCACTGTATACAATGTTCCTGCTCTGCCGCTTTCGACCTACGCAACGGTCTATGCTCCATTGGAAAAAGCGACGTTCATTCCGGATGTTGTGATCATCTTCGCCAATCCGTTTTCCATGCTCAAACTTGCCCAGTCCGCGCTTTTCCGACTCGGTGGAAGACTCTATCCCGAGTTTGCCGGCATCCAGTCGATCTGCTCGGATGCGACAGCCTATGTGTATCAGAACGGCGAACCAAACTTTTCTCTCGGATGTGACGGTTCACGTAAATTCTCCGGCATCGCTGACGAAGAGATGGTCGCCGGTCTGCCGGCCGAGAGGCTGGAAGAGTTGGCAGAAGCCGTTTTGAAGGTCACGACCGCCCCGGGTTCGAAAAAATAATCCTCCTTTTTTTACCACAGACCGGTGATCCATCCGTAGATTCCGTACACAATACAACCGACTGCTACAATCATCAGAACGATGTACATCAGACTTGGTCTGGTTTTTTCATCCGCATCCATACTTACTCGTTTGAGCGGCTGCAATATAAGACTCCCGCAGAGCAAACTATTAAGCGGCTGAAACAAATTATTAAGACGATGATTCATATTCGACGAGATGTCTGCGGATACTGCGGAGCCTGCGTTTCTGTGTGTCCGAGAGGGGCCCTCGAACTCATCGATGCCTATCTGACTGTTGACGAGACCCTCTGTAAAAGCAAATGTAAGATTTGTTCAACGGTCTGCCCGCTTGGCGCGATCGTAATGGAGGAACAATGAAGGAAGCATACGATGTTTTGGTTGTCGGCGGAGGTCCGGGAGGAGCTCTCGCTGCAAAGGCTGCTGCGGAGCAGGGCCTTTCCGTCCTCCTCGTCGAAAAGCGCCCGGCGATCGGTGCACCCGTCCGCTGTGCGGAAGGTATCGGGAAGGAAGCACTTGCCGAATTTATCGACCCTGATCCGAAATGGATCGCTGCCGATCTCGACAAGGCCGTTTTGATCGGACCCGACGGAACGAAGTTCACCATCGGCGGTGAACATGCGGGAGGAAAAGTCGGCTATGTTCTTGACAGAAAGGTCTTCGACCGAGAACTGATCTGGCAGGCCGCCGAGGCGGGAGCTGAAATTCAGGTCCATGCGCGTGCATCCGCCCCGATCATGATCGACGGCAAAGTCTCGGGCGCCGTGATCCATCAGCATGGAAAAACGTATGAAGTCCGGGCAAAAGTCGTTATTGCGGCCGACGGTGTCGAGTCCAAGTTTGCCAAATGGGCTGGGATCAACACGACCGTTCCGCTTGCCGAACTTGAGACCTGCGCCCAGTACATCGTCAACGATATCGATATCGATGAACGGGCGAATCTGTTCTACTTCTCATATACGGACGCACCGTGGGGATACATCTGGGTTTTCCCTAAGGGGCACAGGTGTGCGAATGTCGGTATCGGTATTGCCGGAACGAAATCCGGCGAAGGTCACCGTGCAAAGGATTATCTCGACCGGTTCATTGCCCGCGAGTTCCCGAACGGAAAGATCACCGAGCTGATCGTGGGCGGTGTTTCCGTCTGTAAACCGCTGGAATGCACCGTTGCCGACAATCTTATCATTGTCGGGGATGCTGCCCGTCTATCCGATCCGATCACCGGCGGGGGCATCTATAATGCGATGTACACCGGAAAGCTTGCGGGCGATGTCGCCGCAGCCGCACTGAAAAAGGGTGATACCTCGAAGAAAGCGCTGATGGTGTATGACGAGACCTGGAGAAACGGTCACCTTGGTCATGCCCTTGCAAGAAATTACGCGGTAAAAGAGGCGTTCATCAAAATGGATGATGCGAAGTTCAACTCGATCGTCCATTCGATGACGGATCTGTCTCTTGATGAGATCACGGTCAAATCGCTGGTGATTGCAATATTCAAGGCAAACCCCTGGCTTGCTCTCGAGCTGCCGCGTTTGCTTCTCACCCTATAAATCTTTTTTTTACGTCCAGATGATGTCGGGCATCTCCCGAAGCGGGATGTTTTTGAATGTGTATTTCGGGTGACCGGCGAGGAGAGCATACTGCGCTTTGCAGGTGTCCGGGACGCCGAGGTTTTTTGCGAGCTGAGGAAATGCGCCAAGAAGGATCATGACAAATCCTGCCCAGCAGGTCCCAAGCCCGATCGACGGGGCATAGATGTCTGCATAGGTGAGGGCGATGATACTGTCGACCAGTCCCATGTCTTCTTTTGGATCGGCAGCCGCGATGAGAAGTGCGGGGGCATTTCTGCAGATGACATCGTTTCCTGCATCCAGTTTTCGCAGGAGTCCGGCTGCGAGGCCGTACATGCGGTGGTCCTTTGGGACCGTTCTGAGGAGTTCAGCTGAGGCGGAGACGAATGCCTTTACTTTTTCCGGGTCGTTGACGACGACCCATGCGACGGGGTGTATGTTGCAGCCGGACGGCGCGTGGGCGGTTATTGTGATGAGTTCTTCGCATTCTTCGTCGGATACGGGTGTGTCTTTCCAGCGGCGGATGGACCGGCGGCTTTTGAGATGGCGGGCGAGGGTCTTGGGGTCGGCGAGTCCAGCCGGTTCGGTTTCCAGGTCGATATGCATGGCGCCGGTTGGACAGACTGCTATACAGTGTCCGCAGGAGATACAGTCGGGTCCGGGATGAACGACCGGGGAGGCGTCTGTATCCTGGCGGATGATGTTGTTTGGGCAGACGTCTGTGCACGATCCGCAGGTGGTGCAGATCCCGTAGTTTATCGTTATATGGTCGGCAAGGTTGGTCATATCCTAGTATTGGACTGCCGATAAAAAAAGTGTGCGGTCAGAGATTTTCTGCCGCAGCGATGAAGGGTTTGGTGCCGGAGACTTTTTTGAAGAGTTTGAGCATCCATTTTTCTTTCCAGGTGTAGTTGAAGCTCCCGCCTGATGCGTTGGGGTGGCCGCCTCCGCCGAATTGTTTTGCAATGAGGTGGCTGATCTCCGGAACACTGCGCAGGGAAAATTTTCCATTGTCGAAGACAAGAAGTTCGATGTCGGTTTTCAGTTGTCTGCGTGCTTCTGCGGAGGTTTCGCTTGGATAGCCGTAGGCCGGCATGACGGCGATGGTGTATTTTCCCCTGAATATTTTCGCGGCTCTGATGCTTTTTTTCATGCACTTGTTCTTGTCGTGCTCGATTTTTTCAAAGATGCGGGAGACTTCTTCGTCGATGATGATGCCTTGGACGAGTTTGTCTCTGATAAGTCTGAGGTTTTCCTGTTTTGAGGTGACGATGCCGAGTTTTGCGGATCGCGGATCCTGGTGTTTCCAGAGGTCGTAGTCGCATACGACGCGTGCTACTTCGCGTGCGTCAGGGTTGTCTTTGGCAAAGACCGAGGCAACGACGCCGGTGGCACATTTTGTTGTGTCTACGATGAGGGTCTGGACGAATGGAAGGATCCGTTTTTGCTCAGCCTCGGTCCATTTGTGGTGGTCATACCACTGAATGATCCAGCCTGCGGCATGGGCTTTTCGTATCTGGTCTTCGATGCCGTTCTGATATCCGAGATCGCTGATTATGAGTGTATCTCCTTTCCCGTTGCATCCGGCGACCTGCGCGAGAAACCAGCCGAACCGGCCGACGGATGAGAAGAGGGTGAGGATTTCGCTGCCGAACTCCATCCGGCAGACCGCGTCGGATCCGGCGGCGTCTAAGTCATTGTGGGTCAGGTGGACGATATTTGTGGTTCGTCCGACGATTTTTTCCTGAAGGGTCTGTTTATTGGTCCCGTTTTTAGTATTGGCGCTCTTGACCATTGTGTAGTATTGTGTTTTTGGAATGGATAAGATGTTTGAGAGATGCAATCAGATTATTATAAATAGTTATTCTGCTAACATTAGTTACGCAAGAGCCTTTATAGCTCAGTCGGGAGAGCGCCAGACTGAAGATCTGGTTGTCGCCGGTTCAATTCCGGCTGAAGGCATTCTATTGTCCTTTTTTTTAATAGGAGTTACGCGGTGTTGGGATGGATTTAATTCGGGAAGGAGTTGGTTGTGTGTTGAAACCTGAGAAAAAAAACAACCGCGAATCGGCGCGAACCGCAAAGCATCTCTTTGCTCTCCGCATCGGGTCTTCGACCCTCGCTTGAATCCCGCAAGCCTTTGGCTTGCTCCCAGAATCGGATTTGCTTTCCCTCACTTGAACTCGGCGTGCCTCTCGCAAGTCTATCGACTTGCTCCGCTGAGGTCGTCCGCTTTCAGCTTCCAACCCGCTATCACCCCGCCGGTTCACCCCTCATCGGGACCGTTCGGGCAAATCCTGTCGCCGCCCCAGCGGCTCCTGTGAGGGAAATGTTCATTGAGCATTGCTAAATGTGAATATTGTTCTTTTCTGACAATCTCAAGATAACAAAGGGAGGGGGTTCACCATTGGGAGGCGCTGGGGCGCCGACAGGATTTGCCCGAACGGTCTCGCAAATCTAACGATTTGCTCAGCTGAGGTCGTCGACTTCGTCGCCAACCCGCTCTCGATGAAGGGACGAGCAAGACAGCGTAGCTGGATTGCGAGAGTGAGGAGAAGCAAATCCGATTCGCTCGCCCGAAGGGCGGATTCAAGCGAGGGTCGAAGACCCGAAGCGGAGAGCAAATCTCTGATTTGCGGTTCGCGCCGATTCGCGGTTGGTTTTTCTCTTGTGTCTGCATAAATGCCTTACACGAAATCGAAGTAGATCTCATACGTGCGTCAGCATTTTCATTGAGAGCACACCGCGTAACTCCTATTTTAATTGTGATCCTCGATATTCATATGAGTTTGTTGTTTATCGCTGGTTCACACAACGTCTAGAAAAAAGTAAAAAATTATGAATACATCCCGTCGGGGGTCGGCATGAACTTTCCGTTCCGTCCCTGTTTCACCGCCGTGATCGCCTGAACAAAATCCTCTCCGGAAATCTTTGTTCTCCCTGCACGGACGGCATTCATGCCCGCCTCGACACAGATGGCCATAAGTTCCGATCCGTTCATATTCGGCGTCTCCTTAGCAATTTTCTCCAGTGAAACGGTCTTGTTCAGATGCATCTTTTTCGTGTGGATGGCAAGGATCATTTTCCGTCCCTCCTCATCCGGAAGCGGGAACTCGATGATGCGGTCAAATCTTCCCGGGCGCAGCAGGGCCTGATCCAGAATATCCATCCGGTTCGTTGCTGCGATGATCTTCACATTCCCCCGGGTATTGAATCCGTCCAGTTCGGACAATAGCTGCATCAGTGTCCGGTTCACCTCATGATCGCCGGCCGAATACGCTTCATTACTCCGTGAAGAACCGATCGCGTCGATCTCGTCGATAAAGATGATCGCCGGCGCCTTTTCCCTTGCAAGGGCAAATAGCTCTCTTACGAGCCGCGCCCCCTCCCCGATGTACTTCTGTACGAGCTCGGACCCCACTACCCTGATGAATGCGGCGTTCGTCTCATGAGAAACCGCTTTTGCAAGCAGAGTCTTTCCTGTACCTGGCGGACCCACAAGCAGAACACCTTTCGGCGGCTCGATGCCCACCTTTTCAAACAGCTCCGGTTTCAGGAGCGGGAGTTCCACCGCTTCGCGCAGGAGGGTTTTCTGCCGATCGAGTCCGCCGATATCCTCGTAGTTCACCTCAGGCGCCGTCTCAACCTCCATGCCCGAGATCAGTGTATCATATTTGTTCGGCAGAACCTCTACAAGAACGAACGACTGTGGATGCAGAGCACACTGTCTTCCCGGGACAAGCTCTGCCGGATCGACGTTCTCACTCACTTTTGAAAGGAACTGCGGGCCTGTAGTGCTTCGAACGATGACCCGCTCACTGGTTGCGAGAGCTTCTATCGTTCCTATCACCAGCGGCGGGGTCCGATATTGTTCCAGTTCGCCTTTGAGTTTTTTTGCCTCGCGTTTATACTGATCCCTTTCTGATTCCACAGCTGCCGACTGGAGTCTGAGCTGCCGGACCGTCTCACGCAGCTCGTAATTGCGTCCCTCGAGGGCAATGTTGGTCTTTCTGAGTTTTGCAAGATCCTCTGATGAAATAACCGGTTCTACCGAGATGATCGGTTTGATCACATCCGGGTTGTCATCCTGCCCTGATTCAGTCATGCTGTATTACCCTATGTTTGGTATATCTGATGAATTCAGTAAAGTATCTTTCGGAATACAGTATCTGCGGTTTTGATAAAAATGCTGAAAAAACCATTTCACTGCGGATCATCCGGCTGTTCAATGATTGCCGGATAGGAAAAGGGTTAATGTATGCGAGGGGAAATATAGATGAGCGAGTATATCATGCAGACAGAATATTGTGAGTTATGCGGGGCGGCAATGACAAAGAAAGGCAGACTGGTGCAGATCGAGGGAGCTAAACCTATGAGAGTCTGTGATAAGTGTGCTAAACTCGGTACCGAGGTCCAGGCCCCCCGTGCTCCGGTCCAGTCATTCGGCCGCCCGACGGTCGTGACGAAGACCCCTGCTCAGGGAAGTCAGCAGGCAAACCGTAAACGGGATATGTTCGATTTCATCGAGGGTGATATCGTTGAGGATTATCCCCAGCGGATCGCCGCCGCAAGGCTTGCCAAGGGTTTTTCCCAGAAGGATCTTGCCTTTGTTTTGAAGATGCAGGAGGGAGATATCAAGAAGTTCGAGCGCGGCGACCGTGCCCCGACTGAGGCGGAACGCAAGAAGCTTGAGAAGGAACTTGATATCGTTCTTCTTGATGCGCAGGACGATGATGATAAGCTTCAGAAGGGCGGTGTCGCGTCGACAACGCTTGGAGATGTTCTGCAGGTGAAGAGGAAATAATGTCATCCCCGCTTATTCTTGTGAACTTCAAATCATATCGCGAAGGGGCGGGCAATTCGGCAGGTCAGATCGGTTCTGCCGCAGAACTCGTTATGCAGGAGTCAGGGGTGACGATCGGGGTTGCTCCGCAGTTTGTGGAGCTTCATCCGTTTTGCAGGCATTATGAGATACCGGTGTATGCCCAGCATATCGATGCGGTTGAAGGGGCATTCACCGGCAGGATCCCTGCGTTTACCGTGAGGGCGGCGGGCTGTGTGGGTTCGCTGATCAATCACTCGGAACGCCGGCTGACGATCGCGGAGATCGAGGCGTGCGTGGAGGCGGCGAAGTTCAATCATCTGGAGTCGGTGGTCTGTACGAACAATGTGGGCGTTTCGGCGGCGGCCGCGGCGTTTTCGCCGACGTATGTCGCGGTCGAACCCCCGGAGCTGATCGGCTCCGGGATCTCGGTCGCAAAGGCGGATCCTGATATCATCAGAAACTCTGTTGCGGCAGTGAAACGCATCAGCCCCGAGGTGAAGGTCCTCTGCGGTGCAGGCATCCAGTCGGGCGAGTGCGTGAAGACCGCGGTCGATCTTGGAGCGGACGGTGTTCTGCTGGCTTCAAGCGTGGTGAAGGCGAAGGACCCGGAAGAGGTTCTCCGGAATCTGGTTTCTTTGCTGTAAAATATTCTGATCATCTTCTTTTTTTTTGCTGTTTGCTGAAAGGGCAACCTGTGCCTCTGATCATCAGGCGCTGTATGACCCCATTCCCGGGATAAACGATTATAGGGATTGAGCGCTTCAACTATATTGATGGTGACATGACTGCAGGGACACTCCTCTGCGATGTTATCCTCATCCAGACCGCGCAAAAACCGCGTCAGCAGTCCGTCTTATCCGGCTGAACCGGATACTGCAGAGAGATCAGATGAACAATACGCAAAAACCGATAATCGCGGCGTTTCCTTTGCGGGGAGAATGGCTCTCTCCAAACACGCCCGGGACAAAAATACCGAGTCACGGCACAGACCGGTTCGGAACACGCTATGCGTATGACTTTATTCAAGTAGATTGGAAGAGAATGGGCCGCCCTGCCTATCGCGTGAGTTTCCTGCACTATCTTCTTTTCGGGGTCCCGTTAAAGGAATATTACTGCTGAGGCCAAAACGTGTACGCGCCGTGCGAAGGTATAGTTCTCCGGGCAGAGGGCGGTTTTGAAGAACGGCCGCGCACGCATTTCCTGTCGGATCTCGTCAACGCATACAAAAATGCGCATTATTTTGATCCGGAACAAGACGATGTTCAATTAGTTGCAGGCAACCACATCATTCTGCAGTGCGGCGGCAATGTCTACGCTGCGCTCGTCCATCTGCAAAAAGGATCGATTCACGTCACTCCCGGACAGGAAATTAAAAAAGGGGATCTGCTTGGAAGAGTGGGTCACTCCGGCAATTCATTTGCCCCGCACCTGCATTTTCAGCTTATGGACAGCAGCGGCATAAGTTCCGCAAATGGACTGCCGTGTGCTTTTGAAAAATATGAAGTCTGCAGAAACGGCGGGTGGAAACCGGTATATAACGGTATTCCGACAGACAAAGACAGGATTCGGTCTGCTCCCGAACTGTTATGATCAGTACCGGCGATTATCAAACACCCGACCTTCCCGCGTCTCCGTCCCTCCCGAGGTATGTTTTTGGATACTCTTCATTATTAATATATTTGTCGATAATACACTTAGTATACAAAAGATAGTGAGGTAAAAAAACATGTATTGTCAGCAATGTCAGGAATCAAAAATCCCCGCATGCTCCCTTGGAGGCGTATGCGGCAAAAGCAAAACGACCGCCGCATACCAGGACGCCGTCCTCTATGCCCTGTCGGGACTCGCCTACCGGCTTGAAGCCGCAGGAAAAACCGTCGACCCGTTCGCAGCAGAAGTTCTCTTCGCAACGCTCACCAACGTCAGTTTCGACAACGCACGCTTTGCTGTCTATCTCGAAAGGATCATAGCTCAGAGAGACAGACTGCCCAAAGTCCAAGGAGAACCAAAGGAATGCTCCTGGAACCCGACTTCCGAAGAAGACATCGTCAGCGCAAAAGAGATCTCCCTTGACGCAATTGAAAATGCGGACATCCGCTCTCTGTACTCGCTTCTTCTCTTCGGACTCAAAGGTCTTGCAGCCTACTACTCCCATGCAGTCGTCCTTGGAAAAACCGATGACACCATTCTTTCGTTCATCACCAAAGGTCTTGCATCCAGATCCAAACCGCTCTCAGCGGATGAAAGGACCGCGCTTGTCCTCGAATGCGGAAAAGTCGGCGTTACCTGCCTTGCCCTCTTAGACACGGCAAACCACGCATACGGCATTCCCGAGATCACCAAAGTCAACACCACTCCCGGAAACCGCCCGGGGATCTTAGTCACCGGTCACGACTTAAAGGACCTCAAAGACCTCTTAGAGGCAACGCAGAATGCAGGCATCGACATCTACACCCACGGCGAAATGCTTCCGGCTCACGCCTATCCCGCATTAAAAAAGTATCCGCACCTCAAAGGGAACTACGGAACCTCCTGGGCAAACCAGAGAGCTGAAATGCCGAAATTCAACGGTCCGATCCTCTTCACGACAAACTGTATCGTCCCGCCGGGACCCGAATACAAACACCTCGTGTTCACGACCGGCGCTGTCGGCTTCCCCGGGTGTCACCATATCCCCGACTCGCCGAACGGAAAGGACTTCTCTCTCCTGATCGACCTGGCCCGCAGAGCAGCCCCCCCGACCGATCTGCACACGCCTGAACTTCTTACCGGCTGCGCTCACGAGGCGGTACTTTCGCTCGCCGGCAAAGTGATCGAACTCGTCAACACCGGAAAGATCAGACGGTTTGTGGTAATGGCAGGCTGCGACGGCAGGGATCCGGCACGAAGCTACTACACCGAATTTGCCAAAGCGCTTCCAAAAGACACGGTCATCTTAACCGCGGGATGCGCAAAATACCGGTACAACGCCCTTGACCTCGGCGACATCGACGGGATCCCCCGCGTTCTCGATGCAGGACAATGCAATGATTCCTACAGTCTTGTGGTCATCGCCCTTGCCCTTGCCGATGCCTTCAAATGCGGCGTAAACGAACTGCCGATCTCCTACAACATCGCATGGTATGAACAAAAGGCGGTCCTTGTGCTGCTCGCTCTCCTCTCGCTCGGCGTCAAAGACATCATGCTCGGTCCCTCCCTCCCGACCTTCGTATCGCCGGCGGTACTGGATGTTCTGGTCAAGACGTTTGGTCTGCAGCCTTCAACGACCGTTGAAGCCGACTTAAAAACCCTCAAGTGTGTATAACCACACACTTCCCTATTTGGAAAAGAACCATGCTGAGAAAAATCATCAGAATCGACGAAGAAAAATGCAACGGCTGCGGAGAGTGTGCCAAGGCCTGCCATGAAGGCGCCATTCAGATGGTGGACGGCAAGGCCAAGCTCGTTTTCGAGAACTACTGCGATGGTCTTGGCGACTGTCTTCCCGTCTGTCCGACGGACGCGATCTCGTTTGAAGAGCGGGAAGCGCCGGCATATAACGAAGCTGCCGTGAAAGAGGCAAAAATGAACGCGCCCGAACCCCTCCCGTGCGGATGTCCCGGGACCGAATCGAAAGTCATCACACGTCAGCGCACCAGCGATGCTGCCGCTCCCTCTCCGCAATCCAGCCAGCTCTCTCACTGGCCGGTCCAGATCAAACTTGTTCCAATCAATGCCCCGTACTTTGACGGCGCACATCTGCTGATCGCGGCGGATTGCACTGCCTATGCATACGGGAATTTCCACAACGAGTTTATCCGAAACAAGACGGTGATTGTCGGCTGCCCCAAACTGGACGCGGTCGATTATACCGAAAAGCTCACGGCGATCATCTCGAACAACAATATCCAAAGCATGACCGTTGTCAGAATGGAGGTCCCGTGCTGCGGAGGTCTCGAAACAGCTGCCAAAAATGCTCTCAAAGCCAGCGGGAAGTTTATTCCCTGGCAGATCGTGACCATCTCAACGGACGGCAGGATCATTTCGTGAACAGAAGATCGACTGGATAGCAATCCAATCTTCTCTTTATTCTGTCTCACTTAAAATAGGAGTTACGCGGGGCGATCTTTACTGAAAAAACTGAAGTTTTTATGAGATGTACTTCGATTTCGTGTATGGCATTAGTGTAGACACAAGAGAAAAACCAACCGCGAATCGGCGCGGCTGGTTTTTCCCATCTATCCACACCCAACAAATTCCTTTCCACATCGGAGCCACACCAACACCGCATAACCCCTATTAAAATAGGACTTACGCGGTGTGGGTGTGAATCCAATTCCGGAAGGGTACGGCTGGGTGTGAAAACATGAGATTATTTAACCGCCAATCTCCGCGAATTAACGCGAATCGCATTTTTCATGCGTTCGGGTGCTCTGCTTCGGCTGATGCGTGCAAATCGAAGATTTGCGTGCCGCCTCAAACAGGCTTTGCCTGTTTGGGCTTCGCCTACGCAGAATCGCACCCTCTCTGGAAAAGTCCACGAGCGATAAGCTCGTGAGACGTCTCAAGAGCCTTTGGCTCTTGGACAAATGCTGAGGAAAAACCCGCGTGCGGGTTTTTCTTATCTTGTATGCCTTTTTTTCTGCAAAAAATAGATGAACAATCCCTTTTCTTGATCTGGGGTGCGGGGAAGTGACTGCGGGCTGCCCCGAAGGGGCGGCCTCAGCTGAGCAAATCTTTGATTTGCGATTCGGCGCGGAGCGGCCCGCGGTGGGATATCCTATTTGCTGAGGACCCAATACGATTTCAGGTAGTTCATCTGGAGTGAAGTGTTCAGATGGGAAATTTGTAATGATTGTGAGGATACAATTCGTGAAGTATATCGCTGGGTGTGGAAGCATGAGAAAACCCACCGCGTAACTTCTATTAAAAAAATGGGTGCGGTTTATTTTTCACCCGTAAAAAATCAGACTCTGTTTTCTATCTCGTATTTGATCTTTGTAAGGAACTCTTCCGGTTTCATCGTCACCGTATTTCCATCGCGGGTACGGATCGACACGGTGTGATCCTCCAGCTCTTTTTCGCCGATAATGATCATGTACGCGGCACGCTCGGTATAATTCGCCTGCCGGATCATATAGCCGATCTTTTCATTGCGGTTATCAAGCTCGCAGCGGATCTTTGCATCTTTCAGCATCGCATAGATCTCCTCTGCATAACTCTCGCTCTTCTTTGTAACGAGAAGGACCTTTGCCTGCATCGGTGCGAGCCAGACCGGGAACCTGCCGGCGAAATGCTCCGTCAGGATGCCGATAAACCGCTCGATCGAGCCAAAACAGACCCGGTGGATCATGATCGGCCGCTGTCTGTCGTCGTTCTCATCTACATATGCCAGGTCGAAGTTGATCGGCATCTGGAAATCAAGCTGGATCGTTCCGCACTGCCAGGTGCGGCCAAGGCAGTCTTTTAAGTGGAAGTCGATCTTCGGCCCGTAGAATGCCCCGTCCCCTTCGTTGATCGTGTAGGGGAGCTTCAGCTGATCCAGCGCATCCTTCAGACCGTTCGTTGCCGCTTCCCAGTCCTCATCACTGCCCATACTGTTTTCCGGGCGGGTGGAGAGTTCGAGGAAATACTCGAAGCCGAACTTGGTGTAGACCTCGTTGATGAGCCGGACCACGCCTGCGATCTCGTCGGCGATCTGGTTCTTTCTCATGAAGATATGTGCGTCGTCCTGCGTGAAACAGCGGACACGGAAAAGTCCCTGCAGCGTGCCCCTCAGCTCATGACGGTGAACGAGTCCGAGTTCCGCGAGACGCATCGGAAGTTCCCGGTAACTGTGCGGCTCGTTTGCGTAGACCATAACGCCGCCCGGGCAGTTCATCGGTTTTATGCAGTAATCCTCGTCATCGATTTTTGTTCCATACATGTTGTCCTTGTAGTGATCCCAGTGGCCGCTGGTTTCCCAGAGGCATCGGTTCATGATCAAAGGTGTCGAGATCTCCTGATACCCGTTTTCCGCATGGAGTTCACGCCAGTAGTCGAGCAGAGCATTCCTCACGATCATGCCGTTTGGAAGGAAGAACGGAAATCCCGGACCCTCGTCGGAGAACATGAAGAGCTTCATCTCTTTGCCGATCTTGCGGTGATCGCGTCTTTCCGCCTCTTCCTGAAGTTTCAGGAAATCCTCAAGCTCTTTTCCGCTCGAAAACGCAGTTCCGTTTATTCTGGTCAGCATTTTGTTTTTGCTGTCGTTTTTCCAGTATGCTCCCGAGAGTCCGGTGAGTTTGAATGCTTTGAGGGTCTTGGTGTAGGTGAGGTGGGGGCCGGTGCACATATCGATGTATTCGCCCTGCTGGAAGAAACTCAGCGGCTCGTTTTCGTCCAGATCGGCGATGTGCTCGACTTTGTACGGCTCGTTTCGTTCCGTCATGAGTTTGACCGCTTCATCGCGTGTGAGAATGAACGGTTTTACCGGGAGGTTGGCCTTGACGATCTCCCGCATCTCCTGTTCGATCGCGGCAAGGTCGCTGTCGGAGAGTTTTGTGTCGCCGAGGTCTATGTCATAATAGAAACCTTTCTCCGTGGCTGGACCGTAGCCGAAGGCTGCGTGGGGGTAGAGGCGTTTGACGGCCTGGGCCAGCACGTGGGCTGCGGTGTGGCGAATGACGTGCAGTTCGTCTTCTTTTTTGCACTCGCCGAGTGTTCCGTCGCTGTAAATAACTTTCATGTATTCCTTTCTTCTCCTCGTATTTTCAACTCTATTTACGGCATTCAGATGTGTTTCTGCCGGACTTTTCCCGATATGGTCAGAGCTAAATATTCTTAATAGGTTTGGTTTTGCAAGGCATATGTATTTCGGTACAGGAAAGGATGCTGATGTTTTTTTCCGGGGGTCTGCGGTCTGGACCGCCGAAAACCGTAGTATTATCACATCAGCAAAACCATCTCTGGATATTGGTGAACAAGACATGACGGAATCGATGGATCAGTATATGCGGGCCGCATATGAGGAAGCGCTTCTCGGACGAAAGGAAGGAGGCATTCCGATCGGCGCTGTTATCGTTCGAGACGGGGAGATCGTCAGCCGCGGTCATAACCGCAGAGTTCAGGAGGGCAATCCGATCCTGCACGGGGAGATGGATGCTCTTACGAATGCCGGCCGTCATCCCGCTTCTTTCTATAGAGAATGCACGCTGTACACCACCCTTTCTCCGTGTATTATGTGCGCCGGGGCGATCGTGCTGTACAAGATCCCGGAAGTCGTTATAGGTGAAGACGTCAATTATCCGGGTGAACCCGCGTTCCTGCGTTCACGCGGCGTGAAGGTGACGATCCTGAATGATCCGGAGCTGATTGGGATGATGAAGAAATATATTGAGGAGAATCCGGCTGTCTGGAACGAGGATATCTCGGAAGAGGTCTGAGATCTCTTCCAGCCGGTTTTCATATACTCTACATCTCTTTTCTAATGGGAGTTACGCGGTGTTATCCTCAATCCAATTCGGGAAGGATATTACTGGGCGTGGAGACAAGAGATTGTTTAACCGCGAATTCTCGCGGTTAGTTTTTTTCATGTGTCCAAACCGGACAATCTCCCTTCCGAATTAGATTGCGATTAACACCGCGTAACTCCTATTCTAATTTTCATCTCAGGTTTTCACAACCGGCGGGACGATACCATCCCCCCCCAATCGGACAGACCTACTTGACGACTTGTCAGCTACTTGTCAAATCGTTTGTCAACAAAAAAAACACCAAATCTTCCTTTAAATCTAAAAATACCTTAAATTATAATTATAATTATTATATTTTACAATTTTACACAAAAGAGAGAGAAAGTCCCTCTGCCTCTCTCCGCTGACATGCCAGTTCCTCCACCCCCCCATCTTTCGTCTCCTCTTTCCACACCTTCGTCAAATGGGTAAAGTTGTCAAATACCAAAATCAAAGTCATTATGTTCCTTTGATTGCCGAAATTCGCCCGCAAACACTTGTCGAACCATTTGACAACTATCTTCAATTTTCGACAAGTCAGTATCTGTTCCTCCTCCTCCTGCCTTTTTGGTACATCTCCCTGTTCCGCCGACCGCCGCCCCGAATTTTTGCGGATAGGGTTCTGTCAATAATAGAGGGGGTATGAGTCATGGAAAAAATGTAGCCGGATTCAGCAAATTCCTCAAATATTAGTACGACGAATATAGTTCACATAGGTGAATAAGATGACAATAACATACTGTGGTGAATTGGAGATCGTGTCGAAGAAGATGAATGCAGAATCGGTCCAGAAGATCTGAATTCCGCATACATCTTCAGTGTTCACTGGTGGTTTTAACGAGCGCGAGCTCTACACATGCATAGTTTTACGCATACGACAGGTACAAAAAGATGGAATATACCAAAAGCAAAAATTACGATCCAAAGATCGTTAACGAAAAGATCATGGGACCAAACCCCCTGAAATTAACCGAAGAACTTCTCCAAGGCCACAACATCCGGCCGGGAGCTACCGTCATGGATCTTGGCAGCGGTCAGGGGCTCACCTCCGTCTTCCTCGCAAAAGAGTACGGATTTCGTGTCTTCGCCGCCGACCTCTGGAGCGATCCCTCGGAAAACATGCGGTTCTTCGAGCAGATGGGGTTGACCAGCAGGGATATCATCCCGATCCATGCGGACGCAACCTCCCTTCCCTTCGCCCACGAATTCTTCGATGCCGTTGTCTGCATTGACGCATACAACTACTTCGGCAGAGACAAAGCGTATCTGGGCGAGCATCTCCTCCCGTTCGTCAAACACGGAGGGTACCTCTACTTCGCTATTCCGGGAATGAAAAAAGATCTTCACGACAATCTCCCGCCCGAGCTTTTGCTCTCATGGACCCCAGAGCAGCTCGATTATATTCACGACGCCGCATACTGGGAAGACATCATCCGTGCCACGGAAGGCATCGATATCCTTTCGATCCATGAGATGGAAAGCAATGAAGAGGTCTGGAACGACTGGCTTGCTACCGAAAATCCGTATGCAGTAGGCGACCGGAAAACCATGGAAGCCGGCGGCGGGAAGTATATGAACTTCATCGCGATCATTCTCCAGAGAAAATAACCGAAAAAAACATCCCCCGTCCCGGACATAACCAAATCCGGTTCGTCAACTGAGTGGTTTCATATTCCTGGAAATCAATATAAGTAGAGAACATGGTACATCTTACAATCGATATAGGAGGAAAACCCGGCAAAGACTGCCGGGGTTTTTGCTCTTACTGCTACTTCAAACATGCAAAAGATGTACCCCCCTTCGGCTGCAGATACTGCCTTCCTTTCAAAAAAGGCTGTGAATACTGTGCCAAAGGCGTAAAAGAAGAATACGCCGGCTTCTTCTCCCTCAAAGACGTAGCCGATCACTTTCTTGCCGATCTCCAGATGCTCACCGGCGACATTACCAAGATCACCATATCGGGAGGAGGTGATCCAAGCTGCTACCCGGAGTTCACCTCCCTCTTTGAGATCCTCGGCTCGCTTGGCGTCCCCCTCCACATCGGCTACACCAGCGGGAAAGGATTTGATGACCCTGCCATTGCCGATTTCATGGTGGACAACCACCTGACCGAGATCTCATTCACGGTATTTGCCTCCGACCCGGCCCTTCGGGAAAAATACATGCACGATCCCACGCCAGAGGCCTCACTTGAAGTGATCGAACGGCTGGCGGCAAAAATCGACGTTTATGCAGCTCTCGTCATCCTTCCCGACGTCAACGACGGGGAAGTCCTTTGGACCACTCTCGCATGGCTCGAAAAAATCGGCGTCAAAGGCGTGATTCTCATGCGATTTGCCAACCGGGAAAACCAGGGACTCATCCTCGACAACGCCCCTGTCATTGAAAACCAGCGGGTCCATTCCGTGGAAGAGTTCCGTGACCTGGTCCAGGAAGCGGCAGCGCGGTTCAAAAACCTCCGTCTCTCGGCGACCCCGCTCTACGATCCTGCATTCGACTCACCTTTTGCGATCAGAAACGAGCCGGATCTCATCGCCCACCTCCCCCGGGTCACCGGCCGCGTCTCGGTCGTCACCGGCAGTATCGCCGCCCCGTACATACGGGAGATCCTCTGTGCATGCGGCGCAACGGAAGGAATGGTCGTTCCGGTCGACAAAGAGATATCCTGTCTCATCACGATCGATGACCTGAAAAAACTGGACCCTGCAGTTCTTGAAGAAACGGTCATCATCCCCGGCCGTGCATTCGTCCACGATCCCGAAGCCGAGCATCTCCTTGACCGCCGGGTCATCCGGGGTCCGGAGACCCTCTCCGCTGACGGTGAAACCAGTATGGGCATGGACCTGACCGGGGTCCTGACCCTGGAAATGGAAGGGTTCACCCATCTGATCCAGCTCATCAATCAATACGGGAGAACACAATGACCTACTCCGACCTCTACGCAAAAATCGGCTACACGTTCAGGAACGTTGACCTTCTTACTCACGCCCTCACGCGAACGGCCTATGCCCGGGAAAACGAACTGTCTATGCATGACACCATGGATTCCCTCGCGGTCCTCGGAGATGCTGTATTGGATCTGATCGTGATCTGCCGGCTCATCAGGGACGGGGAGTTTGACAAAGGCGAGATCACCAGAAAAAAGATTGATCTGGTCAATATGACGGTCGTCCGCCGGCTCGCCGAGGAGGTCGGTCTGCCTGAGTATATGAAATGGGGGAAAGGCGAACTCCGTATGCAGATCTGGACAAGCGGCCGTGTCTCAGCCGAGTGCTTCGAAGCACTGATGGGGGCCGCCTATCTGGACGGCGGTGTGGAAGCTGCCCGATCCATCCTCGATCACGTTTGGAAACCATAGAGCTTATTGGCCGTGAACACGATATGATAGAAGTATGGTACGGGTAAAAGCATCCCACATTTTAGTAAAGACCGAGTCTGAAGCAAAAGAGATCATGCAGAAGATCAAAGCCGGCGATGATTTTGCAAAACTCGCCAAGCTCTATTCCCAGTGTCCGTCAGGCAATGCCGGCGGCGACCTTGGCTACTTTGGCAAAGGTCAGATGGTCAAACCCTTCGAAGAAGCATGTTTCAAGGCAAATGCGGGCGATGTCGTGGGTCCGGTCAAGACCCAGTTCGGCTGGCATATCATCAAAGTGACTGACGTTAAGAACTGACTCTCTATGAAAAAAGCTGCCTTTGACGAGCTTATCGCCGCTATCAGGAGTGATGATACCGCAAGGCAGGAGGATGCAGCCAATAAGGTATGCGCCCTGCATGACTCTGCATCCCTTCATCTTATTTTAGCCGCGCTCAGAGAGGATGATCCTCTGACCCGGCGCGTTATGCTTTGGGCGCTTCGCAATTATTCTGCTGAGCTGGAGTATGCGCTGTATCTTCCCTATCTCTCAGATGAGGATCTGGGTGTCCGGGAAGCCGCACTCATGCTCTTTATGGAAGGCGGACAGCCGGCGGTCGATACGCTGGTTTCGGCCATCTCCTCAAACAACATGACGTCTAAGTATGCCTCGGTCCAGGCGCTTGGCCAGTTCAGAGTTCCGGCCGCGATCCCCGCGCTGATATCTGCGGCGTCATCGCCGGAATCTGATATCCGCGAGATCGCGGTTATGTCGCTTGGGGTCTATCATGATCAGGAGGTCGTTCCAACCCTTGTCTCTGCGCTGACCGATCTTCCCGCGGTCAGGCTGGCGGCGCTCTCCGGTCTGCGGGGGCGGCAGCTCTCTGCTGAGGAGCTTTCGGCTGTTTTTGCCTCCCTCACGGATGAACGCGAAGATACCCGCGCTGCCTGTGTCTATGTTCTGGATGCCCTGACGCCGGGCAGTCTTACTGCTGATCCGTCGCCGTATGTCCGCCGCGCCCTTGCCTCGGTGACCGCAGAGATCCAGGTCCTCACGAAATTATGCGGTGACCCCGATCCATCAGTGAGATCGGCGGCAGCCGAGTCGATCCGGAAACAAAAACTCCGGCTGGAAGATACCCTTCTTCCGCTTCTTGCCGATTCAGTGCCGGGCGTCCGCCGTGCGGCCGCCTCGGCTCTCGGCAGTTCGGACAGGCCTGATGTGGTTCCGGCTTTGATCTCCTGTCTTGCCGATCCAAAACCCGGGATCCGTGCCGCGGCAGCTGCCTCTCTTGGCAGTATCGGCGGCGAACCGGTGATAGAGGCGCTGAAAGAGGCGGCACATACGAATAATCCGGTCCTTGCCGGGATCATTAAAAATGCTCTGATGACAGCTGAACGGAAAAAATGATCACTCGCCGACCGCAGTTCTCACTGCGATCTCGGTCTCCATTCTTCTGACTTCATTTTCCACGTCTTCGATCTCGATCATTTTGACGCGTTTTTCCATCGGCGGATTGAGTTTTGCCTTTTGTTCATACTTTCCGATCTCGGCGGCGAAGTCTTCAGGGATCATATCGATTCCCCGCAGGGCATCGATGAGTTCCCGGGAGAAGTAGGTGTCGATCTGGATCTTTCGTTTGGTCGCATGGGAGAGTTTGCCGATGAACCGGCAGAGTTTGTCCTGATCTTCGGGACTCATGGTGTCGGTGAACTCGTAGTTTTCGATCTGTCTGAGGATCTGGAGGATCGGGATCAGGGATTCGGGGGTGATGATGTAGACAACATACTCGGCAAGATCATACTGATAGGTTGTAAGGACATCAAGCGTGCTTGACGGGACCACGAGGAACACCTCTTTTCTGACGTCGTCGTGTTTGCAGTATTTTTTCATCGCCTCGGCCTGATATTTCAGATATGCCGGGAAGTTTTCCAGTTCTTCGGGATTTTTCGGACTCTTAGCATCGAATATGGTGTACATCTTTCCTATCAGCACAACATTGTCCGGGGTTCCCTGGTGGGGATATTCACACTTCTCGCACCATACAAAATCATGCTTTCTGCAGATCGTTCTGATGCTTTCGGCGACTTCGTTTTCATGTTTCTGCCAGGAGACGGCAAGTTCCTCCTGTTTTTTCACCAGGAGATCCATCTGTTCGTTTGCAAGTGTTTCCCGATCGCTTTTCAGCTGATCGTATAGGGTGTTGATCCGCTCGATTTTGCGGTTGTACTCGGCGGTCTGCTCTTCTCTGACGCTTTCATAAGCGGAGATCTGCTCCTTTGCCGCGATCAGGTCGCGGGTGACGGCGTCGAGATTTTCCTTGAGTTCCTGATACTTTTGCGCTTCTTCTTTTCTTCGCGAGGTTTCAGCGGACATCAGTTCGTCGCGGAGGCTTTCAAGTGCCGCGACTCTGCCTTTTGCCAGGCTGAGCTGTTCGGAGAGTTCGGTGAAGGCTGATTCCAGATTCAGGTATCTTTCTCTTTCTTCACGTCTGCGCTCGGTTTCGGCGAGGGTCAGTTCTTCACGGGCACCTTCCATTGCGGCGATTTTTCCTTTGGCTAGGCTGAGCTGTTCGGCGAGGAGGCTGTATTCCCTTTCAAGGCTCTGGTATCTTTCCCGTTCTTCCTGTCTGCGTTCGGCTTCGATGAGGCTCTGTTCCTCGTGTGTTCTCTCCAGGCCGAAGAGTTTCCCTCTGGTGATCTCAAGTTCCCGTGTGGTGACTTCGAATCTGTCCCTCATGTCCTGATAGGCTTTTGTTTCTGCTTCCCGTAAGGCTTCGAGCGAGGTGTATTTTCCCCGCTCTTTTTGCAGTTCTGCGGCGAGCCGGCCGATCTGGAGTTCGGTCTCCCGGTATTTTTGTTCGGTTTCGTTTTCCCGTGTCCTGCAGCCGGCATAGGCTTCTTCGCCGCGGCGCAGTATCTGTTTCCAGGAAAAAAGCCGTTTGAAAAATCCTATGCTGCGCAGTTCTGCAAAAAATTCAGAGAGGGACGGGGCGGGTGTCATTGACTAACACTTTAGAGGGGTTGTTATAAGCATTTTACGGTATTCCGGGATTTTTCCCGGGTGGTTGACCGGCCGATTTCAGTGTGCAGCCTGCATGGTTATCGACTCCTCAGGGGCCGCAACCCAAATCAAAAAAAAGAGAAGAGTGCTATAAGAAAAATCGGCACGCAAACGAGGACTGGAAACCTGAAGCGAAGAGCAAATCTCTGATTTGCGGTTCTCGGTTCTTTTTCCTCTCCCCCTCAATTATTTCCCGATAGGACTTACGCGGTGTTAGCCTCAATCTAATTCGAGAAGGAGTTTAGTGGGTGTGGAAACCTTAGATAAAACCAACCGCGAATCGGCGCGAATCCGCCCTTCGGGCGAAGCGAATCGGATTTGCTGATCCTCACTCTCGCAATCCAGCTTCGCTGTCTTGCTCGTCCCTTCATCGGGAGCGTTCGGGCAAATCCTGTCGGCGCCCCGGCGCCTCCCGTGAGAGAGAAATTCATTGAGCGATTCTTAATCTGAAAAATATCCATTTTACTGACAATCATCACATACGATCAAGAGGCAAATCAATAGTGGGAGCCGCTGGGGCGGCGACAGGATTTGCCCGAACGGTCCCGATGAAGGGACGAGCAAGTCGAGGGCGGGCTGACACGCAGGGGAGGCCTTAGCCGAGCAAGGCTTTGCCTTGCGAGAGACTTGTGAGAGTGAGGGTCAGCAAATCCGATTCTGGGAGCAAGCCAAAGGCTTGCGGGATTCGCGCCGATTCGCGGTTGGTTTTTCTTTTGTGTCTGCACTAATGCCGCACACGAAATCGAAGTGCATCTCAGAAGTACGTCAGTTTTATGATTGAAAACACACCGCGTAAGTTCCAATCAAAAAAAAAGAGAAGAGTGCTATAAGAAAAATCGGCACGCAAACGAGGACTGGAAACCTGAAGCGAAGAGCAAATCTCTGATTTGCGGTTCTCGGTTCTTGTTCCTCTCCCCCTCAATCATTTTCCGAATCGTTCATCACCTTTCAGCACACACTGGATTATACTACATGGGATTGTTCGACACGTTCAGAAAACAGAGTAATGCTCCATTGAAAAAAGCTGACTCCGCAATGTGGCTTGCACAGGCCCAATCATACATCCGGCTCGAACACTACACCGACGCTCTTCACTGTCTTGACAAAGCGATCGCCTGTGATAAAGAAAACCCGATCGCATGGCATGAAAAAGGCCGCATCCTTGCCCTCGTAAACGAAGAAAAGGCCTCTATCCCCTGTTACGACCGGGCCATCGAACTCCGTCCCGAATCTGCCGTCTACTATCACAACAAAGGAGACGCCCTCGCCTCCTTTTGCCGATATGCTGAAGCGGATGAATGCTTCAAAAAAGCCCTCTCTCTTGCACCTGATGATGTGGTCTTTCTCACCAGTCATGCACGCATGCTCTCGCTTGCAAAAAAATACCGGGAAGCCGATGAGATCATGGCCCGCGTCTGCGATCTTGAACCCCGCGGCCCCGAACACTGGTTCAACCGCGCCACCATGCTCTACGACTGCGGCAAAATGGAAGACGCCGTCTCCTGCTACAAAGCCGCCTTCACCATTGCCCCGGGCCATGCGGTAAGCTACTTCAACTGCGGAAACGCCCTCTCCTCTCTTAAAAAATACGAAGACGCCGTATTCTACTATGACAAAGCATTGAAATATGAACGGTCCATGACCGGAGCCATGAACAACAAAGGCATGGCGCTCAGCATTCTCGGGAAGCACCAGGAAGCATACGACTGTTTCCGGCGCGTCCTCATCGCGCAGCCCAGCAACCCTGATGCCTGGTACAACAAAGGATACGAACAGCTGCTTCTTGGAAAATATGCGGACTCGGTCGAGTCCTTTGACAAAGCTCTCTCGTTAGCAGACGGAAACGACCGCAAACTCATCAAAAAATGCCGGGAGGCCAAAGAACGGGCCGCCCGGTCAGAATAAAAAACCCTCTCTTTTACGAGCCTTCGAAACGTGAATCGAATTTGGGGTTCAGCAGATGGACCTTCACCACCGAACCCTCCTGAACGATCACTTCCGGCCAGAGCCGGGTCCCGGAATGGATAGTAACATCGCTCTGCAGAATAGAACGCGCCCCGATCACGGTATTGTGCTCGATGGAGCAGTTGTCCCCCACATTCGTGCTGACATCCACGATGCTCCCTGAGATGGTGGTATTCGATCCGATAACGACCCCGTTATAGATCGAGGAGGAAAATATCTTCGCATTGGTCTTGATCACACAGTTATCTCCGATGCTCGTGTAGGGGCCGATGATGACATTATCTCCGATCATCACGCCGTTTCCGACCAGAACCGGACCAACGATCCGCGATCCGGCGCCGAGCGTGATCCCGTCACCGAGGGTCACGGGTCCGGTGATATGCGCATCTTTGATATTGAGCGTCCCGGAAACACTGGTAACTGTTTTTTCCTGAAGGATCCATTTTTCGGCGGCACGCAGCATCGCAGGATTGCCGACATCCGTCCAGTTCCCGCGGGCCAGCCAGCCGTTGAGCTGATACCCTTTTTCCATCAAAAGCGGGAAGAGATCTTTCGCGAAGTCGAATTTGGTATTCTCCGGAATAAACTCAAAGATCTGCGGGTCACAGACATAGATGCCGGTGCTTGCAAGATTCGAGAATATCTCTCCCGGCGACGGTTTTTCCCTGAATCTCCGGATCCGGAGGGATGCATCTATCTCGGCTATACCGAACTCACGCGGGTCCTCGATACTGATCAGACCAATCGAGGTGATCGCCGGTGAACTCATATGGTCCCGGTAAAATTCCAGAAGGTTCAGATCGGTCATATGGTCGCCGCCGACCACAAGGAACGGGGCATCTTCCAGATACTTCTGGGCGTTTTTCACACTGCCGGCGGTTCCGAGTTTTATCTCTTCGGAAACATAGGTGATATTTGCCCCGTAGAGCGACCCGTCGCCGAGAGCATTCTGGATATCGTCGCCCATATATCCTATAGTCAAAACAATATCGGTAAAGCCGAGGTTGGCAAGATGCGTTACCAAATGCACGATAGATGGTTTGTTGGCTATCGGGATGCAGGGTTTTGGACGCTCAAATGTTAACGGACGAAGACGGGTGCCTTCTCCGCCGCACATAATGCATGCTTTCATTCTGTCTATATTTGCTGTAGGGTGTTATGAGTATTGTGGGGTGAGGTGATCCGGAAAAACTGATCAGAGATCTGAAAAATATGCTCAAAAAAGTAGGAAGACGGGATGCCGGCGTCCTAGATCCCAAGGACCATCCGCAGCACGTCCCGGAGACCCGGGGCGAGACCTACAACGATCATTGCCAGCAGCACCAGATGCCAGATGCTCTCCATTCCCTCCTCTTTCCGGAATTTTTCCAGCACCCAGACCGCCGGGATGAGCACCGCGATCTTTAAGGCAAACATCACATACGGCGTTCCCGTAAGTTCGATCAGCGTGCTTCCAAGGACATGCTGCTCGATGTATCCCTTGAATTCCAGAGCATAACTCGTCGCCGAAGCGTCCAGCATATGGCCGGCGATCAACACCAGATAGAGCGGTTCATTGATATACTCCCAGCGGAACAGATATCGGAGAACGGCCCAGAGGGCCGCAGCGGCCGCGGCTGCGATTAGAAAGACCGCGATCCCCGAACCCAGATCCACCTCGGTCGCCCGGGTGAAGCCAAACCAGACCAGAAATCCCGCCGCGATCAGCGACGAAATAACCCCGCCGAGCATAAACGGCGTCGTGTATGAGATGACCACCTTCTTCTTCTGCAGCTGATACGAGATAAAAAGCATCACGACGGCAAAAATCAGCGTCAGTATATAGACCTGGGGTGTCACAAACAGGATCCACCATGGTTCGGGAACCATGCCCGTATCCTCGACGACGCGAAGAAGGCCGCCCAGAATTATGTATGACAGACCGGTGAGAATCAGGGGGGTGTCTATTGGAATATCAGCCTTTTTCAGACAGCGGTAAAGTATATACAGTCCTAAGAGCACTAATAGAGCATACAATATCGTCTGGAAGACCGTATAGGTCGAACCTTCCAGTTCGACTATCCATTCATATAATTCATTTAACATAAGGGACCACGATCATGAAAACTAAGAATAATAGGATACTCAAGGATAAAACCTTTGACAAATCCCGGTGGATCCAGATGCCGAGGGATGTGATCGCAGGCCACGACGCTTTGCTCCAGCTCCCAAACGTGATCACCGATCTTGGCATCACCGGTCCGTTACTTCTTCTTTCAGGAAAAACGACCATGCAGACCGTGGGTTCCAAAGTGCTCAGTCTGCTGGAAGGCCGTGAGGTCGTCTCCGCCGTTGTCGGGGAGATCACCTATGAGGAGATCGCAAGGATCGAGGAACTGGCACGGGCCGCAGGCATCGTTCTGATCATCGCTGCGGGCGGCGGGCGTGTCATCGACACGGCCAAGGTCGTCTCCTACAATCTCGATATCCAGTTCATCAGTGTCCCGACCGCTGCCTCTCACGATGGTATTGCGTCTTCGCGTGCCTCGGTGATGACTGAGGACGGAAACGTGAGTGTGGCTGCCCATCCTCCCCTCGCGATCGTGGCCGATACCGGCATCCTTGCGGCTGCTCCCCGCCGGCTGATGGCCGCCGGGTATGCCGATATGGTTGCCAACTACACCGCGGTCCTTGACTGGGATCTTTCGAAAGAAAAAACCGGTGAGCAGGTCAGCGAGTATGCGATGACGCTTTCCATGATCACGGCCGAGCTGATGGTGGAAAATGCAGAAAACGTCAAAGCCTTCGACGAAAACGCCGCCTGGATCGTCATGAAGGCGCTGTTTGCATCCGGCGTTGCGATGAGCATTGCCGGAAGTTCCCGTCCGGCATCCGGCGGCGAGCACAAGTTTGCCCACATGCTCGAACGGCTCGCCCCGGGAAAAGCCCTTCACGGTGAAGCCTGCGGAATCGGCACGATCATCAGCATGATGATGCACAAAGGCGACTGGCAGAAGATCAGAAGATCTCTCAGGACGATCGGCGCCCCGGTCACGCCAAAAGAGCTGGATATCTCAGACCAGGTCGTTATCGAAGCGATTCTCCGGGCAAAAGAGATCCGGCCCGAACGCTACACCATCTTCGATGAGGAGATCACGCGGGATCAGGCGGCAGCTCTTGTTGCCAGATTGTATGAGGAGTAAGATATGGATAAGGAAGAAACAATCGTAACCATCGTCGGATCGGTCTATGCCCATGAGGGGGCCGAGTTCGTCTATGCAGGAAAAGCGGCCGAGTGTGAATCATGCAAGGTTGCAAAGGTCTGTCACAATGCAAAACTCAGAGAAGGAAAACGGTATCGTGTCGTCTCGGTTCGAAAAACCAAACACGACTGCGCCGTTCATGAAGGCGGGGCAAAGGCCGTAGAAGTTGACGAGACGATCATAACCGCCGTCATCCCGACGAGTCAGGCGACACGCAGGACCCGGATCACCTATACGCCGGTCTGTGATGATGTCTTCTGTAAAGGGTATGCGTTCTGTCACCCCGACGGTCTTACCGAGAAGGGCAGATATGTGGTTCTGGAGGTCCTTGGTCCCTACTCGGAGTGTCCGAAGGGTGTGAAGAATCTCAAACTCGTTGAGATGCGTTCCGTCCCGACCTGAGCGGTCCGAGATTTAATGTCTCTGCCGCTCTTCTATTTTTCTGCAGAGATTATCTGCGGTCTGTACGATCCGGTCTTTCAGCAGTAACGAATCGATCCATGTCTGCGGCACACCCCACAGGATCCCGGCCAGGCCTCCGGCGATACATGCGATCGTATCCGTGTCTCCGCCGAGGATACATGCACGGCACACCACGTCCGCGTATGTCGTTGCGTCCCTGAAACAAGCGAGTGCGCATTTTGTCGTTTCGACCGGGTCGACGGAAGGGACAAGCTCCCCGGAGAGATAGATAGCCGGGATCTCTTTCAGCACCTCGGTTTTTGATCTTCCCGCTGTCAGTCCCGCCGCCGCTTTGGCCACCACTGCACAGCAGTCCCCGGCATCTTTGTCATAATGGGTGTATGCCGAAACGATGCGGGCGGTCTCTTCGACACCTTCCTCCATCACGAGCCCGATTGGGATGGTCCGCATAACACTTCCGTTGGTTCTGCTTCCGCGGGCCGTGTGGACTGCGTATGCGGCCTTATGCGGGGTGCATCCCTGTTCCAGAAGAGAAGCCAGTGTTCTGGTTGTCCCGCCGAACGCGGAAGCATCATCTCGGAGCGTGAGAATGAGTTTTCGCAGAAATACCGTCCGGTCGAACGCTCCCGTCTCGCAGTAGGTTTCTGCAAGTGCGAGCGTCATCAGCGTGTCGTCGGTGACCTCTCCTTTTTTCAGACTGAACTGCCCTCCCCCGGACATACACACCTTCCTGTTTTCATCTCCGCACGTCCCTTCATACGATGCTCCAAGGGCATCTCCAGCCGCACAGCCGAAAAGTCCTCCAATAATTCTTTCCCTCAGCTCATTCATTCCAGTCATCTGCTTTACAGTTCTCACATATAAGGCTGTCTGATGATGACCTTTCCAAAACAGTCTCGCGCCAAAAATCAGGGAAACAATGCGGGTTATTTTTCGAATCTGCGTTATCCAGTGGCTTTTCTCTCATCACTTCCCATGAAAAAACCTTCATGAAACGAACTCTGATATAAACATGACGAGTAACCTATATGTGCCGACATGATAGACAAGATTAAGGAAGATTTTTTGATAAGAGGTGTTAGAAAATAATGCAGAAAGAAGAGTTACTCCATTTACACATGCTGATGGTCCAGGTCAAGAAGTATTATGAATCCGTCTCCGGAAATATTGTTCAGACCGCTGAATACGATGCGCTGCAGATCTCGCCGATCCACATTCATAAAAATAAGAATCTGCACCGTGTCGCTCTTCTCACTCTGGGAAATGAGATCGTTTCAGAGATGAACGCAACCCAGTCTGCCCAGACTCCGTTCGCCCAGGAATCAAGTCAGAGTATTGTTGCAGAACACTGATTTTATCACAGATGGAAGAGTACGCCGTTTGTCGTGAGATCATCTCACGCATTTTTTCTGATCCTGAGCCTGATATCCAGCATATTAAACTCTCGATCTGCCGCAGGTATGCTCTTGACGTGATGCCGAAGAACTCAGCGATCCTTGCCGCAGCACAGCCCGAAGAGTATGAGGCCCTTCGCCGCGTTCTTCTGGTAAAACCGACCCGGACCCTTTCCGGCGTCGCCCCGGTCGCGGTAATGACATCACCATGTGCATGCCCGCACGGAAAATGTCTGCCCTGCCCGGGCGGTCCGGATCATGTTTTTCAGTCCCCGCAGAGTTATACCGGAGAGGAACCGGCGGCTTTACGTGCACGTCAGAACGAGTATGATCCGTATCGGCAGGTGACCGCACGCCTCGGCCAGTTCAAACGCCTCGGCCATCATGTCGACAAAGCCGAACTGATCGTTATGGGTGGGACTATGACCGCCCGCGACGACGCGTATCAGGTATGGTTCGTTTCGGAGTGTCTTCGGGCGATGAACGAGTTTTCCGGAAAAAAATCCGCGGGCGGTTCGGTGAACGATCTGATGCTCGAGAACGAAAAAGCCGATGTCCGCTGTATCGCTACGACCTTTGAGACCCGGCCTGACTGGTGTAAGGAGGAGCATATCAATAAGATGCTCGATCTTGGGGTGACCAAGGTCGAGCTCGGGTTTCAGCACACCGAGGATGAACTCCTGCTGCTGAACAAACGCGGCCATACGGTTAGCGACAGTGTTCGTGCAAACACCCTTCTTCGCGACGCCGGAATCAAAGTGGGTTTCCATGTCATGCCGAATCTGTATGGAAGCACTATTCCGCGTGACCGGCAGATGTTTGATACGCTTTTTACCGATCCCCGGTTCTGCCCGGATTTTCTGAAGATCTACCCGACTCTGGTCACGCCGGGTGCCGAGCTTGAAGAACTCTGGATGAAGGGAGAGTATGTCACGTATGATGAGGATGAGCTTGTCGATCTGCTTGCCTATGCAAAAAGCCGGCTTCCCGAGTATGTCAGGCTCCAGCGTGTCCAGCGGGATATTCCGGCAAAACTCATCGTCTCCGGATCGATCCACGGACACATCCGTCAGATGGCGGCAGCCAGACTCAAAGAGCAGGGCGGGAGCTGCCGGTGTATCCGGTGCCGCGAGATTGGCCGCCGGCCAAGCAGTGCTGTTGTAGAGGAGAAATCCCTGATCTACTCCTGCTGCGGGGGAACCGAGCATTTCCTTTCAACCACTGCCGGAGAATCGCTGATAGGTTTTGTCCGTCTCCGGTTCCCCGGAACGGTGTTCAGACCGGAACTCGAAGGCGCGGCTCTGGTGCGTGAACTCCATGTCTACGGGGAAATCGTACCGATTGGCGAATCCGGCTCGGGAGACAAACGTCAGCACCGGTCCTACGGACAGCAGCTTCTGAAGCGTGCTGAAGAAACCGCACGTGACGCCGGGTATGCGAGGGTCGCTGTAATGAGCGGTGTAGGGGTCAGACCTTACTATCATAGACAGGGATATCAGCGTACAGGTCCATATATGATTAAGAATCTATGAAGCCTGCCACTCTCGAATTTCTTCGGCAACGTTTTTCTGCCTACTACAGCGGGGCCATTCCGGGAGCGGGCGCGGGATACATCCCTGAGTCTCTTACAGAACGGGAATGGGGGTTTCTTTTCTTCAGTGAAAACCCCCGGTCAGGCATGCGGCGGCACATCTCGTTTACGTCTCAGGAGGAGCTGAATTCGTATCTTAAGAGCATGGTGCCTGCCCATGTGTATTACTCGACTGCGTATTACACAAGGCCGGCGGCCGCCCAGATGGCGGACAAAGAGTGGCTCGGAGCTGATGTTATCTTCGATTTAGATGCCGATCACATCGTCCGGGCCCCGTATGATGTCATGCTTGCACGGGTAAAAGAGGAGCTTTTCAAACTGATCGATCTGCTCACCGGCGAACTCGGGTTTGCAAAGCGGGACCTCCGCATCAATTTTTCCGGAGGACGCGGGTATCATGTCCATCTCCCGCTTCTTTCCGTTCGGGACTGGGGCACGGCCGAGCGCCGGGAACTGGTGAATTATGTCTCCGGCACCGGCCTTTCCTTTGACAGTATGATGGGGTCGTCAAAGAAGTCCGGATGGCAGGCCAGATATCACGACGCGCTCGCGGACGAGCTCTCCCGGATCTCGGCCCTGCCGAATGAAGATGCACTTGCCTATCTTTCCGGACTCTCCGGGATATCGGAGAAGTTTGCCGCAGGATTTTTGAAAAATATCACGGCCGCCCAAACCCTTCTCAAAAACGATCCGGAAAAGCTTCTTGAAAACAAGGTGGTGCGGGCTATCGCCAATGCAGAAAACGAACCGTTTCAGGCTGGGATCCTCTCCCGGGCCGCGCAGGCCGATGAACCGGTGACGACGGACGTGAAGCGTCTGATCCGTCATCCCGGCTCTCTGCACGGAGGTTCCGGTATGCGCGTGGTCCCGATCCAGGTCGATCAGCTGGATGCGTTCGAACCCCTCATAGATGCGGTCGTTTTTGGCGAGAGAAACGTCTCTGTTGACTGTGCCTTCGATCTTTCCATGCCGATCCTTGGCAGCACCTATAAACTGAACGCCGGCAGAAACACTGTTCCCGAGGCTCTTGGAGTTTTTCTCTGCTGCCGGGGTATTGCCGAATTTTCGGGAGGGATGTAGATGGGAAGGATCAACACGTCTGACCTGCACGGGTATCTGATCGACGAGCGAAATCTGGGCTCTCTTGCTGAGATCCCGGCGACTTTGTATGAAGAGGTCCATGCGGATATTCTTGCCCTGTATAAACAGGCAGCTTCGCACGATGACCCGTTCGGCGAAGGCGCGCAGAGTCTCCTGAAGGAGCGCGAAAGCCTGCGCGAATATATTCGCGATCTGTATGGTGTCCGGACCCGGAAAATCCTTGCTCTTGCTCTTGCCCGCGCAAACGGCGAAGAAATTAACCGCGAAGAGATCCGGATGATGGTTCCGGGCGAGCGCGTTTTGTTCGATGTTGTTTATGAATCGGCCGCCTCCTGCAGAAAGACTCTTTTAGATGGGAAACCAACATTAGAGACCACTGCATACCATTTCGTTCCCGCAGAGGTTTCAGCCGAACAAGCTCCGGTTCCGCTGACGCCTGTGAACGAGATCCCGGAGATGCTGTGCGCAGATGAAGTGAACGTAACGTCCGCCGATGCCCCTGCTCCCGAGTCATACCGCGTGATCGCGGTATATGAAAATCTTCCAGAATTTCAGGATTATAGCGGACGAATTTACGCTCTTTCGCCAGGAGATGTCGTATCGCTGCCACCCCAGATGGCAGATGTTCTGTGTAAAGACAACAAAGCCTTAAGTATCAGGCTTCGCAAATAAGTATGGTATTTGGTATTCCCGTTTCAAAGGGGTAAATATTCATGAAGAAACCAGTAAAATTTAACACCTACTGCCCATACTGCCGGAAACACACCGAGCACGAGGTTGAGAGGGTAAAGAAAGGCAAGACGACCGGTCTCCACTGGATTGACCGTCAGAAAGCACGCCGCAGCAAAGTTGGTAACCGTGGTAAATTCGGTAAAGTTCCGGGAGGAGACAAACCGACCAAGAAGATCAACATGCGCTACCGGTGCAAAGAATGCGGTAAAGCCCACTTAAGAGAAGGTTACCGTGCAGGTAAATTCGAACTTACGGAGTGAGTAATATGGTAAAAGCATCCCGAGAAACCCGGAGCAAGTTCCTGAAGGTAAAATGTCCGGACTGTGAAAACGAACAGCTCGTATTCGAGAAAGCAACCTCCGTTGTTGAATGTACCGTCTGCGGACGCGTCCTTGCAGAGCCAACCGGCGGCAAGGCCGTTATCAAAGCAGATATCGTAGCAACTTTTGAATAAATCTGGAAAATTATCTGATGAGTGAAAGAGATTGGCCAATAGAAGGAGAACTTGTCGTCTGCAGCGTTGCAGAAGTCAAGGACTTTGCGGCATTTGTAAACCTGGATGAATATGAAGGACGGCAGGGGCTGATCCCTATTGCAGAGATTGCCCGCGGCTGGATCAAATACATACGGGATTACATCCGTGAAGGACAGAAGGTTGTCTGTAAAGTTCTTCACGTGGATGAACACCGCGGCCACATCGATCTCTCCCTCAAAGATGTCAATGAACACCAGCGCCGGGAAAAGATCCAGGACTGGAAGAATGAGCAGAAGGCACACAAGTGGATCCAGTTTGCCTCGACCGAGTCGAATGTTGATACCAAGAAGTTCGAAGAGGCGATGTATGCTGAATACGGCTCTCTTTATGCAGCTTTTGAGGCAATTGCCATATCCGGCGAGGCAACTCTTTCCAAATTTTCTCTGCCCAAAGAGGGGATCTCGGCCCTGGCAAAGGTCGCCTCTGAGAATGTGAAAGTTCCAAAGGTCACCGTCAGTGCGGTTCTGGAGCTCACCTCCACCAAACCCGACGGTGTCAACATTATCCGCCGTGCACTCAGAAGCGCCGAACCGAAAGTGGACGGTGCCGAGATCGAACTTCTCTATCTCGGTGCTCCGCATTACCGGGTAAAAGTCGTCGCTCCTGATTATAAAACTGCAGAAAAAGCACTGGTCAAAGCATCCGAAGCAGCGATTGGTGTGATGGAACGCGCTGAAGGTTCCGGCAAACTCATCCGGAAACAGAAGTAATAAAAGGTTGTTTTCTTATGACGGGTCATATTCGTAGATGCCCTGAATGCAACACCTTCACTCTTTTTACGATCTGCCAAAAATGCGGATCTTCCACGGTTTCTGCCCATCCGGCAAGATATTCACCTGAGGATCCCTATGGTAAATATCGAAGGATGGTTAAAGCATGGAACAGGTAAATGTCAGATGGTATGTTGAGGATGTCGCAGCACATTCAGCTCCGGTCGTGATCGCAGGACTGCCGGGTGTCGGACATGTCGGCAAACTGGTTGTCGATCATCTTGTTCATGTCCTATCGGGTGTGAAAGTTGCCGAAGTCACCTCTACTCTTTTTCCCCCGCAGATGTATCTTTCAGAGGATGCGGTCCTGCGCATGCCGAGGAATGAGATTTTTTTTGCACCTGGATCCGGAAGTTCTCCCGCGGTCCTTCTTCTGGCAGGTGACTGTCAAAGCACGACTCCCGAAGGGCATTACATTCTGGGGAATGCCTATATCCGCGTCTTCGAACTGCTGGGTGTGAAACGGATATACACGCTCGGCGGTTACGGAGTCGGCCGGATGGTGGAAAAACCGCGCATCCTTGCCGCACTGTCCTCTTCGTCATTAAAAGACGAGGTCCTGTCGGCAGGGGCTGTTTTGAATAAAGAAGAACCGGTCGGCGGGATCATCGGGGCCGTCGGTCTTTTGATCACGCTTGGCCGTCTTGCCGGCATGGAGGGCATCGCTCTTCTCGGCGAGACGTCAGGATATCTGGTGGATCCGGTCAGTTCAACTGCCGTTTTGGATGTGCTGGAAAAACTCACCGGCATCACGGCGGACCGGACAGAACTTTCTGAGCTTGCATCCCAGATGATGACCGAGGTCTCGGCCCTCGCTTCCACGATCCAGAGAAACAATGCCGATGACCTGAGTTACATTGGATAACTTCTATGCAGTGCAACGCTGATCTCCATCTTCACTCCTGTTTTTCGATGGCAACCTCGCCTGAGATGCTTCCAGACAAGATCCTCGCAGGCTGCCGGATCAAAGGCATCCATGTTGTCGGTACCGGCGATGCTCTTCATCCGGTCTGGCGCGAAATGTGGGGGCCTTTTCTGGAGAACGATCACGGCATCACGGTCGTTCCCCAGACCGAAGTCGAAGACTCCTCACGCGTCCATCACCTGATCCTGATGGAAACGTTCGATCAGTTTGCGGAACTTCAGCAGAGATTCACCTCAGCCTGCGGTCATCTGACAACGGCCGGCCGCCCTCATCTGCACCGGTCCGGCGAAGAGATCGCCCGCGAGGTCCATGAACTCGGCGGGCTTATCGGACCTGCACATGCGTTCACGCCGTGGACCTCTCTGTTTGCCGCCTTTGACCGGCCTTCAGAATGTTACGGTGAAGAGAAGATCGAGTTCTGCGAGCTGGGGCTTTCCGCTGATTCCTCCTACGGTGCAGGCATCGAAGAGTTTGTGAACGTTCCTTTTTTATCGAACTCTGATGCTCACAGTGCGGCACCGGAAAAACTCGGCCGAGAGTTCACTCGGATGGAAATATCGTCCCCTACGGTACGGTCGGTCCTCGAATCGGTCCAAAAAGGTTTGATCGTGCTGAATGCCGGATTTTTCCCTGAGGAGGGAAAGTACAACAGGACGGCATGCACGCGGTGTTATGCCCAGTTTTCCCTTGCGGAAGCCGAGCGTCTTCACTGGAAATGCCCTCATGACAAAGGCAGGATAAAACTCGGCGTGAAGGAACGTGCGGAAAAACTTTCTTCGATATCTCCGACGGACCGTCCGCCCTATCTGAAGATGATCCCGCTCGGCGAGGTCATCGCACGGGTCCTGGGCGTATCCTCACCAAACACCAAAAAAGCACGGGCACTTTATGCTGCGTTCATCGAGGTGTTCGATAACGAGATCAGCATTCTGCTCGAGGTGCCGTATGCAGACCTCGCAGAAGTGTCAGCTCCGGCCGCCCGGGCGGTCATCTCGATGCGTGAAGGCCGCCTCACTCTTATTCCGGGCGGCGGCGGAAAATACGGTTCGTTCACCCTCTGATGGGACTGTGGAGGGGCGTTTATCTTATGCGAGAAACGCGCATCTGGACTCGTCTACGATCTGCACATCGTCAAGTGACCACAGACGCATGTTTCGCGAGGTCTTTTCGATACCGAGTTCTGTGTCCGAATCGATGTCGATAAGATAGGCCTCCAGCTCCTGGACACGCATCCTGTTTGCCGCGACTGCCCGGTGATGTCCGTCGATCAGGATGTATTTATCTCCCCTGTGCACGACGATCAGGGGCTCGGCAAGACCTTTTTTGATCTCGTATGCCCTTCCGTCCAGTTCATCCATATACACTTTGGACTGGGTCGGGATCAGGCTTTTCACGGCGACCATCCCGCGCGAGAGCAGAGGGTCCAGTCCGTAGAGAGTTTTGAGCGTGGTCATGTAGTCGAATACTTTCTCGGGCGTTACCCGTTCGATCTGTGATCTGATCACGTCCGCATTCGTTATGATGCCGACAAACTTTCCTTGCGGATCAACCACCGGGAGTTTCTGGACACAGAATCTGAACATTTTCCGCGCGACATCGGTCATTCCTTCGTTCGGGTGTGTTTTCAGGATCACCGGCTGCATCAGAGGAGCGATGCTGTCTGTTGCTTTTGCATCGATGATGTCCTTTGCTGCGATCAGACCGACGACTTTCCCATTGGACAGGACGGGAAAACCGTCATGTGTCGTTGTCCGGATAAGTCCGATAACATCTTTCACGGTTTTTCCCGCGTCAAGACTGATCACATTTGTAGTCATGTACTCGTTTACGAGTTTCTTCTCAGTCGGGATCAGTTTCGGGTGTGTGGGCCGCACGACCGATCTTTCCGGATTATCATCGATTTTTACGTCTTTGATCCTGAAAATTTTCATGGAGTGTGCGGTTTTTTCCAGTCCGAGTTCGATGTCGGCATCAAGATGGACAACATAGGCATCCAGCTCTTTCAATCCAAGCCGTTCGGCTGCAACTGTCCGGTGGTGTCCGTCCACAAGGATCGTTCTCCCGCCTGATTTCACCACGATTACCGGTTCGGCGAGATTTTTCTGGAGTTCATACGTTCTGCCGTCAAGTTCATCCTGATGCACCGAACTCTGTGTCGGCTGAATATCTTTCACCTTGACGAGTTCCCGCTTCAGATGGGTGTCAACTCCGTAAAGTGAGTGAAGCGCCCGCATAAAATTGAATACTTTCTCCGGAGTTACCCGTTCGATCTGTGATCTGATCACATCCATATTGGATATAATGCCCAGTAGTTCGTTCTCGGGTCCGACGACGGGCAGTTTCTGGATCCCGGTTCTGAAGATGCGCCGCGCAACCTCGGTTATCGTGACATCGGCACGTGCGGTTATGGGGTGACGGGTCATCCGCAGTTCGACTTTTGTTGAGGGGTGTTCGCCGATGATGTCCCTTGCAGAGATATACCCTACAACTTTTCCACCTCTAAGGACAGGAAAACCATCATGATCTGTGGTATGGATCAGGTGGATCACATCTCCAACCGTTGCGGACGCATCGATGCTTACAACATCATGCGTCATGTAGTCGCGGACCTGTTTTTTCTCCATCGCTTGAACCTAGTATTTGCAATCAGAGAACATCAATCTTGTTAAAAATAAGGTTTTGTGGGGGGGGATAGTTCGCCAGAGGCGCAAGGCCGGTCACTCGATATCGATCGGCACGCCGGTATCCTGTGCGTTTTTTTGAAGAGTGATCTCCACGATGCCGTTTTTGAATGAAGCTTTTGCTCCATTTGCATTGACCTCGGCTGGAAGATGGATGATCCGCTCTCCGGCGCCGGCTCTTCGTTCACGTAAATGATAGATGCCGGAAGCATCCGTCTCCGAGACTTCCCGGTCATACTTCGTTTTGATCAGAAGAGAGGACTCATTCAGAAGTTTTACCGAGACATCCTCTTTTTCGATCCCCGGGAGATCACAAGTGATGATGATCTCGCCTGGTGTTTCGCAAAGATCCACATGGAAGTCGCCGGTGATCCTCGGCACGGCATTTTTTGCGATGGTCTTAATGCTCTCGGAGCGCGATGCAAGATTTTCGGCACGTCCTTCCATTTCGGAAAAAAACGTGTCGAGCTCGGAACCGAGCGTTCCAAAGCTGAATGGGCAGAATCTGATTGGCATATGAGTGTACCTCCTGATATGGCATCATCGAATGATGTTTACAATAAGTAAGTCATAATTGTATATATAGTTAATCGTACATCGAATGCGCATCGGAAGAGAAGGTGTTTATGATATCACATCCCCATATTAATAACAAATGGCAGTACAGACGAAGTCCAAATCTGAGGATAAAGGTCCGAAGAAGAATATAAACTGGACGCAGGTAGGCGTGATCGGCTTTTGTGTCCTGATAGTGATCATGTGCATCGTATCATTCAGCGGGTTGCCGAATGCTCTTGGCAATCTTATCAACGGAAACGGTGCAACAGGTACCGGTGCAGTAGTGTCCGGCAATCCCGTATATGTCAATTATACAATGAATATCGGCGGTTCTGCCGTTTTTGAGAATTCAATGGGATTCTTTGCAGGTTCGGAGGTCAACCAGTCTCTGTATGTATCCGTTGACGGATATGAGTATCCGTTTGTCGTGTATCCAACAGAGTTCAATCAGATTTCATCCGGGGTTATTGGTCTTGTGCCGGGAGAAAGCAGGACCGTTGCAGGTTCCGGCTCTGATCTCGCATATCACATGACTAAGGAAGAAACCGAGACTGCGGGTCTGGTTTTCGATGATACGAACGTTGACGATCGGGTATTCATTACCGTCGATTATGTCAATGAAAATGAGGAAGCTGCAAAAGCATACCGCATTTGTGTTGTAACTGAGAAAACCGCTGACAATCTGACTCTGCAGTACGGCTCGGACACAATAGATATCAAAATGGTTGGTTATTTAACAACCAGCTAATCTGATTTTTTTACTTTTTTAATTCTGCCAGTTCGGCACGAATTTTTTCCAGCTCAAGGATCTGCTCTCTGTGGTAAGCAAGGATCATATCACTGATAAGTCCAATCATAAATGTCAGGATACCGGTCACGATCAGAAGCATTGTCAGGATCGTCAGCGGAAGATGTTCGATCCCCTTAAACCACTCAAACAGAACATAGATGCCGGTGAAGAACCCGGCGAGGCTGAGGATAATTCCAAGAACGCTGAAATGGAACAGGGGGTTGTTCATTTTTCCGTAACGGTTGATTGCTCTGATGATCTTGTATCCGTCACGGAGCGGATTCAGTTTCGTGGGGGATCCGGGACGTTTTTTGTAATATGTCGGGACGACCTCAAATCTGAGATTATGGTGAACGACTGCGGAGCTGATTTCCGTTTCGATTTCAAATCCGGTCTCGGAGAGGTTCATTTTTTGAATTGAATCTCTGGTGAACCCCCGGTAGCCGGACAGGATGTCCGTCATATAGACGCCGTGTGCCCATTTGAAATATTTATTCATTATAGAATTCCCCAGGCGGTTCAAACGGGTGAGAGCTCCGTGCTCGTAGCTTCCCAGCCGGTCACCGATCACATGATCTGCCCGCCCCGATACGAGCGGTTCGATCATCGAATCGGCGTATTCGGGCGGATTGGTCCCGTCCCCGTCCATCATCAGAATGTAGGGTTCGGTGATCTGCCTGAATGCTTCGATCATTGCAGTCCCTTTCCCTTTGCCGTTCTGGGTCAGGACTCTCGCCCCTAGTTCTGCGGCGATCGCCGTGGTCCCGTCTGTGGAATGTCCGTCGACCACCAGGATTTTGGTATAGCCGAGACTCTGCAGTTCTTTGATGAGCGGTCCGATGGTCGTTTTCTCGTTGAGTGTCGGGATCAACACGCAGACATCATCTTTATTCATCATTGATTATTTATTCTTCAGCTGCCAGAGCATTCTGCCCTGTATGCCGAAGTATTTGGAGTAGCCTATCGCATCACGCTGGTCGATGGTCGTCGAGTCGAAGGATACCATGTCCATAGAGTAGATGGCATTTGGCGATGATCTTCCCATGATGTGCATGCCTCCTTTGTACAGCTGGACGTCTACCGTTCCGGTGACGCGTTTCTGCGTTTCGTCGATGAATGCATTCAGGTCATGGTACAGGGGTTCGTGGATCAGTCCCATGTAGGCGAGTTCTGCCCACTGATCATCGACGATGTGTTTGAACTTCAGTTCTGCTCTGGACAGGACCAGTTTTTCGAGATCCTTGTGGGCTGCAATAAGGACGGTGGCTGCCGGATGTTCGTAGTTTTCTCTGGCTTTCAGACCAAGAACACGGTCTTCGACCATGTCGTTTCTTCCAACACTGTGTTTTCCGGCAAGTTTGTTCAGTGTGACGATCAGCTCGACGCCGGCCATTTTTTTGCCGTTTAAGGATACCGGAACACCGTTTTCAAATCCGACAGTGATGAGCTCCGGCTCGTTTGGGGTGTCTTTTAACGCGGCTGTCCAGTGGTAGATCTCTTCGGGCGGGTGGTAGTCGGGCTCTTCAAGGCGGCCGCCTTCGATGCTGCGGGACCAGATGTTTTCATCAACACTCCAAGGCGTGGATTTTTTTACCGGGATCGGGATGTTATGCTGCTCGGCATAATCGATCTCCCATTCACGGGTCATGTTGTGCTCACGCATCGGAGCAACGATGTCAAAACCGTGCATACGGAAGATGTAATCGAATCTGAGCTGATCATTTCCTTTTCCCGTGCATCCGTGTCCGATCGCGGCCGCATTCTCCAGTTTTGCGATCTTTACGATCTCTTCTGCAATGATAGGGCGGGCGAGCGACGTTCCCATCGGATATCCTTCGTAGAGTGCGTTTGCCTTGATCGCAGGGAAGACATGATTTTTGACAAATGCATCCTTCAGATCAAGGGTGAAATGCTTGTCTGCGATCAGATTTCCTTTGTCGGTCGCCATCTTTACTTCGCTTTCGGGCTGGCCGACATCTGCGGCGACGGTGATCACACGGTCGTATCCGTACATGTTCTTTAAAATCGGAACACAAATCGAGGTGTCAAGACCTCCGGAAAAGGCGAGGACAACAGTGCCTTTCCCTGTTTTCTCAGTTGTATCTGTCATGCGGATCTCCGATAAATACTGAATAGTATTTGTGTGCGGGAGATATTCAATACTGCTGATTCCCAAAGATATATGTTTGTATCAAAACAGAGTCGTGCAGCAGAAAAGCACGCTTGTGCGCGGATGATGTATGGTCAGTGCACCTGTCCAATGTTTTTGAATCGGCATTTTACGGGTTCAAACGCGGGGTAAAATTCTGACCCGGGTGCGGATAATGCCTCTATTTTTGGTCTGATGGCAGCGATTTGTGCTCATTCAATGTTATTTCCAGAATGGGATTTATCTCTCTTCTAATCACTTTTTTGTAAAATAAATCGTGTCAGCGTGCTGTTTTCCCGCATAAATTCCCATCATGCATACCTTTATTATGTCAGGGATAAATCAATAAATTAAACCTTTTGGAGAAAAAAACATGTCCGAACTCTACAAAAAAATGATCGACGAGGCAATGGCGGCACAGCACGCCGATGTCGAAGTCCTTAAAGCGAGACGTGGAAAGCATTTCACGCTCAAGGATGCCCGCCCCTATGTTGAAGCGGTGGAAAAGATGACCGTGGGTCCAAAACAGAGTGCCTCGGTTATCAATCTGCACAAAGAATCGGTGAAGACCCACTTCAATGTTCTCTCGGGTCTGACCAGACACGTTAAGCCCGAAGACGATCCCTTTGTCGAACATTATCAGACCCCCGTTATTTTAGAGATCCTCCGGGATCAGGATGCGAAGTTTGCCAAGAGTCTGGAGATCTTTGCCGACTCGATCAAAACGCATGAGGCGATCATCGGCAAAGAAGCTGCACGCTGTTATGCCGGCTTCTATGGTCCGACCTGCGTGGTTGACTTTGCATTGATGCCGGGATCAACCAGTAATGTCGTGAACCAGGTCCTGACAAAAACCGAGATCCCGACAGCTCACAAGCAGGCGATCCTTGCCGCAAAATCCTGGGGTATGAACACCTCGTACGGTATCGGCGATCTCTTCGCCAAGAGGATCGAATCCGGAGACACCCTTGCCGAAGCTTCCAGAAAGGAGGTCCGTCAGCTTCAGGATATCTACCGTAACCCGGTGGATGCCCAGGCCAAGCTCATGCAGAAAGCAGGTATGAAGTCCTTCTCTGCAAGGAGATATATGGAGAACTACCGCAAAGGTATGGAGAAAGTGGTCAAAGCAGCCATTGATGACGGCGTTCATTACGGAAACATTGCCACGATCCCTGCATACTGTGTCGGGGATGTATCCCACCACATCTCCCAGTCCACCTACAACATGTGTAAGGATGATGTGGTCATGGCAACGATCGAGGCAGTAACGAATGTGATCGAAAAGACGCTTCTTGCTGCGATCCCGAGTATCAAAACACCTTATCAGCTACTGAATGTGGCAACTGGCGCTTCAGCTGCGGCAACCGAGTATCTTCTGGAGCTTGATGCATTCAATGCCCCGATGATCGTCGATCTGCTGACTAAGAGATATCACAATCTTGTGATGATCAAGCCGACCAGAGGCGCAGCCGCCGAACTGCATAACTGCGATTTCATGGATATGATCTATCGCGGCTGGAAGATCCTTGACAAAGCCGAGAGGATCAAGAATGGGTCTGGCAAACCTCTTGTTCCGAAAGTCGACGGCATTCCAATCGATCTCTCACCGATCCACGAGAATGAAGTGCTCATGAACCCCCAGCGCTATGCATATCCTGCATGCGCTATCACGGTTCGCGCTTCGGCTCTTATGCGGCTTGCCGACTATCCATGTCTCCTGACAAGCGAGCCGATCACGGCAACGATGATGACCAACATCATCGCGCTTGACAAAAAGACGGCAGCAGCGCCGGTGCGTTCGTGTAAGAGCTGTGCAACAGCATGCCTGATCGGTTCCCGGCACCAGTACTGCCAGTACCGCGAGGCTGTGTAAATGAAATGTTACGTTTGTGAACAGCTGGGGATCGATCGGGAAGCAACCGGTGTATGTATTGTGTGCGGGATGGGTCTCTGCACGGAACACATGGTTCGTTCCGATGTTGAGATATGGGAAGGGGGATATCCCTTCCCATCTAAGAAACTGAAGCACCCGATCCCCCGGATCCTCTGCCCCGAGTGCAGCCTGGCATTTAAAGGTGAAAAGTAATGGATCTGTTTAAACGGTCGCTTGCAGAACTCATCGGCACGATGATCCTTGTGTTCATCGGCTGCGGGTCGGTCGTGATCATGCTGATGCTTGCGGCAGGGACCACTCCCTCAAGTTCATTTAACATCGGCATCGGCGCTCTCGGCGGTATGGGAGACTGGTTTGGCATCAGTGCAGCCTTCGGTCTGGCCGTTACCGTCGTAATTTACGCACTTGGTACAGTTTCCGGTGCTCATATCAATCCGGCAGTGAGCATAGCTCTCTGCGCGATCCGGAAGTTCCCGGTCAAAGACACGGTCGTTTATGTGATCGCGCAGTGTATCGGCGCATTTTTCGGGGCAGCTCTGCTGTTTCTTATTATCGGCCCGGAATCTCTCAGTGTCGGCGGACTTGGCGCGACTGCCCCGTTTCCCGGGATCTCTCTCTGGCAGGCTCTGCTTGCAGAAATCGTCGGAACTTTTGTCCTGATGCTCGTGATCATGGGGGTCGCTGTTGACAAGAAAGCTCCCGCAGGATTTGCCGGTCTTGCGATCGGCGCTGCCGTCACTGCCGTCATTATTGCAACCGGAAACATCTCCGGCGGATCGATCAACCCGGCACGAACCTTTGGTCCTGATCTTATGGGACTGATCGTTTCAGGCTCCGATGCGCTCTGGACCACATTCCCGATCTATATCGCAGGGCCAGTCATTGGTGCCGTGTTAGCTGCGTTTTTCTACGTCTTTGTGGCGGGAAGACCCGAGTGATCAGTGATCACTTCTCTTTTTTCACATTCAGCGTATTTAGATAAAAAAAAGTTATGACCGTTCCCCGTAGATCCGTTTGATCTCGTGGGCTTCGGCGGTTTTGTCTTTTCTGGTGATGACGTTTCCTTTCCGGAGTTTGATTCTTGTTATGCGGAACTGTTTTCCGGCGACCGATGTTATGTGGTCGATGGTATAGACTTTGTTTCCGTCGACATTTTCATACAGAGGGATCGTCACGGCACCTTTGTTCAGCGATGCACGGATGATGACCTGGTCAACGAGCCTGGTCCAGAGTGCATCTATTTTCTCCGCAGGAAGTTTTTGTCTGCGTGCATTGTTCTCTTCGATCGAGGTGACCTCGACGCTGAACGAATCCTCCCCGACCTCGGCAACCAGATAATCGCCGACCGAGATCATGTCTCCTTCAACCAGATCGATCGAGCCGGTGTGTGAATCATTTCCATAACTCACGACGGCTTTCACGGTCAAGACCCTCGGTTCTTTCAGGGTGACCCGCATCACATGTCCGCAGACAGTACATTTCACAACTGCTTCAGGAGGATCTTTGAGAATCTCAAAGTCTGTCTCCTCGCCGCAGACAGGACAGTCGAGTAGTATGATATCATTATCCATACCTCATATATTACATTTTCAAGGTGATAAGCACACCCTCCGGCCAATGGGTCGAACCATCGTTCTTCTCCTGCACACGTTATATCAGATATGACATACAAAACGTACTCAAGCGCATGTCAGTAACTGAAATCATCCATTGTCACGGGCATAAAAATATACGGGGCCTGCACAAAACCACGTTTGAGATCACCAAAGAGACCGAACTCTCGCCACAAGGTGACTGTATCATCGCGGTTGGAGCTGACAAAGGGGCAGCCGATCTCTCTCCTGAATTCCGTCAGGCAATAGCGGACGACACAGCGGTCTTAAGCACAACGCTCACCTGCGGGGAACTTTCCGTTACTATCATTTCTCAGGGAGCATCAGGCATAACGCTGACGCATCCAACGGATCTGGTCTGGAGGAGAAGTTGTTTTGTCTGTCCCAGAACTATTGCCGTTTACAGTGATCACACCGCCTCGCTTCTCCCGCGAGAACTGGTGGGTGCGCTGCAGCGAGGAGCCGACCTTACTGTCCGTCTGACGGTTGAGGTACCTCAGTGATCGTCAGTTCAGCTTTCTGTAAAAACATCTCGCATTTTCTGATGAGCTCCATCCCTCTCTGGTGAAGTTTTACCGCATCTTCGATCGGCGTGTTCGGATCGTCCAGCTTTTTTGCGATTTCACGCAGTTCGGCGATCATCTCTTCGTAGGTTGGTTCGGTTTCTTTTTTGGTCATTTGATACTCTCCACGATCGAGGTTATCTCCCCGTCGGCAAGTTTCAGGTCGAGCCGGTCATTTTTGGCGATATTTTTCACGGAGCGGACAACGGCGCCGTCTTTCCAGACGAGAGCATAGCCGCGTTCAAGCGGTTTGTACGGATCACGGCTGAGGATGATCTCTTTTTGTGCAAGAAACGCGAGGCGTGCGGTCGTGATCCGGTTTTTGACACCCTTTTGGATCATGGCCGACCATGAACTGCAGGCCTCGTGTTCAACTGCCATCCGGCGAACTACGGCCCGTCTAATCCGTTCTTCGAGTTCGGCTGTCTGCTGGTGCATAAGGTCCAGTTTTCTGGTCAGACGGTTTGGATCCACCCGGATCTTCATATCGGCAACACTGTTCTGTTCAGCCGAAAGCAGCCTGACCATTCTGTCATGAATAGATCTCCGGTCCTTTTCAAGTTTTTCGAGAAGAACGGATCGATCCGGAACGACGGTTTCGGCAGCTGCCGAAGGTGTCGGGACACGGCGGTCTGCGGCAAAATCCGAGAGGGTCGTGTCGGTTTCATGTCCGATCGCACTGATGATAGGGACGGCAGAGTTTCGAATCGCGGTCACCACATCCGGGTGATTGAAGATGAACAGATCTTCAAAACTTCCCCCGCCTCTTGCAATTATTATGACATCCGCTTTATCCTGCAGTGACAAGATCGCCGAGACGATGCCCTTTTCCGCGCCGTCTCCTTGTACGGAGGTGCCTGCAAGCAGGATCGGGAGAGGATACCGCCTGCTGATGACATTTTTTATATCCTGCAGGACTGATCCAGTTTTTGAGGTGACGACCCCGATGTTTCGCGGGAAAAGCGGCGGGTCGCGGATCTCTGCCTGCGGTCTCGGGATAATCCCTTTTCCCTCCAGCTCTTTTCGCCACTGCTCTTTCAGGAGGTAAAGACCTGCTTTTCCAGAAATCGCAGGCTCCATCTTTTTGATGATGAACTGGAGCCGCCCCCCTGCCGGATAAAAATCAACAAGACCTGTTGCCTGGACCTGCAGTCCGTCTTTCACGGAAAACGGGAGGTTTTTCACCGAATACTTCCACATCACGCAGGAAATGGATGCCGGATTATCTCCCTGCTCGGTCAAAGAAAAGTAGAGATGCCCGGACGCGTTTGGACGATATCCGGTGATCTCCCCTCTGACAACGATGTCGGTCAGGAGCGGGCAGTCAACAACTTCGCGTATCCTCTTTGCCAGTTCAGATACGCTGAGTGCGGTGTCTGAAACACCCAGCGTTGAGTTTTCGGCGATCGGGGTAAGAAATGCGGCTCCTGACTCTTCGCTGTCAAACGCAAGCGTCTTTTGCTGCGGTGTCCGCTTCTTTCCTGCCATATACCATACATTTAGTTGCTGACATGAGAAATATAACGGTCAATGATCCGACTCGCCGCGTCATCGATGTTCTTTCATGAATATGAACCTCAGGAAATTTTTGCCGCTGTAGATAATGCCGGAGCCGATACGATCGAGTTCTGGATGGAAACGCCGACCTTCTGGATGCGGGGAGCGCATGTTCAGGAACTAATCGATCTCCTGGATATCTACCCGCATTTTCAAAAAATCGCGATGCATGGTCCGGTCTTCGAACTGAATCCCTGCTCATTCAATCCCAAGATTGCTGATCTCACAGCAGAATACACGCTGGCCTGCATGGAGATCCTCGAGCAGCTCGGCGGCGGTGTTCTTACCATCCATCCTGGAAAAAGAACGGCGAAACGGCCCATAAGCCCGATCGATAAGGAACGGTTTGTTCATTATCTGGAGAGAGTGGGAAATGCCGCTGTCGGAAGTTCCGTCACCGTTGCTCTCGAAAACATGCCTCCTGCTGTGAATGCACATATGGTAACATCACAGGAGATCCGTAACGTTCTGGATGAGTATGCCTGGCTTTCTTTCACGTGGGATTATGCTCATGCATGTCTGGCAGGAGATCCGTTTTCCTTTCCGAGGGAATGCGGCGACCGGATCGTAAATATTCATACGAGCAAAGGCGACCGGAAATCCATGCACTCACCTCTTGCCGGAACACCCGAGGCGGATCAGCTGAAATCCGTCCTTTCAGCGATGCGTTATCATGGCCTGATGACCTTTGAACTCGAAGACCTGAGTTTTTTGCCGCATTCAGCAGCGTTTTGCCCCTGTCCGTTATCCTATGGGGAGAAGATCGCGGTCCTGAAGCGTGAGGTCGGTGAGTTCTCAGTTTGCCGATGTATTTAAGAAAAGATACGTATAAATTAATATAGAGATTTTAACCAATGGCTGTTCCCAGACATAAAAATAGATCTGCCGCAGATGCGGCGTGGACGTTATGGTAGATTATACGAATATCATCATTTTTATTATACTGCTGATCTGTTCGGCATTTTTTTCGGCTTCCGAGGTTGCCCTTATCGGTATCAACCGCGCGAAGGTTCGCGCACTTTCCGACACCGGCAAACGGGGGAAGCGGCTTGAAAAATTAAAAAATAATCCGGATCATTTCCTGATCACGATCCTGATCGGCAACAATATCGCAAATGTCGGCGCATCAGCTCTGGCTACGGCGATCTCTCTGCAGATCTTCGGCAACGCAGGCGTAGCCGTGGCAACAGGAGTTGTCACTCTCCTGCTGCTGGTATTTGGCGAGATCGGTCCAAAGACGTATGCAAACCGTCATCTGGAGCGTGCGGCTTTGTTTGTTGCGACACCCATCTCGTTTCTTACCGCGCTCCTGTCTCCGTTCTTCTTCATATATGACCGGTTCCGCAGGAAGGATGCTTCCCCGTCAGTAACGGAAGAGGAGATCCGTGAATGGATCGATGTAGGAGAGATGGAAGGAGCGATCGAAGAGGAGGAGAAAGAGATGATTTACTCGGTTCTCCGGTTCAACGACACGACTGCAAAAGAGATCATGACCCCAAGGCCCGATGTTGCAGTCATAGCGGACACGGCGACCCTTGAAGAGGCGGTGGTACATTTCAGGGACACCGGATTTTCCCGTGTGCCGGTATATCATGACAATACCGACAACATCGTCGGGACCCTGAACTTCAAGGACCTCTTCAATGCCTACTCGACCGACAACCGCAAAGCATCAATCAAAACACTCATGCTGGATGTCTACTGCGTGCCGGAGTCAAAGAAGATCGATGTTCTTCTTCGCGAACTTCAGGTGCGGCGTGTCCACATGGCGATCGTCCTGGACGAGTTCGGCGGTTTTTCCGGTGTTGTGACATTTGAGGATATTCTCGAAGAGCTCGTCGGCGACATCATGGATGAATCCGACGGTGATGAGGTCTCAGACATCATTCCTCTCGGCGACGGCATGTATCTGGTCGATGCGCAGGTCAGGGTTGCTTTGCTGAACGACCGGTTCGACATCTCTCTTCCCGAAGATCCGGGAAATTATGAGACCATCGGCGGTCTGGTCTTCTCCCAGCTGGGTCATATCCCACGTCTCGGCGAGTCGATTCCGCTTTCCCGTGAACACATCACTCTGGTCGTAACCAAGATGCGTGGCAGACAGATCCTGAAGATAAAAATGATCCTCCCGTCTGTGGAGTACGATGATCAGGATATCAGCGGGGAGTGACCCGCTTTTATCTCATATCGCCGCATAGATCTTCTTCCACTTTTCCACGATCCGGTAGCGCGGATTTGCCGTGAGAAGAAGATCCCGGATCACCTGCGGATCATCCGACAGATGATACGTGCATACAGCTATTTTTGGTCCCTGTTCTGCAAGGACCTTTTGCGCTCCGGCGAGCATTTTTCGTTCCGCTCCTTCAATATCCGCTTTGATGAAGTCCACGCTAAGGGAGTTTTCGGCACAGAAAGCATCGATTGTGGTGACAGGGACCGTTTCCTTTCTGCCCTGCTGCTTCAGGATCATGGAGGAGCCGACAAGCGTGTCCGGCAGGACCGTAAATGCGGCACTTCCTATCGTATCACTGAGCCCGTACGGCACAACGCTTACGTTCCTGGCGAATTTCGGATTCAGTGAAAGTGTTTTCTGCAGGATCTTCCTTGCCTCACTGATCGGTTCGAATGCATAGACCTCAGCTCCTCTGGATGCTGCAAGAAGAGAAAACACGCCCAGATTTGCTCCGCAGTCGAACACGACATCTCCTTTTTCGATTACCACGTCCTGCCATTCATACGGTCCTTCATCGGTGTAATGATATCTGCCAAGCAGAGCCGGGTAGAGAATATCGCCGATCTCCATCGCGTAATATGCCTCTTCACGGGTGGGGTGCCTCTCATGAGAGAGGACCGGCAGACGGAGCCCCCCGATCTCAAGACAGTCTTCTGGTCCGACATAGAATCTGTCGAAAATCTCCTGATACTGATTCCGGTAAAAATCCTCAGACCGCATATTTTTCGTCAGCTGACAGCGGATCCAATCAAAAAAAGGGATATTATCCATCTTCGCGTATCACTTTCTTGTTTGCCGCTTCACGTTTGACGATCAGGAAACTGGCAATAAAGCCTATCAGAATGTTTGAGTAATACAGGATCATGCGGAGAAGAACGACAAAAAGCCCTACCACTGAACTTGGAATGATCGTCGCATAAAATCCTGCATAGGCGAGCTCCGCGATCCCCGCAGCCCCTGGGGTAAGAGGGACCATCATGATGACTGCGATGATCAGCTGGAATACAATTGAAAGAAGAACATTCGGCGGATATCCAAGCCCCATCAGAATGATCGAAGCGACCGAATACTCGCATGCCCACAGACAAAACGTCAGGATAAACCCGATAAATAATCCCCACTTCGCTTTGCCGGCAAAAAGCCGGAACGTGGTGTAAAACTCATCGATCCCGTCAAGAATCTGTCCGGTGATCTTTTCGACAGCGGCGGGGTTCATTTTTTTCATGAACAGTCCGCCGATCTTTAAAGCGATCTTTTTGATGAGAGCCGGTTTTCGCATAATCACGACCAGCAGGAGCAGAAGTCCGGTGAAAAATCCGGTGCCGCACCATGCTGCGATGATCAGACCCTGCGGGATCACGCCGTCGCTATATACAAACGAAAAAATCGACATGGCAAAGATCACGCCAAGAACCATTAAAACCGCTTCCATCAGCCGTTCGATCAGGACCACGGCCGTAGCGTCTGCCACCGGCATGTTTGCCTTGTAGAGTTCATGGATCCTGACCGGCTCTCCGCCTACTTGTGAGGGGGTGATCGCCGCGATCAGCTGTCCGGCGCAGACCATATTGAGCGAGTGGCCAAACGGCACTTTGTATCCGAGCGATCGGCACATAACGACGATCCTGGCTGCCCAGAATCCCATCGCAAGCATATGCATCATGAATGCAAGAAGAAGATATGCAGGATTCAACTGCTGAATGGCGGTGATGGTGTTTTCATCGAATGTCAGCAGTATGACTATCAGAAGAACGGCCAGTGAGAGTCCTATCGAGATCCAGAGGAATTTTTTCTGCTTAGCATCCATTCTGTTCATTAAACGTTGGTTGCTGAGAATTTATAATTACAGGTTCACCGGCTCATCTTTTTGGATTTTTGCCTCTCTGCGGACGATGATCATGCTTGCTGCAAACCCGATTACGAGGTTGAAGTAGTACATGATGAGCCGCCATAAGAGGACAAACACCCCTAGAAGGGAGGTGGGTATGATGAGTGCAAAGAATCCTCCCATGGAGACTTCGGCGATCCCGACGCCGCCCGGTGTTAAGGGGATCATCATAATGACGGTGATGAGGATCATGAAGATGAAGGCGAGCAGGACGTTTGGCGGCAGACCGAGCCCGACCATGAGAACGGAGGCGATCACAAATTCGTTGATCCAGTAAAGCGCACTGAAGAGAAGTCCGTAGAACATGCCTCCCTTTGATTTTCCGGTGAAGTGCCGAAGTGTGGCATAGAATTTTTCCAGGTGGATATCGATTTTTCTCTGGTATTCACGGATGATATCCGGGGACTTTTTCCGGCCGAGGAGGTTAAGAAGTTTGTTTATTACTTTGTTTGACCAGGCCTGGTTTTTTGCGACGATCAGGAACAGGAGGAGAAGGGCGGCGAAGACAAATGCCGCGATGTAGGCAATGATCATGTAGGCTTCGGGAAAGGCAAGGTCCGCAAAAAACATACCGAGAAGAAATACGCTGATCACGGTTCCTGCAGCCAGAACGATCGCATCGAAGACGCGTTCCATAATGACCACTGCCGTTGCCTCTCCGCCGGGAACATTGACCTTGGTAAGCTCATATACTCTGACCGGTTCACCGCCTATCTGGGACGGCGTCACCGAAGCGAGGAACATGTTGGAGCAGACGAGATTGAATGAATGAAAAAACGGCACTTTATAGCCAAGAGATCTGCACATGAATTTGATCCGCAGTGCCCAAAATCCGAGGGAGAAGATGTGCATGACAAGTGCAAGGAGGATGATCCAGGGGTTGCATTTTTGGAGTTCGTCAAGCGTTGAGGTGTCGAAGGTGAGGATAAGCATCACAAAGAGAACGGCAAAGCTGATACCAAGAGAAATGACCAGCCACCTTTTTTGTGATTTATCCATTGTTGCCCCTGATGAATGACTACTCATTGGACCGAATCTGATATATGTTTTGTAGTTGGTTGAGGGGCAACGCCCCGAGGCCTGGAGCAAGTTGGAACAACTTGTGACCGATCGAGGTGCGAAGCACCGAGATCATGAGCAAGGCAGAATGCCTTGCGACAGGGAGAGGTGCGAAGCACTGAGATCATGAGCAAGGCAGAATGCCTTGCGACAGGGAGAGGTGCGAAGCACTGAGATCATGAGCAAGGCTGAAGGCCTTGCGACAGGGAGAGGGGCAAAGCCCCGATTCGCAGAAGATAACATGCACCCTTTAATATCGGTCTGACCTCTTATTATCTGAACAAGTCCCATCCTCATCAAACTTTACCCCCGCACATGCTCCCGTCGCGGATTGAGGCGATATTTATTCAGACATGCAGATATAATACATATATAATCTATGCGTATTCTGGTACTTGATCCCCGTTTTGGCGCTGCCGGCGATATGATCCTCGGAGCGCTGCTCAGTCTTGGGGCAGACAAAGATTTTGTCCTTCGCTCGGTCTCTACCGTGTCGAAACCCGACATAACAGAAGTGACCCGTGCCGGGATCCCGGCGACCTATATCAGAACCAACACGGGAAAATCATCACGGAACCTTCAGGAGATCCTTGAGATCATTTCCGCTGCAGATGCTCCCGAAAAAGCCCGGGAGGTCGCAAAACAGGTATTTTACCGGATCCAGAAAGCTGAATCGCATGTTCATCAGACAGAACATGTTCATTTTCACGAGGTCGGGGCCGATGACGCAATATCGGATATTCTCGGCTCGGTCACCGCTCTTTTATCCTTAAATGTGGATGGAGTACATATTCTCCCCGTATCTGTCGGATCGGGGACGCTGAAATGTTCACACGGGATCATGCCGGTTCCGGCTCCGGCCACAACCGAGATCCTGAAAGCGTCCGCGCTTTCGGTATCGCTGGGTTCGTTTGACGGCGAACTCTGCACCCCAACCGGCGCGGCGCTTCTTGCCACTTTCCAGGAGATTTTCGGGACGGAAATCCATACAGGCAGACTGATCTCTTCCGGTTCCGGCGCCGGAACACGCGATCCTGCGGATCATCCGAATGTCCTTCTGGCCTATATCATCGATACCGAAGAAACAGCATCGGATGTTGATGTGCTGGAAACAAATGTCGATGACATCTCAGGCGAACTTCTTGCATCCGTTCTTTCGACCATGATGAAGGAAGGGGCGCGTGACGCTTCGGTTCTGCCGATCGTCATGAAAAAGGGCAGACCGGGTCATCTTATCAGGGTCGTCTCTCTGCCTGCCGACTCCGCGCGCCTTGCAAAGATCCTTGCATGCGAGACAGGCAGTCTTGGTATCCGGTGTATCCCGATGGTCCACCGGTTCGTAGCCGGCCGGACGATCTCAACGGAACATGTCGTGATCAATGAGAAAGTCTACTCTGTTGATGTCAAGACGGCATGTATGGACGGGGTGATCTATTCGCGGAAAGCCGAGTTTGATGATCTGCAGCGGATTGCCGAGTCATCCGGCGTTTCGGTCCGGACAGTGAAGCGGATCGTTGAGGAGGATGCATGGAAGACGCCGTAAAAAAAATACCGACCGGCGCTTCCGGGCTCGATTCACTTCTTGGAGGCGGGATCGAGTCACGTATGATCACCCAGTTCTTTGGAGAGGCCGGTTCAGGAAAGAGTACGCTTTGTCTGATGGCGGCAGTGGAGATTCTTCGAAACGGCGGGGGTGTCGTGTATATCGACTCGGAGGGTTTCTCCATCGAACGCTTTTCGCAGATCGCGGGGGCATCCACAAACGAGTTTGCTCAGCGCCTGTTTGTGTTTGAACCCTCGACCTTTGCTGAGCAGGGTCTGATGATCGCCGAGTCCGAACGGCTGATAAGATCCGGGACTGCGGGGATGATCGTTGTGGATTCTGCCACCGCTCTTTACCGTGTGGAGCAGACGAGCACGAAGGATGCTCTTTCCATGCTCTCACGCCAGATGATGGTCCTGCTGGGTATTGCCAAGAGATATGATATCCCGGTCATAATTACCAATCAGGTGTTCATGGATATCGATCATCATCGGCTGAGCGGTCTTGGGGGGACGGCGCTTTCGCATATTTCAAAGGCGATCATCCGGGTGGAAAAATATGATGGATTCAGGCGCGCCGTTCTTTTCAAGCACCGGTCCCAGGCTGAAGGGACCTCGTGGGATTTTGTTCTGACGGGGACCGGAGTCAAAGACCGGTGATCCCAGCCCGGACAAATAAAATAAAGATGCGTGATTTTATTTACAGTCTGGATTCGGCATCGAGAATCGCACAGACGTTATCGGTGGTTTCCCGTATCAGCTGAACTGATTTGGCAAACATCCGTTCCTCTTCCTCTGAAAACTTTACCGCGATCGGGAAAACCCCGCCGCGGGTGATACGTGCGGGAACACTTACACAGATCCCCTCGTGTCCGCAGACCTCCCGGCGGATCTGGGTCGAGACGGTGAGCATGCGGTTTTCATCCTCGACGATCGTCCGGGTCAATGTCGCGATTGCGTCGCCCGGCCCGTAGACCGTTGCGCCTTTGGCCTGGATGATATAGGACCCGCTGAATTTCACCCGCTGGATCATCTCCTCGCGCGGAAGCTTTGCTACGCCGAGCAGATTGTCGATCTGGATACCGCCGACCGTCGTTGCAGACCACATGGGGACCATGGTGTCTCCATGTTCGCCGATTATTCTCGTATGCACTTCGCTGACATGGACGTTGAAAAACTCCGCAAGGCAGGCCTTGAGCCGCATCGAGTCAAGGTGGGTTCCAAGACCAAACACCCGGTGCGGCATCATCCCGGAGTATTTCAAAGCGACCGTGGTCATGATATCCACCGGGTTCGTCACGACAAGCAAAATCGCCTCCGGGGCCATACGGCCGATCTGTTCGGCATATCCTTTTACAATCCGTGCATTCTCAAGAGCCAGATCCAGACGGGTCTGTGTAGCTTTTCTTGGAATGCCGGACGTAAGAACGATTATATCCGAACCCCGGAGATCTTTTGGTGTGGTCCCAAACGTTACGCGGGTATTCGTTCCCCGGGCAGCAAACGAGTCCATCATGTCATGCGCAAGTCCATCCAGATAGGTTTCATTCCCGGGCCTTCCGTACAGGCACATCTCCTGGACATGGGGAAACTGGGATACTGCATGTGCTACATATGAACCAACCTGACCGGTTGCACCGACAATCGTCACTTTTGCCATAAGATCCCTTAAAAGATAATTGGGACACGTTCTTGGTAGGAAGCGCATATCCAGCTTCTGTTACATATCCCTTCTCCGCCCCGCAACCCTGCGGGCGCCATGCGTTCACGGTGAGGTCTGCTCCCTTCCGGGCCTGAACCGGTGCCCACAACAATGAGATAATACATCCCTCCGGATGTATCCATCTCAGCCGCTGACCTCGCAGGACAAGGTATCAACGTTGGAATACGTAACATTGGAAGGACTGACACAGCCGTCCTCAAACTTCGTCCCCTGCGTATTGGCAGTTTCAGGTTACAGGTGACGCCAAGCCACCCGGACTAGTCCCAATATATATGGGATGCCCGGAGAATAAAATGATGTAGGGTCTGAAACCGGTCAAAAAAAAGATTTGCTCTCTCCTCCGCGGCACGAAAACGTGCGGTCAGGGCATTCTCAGGATCTCCCAGCCGGTCGGAAGAACGTTCTGCCGGACAGACGGGGGCTGGCCGCTCACGAAAAATTCATCAAGCCCTCCCCAGAACTGCGTGATCGTATATCCCGGCTCCTCCATCCTCTTCCCTGCAAACAAGGTGTCGATCATCCCGATGACCTCAAAGGAACGGTACACATGCGGGTAGCCTTCTGCACCAAGGAACGACGCCTTGTCGGTCACTACCTGGAAATGCAGATGCGGAAGATCTGAATTGCCGCTGTTTCCCATCAGACCGATCATCTGTCCTTCTGTAACCGTCTCTCCTTTCGCGACCGTGATCGAGCCCGGGATCAGGTGGGCATAGCAGGCATACTTGTCATTCCCCATGTCGATGATCACATAATTGCCGGCTGCATTTTCGAATGTTATCTTCCGCTGGGCATAGATCTCTTCATAGTCGGGCAGCCCGTCCATGACATTCACTACAGTGCCATTTGAGACCGAGTAGATCTCTTTTCCATATCCAAGGTAGTTCTTTGCGAGCGATGCATTTCCGGTTACCGCGGCTCCGGTGTTTGGATCAACATAGATCCAATCCTGCGCATATTTCTGGGGGACACGTGTTACCGATTCCACAGTGATCTGACCAAGGAAGTGATGCGTCAGCGGCTCGCTCGTTTCGATCGCGATCCATCCGGGTCCCCGGACGGGAGAACCAATGATCACCGGTTCAAGATCCTTACGGACCCGGACCGTTCCTCCGGTTATCTCTGCGGTATCCTTCCCGGTCCCTGACCCGCAAAACGTGACCCGGTGCGTCAGAAAATCAGGAACACTGTCCTGCCCGACAGTGAACCAGATCGAGATTCGCGGACGAGGTAATTTGCTCGTGCCGTTTTTCAGCTCCTCCGCTGTTGGAAGGGGGTTTGAGGCCGGGTGATAGAGTTGTGCGAGCAGCTCTCCCTCGGCAGACCAGAGGATCTTACCTCCGGCTGGGTCGATCACCTCGATTTTTACCGGCGTGAAGGTCTAGTTTTCGGGCAGCGAGATCTCAAGTTCATATGCCAGGTTGATCCCCTCATTGCTTTCTACCGGGATCGGGGGGGCCGGAATGGTCAAATTTATCTCAGGCGTTGTGGCATTATGCGCCCCATCCCCTGGCTGAAAGCATCCGGCAGTGATCAGAAGCATGATCATTATGAGGGATAATAGAAGAGGTATCAGATGAGTTTTTGAGATTATCACAGTATTGTGAAATCACCGTGTTGAAATATAAAGTACATGCATTGACAAATTTATTCATGCGCGGAGAAAAAAGCATCACTGTCAGGTCTGCCGTTCGTCTTTCTCAAAAAACGCCTGCCGGACAAGAAATATGGTATTGATTATCGTATAGCTGCGGGTTCAGCCACATTATATTCTTAAAATGTAAAAATAATGGGCCCGGAGGGGTTCGAACCCACGACCACCCGGTTATGAGCCGGGCGCTCCACCACTAAGCTACAGGCCCGCAGAGAGAAGTACGTAAAACGGGTTTGTGGTTTGAACCACGCGCCCTCAAAATTTGTTCCCTTGCAGAAGAACATATCATATTTGGTATGCTGATAGATAAAGGTGTTTGTTGATGCTTGCATAAGAGAATTTCACATTCCGGAATAAAATACCTAAAAAACAAAAAGAAACGCCGCCAACAGGACTCGAACCTGTGACATGCTGGTTAACAGCCAGCCACTCTACCAACTGAGTTATGGCGGCACACTTGTGTTGCCTAATTACATGGGCCGGTCTTTGTATTAAAGATTATGATTTATGTGTCTTTTTTTCCTGATGCAGCGAAGCGAGATGTTTTACGAGTACCTCCAGATCCTGATCAAAGTTTGCCAGCATCTCATGGGCCTTCGGCGTTGCCACAGCGCCCGAAGGCGTCGCTTTGATGTACTGCATCTGCTCTAAAACCCGCAGAGAATACCGTATTCTGTGCTGGGGCTGGCTGAGTTCCTCGGTGAGTTTCATGATCCCGATCGGACCCTGGCGTGCAACAACACGCATAACAGACAGGTGACGTTCCAGCAGCTCCACTTCGCCATTGATTTTACTAAGCATTATTTCTCCACTTTTTTGCGGCCCATTTCTTCTTCGCGCATCTCTTCTTCGAGTTCTGCGCGGATACGCGCACGGTACTCTTCCCGCTCTTTTTGGGTCTGGGCAAGACGTTCTTCTTTGGTGGTCCCATGCACATCAAGCCAGGCTTTGGTAGCTCGGTATTTTGGAATAAATACAGCAAGACTGATGATGGAAATGGCTATACAGACGATCACGATCGGTATTCTGAGCCAGATCGACTCCGGAACTATAAAGAATACAATAATTGCCGCAGCTATTGCAAATATCAGGATGTTTAAGATGATTACGAGAAATGTAAATTTCCCCTTAAACTGAGTCCGCTCGGTTTCATCCATTGTAAGTACATCAGTGTCGCAAAGATAAAAACTACATCTCTTTGGAGCGCTAATAGTGAGGAAGAATGAAGCAGCTTTTGGACGAACTGGAAAAACACTCATGTGATGCCTATGTTGCATATGACTCTTCAGAAGATGCTGATATGCGCTATCTTTCGGGTTTTCTGGCATCGGATCCGTATATCTACGTATTTTCCAGAGAAGGCAACTCTACGCTGATCGTCTCTTCCATGGAAGAAACGCGTGCGCGCTACGAGTCAGCATGTAGCATAGTGACACGCATCTCTGCAGGTCTTCCGGAGCTGTTGAAAAAATATGCCGATCCGGACCTTGCCGTATCTCATATGATCCGGAATTTTGCCGGTCCGCGCCTTCTTGTCCCCCCTTCCATGCCGGTCGGATTTGCGCACAAACTCTCCGGTGTTGCTGACGTGATCATAGACTCCGGCACGATCGCCGGGATCCGCAGTATCAAGACCGAAGAAGAGATAGAAAAGATCCGCTATGTTCAGAAAAAGAATGAGACGGCAACCCGCGCGGCAATTGATGCGATCAGAAAATCAGAGCCTGATCAAAGAGGCATTCTGATGCTTGACGATGCTCCCCTTACCTCGGAAAGGATCCGTGACATCATCCACTACGCGCTTCGGCCGTTTTGCTGCGAGGATATTGATACGATCGTTTCGTGCGGCGACGCATCATCCATGCCGCATGCGCGCGGCACCGGGCCGCTGTATGCAAACCAGCCGATCGTGCTGGATGTTTTCCCTAGGAGTGAACTGACCGGATATTTTGCCGATATGACACGAACCATCTCCAAAGGAGTTCCTTCCGATGAGATCATCAGGATGTATGACGCTGTACAAAAAGCTAAAGAACTCGCCGTATCGATGATCCGTCCCGGCGTGACCGGCGCTTTTGTTTATGCTGCCGTTGTGGAATTATTCCAGCAGAACGGTTATGAAACGGCCGGATCCTCCGGATTTACCCATAGTCTCGGACACGGCGTGGGTCTGGAGATCCACGAAGCTCCTTCTCTCTCTCCCTCCGGCGGCGAACTAAAGGAAGGCCAGGTCATCACGCTTGAACCCGGTCTGTATTATCAGGGTGTCGGCGGTGTCAGGCTTGAGGATATGGGTGTTGTAACGAGTGACGGATTTGACAGGTTTACGTGCTTTGAAGAAAAATTAATAATATAGAATTATGAACGATAACGAATTGGATAACTACATAGAGGCCGGCCGGGTCGCAAAAACCGTTCTGCATAAGTGCGCGGCTGAGATTAAACCGGGTGTCGGCCTTGCGGAAATCTTCGAGATGGTTTTAGATGAGATCTCAGCTGCCGGAGTATCTCACTCATTCCCGCCGAATATTTCTTTGAATAATTGTGCCGCCCACGACACCGCATCCCCTGACGAGGAGCGGATCTTTGCCGAAGGGGATCTGGTGAAACTGGATATCGGGACCCATGTCGACGGATACATCGCGGACACCGCCGTCACGGTGGATCTTGGGAACCATGCTTCCTTATGCGAGGCATCACGCTCAGCTCTGGATGCCGCGATCAACGTTGTCGCCCCCGAAGTGGTGGTCAGCGAGATAGGCAGGGTCGTCGAAGAGACGATCACCTCATTTGGCTACAAGCCGATCCTCAACCTGACTGGCCATGCTCTGGCACGCTACAGTCTTCATCACGGCCTGTCTATTCCGAATACGGGACGATTCGGCAGTGCAGTTTTGCGGGAAGATATGGTTATCGCGATCGAGCCTTTTGCATCGACAGGTTCGGGACTGGTCCATGAAGCCCCGCGCGCCGAGATCTATCAGGTGATCGGAGACACGCCGGTCAGATCCCCTGCCGGCCGAAAAATTATGAAAAAGGCGGAAGAGATGCACGGACTGCCGTTTGCCCGGCGCTGGCTGAATGTTCCGCGAGCCGAACTGGCTCTTCCTGCTCTGCTTCGTCAGGGGAACCTCTTTTTGTATCACTGCTTATCGGATGTGCCGGACAGTTTTGTCTCTCAGTTCGAACATACCGTGATTGTCACTTCTGACGGCGCTCTGGTAACAACGAGATAAAAAAAAAGAATCTCTCCTAACTCCTCTTTTTTACGTCCTATCTAAAAAAAGAGTTGTTAGAAATTCTCAAAAGATCATTTCGTGAGCGGCATGTTCCAGGAACGTTCGTTCTCGAGAACATACTCCCACTCTTTTTTACATGCGCAGGGGATCTCCCAGACATCGTTCAGGATACCCTTATCCGCAGTGAGGGAATATTCATTGATCGCAGCCACGATCTCTTTGTCGCACTCTCCGCAGTTGTGAGGGCCGCGCTTGAATCCTCCGCCGACCGGATCGCATGCTACGGGAACATCCGCTTCCCGGAGAACTTTGAGAGCAGACCAGAGATACGGCGGCCGGAACCCTCCTTTCTGCCAGTAACGTTCCAGTTCCGTCTTCCCCTGGATCGTGCAGAGATTCATCGAGATCATATCGGCGTAGGGCGCGACCTCGCGGATGGATATTTCCATATCCTCTAATGCCTCCTTCTCGGTTAAGAAAAGCGGTTTCATCATCAGATATGCCTTGACGCCGACCCCTGCGTTATGCGCCGTCTCGGATGCTTTGATGAAATCGGCAAAGGTGTTACCCTTATCGATCGACTTCTCCCGAATGGACTCATTCGTGGTTTCAAGACCGATCGCGACCGTGAGCGGATGTGCCTGACCTTTATCCAGACTTTTTAAAAGACGGGAGAGCGCGTTTTCAGTAACGTATTCGGAGCGTGACTCCGCAATCAGCGGTTTTCCTGCAAAGAACTCGCCGAAAGCGTCAAGAACCGGGAGAGGGACCTCATTCTCATCGAAAACACTGCCCGAGGTGAATATTTTTCCAAGCTGATACTCTTCGGGCGCATAGTTTTCCTGCATCCAGAGGATCTGTCCCTTCATATGTTCGATCAGTTCATCCTTCGAGCAGGTATCCCGGTCATTTTTATATCCGCACATCCTGCACCTGTTCCACGAACAGCCGCCGGAAAGGAAGATCCCTGTCAGCGAGGAGAGGACCTCTCCGAAGTATCTGTCCTGTCCTTTCCAGGAGGCGAGAGGTTTTCGTATTTCTGTCATTATAATATATCCTTGGTAATATCTGTGTAATTCTGAATCAGACGGAAGTATATATCTTCACATTTTTTCAGCTGGTCGATCATGACGCGTTCATTAAGGCCATGCATGGTCCCGAGGTCGCCTGGTCCGTACTCGAGGGCGCGAAATCCTGCCAGGCGCAGCGCTCTCGCATCCGACGCGGCCCACTGGACCATCGGACGCGAGGTTATCCCGTACACCTCGCTGATCGCGTCACAGGTTTTCCGGACAAGGAACGAATCACTCGCGGTAAGCGAGGCATTCGCTTTGGTTCTTGGGGTAAGAACAGCTGATTTCGGGATATGGCCGCAGATCTCATCGAGTACCTCATCACAGTCTGCTCCCCAGGGAAGCCGCATATCCATCGTAAGAGAACATTTCTGGGCAACGATATTCACCCGTTCTCCCCCGGAAATGACCCCGGGATTATACATGATCTGCCGAAACACCGGTTCATAATCCGTTGTGTTCCCTTCTCCGGTGATCCGTACGGAGTGCTTGATCAGTCTTTCCATCTCCTCGGTCTGAGGATATACCCGGGAGTGCAGTTTTCTCATCCAGGCAAGAAAATCCATCGCCTGTGTCACCGCGCTGTCTCCGAAAAGAGGATAAAGGGACGAGTGACCCGGAGTTCCGACAAACTCCACATCGAATCTGCATACGCCTTTCTGTCCGACTGCCGGAGCATACGCCGGTGTCGGTTCGGCGATCAGAACATCACACGGGTGGATGAGGTTCTTTTCCAGAAGATATCTGGTGCCGTATTTTCCTCCTCCCTCCTCATCACAGACGAATGCAAGCGATACGGGAAGTTCATCTCCGGCATCCTGTGCCCGGGCAACTGCGGAAAGGATCGCTGCGCACCCTCCCTTCATATCGGTTGTTCCGCGCCCATACACCCAGGTCTCATCGATCTTTCCCGAGTACGGCGGATAGGTCCATCCGTCATTCAGTGCCGGAACCACATCTATATGTCCGCTGAGAAGAAGGCGTCCTTTCTGGCTGGTCGATATGACATTATCATGACCCTTTGGTCCGTTCGTGATCGTTGCGGGGATCCCGATCCCTTCCATTACAGAACGGATGTACTCCGCGACCTCACTGGTGTCGCCCGGCGGGTTGTCACTTCGGATCTGTATCAGATCAGAGCAGAGTTTTGCAACATTCATACATTGTTCCTTTTAAATTCCGCAAAGAGTTTCCCTAATGTTCCTTCCGGATAGATGCTTCTGAGGAACTTGAGCCCGAAGAGATCATCGGTCATGTCCTGAAAGAACTGAGGGGGCAGCGGGGTCTTTGAATCCGGATCAAGCACGATCCTGAATCCGAGATAGCCGGATACCTCGTCCGGGTCATAGACGAGCTGCCAGAGGATCGGCGTCTCCTCGAACTGTTCTTTATGATTGTCCCGAAGCCAGACCATGAATGCCGGGAAGAGGGCAAAATCTCCCTCCTTGGCTGTGTCCACGCGGCGGCGGAGATACTCTGCCGTCATGGTGCATCTGATCGAGTCAGAGCTGTAGGCAAGTGCGGAAAGGGTATAATCCAGATGTCCTATTGTGTCGATATAATAGAAGTACAAAACCGGATCCATCTCGGAAGTGATTTCCAGAATAAGGGATTTACGATAGAGGTACTCGATCTGCTGCGAATAGTCGTTCTTTTCCAGTAACATACTATTCTTGTTAGGTGTGCAAGACAAAAAGAGTTGGGCTTTGGGAAGTTCCCTTTGATGGTGCCGGGTATTTGAGGGAGGATATCAGCGTGAGATCTCTCTTATGTGTTCATCGGCCCGTTTGACCAGATCGTTTTGACCTGCCAGATCTGCCACGCTTCGTATAGCTTCAAGAAGGTGGACCGACTCTTCAAGAAAACTCAGGATATCTGCCGGAAAAAGATCGATGCCGTACTCATCGATCAGATGCCGGTGTATCTCTTTATGATTCAGCCCCATCTCCCTGAGTTCCAGAATGCTGATGACGAATTTTCGTTCCGGACACCCGCAAAGCGGCGAGTCGCGGCATGTGCATTCCAGAAAATCCTTAAAAAAACGGAGGACCTGGTCCCGTGTTCCCGGATCCAGGCTGTCGATATTCATTGAACCCGTGATAGCTTCCAGATTTGCCGGGTGAAAGGCGTTGTCAGGCAGACGGTGGCCTGCCGCACGCTGTAATTTTTTTATGTAACGAAACCGTGCTCTGCCCGCGATCACGAGGATTCTCCGGCTTCCTCATCAAAGTCTTTGAGCGATTTCATTGCATCGGCGATCCGCTCGACTTCAACGAGCCACTCGTCAAAGAGGGTCGGCTCATCCGTATCTTTCACATATTTTCCGCAGCAGGAAGCTCCGTTGATCACGGCGGATCCGATGGAAGATGCGATATCCAGCGCCTTTTCCGGGTCTTTTGCAATGAATTTGCGTCCTTCTTTGACATGGTTCTTGACCTCTTCTGCCGGAGGGCGGATCTCTTCGAGATACTTCTGTCCTGCTGCAAAGAGGACCACTAAAGAAACCTGCATCGAACCAACGATCTCTGCAAGTTCTTCGCCCGGGATCTCGGTCATCACGATCTCTTCAACACTGCGGAGTTTGGATTTTGCCTCTTCGAGGGATATCCTTCCGTTTTGACAGAGCCTGATGATTTTGATGACGGCAAGCGTGATATCATCGGAAAATCCGTCCAGGATACGGAAGCCTTCCGGCATTTCATCTGAATCTTCGTCCCCGGCCCAGTCAGCCGTTTCGAGGGTCTTGAGCCAGTTGTCCCATCTCTCCTGATTGTAGAAGATGTAAAAGAGTTTGGGAGCAGATTCCGGCTCAGCTGTTTTCTTACTTTTTTTGGCAGCCATGCTTAAGTACAGAATAGTTCGGTCGAGTGTGGTAATAGAACTTGTGTTTGATTATGGGGGTGCGGTGTCCGTGTTTCAGCTCTAAAGATACCTGACAATCATGCCGTCAGAACAGGATAGATAAAAAAAAGTTAGAGTTTTTTCCCTGCATCCGGTCCGGGCAGGCAGGTGAAGATCTCTTTCACGGTGATCTTGACCAGTTCCTTTCCCGGCAGACCCGGTTTCTTTGCCTCAAGGAGCTCCTTCATTTTTTTGTGGTCGGCAGTTCCCGATTCCACGCCGGCAGTTCCTTTCAGCTGGAAACAGTTGCCGATCTCACGGCTCCAGACAAGGAGAGAGACCTGGGGATTCTCTTTGATGTTTGCAATGGTTTTGTTCATGAAATTGTTTGCGATCCAGATCACGTCATTTTCCATGATCCATACCGCGCCCATCGGGGCCGCATTGGGTACACCTGCCTTCGAAGCAGTAACCAGATGACATACGCCGACTTTGCCAATCTGTTCTTTGAGTTCTGCAGTAAGTAATGTCATGAGGAGTAATTGTGCTGTATAGGTATGTCAAACTTTTCCTAAATATACAGGCCAGGATCTGCCTATTCTCTCGGGTGTGAACTTGACATTTATTATCAATCACCACGCATATATGTGCATGGTTTCTGACGAACGTAAAAGTCCGGTTGGCTCTCCTGCCGCATCAAAGAGCGGCCAGCGTGAGGAGTTAATCGGCGCTGTTCTCAACCAGCTTGAGAATGACCATGTACGGTCGGTTCTTCTCCAGTTCTCAGATCTGGAGGGGAAACCGAAAAATGTCGCGATTCCGACGAAACAGATGAAGAAAGCCTTAACTGACGGTATCAGTTTTGACGGTTCTTCAATTCAGGGGTTTGCGAGACTGGAAGAGTCGGATATGGTGCTCCGGCCCGAGCCGGAGACGTATCAGATCATTCCCTGGTCGGATGAAAAGTATCGTGTCGCGAGATTTATCTGCAGTGTATACACGACCCGCGGCGAACCCTTCACCGGCGATCCAAGATACATTCTGCGCCAGCAGCTGGATAAAGCTGCAAAACTCGGATACACCTTCAATGTCGGCCCCGAGATGGAGTTCTTCTTATTCAGAATGGTCAACGGTCATCCCTCGGTCGAACTTCAGGATCACAGCAGTTATTTTGATCAGACCCCGACCGATCCCGGAGAAGATGTGCGCCGCGATCTCGTCACCTCACTCTCGGAGATGGGATTCGATATCGAAGCATCGCATCATGAAGTCGCCCCGTCCCAGCATGAGATCGATTTCACCTACGGAAATGCCCTCGCCATGGCCGATAAAGTCGTGACATTCAAGTTCGCGGCAAAAACCCTGGCTCTCCACCGCGGTCTTCATGCCACCTTCATGCCAAAACCGATCTACGGCATCAACGGTTCAGGTATGCATGTCAACTGTTCTCTCATGAAGGACGGTAAAAATGCATTCTTCGATCCGGAAAGCGAACACCAGCTCTCTGACACCTGCCGTCATTTTATCGCCGGGATCCTCAGACACATCGACGGGATCACAAGGATCGCGAACCCGACGGTGAATTCATACAAACGTCTCATCCCCGGATACGAAGCTCCGGTCTATGTAGGATGGTCGGCAATGAACCGGTCCGCACTGGTCCGCGTGCCTTCCTCCAGAGGTAAAAGCACCCGCGCGGAGCTCAGAAGCCCGGACCCGACCTGCAATCCTTATCTGACATTTGCCGTGATGCTTGCGGCAGGTATGGAAGGCGTGACCCAGAAGATCGAGCCGCCGGAAAGCGTGGACAAAAATATTTTCAGAATGAGTGCGGCCGAACGGGCAGCAGAGGGCATCCGCTGTCTTCCCTGGAGTTTGCACGAGGCAAACACTGCTCTGATGAACGACCCCCTTCTCTGCAGTGTGCTGGGCGAACATGTGCTTGCCCAGATCAACCGGATCGGTGAACTCGAGTGGGCGGACTACTCCAAATCTATAACAGATTGGGAGATCAGACGCTATCTTGCGACCTACTGAGACATTCCCCATACTTTTTTTCATTGACGGGGTACGCTTAGCCTTCCCCCCTCAGCTGACTCATCCAAACAACTCTCATTTTACTCAGTCTTCACTCGAAAACCACCGTTTCGATTCGAAAATGACCGTCCGCCGATCAAAAATACCCTCTTTCGGGAGGGGAGAAATCCTGCCACAAGGAGAATATACGCCGAATGCTGGCGATTTCGACATTTACCCACGAAAAATCACCATCAAAAAAACTGTCAAAAATGGTTGCCGGAAGGTCAAAATGGAGTGGAAACACTTATTTGCGAGTGGAAAGTCTGGACAAAATTTCGTCGGGGGAAATGTTTCCGGAGAACGATCCCGGGAAATGATCCCGGGATCCCGAATTGGATTGAGAGCATGCCGCGAAATGCTGCGTGTGTATCTACGCATGTACCTACATACACAAAATAAAAAAAAACGATACCCCCCTCCCGACTACGTCCGGACGTAAGGAAAGACGTACTTACATACACACATAGACAAATGCGTTTTTACTTCCTCTCTCTCTCTCTCTCTCTCTCTCTTCTGTACAAAACAAACTATGTACTATACTTATAAAAAAAAAGTGATTGATGAGCAATTTTCTTCCCGTATTTACTTACTTACGGACGTAGTCCTTACCCCCTCATCGTTTTTTTAACACATATGTCTACATACACACATACCTGAGGGCGGAATAATGGTACTGAAACCCTCCTATACATACCCGGCAGGATCGAGTGAACCGTCATTTCGGCGCAAATCATTTTCATCGGCAAGTTTGCAGAATCCTTTGACATCTTTGTATTTTCCTTCGTCAAATAGGTCTGTGACCTCCCGCAGCTCCGCAAGGAACGTACGAACTTCTTGGATGCCTGCAAGGATCGCATTTTTCCGTTCAAAATACAAACCCGCATACTCCTGAAATGATCCCGGCAGGCGGTTGTCGCCCGGGAACATTTTCTTCCAGCCGATGGTTTTCTCCGCGTTTTTCGATCGGATCGAAGCTTCGAACTCTGCGGTTTGGCGACGGAGCTCTTTTGCATTCCGTTCGAGATATTTATCCAGATCCGCGGACACTTTTGTGTCCCGGGGAGCAGAATAGATATCGCATGATTCGAATGGTCCGCCGTCCAGGACATCGGTTCCACAATAAAAACGGCAGAACTCCGTCTGTTTGTTCCAGAGAACCTGAGCCGTCTGTAACGCGGTTCTGAGGTATCGGGAGATCATATCGACGTATTCTCGCGGCTCGTCAGCTGCAAGACCGATGAGGGATCTCATGAGATCCGTCTGATCTGCGGTGAAGCTGCCGGCTGTGTTCCAAAACGTCGGGTTGAGAAAGAGGATCGTATGACGGCTGGCGGTTTTGTCCGTATATTCGCAGTACCAGGTGATTTTTCCCGCACGGAGAACGGCTGCTGTTTTGTCATAAGCAGGATGATCACTGAGTTCTTTCCATTCACTCGGGGGCGAGTGTCTGTTTTTCATTTCCGGATGACCCTGGTAGTATCGTATCACCGCGGGAGTCGATATAGGTTCTGCTGGCGGAGGGAGGTCGTATTGGTTTTTCCATCTCATGTTTTTCTCCGGCGGGCATCACACGAAATTCACGAAAAGGGGGACAGGGGCGGAGGAATGGGAGATATTTTTTTGATTTGGGGTGCGGGGCCGCGACTCCGGCGATCTCAGCTGAGCAAGTCGTTAGACTTGCGAGTCGGCCCGCGGCGTGATATCCTATTTTCTGAGACCCATATTTGTTTCAAATAGGAGTTACGCGGTGTGAGCTTAACCGAACAAAACTCACATACTTATGAGGTGTACTTCGATTTCGTGTACGGGATTATTGTGGGCGCATGAGAAAGAACCAACCGCGAATCGGCGCGAATCCCGCAAGCCGATGGCTTGCTCCCAGAATCGGATTTGCTGACCCTCACTCTCACAAGTCTCGTTCCTCGACTTGCTCGTCCCTTCATCGGGACCGTTCGGGCAAATCCTGTCGCCGCCCCAGCGGCTCCCATTATTGATTTGCCTCTTGATCTTATGTAGTAATTATCAGTAAAATGGATATTTTTCAGATTAAGAACTGCTCAATGAATCTATCCCTCAAGGGAGGCGTCGGGACGCCGACAGGATTTGCCCGAACGGTCCCGATGAAGGGATGAGCAAGACAGCGAAGCTGGATTGCGAAAGTGGGGAAAAGCAAATCCGATTCTTTTCGCCCGAAGGGCGGATTCGCGCCGATTCGCGGTTGGTTTTATCTCATGTGTCCATACCCAACTATACTCTTTCCGAATTGGATTGTGATTAACACCGCGTAAGTCCTATTCAAAGTAGTTCTTCCAGAGTGGAGAAGACCCGCTCGCAAGTTTCCTTTGAAAACTTGCTCAGCTGAGGGCGAGCCTTGCGGCTCACCCCGCCTCTTGAAAACGTATATATTGTTAGCCTCCTAACTATTTTGTACATGGACGACAGACTTCCGGCAGCTATCCTGATCAGGATCCTTTCAAATCACATCAAACGAAACCTGGACAGTGCTGCTTCCAAGGGCCCCCTGAAAAATATGACCGGCACTCAGATCCAGATAATCGGCTACATCCATCATACTGCGAAGAGTGATGTGTTCCAAAAAGATATCGAAACAAAATATGCCATCCGCCGTTCCACTGCCACCGGGATCCTGCAGCTCATGGAAAAAAACGGGCTTATCACCCGTGAACCCGTCGGGTACGATGCCCGGCTCAAAAAAATCGTCCTCACAGAAAAGGCTCTGACCCTCAGCCGGCAGGCAAAACACAACCTCTCCGAACTTGAAGAACAGATGACAAAAGACATCTCCGCAGAAGAACTGGAGACATTCCGCTTTGTCATCAGAAAAATGCAGCACAATCTCGGGGGCATTCAATGAACCGCATTATAGAACGCCTTGCAGGCTCTATCCGCGAGTATAAAAAAGACAGTCTGAAAACCCCGCTGTTCGTCGCACTCGAAGTAGTGATGGAAGTTATCATCCCGTTGATCCTTGCCAGTCTCATCGACGACGGGATCAACGGAGGCGATATGGACGTCATCCTCCGGCTCGGTCTTGCATTATTCATCTCAGCGCTCCTCTCACTCCTGTTTGGTGTTATTGCCGGCAAATATGCCGCCTCTGCCTCCGCCGGATTTGCACGAAACCTCAGGCATGATATCTTCTACACCATCCAGGACTTTTCATTTGCCAACCTGGACAAATTCTCTACATCGAGCCTCATCACCCGGCTGACCACCGATGTTACCAATGTGCAGAATGCCTATCAGATGATCATCCGGATCGCGATGCGCTCTCCTTTGATGCTGATCTTATCCTACATCATGGTCATTTGGATCAACCCTCAGCTCTCGCTGATCTTTTTGTTTCTCATCCCGATCCTTGGAGTGGGGATGTACTTTATCATCACCAGGGTCCAGCCGATATTTGTAAAGGTGTTCAAAACATTCGACCGGCTCAACAAAGTTGTTCAGGAAAATCTCCGCGGGATCAGGGTCGTTAAATCCTATGTCCGCGATGACTACGAGATCACCAAGTTCAAAGGTGTTTCACAGGATATCTACCGTTACTTCTCGCAGGCGGAAAAACTGCTCGCCTTTGTCAGCCCGCTGATGCAGTTTGTCATCTACCTCGCTATCCTTCTCATATCCTGGTTTGGCGCACAGCTGATCGTTGCCGAGACCCTGACAACAGGTCAGCTGGTCAGTCTCTTTGCCTACACTATGCAGATCCTGATGAGTCTGATGATGCTTGCCATGGTTTTTGTCATGATCACCATGTCGCGCGCATCTGCCGGACGGATCGTCGAGGTCCTCGACGAAGAAAGCGATCTGCAAAACCCGAAAGACCCGGTATTCCTCGTCAAAAACGGGGATGTCAGCTTCCGTGATGTGAACTTCAGCTACTCCTCCGCTGCCGAACGCACCAGTCTGCAGAAGATCAATCTGGAGATCAGATCAGGCGAAACGGTCGGCATCCTTGGGGGGACCGGCAGTTCCAAAACAACGCTCGTTCAGCTCATCCCCCGGCTCTATGATGTGACCGGCGGCTCAGTAATGGTCGGGGGGGTCGATGTCAGAGCATACGACCTAAAAACGCTTCGTGATCAGGTCGCCATGGTCCTGCAGAAAAATGTGCTCTTCTCCGGAACCATCCGTGACAATCTCAAATGGGGTGATCCCGATGCATCCGATGAAGAGATCGTTCGTGTCAGTAAACTTGCCTGTGCGGATGAGTTTATCAAAAAATTCCCTGACGGATACGACACGGAAATCGAACAGGGCGGTTCGAATGTATCCGGCGGCCAGAAACAGAGACTCTGCATCGCCCGCGCTCTGCTGAAAAAACCTAAGATCCTTATTCTGGATGATTCTACAAGCGCAGTGGATACCAAAACAGATGCGCAGATCCGCCAGGCCCTGTTCACCGAACTTCCCGGCACCACGAAGATCATCATCACCCAGAGGATCTCTTCGGTAATTGATGCGGATAAGATCGTCGTCATGGACAAAGGGCACATAAATGCGGTCGGGACCCATGCTGAACTCATGGAAAACAACCCAATCTATAGGGAGGTCTATGCAACTCAGACAAAGGGAGGTGAGATGTAATGCCGCCGATGGGTCCGGGAGCAATGGGTCCGGGAGCAAAAGGCGGCAAACGCCCCGGAATTCCGGTTGTGGGACACAAACCCAATGATGTGAAAAAGACTCTGAAACGTCTTCTCTCCTATCTTCCGGGTATGTATAAGATAACGCTCGGTGTCGTTGTCATCTGTATCCTGTTAAGCACTCTTGCAGGCGTCATCGGTTCCCTCTTCCTTGAAGTGCTGATCGATGATTATATCACGCCGCTTCTCGGTATGGATGATCCGGTCTTCACCTCTTTACTGCAGGCGATCCTTTTCATGGGGCTCATCTATCTCTGCGGTGTTTTGTCGACTCTGATCTACAGCAGACTCATGGTCATCATCTCCCAGGGGGTCATGAAGCGGATACGTGATGAAATGTTTGCCCATATGCAGACGCTGCCCATCAGGTACTTCGATACGCATAAATTCGGCGATACGATGAGTCATTACACAAACGATACCGAGACCCTGCATCAGATGCTTTCGCAAAGCGTCCCGCAGGTGTTTTCATCGGTCGTGACGATCGTGTTCGTTTTCGCCGCAATGATCTATACGAGCAGTCTTCTGACGATCCTCGTTGTATTGATGGTGATCGTGCTGTATTTTGTAATGAAAAAGATCGGCGGGAAGAGTGCTGTCTATTTTGTCCGCCAGCAAAAATCTCTCGGTACGGTGAACGGGTATGTCGAAGAGATGATCAACGGACAAAAGGTCGTTAAGGTGTTCTGTCACGAGGAAAAGGTCAAATCAGAGTTTGATGTAATGAATGACGAACTGTGCGGGCATGCGAAATCTGCCAACACCTTTGCAAATATATTCATGCCGGTGGTCGTAAATATCGGGAATATCCAGTATGTTTTGATTGCGATCGCTGGCGGAGCTCTGGCAATAAGCGGTGTCGGCGGTCTGACGCTCGGCGGGATCGCTGCGTTTTTACAGCTGAGTAAGAGTTTTATGATGCCGATCAGTCAGGTTTCCCAGCAGCTCAGTTCGGTTGTTATGGCATTGGCGGGAGCGGAGAGGATCTTTCAGCTGATGGACGAGCCGGCCGAAGAGGATACCGGCGATGTGACGCTGGTCCACGCGAAAAGCGAAGGCCCGACCCTGACGGAGTCATCGGTTTATACGGGCGTCTGGGCCTGGAAGGAGATCCGGGACGGCAGGCCGGTCTATACCCGGCTGAAAGGAGATGTGCAGCTTCGCGATGTCAGGTTTGGGTATTCGCCGGATAAGGATGTTCTGCATGACATTACGCTGTATGCACGCCCGGGTCAGAAGGTCGCGTTCGTGGGCGCTACGGGGGCTGGAAAAACGACGATCACCAATCTGATCAACCGGTTTTATGATGTGCAGAAAGGGGAGATCTTCTATGACGGGATCGATATCCGGCGGATCAGAAAGGCGGATCTTAGAAGGTCGCTTGGGATCGTTTTACAGGATACGAATCTGTTTACGGGGACCGTTCGGGAAAATATCAGATTTGGTAAACTGGATGCGACTGATGAGGAGGTGTATGCCGCTGCGCGTCTTTCGAATGCCCACAATTTCATCTCCCGTCTTCCGGAAGGGTATGATACGATACTGGAAGGAGACGGCGGAAGTCTTTCCCAGGGTCAGCGCCAGCTTCTTTCCATCGCGCGTGCGGCGGTGGCAAATCCTCCGGTGATGATCCTGGATGAGGCGACGTCGAGTATCGATACACGTACGGAAGCTATCGTTCAGGCAGGGATGGATTCTTTGATGAAGGGACGTACGGTGTTTGTGATCGCCCACCGGCTTTCGACGGTCCATAATGCTGATGTGATCATGGTCCTTGAGTCGGGCAGGATCATTGAGCGCGGGAGTCATGGTAAGCTGATTGCTGAAGGCGGACGGTATTATCAGCTGTATTCGGGAGCATTTGAGCTGGAATAGGATTTATGCGGGGTGCTCTGATTGAAAGTGCTGATATGTGCGGACGAAGTGTTTTGACTTCGGGTACGGCATTTTGTGAGGGTATGGGATAGTTAACCGCAAATAAGCGGTTTTTTTCTCATAGGAGTTACGCGGTGTGAGCTTAACCGAACAAAACTCACATACTTATGAGGTGTACTTCGATTTCGTGTACGGGATTATTGTGGGCGCATGAGAAAGAACCAACCGCGAATCGGCGCGAACCGCAAAGCTTTGCTTTGCTCTCCGCTTCGGGCTTTCAGCCCTCGCTTAAATCCCGCAAGCCGATGGCTTGCTCCCAGAATCGGATTTGCTGACCCTCACTCTCACAAGTCTCTCGCAAGGCAAAGCCTTGCTCGGCTGAGGCCTCCCCTGCGGATCAGCCCGCCCTCGACTTGCTCGTCCCTTCATCGGGACCGTTCGGGCAAATCCTGTCGCCGCCCCAGCGGCTCCCATTATTGATTTGCCTCTTGATCTTATGTAGTAATTATCAGTAAAATGGATATTTTTCAGATTAAGAACTGCTCAATGAATCTATCCCTCAAGGGAGGCGTCGGGACGCCGACAGGATTTGCCCGAACGGTCCCGATGAAGGGATGAGCAAGACAGCGAAGCTGGATTGCGAAAGTGGGGAAAAGCAAATCCGATTCTTTTCGCCCGAAGGGCGGATTCGCGCCGATTCGCGGTTGGTTTTATCTCATGTGTCCATACCCAACTATACTCTTTCCGAATTGGATTGTGATTAACACCGCGTAAGTCCTATTCTCATAAAACCTCAATTAACCATCCTCCCTCCCGAATTGGATTCACACTCACACCGCGTAACTTCTATCGAGTAACTATTTTTCCCAGCTGGAAAACTACGCTTTCATACCAAAGAACGTGTTAAAAAAACAGTGCGAAGGAAGGGATTCGAACCCCAGAACTCCTACGAGACCAGCCCCTGAAGCTGGCGCCTTTAACCTGGCTTGGCTACCTTCGCAAATTATCCTAGACCTCTGATATCACAGAAGGGTCAGTGCACAAACGTGCTTTTACATATTTGACGTTCTGCTAAATATACATACGGTTTTATTCGCGGGAAGCCGGCCTGTCCCGATAAAAATAAGACCAGGGATCATCCGTCTCACGCGAATACCCGCAGTTTTGTTTCTTACTGATCGGTGCTTTCTTCTTCGAACCGTTTCATCTCGCGTTCGCGCAGCTCGCCGCGTTTGATCTTTCCCGAAAATGACTTCGGCAGATCGGCAACGAACTCGATAAGACGCGGATATTTGTATGGCGCGGTCGTCCGCTTCACATACTCCTGAATATCCTTCGCGAGCTTCTCGGTCGGCTGATACCCGGAATGCAGTACGATGAATGCCTTGATCACCATGCCGCGGATCTCATCAGGCGATCCGACGACGGCGCTCTCTTTGACCGCCGGATGCTCGAGCAGAGTCGATTCCACCTCGAATGGAGAGATCCGGTACCCCGAACTCTTGATCACATCATCGTTTCTGCCGACGAACCAGAAGTAGCCGTCCTCATCCAGACGTGCTTTATCTCCGGTATAATACCAGCCGTTCACGAACATCGAAGCGTTTTCTTCGGGATTGTTCAGATATTCTCTGATAAGACCGACCGGCCTCGGGTTCAGCGACACCGAGATCTTGCCGATCTCGCCATGCGGCACTTCGTGCCCTTCGTCATCCTGAAGCTGGATGTGCCAGCCCGGGACGGGTTTTCCCATCGACCCCTGCTTGACCTCCATTCCGGGCAGGGTCGCAATACAGCAGCAGGTCTCGGTCTGTCCGTATCCTTCGCGGATCGTGATACCCGTTCCCTCGCGCCAGATCCTGATGACCTCAGGGTTCAGCGGTTCGCCGGCACTTGTGCAGGTCCTAAGTTCGGAGAACGAGAACTTCTTCAGATCAGCGATGATCAGCATCCGGTAGATCGTCGGGGGAGCGCAGAACGAGGTGATCCCGTATCTCTCGATCAGCGGGAGGAGCTCGGTCGCATGGAACTTCGTCCGGTAATCGTAGACGAAAATACAGGCGCCGCAGATCCACTGGCCGTAGATCTTGCCCCAGCCGCATTTTGCCCAGCCCGTATCCGAGACGGTGAAATGGACATCATGTTCCGTCAGATCATGCCAGAACTTCGCGGTCACGATCTGTCCAAGCGGATGGGCGTAATCGTGAAGCACCATCTTTGGGTCTTTTGTTGTTCCGGAGGTGAAGTAGATCAGCATCGGATCGGTCGAGAGGACCTTGCGGCCGCTCGAGCTCACCAGTTTTGTCGAGACGGGTGCCGGATATTTGAGCTCGTTCTGGTAGCCGATCCAATGACCGGGGATCTTCTCTCCAGGTTTGTCATCTACGGTCATTCGCAGCTGAAGGTGGGGGCACTGGGCCGCGACTTCATCCACCTTTGCCATATTCTCACTGTCGGTGATGACCATTTTGAATCCGCCGACCTTCATACGGTAGGCGATATCTTTGACAGTAAGCATGTGGGGCGAAGGGCTGAAAACCGCGCCGAGTTTCATGATACCCAGTACTAAGATCCACCACTCGGGAACACGCGGAAGCATCAGAAGAACACGGTCCCCTTTCTGGATGCCGAACTTCATCAGGATATTTGCCGCTTCGTTTGAGTGGATCATCAGATCCCAGAAGGTGAACTTTTTCTCTTCCCCGTCCTGGTTGGTCCATATCATCGCAAGATGGTTGCGATCGCGTTTTGCCCAGGCGTCAATGACGTCAAACGCAAAATTATAATGTTTGGGGACGTCGATGGAGAAGGTTTTGTAGGTTTCCTCGTAGTCTCCAATGTTGCCTTTTACTTCGGTCATGGCGATATCTGTAATCATATTTGCGTTATATTATAATTAACGCATGGATGGAAAAATAACCGGGTATCTGGTCATCTGTTTATCCTTCTTGCGGTATGTCGGTGAAGGGTGTGAAGGGATGGTGCAGGCTTTCCCTTCACACTTTTAACCATAATTTGAGGTTAGTTTTTAAATCTAATGAAAATTTGCATATTTGTGATGGGTTGCAGGGAAATTTAGGTCCATATGTACAAAAAAATGAATCACTATATCTCTCCCGTGCGTCATGGATCGTGAGTTCTCCCTGAAACCCTTCACCGTCGCAAAATAGAGGTTATTTTTCAAATTTGAGCCATTAAATGAATATTTTCCCTGCACCTTTCCCTTCACAACCCTTCACCAGCCTTCACACGTGCAGGATATATGCCTGTCGAGGTATCTTTTCACCCGCAGAAAATCTGAACGTATAAAAAAAACAGGAAAGAATAGTTCTGATCTATTCAGCCAAAAAATACGGGCTTCGGTTTTTCACTGCAGCGCCGATCGCTGCTTTGAGCTCGTCTCCGTGCAGCCCTCGGATCGACACTTCATTTCCTGTTCTGAGAAGACAGGGTTTCAGAAGTCCGTCCGAGGTCACGCGAAGCCGATTACAATTTGCACAAAACTCCGGATTGTGCATCGGCCGGACGACCTCTACAAGAGCACCATTCACCAGATATTTTCTCCTGTGATGCATATGCCTGGTTGTCACCTGCGATGAATGTTTGGCGAACTCTTTTTCCAGATCGGCAACAAGTTCGGCGTTTCCGTGAACTGCAGGATCCATATCGTCCGTCCACCCGTTCAGATCCATCAGTTCGATGATCTGCAGGATGAGATTCTCCCCGCGTGCACGCACAAACGCCAGAAAATCATCGATCTCATGATCGTTCATGCCTTTCAAGACAACCATGTTCAGTTTAACTGGAGTCAGACCCGCATGCAGCGCAGCATCGATCCCGTCAAGAACCTCCTTCAGCCGGTCACGTCCGGTGATCTTTTTGTAGGTTTCCCGGTCCATTGTGTCCAGACTTACATTCACCCGGGACAGGCCTGCTGCTTTGAGCTGATCTGCGAGTTTTGCAAGATGGGTACCGTTCGTTGTCAGCGATGACTCGATATGGGGAGGGATGGAACGGATGATGTCCAATAGATCGGGGCGGAGAAGCGGCTCTCCGCCGGTGAGTTTGATCGTCTTAACGCCAAGTTCGGCAAAGACGCCGATCAGCTCTGCGATCTCCTCTGTTGTCATCTGCGAGGTTCGGTCGTCCCGAGTACATCCGTTGTCTCCCTCCCCCTCCCTATGGCAGTAAATACACCGGAGATCGCACGCGCTGGTAACGGCTATCCTGACATTTGAAATCGTTCGGTTGTATGAGTCAGTTAGGATCTCACTCGCGTCTCTTTCTGTCGTCATTTCCTTCTCCTATGAAGTTCTTTGCAATGATATAGCATTCGGTACTTCCCCGGCGTGTCGCCGTGGAACGGATAACCCGCACCGAATAGAACTTCTCTTTGACCAGTTCAAGAAGTTCGTTGAAGTCCGATCCCTGGAAGGATTTCATGACCAGATTTCCCCCCTGTTTCAGCAGGGTGGCGGCAAAATTCAGTGCTTCTTCATTGAGACCCATTACCCTTGCCTGATCATAGGACTTCGCTCCCGACAGATGAGGTGATGCATCGCAGACAACAACATTGACCAGAGGCATCGCTTCTCTGATTTTTGCCTGAACTGCCGGATCGGTGAAATCCCCGGTGATGGTTATGACGTTTTCCAGTGAGATGATCGGGTTTAAGTCGACCCCGCAGAGCTGCCCCTCGGTCATGGTTTTCAAAACCTGAAGCCAGCTTCCGGGCGCCGCGCCGAGATCCACTACATTATCCGTGTTCCGGATAACGTTGAATCGTTCATTGATATCGATGAGTTTGTATGCAGAGCGGGCTCTGTATCCATCCCGCATGGCTTTTCTATATACATTATCTTTTGTCCATTGTGATCCCATGTGTTTCCTCCCTACTTAACGTATATCTTATATGAGCGCGGATATAATTATACTATTAAAGTTTGTCACGCTGGTATAAGAGAGTGTGTCAAGGGGTTATACTGATGTTAAAAGCAACAATCGAAGCAGATATTTTCCGGGAGACCATCGATGCGGTCTCAGCACTGGTAAACGAATGCCGTCTTCACGTTGACGAGAAGGGAATCAGAACGATCACAGTGGACACGTCAAATGTGGCAATGGTTTCTTTAGAGCTCTCTGCGTCGGCGTTTCTTACATTTGCGGCAGAACCCTGTGAAATTGGTCTCGATATAGAAAAGATCAGATCCATGATGTCGATGATCGGCAAGACGGATATCGTCTCTCTTGAACTCGACGACTCAGGTAAAAAACTTAAGATCAGTTTCGGCGGGTATGAATATTCGATAACCCTGCTTGATACAAAGACCATCAGAAAAGACCCGAACGCGCCGAACCTGAATCTGCCCGCAACCTTGGAAGTCCCCGGTGTCATGTTCAATGATGCCATCAAGGCATCAGCGATGGTATCTGATAAGATCTCCCTTGCCGTTTCTGCGGAGACATGCGTGTTTACGATGAATGCCGACGGCGATTCCGACCGGATCAAACGCGAGCTTTCCGGTGAGGATGTCCACTATATCACCTGTGCCGATGCAAAATCCCTGTTCTCCCTTGACTATCTGAAGGATATGGGCAAATCCATCAGCCGCGCCGACAAGGTGCAGATCCGTCTGGGCACTGATCACCCGGTCCAGTTTTCCTTCGTCTATGCCGGCGGTAAAGGAAGTGTGGGCTATCTTCTTGCTCCGAGGATCGAGGCAGATTAACCGTCATGCGTACGTCCGTTGAAAAGCGCGATCTGGCTCACTATCCTTTTTTACCTGAAGCACAAGGGCTGCTTGCGTCCCGCGGAATCAAAATGGCCGGTCTTTCCGGTTCGACGATCGGCTGTTCCTATCTTGATCGTGCAGCCGGGCGGATCATGCTCGCACTTAACGGAAAAACGGTGTATCCCGAATCGGATGACGATGTGGTCTCTGATATCATCACCTATGTTCTGGCAAGGGTGCTCGTTTCCTGTACGAAAGATAAGCGGACGATCGACCGGCTCTGCAGGATGGAGGCGGCCCGGGTCTATGCGTATTTTCATGCCGAGGAGAATCAGCTTCTCAAAAAACGTGTCTGCGAGGAGCTTGGTCTTGAGACGGGCGACGGGTCGCTTCCGGTGATCCGGTATGTGGAGCTTGCATCCCGTGTGCGTGACGCGAAGTGGCGGCTGATCAACCGCGAGGTGGAAAAGGGCCGGGTGTCGGTTTCTGCTGATGAGATGGATGTTTTGATCGCCGAAAGGATCCGAAACATCCTTTCTTCCGGCCTGCCGCTTGATATTCCCGAGCCGATCCTAAGAGAGTTTCTGCCGTGGAGCGACAAGATCCTCTCAGCAGTTCAGGAACGGACCCTTGCGGAGTTTGGCGCGATCGACGAGTCCGCGTATCCGCCTTGTATCCAGTCGCTGATCTCCGCAGCGGCTGCCGGCGTGAATCTGACCCATTCGGGCCGGTTTTCGATGACGGCATTTCTGCATAATGTGGGAATGAATAATGAACAGATCGCCGGGATCTTTGCACGCAGTCCGGATTATAATCCGGATATGACCAATTATCAGGTCGATCATATTCTGACAAATGAGTATACGACGCCTTCCTGCGCGACGATGCTTACCCATGGCGTCTGTGTGAATAAAGACCGGCTCTGCGAGTCGGTTTCCCACCCGCTGAATTATTACCGTTTGAAAAAGAAGATGACGGAAAAGATGAGGATGAAAGAGGAGGCAATGGCGAAGAAAGAGGGGGGAACAGAAGGCGGGGATCCGGAGAAAGAAGCTTTCGAACCATGAGGACACTGGGTATTTATAGGTACGAAAAGCATATCTTTTTGCTATGAACTTTGGGACTCTTGCAGATATTGAAACACGCGGAAAAACTGTTCTTGTCCGTGTGGATTTCAACTCCCCTATAGATCCTTCCTCCAATACTATCCTGGATGATAAACGATTCCGTGAACATGTTCCGACTCTGCAGGCGCTGGAAGATGCCCGAGTTGTGGTCCTTGCTCATCAGAGCCGGCCGGGTAAAAAGGATTTCACGACGCTTGCGGCCCATGCGGATAAACTTGAGCGGCTTTTAGGGATGCCGGTCACCTATGTGGACGATATCATCGGCAGCTGTGCGAAGCGCGCAGTTTATGATTCTCACCCCGGGGATGTTGTTCTGCTTGAGAATGTCCGGTTCTCTGCGGAGGAGAACCTGAGTCTGAAACCCGAGGACGGGGCAAAGACCCATCTTGTGAGAAAACTTGCATCCATGGCCGATCTATGTGTGTATGATGCGTTTGGGACGGCGCACAGGTCCCAGCCGACCATCACCGGTCTTTCGTATGCTATGAAAACAGTGGCAGGTCTTTTGATGGAAAAAGAGGTATCGATGCTTTCAAAAGTGTTCACCTCCGCGCCAAGGCCGGTGACGTTTGTTCTGGGCGGGACGAAGGTCGATGATTCCATCGCTGTGGCCGGAAATGTTCTTGCAAATAAAACCGCAGACAAGATCGCCGTCATCGGGGTGGTGGCCAATGTGTTTTATCTGGCAAAAGGTATCGATATCGGCGAACCTTCAAGAAATCTGATCCGCACTCTCGGATATGACGGCGAGGTCGCCAAAGCGAAGTTGATTCTCGATTCGTATCCGGACAGGGTCCTTCTGCCGGATTATGTGGCGGTCAAAGAGCAGGATGAGCGAAAAGAGTATCCGGTCGACCGCATTCCAAAGGACTGTCCTATCCTGGATATGGGTACGGATTCGATCGTGCAGTTTTCCCGGGAGCTTGCGGCGTCCGGGTCGATCGTGTTCAACGGTCCGGCCGGTGTTTTTGAGGAGTCGAAGTTTGCATCAGGAACCTTTGAACTGCTTCGGGCGGCGGCAAATGCGGAATTTTCGGTTTGCGGCGGCGGTCATACGGCTGCGGTCATCGAACAGCTGGGTCTTGCATCCCAGTACTCTCATCTGTCTACGGGCGGGGGTGCCTGCATCGAGTTTTTGACCGGGAAGAAGCTTCCCGCGATCGCGGCCCTGGAAGAGTCCTGGAAGAAGTTTGGGAACTGAGTGGCTCTTTTCCCGGCGTATTCTTTTTCCTATAGGAGTTACGCGGTGTTTGTGTGGATTCAATTTGGAAAGGGTATGATTGGATGTGGACACATGAGATTATTTAACCGCGAATCTCCGCGAATCCTCGCGAATCACATTTTTCTTGCGCCGCCGTGCTCTGCTTCGGCTGATCGCCTACGCAGAATCGCACGCCGTCTGGAAAAATGCTGGGGAAAAACCGGCGTGCCGGTTTTTCTCTCCGTTAACTTCTCTTTTTGTGAAACCAATATATTATGAAACAACAGAAAAACCCGCACGCGGGTTTTTCTTATAGCATTTTTCAAGGGAGGGTGCGATTCTGCGTAGGCGATCACAGTACTTCACTAATATTCCTTTTCATC
>VSSQ01000166.1_pt1 | contig 84323 bp, 76 predicted proteins | sample 4763081 | NCBI WGS metagenome assembly VSSQ01 (sample SAMN12137344, study PRJNA551015) | bioreactor metagenome | isolation source: SDC9 anaerobic chlorinated ethene degrading culture | place: USA: Knoxville, Tennesee | collected 2015-01-01
ATACTAAGCTAGGAAAAGTTTCTATTTAAGTTGTCCTATTTTCATTCTAGCATCAGATTGCTGGAATGGCTGCTAATGGAGTGCTCCCCAATCTCTTTCAATTGGACTTTCTTTTACCTTTCTAATGAATGCAATATGGAGGAAACGCCTGCAAAAATCAGCGCAGCAATCGGCAAAACCACCCAAGTAATCCCCCAATTGTTGGTAAGAAAGCTCCACCCAAGATAGAACGCCACAACAATCGGCCAATAGACTCCCGCAAATTTTGAGACTCTTTTCGCACGCACCTGCTCTTTCGGCTCGAATTCCCCTTCACGCAACAGCTGATCATAACCGCCTTTGATCGTACCCACGGTGATAAAAAGATATACTGCGACGGAAACAACCGCCAGTAGCAGAGCTGTAAAGCAAGAAAGAGTCATGTTCGAAGCCCTGAATATGCCGGCGACAATAAGCGGGATGGGGCATAAAATACAGAGAACAACACCAAGCGCCGTGCGTTGAACATGTGTTTTTTCAAAAGCCGCCCTTTTTTCCTTTATAATGCCCGACAAACCGTATTCAAGCTCAAAATTGCCATTTTCCAGGTATTCAAAGCGTTCCATCTTCGCACTGCTGATAATGAAGATGGCGACAGCTCCTGCGACCATCAAGAACACCGTCATAATGCCTATGCCGGAGGCAGCTCTTTCAGTTATGGCGATACCCGCTCTCGAGACTGCGGACAACACAATAAGCAAAACCGGAGAGAGAATACACAGTATAGCGCCCAATGCGATCCGGCTTCCATAGGTGGCATTGTTTTTTAAAAAATCGTTCATTTCCTGCAGAGAAACGCGTCTATAATTTTCCGTCTCATCTGCACCGGAATACACTGCTGTTTCAAAATCATCTTTTAACAGGTAGTCGGTCGTTACTCCGAAAAGCCTCGCCAGCTCCAGTATCCGATTGATATCCGGTATTGCGGCGGCGCTTTCCCATTTGGATATAGACTGCCTTGATACGTTCATTTTCTCAGCCAATTCTTCCTGAGACCAGCCGTTGCTTTTACGCAATGACAAAATCTTTTCCGCCAAAATCATTTTGAGTTCCTCCTATTCAGCAAATACCATTTGCTATATTGCAGGAAAATCATAACAAAGCCCCTGGTTACATGCTATCAATAGGACTTGGAAATTCCGCAACCATTAGTTGCACTCCGCTAAATAAGGGCTGTTGACCTGTATTATAATCCATGAGGAACAAAGAAATCGGCAAATTTTATATCGGAATTTGCCAATTTCTTTGAAAAGCCCTGAATGCCCAGGTGAAGAAGGACATAGTGTATCTATAGAGAAAGTAATTACTACACTTCTGATCCAATCGCTTGGGCATATGGTCCATGGACAGGTTGATGTTCACTGTGGCTATTTATTTTTGTTTTAGGAGGGCCTATGGGAAAGAGAGTTTTCTTTTATTTACTCTATGCAGTCTTTTTTATTATCCTTATCCAGTTGGGAATAACCTATAGCTTCGAACTGAAGTCTTTCACCAGTAAAACCTATAATCCGTATCCCGCATGGACTTTTAACATCGCTCTGTCGGTATTAATCGGCTTGCTGCTTGGACTTCCGGAATTTATCCGGAGATATAGGAAACCCGGGAAATGGAGAATCCAATGGGAGAGATTGCTCATTGTCGGGCTTCCGGCCCTGTTCTTTACGTTTTCTCTTTTTATATTTTTTTCATCTCTGGGGAAATATCTGTCTTTGATCCTAAGGCCTTGGGCTTTTGAAAGCTACGGCGTAATCATCTGCGGCATACTCTTCGGCTACACGATGATCATGTCCATGGATAAAAAGGGAGAATCCTCCGCTTCGCTCAAGGGATCGCCTAATCAAGAGCATGAAGGAGACAGCTAAATCTTTTATCCTAACGCCAAATTGGATTTTGAATTGTTCCTGTTATACTCAATATGTTTGGTCAGAACCCTCAAAGCAGGGAATGTTTGTGACTATAATCACCTTTATACGAGAAGAGAGACAAATTTTAGCTATAAGGAATTTCCTTTCCTTCAACTAAGGCTTTCAGATTAGCTAATGACATATCATATCCTTCCATATTCGTTGAAACTTTAACGCCGTGTTTCTCCTTCCCTAAAACAAAAGAGATGAGCATTTCGTGTGAATCCATATTAAACGAAAACTCTCGGCAATAAATAACTTTTTCTATTGTTAGAGACATCGGAAGCTTCTCTTTGAGATTATTATGAACATTAGGCATTAATGTAAAAAGCATTTTTTCACCGGCCTGTAGCTTGGGAATTTTCCAAGGTGAGCCCGGTGCATACCATTTCGCAAGTTTATCCTCATTTGTGAGCGCATCCCACACTGCCTCAATATCTCCATCAATCATAATAAAGCTATTTGCTTCCAGATGATCCACCATGTATCCCTCCAAAAGGAAAATCCTATCTTATCTCCATGTACAACACCTCACTAAGGTACCTATTCCTAATGCCGGAAAAAGATTTCTGCTATTGACTCGATATGCATTCTCGAATGTTTCTCAGCAGCTTCCAGACATTATCTCCGTAATTGCTCACCAGCGTAATCACAACATTTGCACTTGGTTCATAGGCAGAAATAAAGCTCACACCAGGATCACGGCCTTGAAAATATGGGCTATGACCGTTGTTCCCCCTCGGTTCCAACCAGATTCCATAACCATAGTATCCTGCTTCTATATTCCCATTATGGCAGCGTAACATTTCCAGAGTTGTTTTCCGGGTCATCAGCTTATACGACCAAAGCGCATCCCAGAATCTTCCGATATCACCTACTGTTGTAAACGCGCCACCTGCACCGGTCCCTTTAACATCTACGCTGTATATATTGGTACGGAATCGGTTCTTTTCTCCATCAAAAATGTAGTTATTGGCGCACTTTGCGGGAAGAGAATCCAGCTCATAATAGCCGGTAGAATCCATGGCGCAAGGGTTAAAGACATTCAGATGAAGGTAGCTGTCAAATGGTTTATTGGTCACAGCTTCAATCATCATTGCCAGCACGACAAATCCTGTATTATTGTATTGAAACTTTGTGCCGCGAGGATACATCATTGGTTTGTCAAGAAACAGCGGCAGCACATCCGAATTCGTTCGAATTCTGTAATTGGGAAAGTCTTTCCACAAATCCCCGTACTCGCTCATTACACTTTCGTCGAAGTAATCTGGAATACCGGATGTGTGCATAAGCAATTGCTCAATAGTAATGTTTGTATCAATCTTATGCCAATCCAAGGGAAGAATGTCGCCGAGTGTATCTTGAAGGCGCAATTTTCCGCTTTCAATCAGCTGGAGTATTGAAACGGCGACAAAAACCTTTCCTGCGGAAGCAGTCGCAAATTTTGTTTCAAGCGTATTGGGAATTCGATTTGGAAAATCCGAGTAGCCATATGCCTCTGCAAATATAATTTGTTTATTATTTGAAATTTGGATGCAGCCCCGAAAGCCTTGATCGATCAAAATATGTTTGATACGGTTAATATCCATAGTCTACTTCTCCACCATCAGAAATTTCAGTAGTCGATAAGTCTATCATAGCACACTTTTCCACATAAAAAGGTGGCAAGAAAACTCCACTCAAGCCGCTCATTTTGAAAATAAAGCAGGACCATGTCTGTTCCTGCTTCACTCAATTTAATTCACCAGTCCTTCATAGTTTCGCTTGCCATAGATAATCCAAAAGAACAAGATAGCTTTCCACGATCAGGCAGCGATAGCCTTTAGCCCTTAACGTTACATCCCGTACTAATGGGCATCGCTCAGGCATTTTCGTAAAGCCATACATATGTCTACTCACTAAAAACAACCTTATTCCTTCCGGTGCTTTTGGCTAAATACAGATAATTATCAGCTCTTGTTATTAAATCCTTTTTATTGACATTAGGGGTCGAACAGTATGCTGCGCCAATGCTGACTGTCAGGTTGCCACCCGGCTGTTTATCCTGAAACCTGAAATCATAATCCTCCACAGCCTTTCTGATCTTTTCCGCAGCTATTTCAAACCCTTTCTCTGAGGTATGGCAGCAAATAACGGCAAACTCTTCTCCGCCGTATCTGCATAATATATCAGTCGGATATAATACCCCTTTAACAACCGTAACGATTGTCTGTAAAAGCTCATCCCCCGCCAGATGCCCATTATTATCATTATAATTTTTAAAATAGTCTATATCAAACATGATCAACCCAAAATTATTGACACTTTTTTCTGGTTCCAGGCCGTATGCCTGCAGCCTGTTTATGAGGTCAATCTCCTGCTGTAATCTTTCATCAAAAAAATATCTATTATAAGACTGCGTCAGCCAATCCCGGGTTGCCAGACTCTGCAGCCTCTCATTGAGCTGCATAACCTCCTTCAGATTATTTTTATGCTCAGTAATATTCTTTTTTAAAATGATCGTTCCTATAGGATTGCCGCTGACATAAATAGGCGTAATTTCCACCCTATAATAGACAATAGCTTCATCCCTGGGCTTGGAGATTTCAAAGCTCACTTTTTTTTGCTCACGAACGGCTTCGTCCAGAAAGCCCTTGAACCTCTTAACATCAAGATCACTATAATTCTTTTTGATTATTGCCATAATGTCGACTTTCCTGGATACCCCGCTAAAATCGCTTACAAAAGCTTGGTTGTAATCAATGATTTCAAAATCCTCATCAATCACCACGTAGCTGTCAGAAATCAAATCAACAACCGTTTGCAAAGCGATGGGTATTACGTTCAGAAAATCAAACTTAACCGTGGCTATGACAAAAAAGCTGATCGTCACGGCAAAGGCAATATTTTCGATTGCCGTTGACCAATCAAAGATCTTAAATGTGCTGATCGCGTCCATGATCAGCGCAATCATAATGCCAATACATATTAACGAGGATTGTTTGGAGAAAACGCCATAGTTCTTTATGGAAAAAATCACAAGATAGGCCAAGCCAATCCCTATACACAGATAGGAATATATCGTATGTATCGTAAAATAGATACCAAAATTTTGCTTGGAGGGTATCAAGCTAAAGACAGTATAAAACAAGTGATGACTCTGATTCGTAAGCAGCACCCCAATAGAGATAACAGGGACAACAAACAACAGTGCATGCTTCCATGTGAACTTTATTTTGGTTCGGGCAAATATTAACCCGGTAAATAATATTGAAATTGATACAAGAATCGTACCCAAAAAGTACAGCCGCTCGCAAATTGCCAGTATCCAGGGGACATTGTCAAACGTCATATACAATAATACTGCGATATTCCATAGGAGAATACTGGCCGTCATACTTAAAACAGCATAATGAATTTGCTTTTTCCGCGTTCTTTTGGCGATTAACAACCAAAAATATAATATCACCAAGGTGGATAAAACCAGCAGCATATTAATGATACTGACATTGTCCAAAGTATACATCCTCCTCATAGATGATCCGGAATGACACTTTGTATCATTTTTTTCAGTCTAACATAGGGCTATCAAGTGTTCAATGTAAAAATGGCCCTCTGGTGCCGGAATAAACTGCTTGGCTCCGCAAGCAAGGGGCACAGTTTCGAAACCTTGCGGATTGGAAACCGGGTAGGAGGCTAACCAACTAATGATTAGCCTCCTACCCGATTCGTCGCTCACTTGACTGCCAATATCCTAAAGAAAGCATCCCCGATCGGAGATGCTTTCCCTATATGATCATTCAGCTTAGTTCTTAACACTTTCAATGGGAAAGGTGACCCGCCAACGACCCTCGACTTTCAGACCAGAAGTAACAAAGTCGCCATACAAGGTATAGCCCCCGATTTCATCTTGGGGAAGATCAAAAACGTAATTGCCATAATCAATTCGTCCTGGTTGTTCGTATTGATTGGAAAAAGCGAAGCTATAATTGTGATCAACTCTGTTCCCGTTGCCATCTTTTAAATAGAAAAAGCCGTGATTGTCGTTGTCCAATGGTTCTTTTACGGCTGTTTGAACATGAAGTTTACCCTCAATATAACCTATACCGGTTAGACTAATGCCCTCTACTGAAAACTCGCTCCTAGGGGCTGATGGCGTAAGTGCAATTGGTTTTTGATCACCGCCCACAAACTTTTGGTAATCTAACCCGCCTCCGCCATTAGATGAAACTCTTTGTGTGCTTTCAGCGACATCAACGTCGGAAAGAGCAATCGGCACCAAGATGTCCTTATAATTTTTTTTATGACTTAAAAATTCACGCACAGAAAAGGTTATTTTATCGCCCACAATATTTTGGTTGCCCCATTCTTCAATCGTGATTAAAAAGGTTGCTGTTTTTGTGCCGGCATCATAGTCCACACGCTCACAGTGTGCAGCACTGTCAAAGGGACGGTTTATCGAATAGCTGTCGAACAAATCGATGGTTGCGTCAACACGATTTTGCTCTGTTAAATCCTGCATGGTAATATACACTTCGGCAATGTTGTCATGAATGTATGCTGAAACTACATCCATTTTAATTCCATTGTCCTCATCAGATTTTTGCACAGTCATAAACAACTGTGCAACCTGTGGGGAAACCAAATACATCAGCTGATATATGGGCTCAACATTGGCAGCTAACACAGGCATTGCCAGTGAAAGACAAAGGCCGATTGATACAAGAGCCACTGCCGGCTTGCGCAATGAATTAAGGGGCTTTTGGCGGCTGCGTGCTTTATCGCGGGTTGTTTGAATTGCTGAATCAACCAGGGTTTCATCCGGTTTGATTTGGCTAAAGAGATTTTTATAATTTTCTCTAAACATAATCGTCCTCCTTAATAACTGCTTTTAATGCTGCTCTTGCTCTTGTCAGCTGAGTGCGAACCGTAGAGTTTTTCCTATTCAATGCTTTGCTTATTTCTTCAATGGACATATCCTCATAATAAAACAAGTAGATAACCCCTCGATATTTGGGCGGCAACTTTTGCAGCTCATAGTATAAGTCCATAGCTTCTTTGGTTTCAAATGCAATATCATCGTCGATTGGCTGAACATTTTTGAACCACGAGCTGCTCCAAAAGCTTTTGGAACAGTTTATGGTTACTCGTATGAACCATGCCTTACGATGTTCTTCCTCATGAAACACAGGCTTTTTTTTGATAAAGCGAAGGAACACCTCCTGGAAAATTTCATCTGCATCGTGCCGTGTTCCCATGCGAGCAAAAGCGAGGCGGTATACCAGATCAGAATACTGCTTAATAATTTTTTCTTCGCAATCGTCCGCACGCAGTGATTGTTTTTCCACTTCATAAGCCTCCCTTCACTACTAACACTTTCGATATATGCAAAAAGCTACAATGAAATCGAAAAAAATTTAGCGTGCTCATGAGCACGCTAAAGGGCAGATTGTATTGTAAACTTTCAGATTTACAGGAATATCGTGATTTTCTATAACAACGCAAAATGGGCACTCTCGATCATTGATTTCATTTCACATAAGCAAAAAGGGTGTCCGGCGGGGTCAAGCATAACTCTCCAATTATTAGAAAATTGCTCATCTGCGATTGTTGCTCCACAATGGATTGCATATTGAACTGCTTTTTCTAAATCATTAACGGCGAAGTCTATATGTGCCATTTGCTGTTGAGCTTCAGGCTTTTCCGGCCACACAGGCGGTTTATACTCAGGATTCCGTTGAAACAATATACCGGGATATGCTCCCTGATTGGTTCCTGGAGCGTATACACATGCCCAATCTTCATCGATAAACATTATTTCCCACTTGAGCAACGCTCCATAAAATTTTGCTAATTCATGGGGGTCTTTGCAATCCACTGTAAATGAGTACATTTTGATTTTCAATTCTTCATCATCCATAACGCTAATACCTCCCAATAAATAATCTACACCTTAACCTCCTATTTACCTGCATGATGCAATATCTTTAAATCCATAATATCACATTTTAATGTAAAAAAAGGCATACCATCCACGCGGAATGATATGTCTTTTTGAAGCAATAGTGGGAAAAAAAGTTCTTCACATAGCAAGGACAAAGATAAATCATTAAACATTGGCATCTGTTGCAAAAGCCTCTGAACCCATTGGTGAAATTGTGACATAAAGGCGCAAGACATCTTCGCCGATGTTTATAACCTGCAAGCTTTCCTGCCCATCAACCTGCATTAACTCGCCCACCTGCAACGAGGTCTCATTGCCATCCGTGACAACCTTGGCATTACCCTCCATGACCTGCAGGAAAAGGGTTGATTCCAGATGGGTGTGTCCCGGCAGTATTTCCCCTTTTGCAATGTTTAGAACAAAGGCAATGACATTATCGCTTTTGAAAAGCATCCGCTTGGCGATTTTTCCTTGGGGCTCATGAAAATAATCATTGAAAATAAACTTATTCATAGATAAACCCTCCTTTAATTTAAACCTAAATTTTAATATACCCCTATTTTGGATATAATAACTAGTTTCCCAAGCTAAAAAGCCATAACCCCAGAAGATCAAAGCTTAAATGTTTGGAAAACCATAAAAGGTATCCCAGTGGGAACTATCTGATAACGATATTCTTGATGTGCCATGTTAAACTGTGATCTTCCTAACCCGAAGAACATAAAATAGATTACAAAGATCGTATAGAGATCAATAGGGCTACCTTAATTTTCTTGCCTGATAATAAATTTTTTGAAATCATTCTTTCTGATCAAATTGTAAATTCTCTTCATCTGACTGCCGATTATGCTCGTCCGGCTTATACACCATATAACTTGCCGAATTTATCGTTGAGATACTCTATAAAGTATTTTGCACTCAGTTCCTCACCCGTAATTTTCTTGATTAATTCCGTCGGCTTTAATGTTGCACCATACTGATGAACATTTTCCTTTAACCATTTCGTAATAGACAAAAAGTCTCCGCTGTAGATTTTTTGATTCCAATCTGGAATTTCCTCTTTCAGCTTATTGAAAATTTGGGCCCCATACAAGTTTCCGAGTGCATAGGTTGGAAAATACCCAAAATCACCGCCGGACCAATGAACGTCCTGCAATACTCCGTCCGCATCGTTTTCCGGTTCCACACCCAGATACTCTTTATATTTTTCATTCCAAAGCCTCGGAACGTCATCAATGTCAATATCACTGTTTATCAGGAGCTTTTCCATTTCATAGCGAATGATGATATGAAGACTATAAGTCAATTCATCTGCGTCAATCCGAATTAAAGATGGCTCCACGCAGTTGACGGCCCGGTAAAACGATATAAAGTCCACCCCTTCGAGGTCTTGATAGGTTTTTTGAAATTTCGGATAAAAATAGCTCCAAAACTCCATGCTTTTCCCAAGGATATTTTCATAAAACCGGGATTGCGATTCGTGCATACCCATTGATGCGCCTGAACCTAAAGAAGTTCCCTCAAGTTCGTCCGGAATATTTTGTTCATAGATTCCATGGCCGCCCTCGTGAATCATAGAGAAGATTGCAGGCCTGAAATCCGAGGTATCGTATTTTGTGGTTATCCTGACATCCTTATTCCCAAAGTTCGTCGTAAACGGGTGCTCAGAGATATCGATTCTTCCTCTTTTTTCGTAATCATAACCGATCTGGCCTAAAATGGTTTCCCCTAGCTTTCTCTGGCTTTCAACCGAGTAATTTCCTTTTAAAAAAGCATCATCCGTTTTGACATTCGAGTTTTTAATTCTTTGCAGTAAATCAACGAGGGATTCTCTCAACTCTCCAAATACTGCATCAAGCCTTTCTGTTGTCATTCCGGGCTCATAAATATCTAAAAGACCATCATACTTATTGCCGGCAAAACCCCAGTATTCCGAGAACTTTTTATTATAAGCGATAATCTTAGCAAGGTGCGGCTTGAAAATCGAAAAGTCCTTTTTCTTTTTCGCTTCCTCCCACGCACTTTGGGAGAGCGCCTTATCAATTTCATATTGAACGTATTCCGCTTCCGGTATTTTCGTTGCGTTGTTATAATCTTTCGTTATATTTTCTATTATGGCTTTGGTTAAATCGTCTAAATCATTAATTCCATTAAAATAATCGATAAACTCTTTCATTTTTTCCGATGTAGTAAGCTTGTAACTCTCCCCTGTTAAGTATCCAATCATTTCGCTTCTGTATTCAATTGCCTCTTTGGGCATATTAACAACGCTATCCCAATGCAATAATGAAATAGAACTGCTCAGATACTCTACTTTTTTAAGATATTCTTTCAATTCTTCAATTTCCACAATTGCTTTTTTATTCATTTTGATCTCCTTTATTCATGCTGCCCTTTTTGCCACGCCAAGCAAGCTTGGGCAAAAAGGTGGCTGGGCCGGTGTCACCTCATCTCCGACCTCTTTCATCCCGTGGTTTCTCCGCAGCTCTTGGTTCACTCTCTTAATATTTTCTGCATTGCTTTACCTTTAGCCAACTCGTCAATTAGTTTATCCAAATATCGGACTTGCCGCATTAATTCATCTTCTATCTCTTCCACCCGATATCCACAAATCACTCCTTTGATCAGTGAAGCATTGGGATTAATACGAGGTGCTTGTTTGAAGAAGGTTTCCAAATCCACTTCATCAGTTATTTGTTGTTGCAATGACTGTTCATCATAACCGGTAAGCCAAAAGATGATTTCATTTACTTCTTTTTGTGTTCTTCCTTTTTTCTCTGCTTTTTGTAGATAGAGCGGATAGATGCTGGAAAAAGACATTGTATAAATTCGCGGTTTCTCCATTGGGGAATTCTCCTTTACTTTTTATCAAGAACAATGACACATTATCCAAATACTGGACACTAACTATGAGAGACCTTCATCAACCTATCCTCCAATTGAGCAAGAACCAAAGGCCATGCTTGTTCATGCCTATCCCTCGATTCTTCATCTGAAAACCCTGCATGATTTAATCGTAATATTGTTCCACCCTCAACCTCTTTTAATTCCACAGTCACAACTGTTTCAGCACCTTTGGTTCCCTCAGCACCTGTTAGCCATGTAAGTTCAACCAGTTGGCCGGGCATAAGCCTAAGAAAACGGCCATAGTGAGGATGACGGTTCCCCTCATAGGCTGTTTCAAAGTAAAAAACAGTGTTAACTTCACCTTTCATCAGGACTGAATCCGGCTCTGCGAACCAGAGGTCAAACTGTTCAGTCCAGGCGCGGTATAATATATCGGGTGGAAATGACATCGCCCTCTCTACAGAAAGATTAAATGGCCGCAATGATAAATCAGGTATACAGATTGGTATTGTTTGTTCCACAAGTCAATCTCCTTTTATCGTTTATCTTGCCAATAACGCATTACCTACTATTATGCTACAAACTATAAATAGTCGGAATGTAGCTATCAAATCACACAATAAGCCTATTCTCACAGTATCATGTATGTAAGATATAAACCTCTGTCCGGAGGATTATAATATATCCAAGTAAGTTTTATGTTGGGGAGCGGGAAAAGCGAGATTAATTCTTTGCCAATCTTCCTCATGGATCGAGATATCGTAAACCCGGGCATTATCCTTGACATGGTCGAGCTGAGACGCCTTGGGTATGGCCATAACATTCTCCTGCCCCAAGACAAAGCAAAGGAGTATCTGCTCCACAGTTAGGCCATAGTTTTGGGCAATCTCCTGAACTACTGGGTTTTGGGCTATTCTTTGCCGTGTGCTCAGATTATGAGCCATGGGGCAGTAAGCCATCATCGGCAGCCGGTGCGCTTCGAGCCATGGCTGCAAATCATATTCAGTCCCCCGGGAATTTAAGTGGTAGAGCACTTGATTTGTTGAGCACCTATCCCCTCCGGGTGTTTGCCAAAGCTCTTCCATATCCTCCGTATCAAAATTGGACACGCCCCAATGCTTGATCTTTCCTTGAGCCACTAACTCGTTCATGCACTCCACAGTCTCTTCAAGGGGGATATTTCCCCGCCAGTGGAGCAGATACAGATCAAGATAGTCCAGGCCAAGACGCCTTAAAGAAGCCTCACAGCTTTTGAAGATCGTCTTGCGCCCGGCATGATGAGGATAGACTTTCGAGACGATATGGAGGGTTTCCCGAGGATAAGGCTTGATCGCTTCTCCCACTAATTCCTCCGCCGCTCCCTCTCCATACATCTCAGCCGTATCGATCAGGGTCATTCCGTACTCGATTCCCATGGCCAGAGCTTTAACCTCTTGCTGCCATAGCCGGCTTTTCTCCCCCATATACCAGGTCCCCTGGCCGAGTTTGGCCAGTTTGGTTCCATCGGGCAGAAGGACTTCCCGGAGGATCTTTTTCTGATTCATTCTCTCTACCTTCCTTTCCTCCCTTAAACGTCTTTAATCTTTTCGCCAATCCATTCTTTCATATCCTGAAGAATCATCAGATCTTCTTCCTGAACCTGAAGTGATTCCAAGGCAAGAAGCAATTCACTACTGTTCAGAGTCCGGTTAAGAAATGAAGCACTGATCTCCTGGATGAGGTGTGCATTCATAGCATCAGAATAGATGGTTGAGCCAATAATCTTGCCTTGGCGCAGAGTAAAGCCTAATTCTATCCCTCCCCAGGGAAAACGGGTCTCCAGGACAAGGTCAAATTGGGGCGTCTTACCGTAGCGCCAATCCCAGGAAGCGTATTTTTCATAAAGTCCGCCCAGGTCATAATCCGTATCCTTTATACGCAGAGGCTCCGGACAGGCACCATAGAGGCTTTGAAAGCTTGCCATCAGAGTTCCCTTCATCTCCTCAATGGACAAATCCGGTAAATAATTGCGGAGGTTGGTGATCCGGGATTGAACCGACTGTACTCCCTTGGCCGCCATTTTTTCCTTGGATACCTGAAGGTATTTCCCCACTTTTTCCCCGTCCACATGAACAAGAACCGTACCGTGGTGGTATGCTTTATCTTTTTCAAAATAGAAAGCATTCCCCGAAAACTTCTTTCCCTCCACAGTCAGATCATTGCGGCCGGTAAATTCGGCTTGAATTCCTAAACTGTTTACTCCCCCTAAGATAACCTGGAGCTGTTTGTGCAAATCATAAAGCTCCCGATCCATAATAAAGGTAAAATTGAGATTGCCTAAATCATGAAAAACCGCCCCGCCCCCGGAAAGACGACGGGCCAGTTTTCCTCCATCTTCTTCAAGAAGGGTACAGCGGCATTCCTGCCAGGGATTTTGATTTCTTCCGATAACTACGGTGTTTTGATTTTGCCATAGATAAAGGAGGATCTGATCTTTCTCCACCTTATGTAAAAGGAATTCTTCCAAGGCCAGATTGTGCCAGGGATCAAATGAATCAGACAGCACAATTTTAGTTTTTACCGGGCAAGACATGGGGACCCCCCTCCTTATCGATTAGTATTACCTGAAATAACCCTCTATTTTCCTCGTGACAGATAGTCCTTCATCACTTCCACAGGGACGAGACTGCCGCCGGTCGCCCAAATCAGATGGGTTCCCTTTTTCAATCCCTCTTCAAGCCGGTGCTCCCTGATATATTGAAGGCCTTCCTTACACAGCAGGAGCCGGGCCGGACCGGCCATTCCTGCCAAAGCCGAAGGCTCGCATTGTATCCCCTGAGCTTGATCAAGAGCCTGCAGCAAGCGGAAAAGTTCTGCATCCTCCACGGTGAAGGCCCCGCTCAGCAAGCCTGCCATGATCTTGCCTACGAAGCGGGAAGCTCTGCCTACGGCCAACCCATCGGCTTCGGTCTTGTTATCCAGCCCAATATCCTGAACAGCGATGCCATCATGAAGCCCTGTCGCTAATCCCAACACCATACAGGGAGAATGAGTCGGCTCGGCAAAGAAACAATGAACATGCTCCTGGAACACCTGCTTTAAGCCAAAGGTCACTCCCCCCGGTCCCCCTCCCACCCCACAGGGCAGGTAAACAAAAAGAGGGTGGTCGGCATCAACCTTGCGGTTCAATTTTTCTAATTGCTCCTTAAGCCTCAGTCCTGCTACAGCATAGCCTAAAAACAGATCCCGGGAATTCTCATCGTCAATAAAGTGACAGCGGGGATCACCTTCAGCCTGCCTGCGGCCTTCTTCCACAGCTTTACTATAGTCGGAGGTGTATTCAATCACCTCCACTCCCTTGGAGCGCAAAAGTGCTTTTTTCCACCCTTTGGCATCGGCAGACATATGGACAGTGACTTGAAAGCCCAATTCAGCTCCCATCACGCCGATGCTCAACCCGAGATTTCCTGTGGAACCCACAGCAATTTTATAATGAGACAAAACCTCTCTGAACGAAGAATCCTTTAACCTGGCATAATCGTCCTCCCTGGTCAATAGGCCCTGTTTGATAAGAGTTTCTTCGGCATGTTTGAGAACTTCATAAATCCCGCCCCGGGCCTTGATGGAGCCGGAAATCGGCAGCTGATGATCGCATTTCAGCCAGATATCCCCGGGTATCTGAACGCCATAACGGGATTCCAAATAGCTCTGCATCCTTTTTATAGGGACAATGGGGGACTCGATGAGACCTTGAGCCGGTTGTGTCTCCGGGAAAGCTCTGGCCAGGTAAGGAGCAAAACGCCGCAATCGTTCCTCCGCATCATGAATATCGGAGAGACTGATTCCGAATTGGGCCTCCTTGAATTCCTTAGTTGCCCGATAATGAGGATTAATCCAGAAAATTTCCCGGGCTGCTCTCAAATCCTGCACCACGGGGGTATGGGGTATAACCTCAGGGCTTTTCCCTGTCATGTCTCGCTTGTCCACCTCATTCCTCCTTTGCTTTCCTTTCCTTTGCTTCCTTCTAGAACATTATATCCCGACTTTATTAATAAAAACAGATCAGGAGCCAGGCCCTAATCTGTTTCACCGCCAATATCTTCCCCACTATTCTTATCACTGATATGGAAAAGGCTTATTGTATTCCAGTTCTTTGACTTTAAAGTGATACCAGTGGAAATCTCCCGAATCCAGTTTCCAGATGAGATCCCCTTGGGAAGGAACAATCATCCCCTTAAACTCCTGATGCTCTTGGATGGTACAAGCCCATGTCTCCAGACGGTATTCACCATCAAATTCTCCGTAGCGTTCGGCTTCGAAGCTGAGCACTTCACCCTGCTCATTAAAGGTGAAGATTCCTGAAGCGGTTACCCCTTCATAACTCATGGTTGCTTCAGCAGATGTATCGCTTAGCTCCCGCCACTGAATATAATTATTTAATGCCGCCGCGGGAAACCACATCATCTCAGCAAGATAGCGCAGGAGAGACCCTTGATCGATTTCCTTCCCCTGACCGTCGGCCACAGTGACCAGGGACAGTGCTTTAATCAGCATCTTACCATGTCCGTCAACATACTTATCCCGGCCTGATATATGGAGCAAAGGCGCCATTTGAATATCGGCATGCCATATAAACCCAGGTTCGGCCATGCGGAAATACTGCTCAACCTCCCCCTTCATCCAGGGCTGATCGGCCTTTAATCTTAAACTTATCTCCTGTTTTGTCCTTGCGGCTATCACCCGCTCTTTTCCCACAACCTGAGAGTGCAGAAGCCATTTTTGAACAGCAGGGGGAAGTTTCTCTAGATCAGAAAGCTGCACAGTCCCTTGAGCATCTTCTATCCCCTTATAAAATTGGTCAACTTCCTCAGCGACTCTTTGGGCAAACTGAAATTTGGCAATTGTGGTTACAGCGGCACAGACTATAAAAATCATGAGAATTATGGCGAGAATGACCAAAAGAATTTTTCCCACAGGAAATCCCCCTCACTCATTGATATCACTTAGCTATATCACTCCAAGTCAAGTTATACTATTCACATAGCGAGGTGGGGAAAGGGTCAGATGACCCTTTCCTACAGCCTTTTACGATTCACTTCATTGAAACCGTGCCATTGAACCTATTCCATAGAACGCTATTCAATTGGGGTTAATTCCCTAGCGCTTCGTCTGATAGTGCTCTTTGATCTGCTGAGTGATCTTTTTCCATTTCTTCTTTTCTTCAAGCTGTTCATGAAGATTGGTCTTGCGGGAAATATAGCGGGCTTCCCGCTGCAGCCTCTTAAAGCTTTCATAGCGTTCTTCGCTGAGCATTCCTTCAGCAATAGCCTTTTGCACGGCGCAGCCGGGCTCACTTTCATGCTGACAATCGGAGAAACGGCAGTTCCCGGCATAGGCCGCGATATCTTCAAAAGCTTCACTTAAGCCCTCGCCGCTGCCAAAAAGCTGAATCTCCCGCATGCCTGGAGTATCGATCAACACCCCACCCTGGGGCAGGAGAAAAAGCTCCCGGGAAGTGGTGGTGTGGCGGCCCCGGCTATCTTTTTCCCGGACTTCATAAGTGAGCTGAACATTTTGGCCCAGGAGATAGTTGACCAAGGTGGACTTGCCTGCTCCTGATGAGCCCAGCAAAGCAATGGTCTGCCCCTGCCGGATATAGGGAGCTATGGCACTTACTCCATCTCCTGTAGCACAGCTTATGGGCAGAATATCCACACCGGGGGCGGCATCTTGAACTTGCCTGACTTTTTCCTGAACATCATCGCAAAGATCCGTCTTGCTCAAAACGATCACGGGATGAGCCCCGCTCTCCCAAGCAAGGGTAAGGTAACGTTCAATTCTGCGCACATTGAAATCGAAATTCAACGCATTGACGAGAAACACTGTGTCGATGTTGGTGGCAACAATTTGCTCAGCCGAGGTTTTTCCGGCAGCTTTGCGGGAAAACTTGCTTTTTCTGGGCAGTATGCTCTGAATGATAACATCCTGATCCTCATGATCTTTTATACTCTCCGCCCTGCCCTCCAGAACGACCCAATCTCCTACCGCAGGAAAATCACTGCGCTCCAAAGCGGCATAACGCATTTTTCCGGAAACGACGGCCCAGACCTCGCCAAATTCCGTCCATACTTTAAATCGATCGCGATATTCCGCCGCGACACGGCCTGGATGGAAACCAGACTTTAAATAAGGTTGAAAAAGCTCCTGCCAAGCATCATTCCAACCCAGTTCTTTAAGTTCATATTGACAATTCAAATGGGAATCCTCCTTGACTTCTGAAATGGTCACGGAAGTCCCGTTTTAGGTGAGGGTATCAGCTAAAAATAGGTCCTTTCGTGACGTTGAAACTTTGCATGGACCCTAAGACAATGACCGACTCTTTATTTACCATAATTCAACACCTCTCCATCTATTAGGCAGGCTTGGCTTCAGGTGAGGTTTCAATCCCAGCCGAAGGCCAGCCGCCCTTATCCTCACTGAGGATAAGCTATACTTATTGTACGCTTAATGAGAAATTAATCAAGCTCCCCCAAAGGCCCAGTATGAAAAAAAGCGCCCAAGTTTTTACACTCAGGCGATTAATCCCCAATCTTATCTGTTGTTCAATTCATCTATAGCTTTGCACCAGGTTAAATTCTGCGGTTATAGGCATATTTATTGTAAGCCCGCGGCTTACCCAGCACCTCTGCCCAAATGATCCCTTGGACAAGAGGATTATCAGACACAGCCGGAAAAACCGGCTTTTCCTGTTCTACAGGCTTAGCAGAAGCATACCTTGGTTTCCCTTCAGGCTTCCCAAGGGATTCCTTGCCTCCCCACATCCCTTCACTGCCCACACTGCCTTCAACACCGGCGGTTCCTTCCGTTCCCCAAGTCCCTTCCGTAGAAAAGCCCTCAACCCTTTCGCTGCCTTCTCTGCCATAGCTTTGAGGGGTGCTTGGATATCTTGGGGCGGGTGAAGGACGGGAAGGCCGATCGATGGGTTCCTCTTTAGGAAACAATTCCCGCTCCAGCTCTTCAAACATCTCCCGCCAGCCAGACCGGGCTGGCTTGGTCTCCTGACGTGAATAAGGAGTACGGTCGCTCTGCTGTCCCTGAGGCCGGGTAGTGGGTGGGCGTCGGTTTTGCGGTTTTTTCTTATTCGGGCTGAAGATCGTGGATACTGCATAGATGAAAATTATAATCGGTATCCATGAGAATAGATCCATATCATGTCACCACCCTACTTTTTCGGGTTGGAGTCAGTGTTGGAGTTGCTGGAACGAGCAATGTTATCCCGCATACTCGTATCAGCCATAATGTTTTGCATAGTGTAATAATCCATAACTCCCAGTTTGCCTTCTTTTAATGCTTCCGCTAAAGCTCTGGGCACTTCGGATTCAGCTTCAACAACTTTGGCACGCATTTCCTGAACATAGGCAATCATTTCCTGTTCTTTGGCTACCGCCATAGCACGGCGCTCTTCAGCTTTGGCTTGGGCAATGCGTTTATCTGCCTCCGCTTGGTCTGTTTGCAGTTGGGCACCGATATTCTTACCCACATCCACATCGGCAATATCAATGGAGAGAATCTCAAAGGCCGTCCCTGAATCCAAACCTTTGGAAAGAACCGTGCGGGATACCATGTCCGGGTTTTCCAGGACTTTCTCATGAGACAGGGATGAACCAATACTGGTGACAATACCTTCTCCGACACGGGCGATAATGGTTTCCTCTCCCGCCCCACCGACGAGACGATCGATATTGGCACGCACAGTTACCCGGGCTTTGACACGAAGCTCAATTCCATTCTTAGCCACAGCGGAGACAACGGGCGTTTCAATGACTTTCGGATTAACCGACATTTGCACCGCTTCCAATACATCACGGCCCGCCAGATCGATAGCGGCTGCTCTTTCAAATTGAAGAGGAATGGCTGCACGTTCTGCTGCAATCAAAGCATTGACGACTCTGTCTACATTACCGCCGGCCAGATAATGGGCTTCCAGCTGGGCCGTAGTCACACGTAAGCCCGCTTTATGAGCTTTAATCAAAGGATTGACGATCCGGGAAGGTGTAACACGTCTTAACCGCATTCCAACTAAAGTAAAAATCCCTACATTAACACCTGCAGCCAAAGCTGAGATCCAGAGACCTACCGGAATAAATGTAAATACGACACTGATGAGAATTAAAGCTAACGCTAAAAGAATGATTGGCATTAAAACTTCGATTGGCATATTCATTCGCCCAAAAAGGGCTCCACCTCCATTTATTATAATCTACTAAGACATTTGCCGGACCACAACCCGTGTCCCTTCTACAGCAATAACCTTGACGGGGCTGTGAGTGTCGATGAAACCTCCTTCCGTAACAACATCCAATCTCTTGCCGTCAAAATCTGCTGTTCCGGCTGGACGCAAAGGGCTGATAGCCACTCCTTCGCAACCGACATAACTCTCCAGATCCACGGTGGGGGCAACATAACCTTCTCGATTGGATTGCTTGGCATTTAAGGAAAAACGCTGCCAGAACCGCCGGGTGCGGGGAAAGCGAAAACTCAAAGCCACAAGGATTCCCAGGATGAGCAGCATTGTGCAGACGTAGGCCACCCCATGCAAAGCCGATTCTGCCGTCAGGAAAATTCCTGCTGATAAAAGCACCAGTCCTGCTATGCCCAGAATTCCACCAGGAATAAAAATCTCCAAAAACAAAAAAGATAAACCTAAAATAACCAGCGCCACAACTCCACCTGTCACCATAAATTCTTCCCTCCTCTCATCTTATCCATGTATCTATGCTTGTTTATCAGGACTCTTCTCCTGGAGTGCCGGCCCGGGAAATATTCTTCAGCCATTGCTGAGCTATCTGTTTATAGAGGTTTGCCCTGGCCAAAAGATCTAAAATAACCAGAGTCGCTGCTACTTTGTCTTTGTCATCTTCGCTAAGATCTTCACCAGCAAGAATCTGATTGACTTCCTTAGGCAATTGCTCAAGAGAGGTGACCCAATCCTTTTGCGAGAGATCAAAGATCTCGCTGTAATACCTATAGAGCTTGGCGGGATTAATACGATCATCGCTGTTATCTTCAAGATTCAAGTTGACAAAGCTCAATAATTGGGATGCTTCTTCAAGGGATAGAATATTTCTTAAATCGTTGATCAGAAGAATATTGGCAACCTGCTCCCGGGTATATTTCTTCTTCTGTGGATTAGGCAGGTACTTCCTCTTCACCCAATTCTGGATATGGGTGTTATTGATATCATTCTGGGCAACCCGGTGTGCCACTTCCACTACCTGAGAAAGCATCATCGAATCCAGTTCCAGATAAGGCAAAGCTTTCTTTTTCGGTTCAAAATGATTGGCTATTTCCATAATCTCCTTAAGATGATTCATAAATTGATCACCTCCTTTTCTATATTTACCTTCAACAATCCTGTCCAGCGCTGCCAGTGCCAGGGCAAGACAACTACACTATCAACATTAACTCATTTAACCATTATATTTAACTCATTTAGTAATCTCATTAACTATATTATAAGTTCATTATGACCATATGTCAATAGTCTTTCGAACTCTTTTCGGAATAATTTTCTTCACCTTCACCGGCTTTGAGTTCACTTCCTTAAGGAGGATATGCTATAATCTTTCATTAGAGGTAATTTATGTCCACGAAATTGGAAAGGAGCCAACCAGCATGAATAAACAATTTCTCGATAAATACGCACGCCTTGTCGTTAAAACCGGTATCAATCTCCAACCTAAGCAAATTCTGGTGATTAAGTCGCCTATTGAATGCGCCGAATTCACCCGCAAGATCTCTGAGATCGCTTTTCAGGAAGGTGCGAAAGATGTCGTCATTTTTTGGGGAGATGAGCTCACCTCCAAAATTCGCTATCTCCATGGTCCGGAGGAAATCTTCGATGAATTCCCCGCATGGCAGAAAACCTTCTTCGTCGACTATGCCCGGCAAGGGGCAGCTTTCCTGAGTATCGCGGCCTCCGATCCGGAACTTATGAAGGAAGTTGATCCCGAACGTATGGTGAGAGCGCAGCGAGCTCACTCCATCGCTTTAAAGGAACACCGGGAGCGCCTCATGAGCAATCAGAACTCCTGGTGCGTGGTTTCCGTACCTACCCAGGCCTGGGCCCAAAAGGTCTTCCCCGCTGCCGGCCCGGAAGCAGCCGTGGAAAAGCTTTGGGAGGCCATCTTTGCATCCGTTCGGGCCGATCAGGACGACCCTGTCCAAGCCTGGGATGAGCACAAAGCAAACCTTAAACGGAGTATGGATTTTATGAATACCCATCGTTTCCGCACCCTGCATTTCAAAAATTCTTTAGGTACGGATTTGTGGGTTGAGCTGCCGGAAGACCATCTTTGGCTTGCCGGTGCAGAGCACACAGCAGAAGGCCTTGAATTTATTGCCAACATGCCCACGGAGGAAGTATTTACCCTTCCCAAAAAGACCGGGGTCAACGGCAAGGCCGTCAGCTCTATGCCCTTAAATCATAACGGCAACCTCATCAAGAATTTTACCCTGACCTTTAAAGATGGCCGGGTCATTGATTACAGTGCCGAAGAAGGATTAGAAAGCTTAAAAGGCCTCATCACCACGGATGAGGGATCTCATTATCTTGGTGAAGTTGCTCTGGTACCTTACGATTCCCCTATTTCCAATGCCAAGATCCTCTTCTACAATACCCTGTTTGATGAAAATGCCGCTTGCCACTTAGCTCTGGGCAAAGCTTATGCCGTCACTCTGAAAAACGGAGATAAGTTAAGCGAAAAAGAATTAGAGGAAGCCGGAGTCAATGATTCTTTGCTTCATGAAGATTTTATGATCGGTACAGCCGATCTGAACATCACCGGAGTTACCGCCGAGGGTCAGGAGATTCCCATCTTTATTCAGGGGAACTTTGCCTTTTAATCACTGAAAAAAGTCTCGTTCAATTAAAACATGTTAAGGAGGCGCTTCCCATTATCCAGGTCGGTAAAATCAATCAGCTCAATGTAGCTAACCTTGCCTCTTTTGGGGTCTATCTCGATGCCGGGACAGGTAACCGCAAAGATAATGTTCTGCTGCCGGGAAATGAATGCCCTGACGACATCAAAGAAGGGGATAATTTAGAGGTATTCATTTACCATGATTCGGAAGACCGCTTGATCGCTACACGCCAAAAGCCCTTAGCCCAAGCGGGAGAACTTGCCTATCTCAACGTTACCGCCAAGACAAAATTTGGCGCTTTCCTGGACTTTGGCCTGGAACGAGGTCTCTTTCTGCCCTTCCGGGAACAAAAATACCCTATAGAAGTGGATAAAAGTTATCTTGTTTACCTTTATTTAGATAAAAGCGGACGCTTATCTTCCACAACGGATATCACTGACTTTCTCAGCTCCGCTTCTCCTTATCAAAAAAGCGACTCCGTTACAGGAACCGTCTACCAGATTCATCCCGACATCGGCGTTTTTGTAGCAGTGGATAATCAATACCTGGGCCTGATTCCCCGTACGGAAAATTATTCAGATCTCAAATGGGGGGACCGGGTCCAGGCTCGGGTGATTCGAGTCCGGGACGACGGAAAACTGGACCTTTCTTCCCGCAATCTCTCCCACCAACAGATGAACGTGGATGCCGAGCTTCTCATCAACGCCATGAATGCCCACGGCGGAATACTTCCCCTCAATGAAAAAGCCAGCCCCGAGGAGATCGAAAAAGTTTTTCACCTGAGCAAAGCCGCCTTTAAACGGGCAGTGGGAACCCTGCTCAAGAGCGGGCGCATCAAAAAGCATGGTGATGAGCTCCGGCTTCCCTGAGCTATGAGCTTTAGATAGCCAAAACAAACAACGGCAGACGCCTGTCCCTTAGAGGATGGTATCTGCCGTTCTCTTATGTCAAAAGCTGGCCTCCAGGATTTTGTTTACACTGATCGCTCAATAAGCTGCGCGGACAAAACTAAAAGGACCCGCAAAGCTACGCCCCCAGCAGAGCCGCCTTTTCATCCTCTGCCGCTCCTTAAATCAAATGAACAAACGCCATAAAGGTCAAAATCATCACTTCCAGCAAAAGCACCGGCTTTAAAATCTTAAAAAGATCGGCTTTGAAATACTCCGCGGTGACAATCAGACAGAGATGGGCCGGCGACAGCATAGCTCCGGCAATCGCCATGATATAAGCGACTGTAGCCGTCTCCAGATTTCCGGGGTAAAACGCCGAAAGGATGGGGAAAATAACGGCCACCGCTCCCTGAGGGGAACCGGTGAGCAAGGCTACGATCAAAGATCCCAGGCCCAGCATGACGACAACCGGAATATTTGTCCCCTGAAAAAAGGCAATAAGCTCCTGGACGATTCCGGATACCGTTAAGACATGTTGGAAAAACAAAATGCCCAAAATACCCCAAAGAATCTTCTTTTCAAAGGCTTCCCGAAGCATGGTGACAAGCTGCTGCCTGGTAAAGCCCAGGATGATCACCATACCTGACACGACTATGCCCATGGAAAGAGCGGCACTTAAATCAAAGACAACCACTAAGATAATATTTACCAGGATGGGACCTACTCCAAGCAGAAAATAATGAAACGGACTCCTGGTCTTTAAAGAATCGGCCTGATTTTTGCCGCAATCCAGATCCTTGACTGAATCATTTTGGACAGCAGGCCCACTCTGAAACCCTTTGCCCGTCAGAATAAATACCACCCCAAGGAGTAAGGCAAGCAGAGTATAGCCGATCATATTGGCCACAAAGGTGCCTAAAGGTATGCCTGTAATTTGGCTTGCCAGGAGAACTCCCGGAATAATCGGGTTGCCATACTCCCAAATATGACGAAACCAATAATTGATTGCGCCTTTTTTCTCAGGAGACAGCGAAAATTTCTTGCTTGCCTGCTCTACCATGGGGGCTGAGAAGATCGCTCCTCCCAAAGAAGGAAGCAAGCCCAGGAAGGTGGGCATAAAGGCCAGCAGGACGCGGTCGCTGCGCAGCAAGGGTTTCATGGCGGCCATGAAGCCTTCGATAATGCCGGTGGTCCGCAAAAGGTGTTCCAGGCACATGACAAAATACATGGCAAAAACGACTTCCCAGGTGCCGACCTCCCGCAGGGTTGTCTGAATGGCGGCATCGGCTTTGCCTAAGGTTGGCGATGATATCAGGAATAAGACTATCGACCCGGCCAGCATGGCATGGCCGATTTGGACTTTTTTGCGCAGCAGCCAAACAACCATGGCTAATGTAACACTAATTTTTGCTATGACAAACACAGACTTCAGCGTCCCTTCTTTAGTACCTGTGACACTTAAACCACACCATCATGTTCAGTTTACCAGCCGCCTTTTGTTCTCCAAAACTCGGGACGCAATAAAATGAGCAAAGTAAATAGCTCCAAACGGCCGAGCAGCATACAAAGTGACAATATAAATTTACCGAAGAGTGTGATACCCGAATACGTTGTGGTCGGACCTACTAAGCCAAAACCGGGCCCCACATTGCCCAATGAAGCAGCTACCGCACTCATGGCGTCAAAAGGCTCAAGTCCTGTTCCTGCCATAACAATAGTGGCTAAGGCAAAAATCCCTACATAAAGGAAGAAAAACACACTGACCATATTAACAGCGACAGCATCCACAGCTCTCCCATCCAGTTTGATGCTGGATACTGCACGGGGATGCAATCCGCGGGTTAATACGGCCCAAACATGCTTCGAAAGCAACATAATTCGGGATACTTTCATCCCTCCTGTAGTGGAACCGGCGCACCCGCCGACAAACATCAGCGCCAGGAGAGTTAACTTGGTAATGGCAGGCCACTGATTATAATCCGTAGAGGCGAAGCCCGTCCCCGTAACCAGCGAGACCACTTGAAACAAAGCATGCCGCACGGCATAATCAGGCGGTTTATCGTGAGTCAGCCATAATCCTCCCACAATCAGCAAGGTGCTGAACATGATAATCGAAAGATAAGTAATAAATTCCGTATTCTTAAACGGCTTAAAGCTCTTCTTCGTCCAAGCCTCCAAATAAATACGGAAATTCCCCCCGGCAATGATAATAAACAGGATCACCACAAGTTCAATCCCCAGGCTATTATAGTACATCATACTTGTATTTTTGGTGGAAAATCCCCCGGCAGAAATAGTGGAGAAACCATGGTTTATGGCATCAAACAGACTCATGCCCGCCAACATAAGCAGAGCAACAAGGATGACGGTAAAAAAGGCATAGATTTTCCAAATGGTAATTGCTGTGTCGCGAATCCGGGGCATCGTACGCTTGCCCAACGGACCCGGTACTTCCGCATTGAATAAATGCACTGCACCAAAACCCGTACTGGGCAGCAAAATGATGAAGAGGACAATAATCCCTATTCCGCCCAGCCAATGGGTGATACTTCGCCAAAGCAGGATGGATAAGGGCAATGCCTCAACATCATCAATCACACTGGAACCCGTGGTTGTCAACCCGGAGACGGATTCAAACAGAGCATCGATATAAGTGGGCACACTATCCGAGATCCAAAAGGGCAAAGCCCCGAGCAAAGAGGTCAGAAGCCAGGCCCCGCCGACAATGACAAAGCTTTCTCTAATACTCATTTTTTCTTGGGTAGGTTTCCGAAAATAAACCATGGCAGCGCCAAGACAAGCAGTAATCAAGAGGGTCAGTAAAAAAGCCCACGTGCTGTCTTCATTCTTAAATGCCGCCAGGACCAAAGGAACGAACATAGTCAAGGCATATCCCATGAGAAGCCTGCCAACGATCCCTTGCACAAGCGAATAATTCATTCTGTTCTGCTCCCTCGCTTAAGACTCAAGAGGTCAAAACCTCTACCAAACCTTTCCCTTTCCCCAAAATTCAGGACGAAAGATAATGAGCAAAGTAAAAAACTCCAGGCGTCCCAACAGCATACACACTGTGAGTACGATCTTCCCTAAGAGGCTGATACCGGCAAAGGTCGTAGTCGGTCCAACCGTTCCAAACCCCGGGCCAACATTTCCTAAAGTCGCAGCCACCGCACTCATGGCCTCGAAGGGCGATAATCCCGTGCTTGCCGCAACAATGATGCTTGCTCCGGTAAAGGTCACGATATAGAGAAAGAAAAAAATCCCCACCCGGCTTAGATTTTCCGTATCAATAACCTTATCATCGAGTTTTATACTGGAGACAACCCGGGGATGGATCCCCCTCTTCAGCTCTGCCCAAGTGGCTTTAACCAAAAGAATAATGCGGGAAACCTTCATCCCTCCTGAGGTGGAGCCCGCACTCCCACCAATGAACATAAGGAGAAATAGGATGATTTTGGTCATAGAAGGCCACTGATCGAAATCCACGGAAGCATAACCTGTGGTTGTCATAATACTGGCTACTTGAAATAAGGCATGGCGAAAAGCATAGCCCGGCGAATTGCCGGCATTAGACCATAGGCTCCCGGCAATCAGCAAAGTGGCCGCTATAATAATCAACAGATAGACCATCAATTCTGTATTACGAAAGGCCTTCATAGTTTTCTTGCGCCAAACGGTCAAATAAATCACGAAATTTGCACCTGAAAAAATCATAAAAAAAGCAACGATCATTTCGATGGTCAAACTATTGTAATACATAATGCTGGTATTTTTAGTCGAAAAACCGCCCGTGGCAATGGTTGCGAAGGCGTGATTCAGCGCGTCCAGGAAACTCATTCCAGCCATCCAGAGCAGCACAGCGCAGATCGCCGTAAAAATCAAATAGATCTTCCATAAAGCAGCCGCGGTATCACGAATACGCGGCATAACCCGGTCATTGGTAGGACCGGGAACTTCTGCGTTAAAAAGGAGAACCGATCCCATTCCGGTTTTCGGGAGCAATACAATAAAAAGAACGATGATTCCCAATCCACCGACCCAATGGGTTAAGCTCCGCCACAAAAGGATGGATTGAGGTAAAGCCTCCACATCACTGATAACGCTGGCTCCGGTGGTCGTAAGACCTGATACCGTCTCAAACAGAGCATCAATATACGTGGGAACCACATCGGCAAACCAATAAGGCAGGGCTCCTGTGAAGGAGGCGAGAAGCCAAGCCCCGGTGACAGCTGCAAAGGCTTCCCGGACCCCAAATTTCATTTCGGTGAGCTTAAACCGCCTCATAAGAAAAAAACCTGGAATCCCGATAATTATTATTGAAAGTAAGAAGGAATAAACACTCCATTCCCCTAAAACAACGGCCAAGGTCAAAGGAATACACATGGCGCCTGCATAAATAACCAGGAGCTTGCCAAGCAACCCCAGAATGACTGGAAGATTCATCTTATTTACTCTCCAATTTATTCTCAAATAATCGAACAACAGTAGGGACCGTATCCGGCAGGGCAAAGATAATGGCTCTGTCTCCCGGCTTCAGTACCGTCTCACCGTTAGGGATGATGATTTCTTCATCGCGAACGATACTGCCGATCAACGAGTTTTTGGGGAGCTTTGCATCTTTTAATTTTTTATGGGTCACCTGACTTAAAGGCGGGATGATGATTTCCATGGCTTCCGCTTTGGCCCCTTCCAGAAGAGACACAGAGACTACATCGGAGCGGCGGACATAGCGAAGGATCACTCCGGCCGTGAGAATACGGGGGGATAGGACGACATCGACCCCTACTTTTTCCATGAGAGAAATATAATCGGGACGACCCACCCGGACAAAGGTCCGCGGCGCACCCAGATGTTTAGCCAGTAAGGCAATCAGGAGATTGAGCTTATCATCATCGGTCAGGCATAAGACAGCGTCCGCTTCCCCTACCCCTTCTTCAGTCAATAATTCGATATCCGTTCCTTCCCCGCATAAAACCAATCCCTCATCCAAGGATTCCGCCAATTCCTGACAACGCTCCATATCCTTATCGATGATCTTCACGGCTATATCGGACTTTTCCAGGATCATGGCCAAATGACGGCCGATTCTGCCGGCCCCAATAATCAGGACTCTTTCCACCTTCGATTTTCTGACCGTAAAATGATCCTCAATCTTCTTGATTGCGGACACCTCCCCGACAAAGAAAACACAATCATTGGGTAATAGCATATCCGAGCCATGAGGAATCAACATCCGGCCATTTCTTAAGATACCCGCCACCAGGGTATGGGAGGGTAAGGTTAATTGGGTTAAAGACGTGTTAATCAACTTCGAGTCAGAAGGCATTTTTACTTCGATCATCCTTACCCTGTCTCCGGCAAAGTCCTCCACATCCAGAGCGGATGGGGTGAGAAGAATACGTTTTATTTCCAGGGCGGTGACCATCTCAGGATTAATAGTCAGGTCGATCCCCAAAGCTTCATTAAACTTAATCTTATCCTTTTCCGCATACTCCTGATTCCTGACCCGGGCAATGGTCCTTTTAATCCCCACTTGCTTGGCTGCCATACAGGCAATCATATTCACCTCATCCATATCGGTTACGGCAATCATAAGCTCAGCCTTGCGGACTTCAGGGTCCAGCAGCACTCTTGGACTGGCGCCGTTTCCGGAAATCGTCATCACATCCAAAGTATTCTGCACGATAGCCCTGCGTTCTTCATTCTCTTCAATGACAATAACTTCATGATCCTCTTGGGTTAAATACTGAGCCAGGCTGTAACCAACTTTACCGGCTCCGACGATTACCACACGCACTAATATAACCTCCATCACACCAAATCAATAGCTTAGAATTTCCTTTCATATCATCATAGTACAAGGCTCAGGTTCTATCAAGTCCAACCTGCTGCCGAAAACCGTTAAAGAAGAAAAAATATCCAGAAAAGAATGTTTCCTCCCCATAACTCATAAATATAATTGCAAAAAAATTATTTTGGGGGAAGTATGCTGAAGAAGATTAAAAAACCTACCTGGTCAACTTTTTTGGTTTCCGGATCGACGGCAGTTTTCGCCATCATATCCCTGATTAGCGTTTTTATCACCATCAATACCTGGCAGACTCAAAGAGAGGCAGCCCGGCCTTACTTTTCCTTCAAAGAATCCCCAAGCATTCAATTGACCCATGATGTCAGTTTTGAATTTAAATTTGTTAACGTAGGCACCCACCCGGCAACGGAACTTACCAGCAAGACCTTGGTTTTTCCTGAAAATTTGCAGGAACAGCCGATTTTAATCGATACTTATAGTGTCGTCAATGATATTCCCAGAGATACCGCCACAAGTCTTCTCTTACATCTCGATCCCAGTCAGTTGTATCCTGCAGCTCCCGATCTGGATGCTTATTATATCGTCATCAGTTTAGATTATCGAGATCCTATACTTAAGGAAACCTATCATCAGATCATCTTTCTCAAATGGCCCGGGGTAAATCATGGACATGTCCAACCCCTGATTCACATGGAAGCAGGTGAAAAAACGCAAGTTATTCAATACATTCAGAACAGAGATCTTCTTTCCCTTCCTTAGAGACCATGCTGAAATTTTGATTTAGGATCCTTTACTGCTTGATTTTTACCCCGCATTTGATTAAGATGTTCATCATGCAGGCGTAATTCTGGCGTAATTTTTAGGAAGGGATCCTGTTTTTATGGAGCAAATCACTACAATAAAGCTAAAAGTTCACCAATTCATCCATATTCTTCTGCCAATTCTGATTTCCCAGGTTGCTTTGTTCTCCATGTCTTTTTTTGACACAGCAATGTCGGGACAAGCCAGCTCCGTCGATCTGGCTGGAGTTGCCATCGGCGCCAGTCTATGGGCACCTGCCAGCACTGGATTAGGCGGGATATTAATTGCGATCACACCTATCGTCGGACATTTATTAGGCGCCAAAAGAAGGAACGAGGTTCCTTACAATGTCCTGCAAGGAATTTATCTGGCTCTGGCCATCGCTTTCCTTTTAATTGTGGCGGGAGCCATGAGCTTGGATGGACTGCTCTCCCTTATGAATCTGGAGCCCCAGGTGCGTTTTATAGCACGAGGCTATCTTCTGGCCATAGCTTTTGGCATTCCTCCCTATTTTGTGCACCAAGTGCTGCGGAGCTTCATTGATGCGTTAGGCTATACACGAATTACCATGCTGATCACTCTCCTATCCCTGCCTATTAATATCTGCCTCAATTATATATTCATCTTTGGCAAATTTGGTCTGCCGGCCTTTGGCGGCATAGGAGCCGGTATAGCCACCTCGATGACGTATTATTGCTTGATGCTCATTGCTTTGTTCATTATTCACCGTCATCCCTATTTCAAAGAATTTGCGCTCTTCAAGCGCCTCCCTCCACTCTCCTGGAAAACCTGGCTGAAACAATTGAAAATCGGCATCCCCATCGGCTTTTCTATTTTCTTCGAGACCGGCATGTTTTGCGCGGTAACCTTGCTTATGAGCCGGTTTAATACTGTAACTATAGCCGCCCATCAAGGCGCCATGAATTTTGCCTCCATGATCTACATGATTCCTTTAAGCTTCTCTATGGCTTTAACGATTCTGGTCGGATTTGAAGTAGGGGCTCGCCGCTATCATGACGCCCGCCAGTATTCCTTGATCGGGTTGGCTTTTTCCTTCTCCATAGCACTTCTCACCGCTCTCCTGCTTTTTCTGTTCAAAGAGCAAGTGGCCTGGCTCTATTCCAAGGAATGGGATGTGATCCTCCTGGCCAAACAGTTTCTCATTTATGCCATCTTCTTTCAGTTTTCCGATGCCCTGGCTACACCCATTCAAGGAATTCTGCGCGGTTATAAGGATGTCAACCTTCCTTTTATCACTTCCCTCATCTCCTATTGGTTCATTGCCCTGCCGATTGGTTACTTTTTGGCGGCCTATACCAGCTTTGGAGCCTTTGGCTTCTGGATTGGCCTGATTTCAGGAATTACTACCAACGCTTGCTGCCTATTGCTTAGGTTAAGGTATATTCTGCGTCGTCAGGTCGCTGTTTAATCCCAAGTGCCCGCGAGCTGCATAGAAGTCCGATATGCAAAACTCCCCTTGAATTATGGTGTTCCATAATTCAAGGGGAGTTATTTCGCTATCACATTTCCCATCGCTCAGGGAAGCTTTGACTGATTTTACTCGATCACTTCGCCGCTTGCCAGGCGATTTCTTAATTCTCCGATCATATTGGGCACATCGATCTGCATGGGGCAGCGCTCCACACAGCGCCCACAGCGCAGACAGGTATGGATTTGCGGTGCGGTAGCTTCTAATCCTCCGGAGGTAAAGACATTCCAGATGGTGCCGATACCGCCCAGATAGGTTTCACCAAAGGTTCCTGCCGTGATTTGGAAGACAGGACATTCATACATGCATCCTCCACAGCGCAGGCAATGGGATGCTTGTTTGAAGTCATCATCCACAGCCATTTTCTCCCGGCCGTTATCGACGAAGATGACATAAAACTCTTTGGGACCGTGGGCACCGTAAGTGGTCACTTTTTCGATGTCCCCGGTTTTGCTTGGCCCGGTGACGATATTGACATAAGAAGGCACACCATACTGGGCATACCGCCAGGTCACTTCAGCGACTTTCATCGCTTCCTGGAAGGTAGGCACCAATTTCTCGGTTCCTACAATCATCAGGTGAACCGGAGGAACCGCTGTTGATAAGCGCACATTGCCTTCATTTTCAATGATCACAAAAGCCCCGGCGTCGGCCGCCACCACATTGGCCGAACTGATGCCCACATCAGCGGTAAAATATTTTTCACGCATAAACTCCCGGACAATGGCCACCTCTTTGGCAATATCAGGTTCCACTTCTTTGCCAAAGAATTGGGTAAAGATTTCCGCCACCTTTTCCCGGGGAACATGAATCGCTGGGGAAAGGATATGCATGGGACGATCTTTTTTCAGCTGCAAAATGAATTCCCCGAGATCCGTTTCCCAAACTTCAATGCCCTCTTCCTCTAAGTACTCCCGGAGATGGAGTTCTTCCCCTAACATGCTTTTGCCCTTAACGACAGTTTTCCCTTTACCAATGATCTCCGCGGCCATCACTAAGGCTTCCTGTTTATCCTTGGCATAGAAGGCTTTCCCTTTATTGCGTTCAACCGCCTCCATAGCCTGAGCAAGAAGTTCCTGCCGCTGAGCGACAGAACGGCGTTTGATCTCCCGCACTTCTTCGGCGAGAGCCGGCGTATGGGGAAAACGCTCCATGGTGCTGTCCGTGGTTTCACGATAGGCTTTTACCGCCCGGGAGATGGCTTTGCGAATATTCTCATCATGCTTGGCACGATCGATCTCTTTGGAGTATTCTTTAAATTCTTTTCTCATCCCACTATCCCCTTATATAAGAATTCGATCAAGTCGGCAATGCCATGTTGGTCCTTTTTAGCTATGGCACCTTGCAAAGAAGATAGACAGTACGGACAAGAGGTTAAGATGAGGTCCGCTCCTGTGTCCTGCAGCTCCCCAACCCGTCTTTCCGCTATAGTATGAGACAGCTCAGGGAACATAAATTTATTGGGACCGCCGCAACAGGTTGTCCAGGCACGATTGCGCATGGGTTCCTTGAATTCAACCCCCATGGCATCCAGGATCTCCCTTATCTCTTCTGTAACCCCTAAGTCGCGGGCAAGCCGGCAGGAATCATGGATGACAACGGATTGTTGTGCAGCTATTTTTGGTAATTTGTGCCTTTGTTCCCATACCAGCTCAACAAAAGTCTTTACTTCAAGATCATGATGAACTCCGAATTTGGGATACATAATTTTTATGACTTCCGCGGCATGAGGAGAAAGGCAAACGATGGTCTTGGCCTGGGTTCCTTTAAGAACTTTAGTGACCTTTTGGGCATAAGCGGCAAAGTCATCCCAATACCCCAGTTCATACAACAAAGCCCCGCTGTAAAGTTCTTCATCCCCTGAATAACATAGATCATAGCCCAAACTTTGCAGAATCCGCGCCGCTTTTAAGGAGACTTGATTAAAGCGCTCCTTATCTGAAGCCAGTACGGAAGCATAGATCTTCTCAGGGGCGATGCCTGTTTTTTCTACAATGTTCCGCACACCCATCAGCATAGAAAATCCGGCGCTGTTGGGATCCATTACGGTCATGGTTTTCACCAGGGAGTCTATATAGGGAAGAAGCTGATACTCACCACCGGTGTAAAAAAGAAGATTCCCAGTCTTAGGTAACTTAAGTTCCTTAGCCCAGGAAGAAACTTCGCTTCCCTTGAGAGCTAAAGGATTTCCGTATTTGACAATATTACCGCGAATTAATTCTAATACAGGTGGCATCTTGCGCTCCACCGTTGTCGGCATTTCAATAGGATTGGTTGCCACTATCATCCACCGCCTTCTCCGCTGATCGTATAATTATAGATTACTTAAAACGAGATGTCCTTGTAAACACAAAGTCTCTATGTATTATGTATTATTACACCATAATTACCTAGAGAATGGATACAAAGAGAATTATACTATAGCTCATTCCCTTTTTTCAACACATAAAGTATAGCTTTATTTTTTAATGTACATCATACTTCCCCAGCGTGGATGGCTCGAATAATGGAGTTGGCTAAAACTCCGGCTCCAAAGCCATTGTCGATGTTAACCACTCCTATTCCGGCTGAACAGCTGTTCAGCATAGCCAGCAAAGCGGCTAACCCTCCGAAACTGGCCCCATAGCCGACACTGGTAGGAACAGCAATCACCGGCTTATCGGTTAACCCGCCCACCACACTGGCCAGGGCCCCTTCCATACCGGCCACAACAATCAGCACCTGAGCCTCATCCAGCCTCTCTTTATTATCGAAAAGCCGGTGAATGCCCGCCACACCGACATCGTATAACCGCTCTACCCCACACCCCATGATCTCCGCCGTTATGGCCGCCTCCTCCGCTACCGGCAAATCCGCTGTCCCCGCACTTAAGACCAGAACTCTCCCTCTCTTGGGAATCGCTTCTTTAACAATGGTGATGACACGGGCCAGCTCGGAATAGGAAGCCTCAGGAATAGCGGCCTGCACCGCTGCATAGACTTCAGGGGTGGCCCGGGTGGCCAGGATATTATGACTACGCTGACCAAGATTCGCTAAAATCTCAATAATATGCTCCTTCGCTTTCCCCTGACAAAAGACGACTTCAGGAAACCCATTGCGCAAAGCCCGGTGATGATCTACTTTGGCAAACCCCAAATCTTCATAAGGCAGATTTTTAAGCTCCAGCAGGGCACTGTCGCAGGATATCTGACCATCCTTTACTCCCTGCAATAATGCTCTCAATTGTTCTTCGTTCATCCCTTACCTCCATGACCAATGATGGTAAATTATAGCACATTTAGGCGGGGATTAAAAATTAAAAAATAGAAGAGACAGCTCATCGTATGAGCCGCCCCTTCTGACATTTCTCCAATCAAGGTTTTAAATTATAACTAATAAATCGCTACCGGCCCATGAGGACCAGCGATAATTTCGATTTTCGTTTCGAAAATATCTGTCAAAACTTCCGGGTCCATCACCTCTTCCACTGTTCCAAAAGCGGCAATTTGCCCATCTTTCATAGCACAAATTCGGTCAGAATATTTGGCGGCGAAATTTATATCATGAAGAACAGTCAAAATTGTTCTGCCGAATTCATTAGCGGCATGCCGCAAATGCTCCATCATTTGCACAGAACGGGCAACATCGAGATTGTTCAGCGGCTCATCCAAAAGCACATATTCAGTCTCCTGACACAAAACCATGGCTACATAGGCCCTTTGCCTTTGACCACCGGAAAGCTCATCTAAATATCTACTTTCCAGATCAGTCAAACCTAAAAAATCGATATATTTAGAAATAATCGCCTCATCCTCTTTCGTTAATCTTCCCTTTGAATAAGGGAAACGTCCAAATCCAACTAATTGTCTGACCGTAAGCCTGGTTACAAAGTGATTTTCTTGTCGTAAAATAGTCAAAACTTTGGCTAAATCTGCTGACTTGGATTCAGAAACATCCATATTGGCCACCTTAATTTGGCCTTCATCCATATCCAAAAGTCTTCCGATCATCAAAAGTGTCGTAGACTTGCCAGCACCATTGGGTCCAATTAATGAAGTAAGACCGGCTTTGGGTATATTAATATGCAAAGGTCCTATTTTCACCTCATCGGTATACACCTTTTTAACCTGATCAATCTTAATCATAACGTTCCCTTCCTTAAAATCACAATTAAAAATGTTATGCCGCCAAACAACTCGATAATAATTGAAACCACGCCTTGAGCATTGAATATATGATACATAAAGAAGTAGGCAGCCGTTATGATCAAAAATCCTATGGCAAGAGCCATGGGAAAAATATATCTGTGATCATAAGTTGGTGCCGCCTGATAACACAAGGTTGCCACTAAAAATCCATAGAAAGTAAGCGGTCCGACCAGAGCCGTGGAAATTGACATCAAAACAGCAACTAATATAAGGGTATAAATGACGCTGAATTGCTGATTAACCCCCAAAGAAGTGCTGGCATTCTTGCCCAGAGACAATACATTTAATTTTTTAGAATAAGCAAGGAGAAGCAGTGACGCAATGATGACAACGGGAATGGCCACAGGAAAGTATCCAGCATCCGCATTATTAACCGAACCAAACAATCTGGTCAATAAAATATCAAATTCAGACGGCGCAAGCAGCCTTCTCATAAAAGATGATAAAGATTTCAGCCCGGTGCCAATAATAACTCCAACCAAAAGCATAAGTTGTAAATTTCCATACTTTCCAGAAAGCAACCAGCCATAAAGTATCAAACACATCAAGACCATAGCCACAACTTGAAATACAAAGGAGCCAACACCATTAAAACCTATAAAGGCACCAGCACCAAAGAAAAATATTGTACTCGTATGAATTGTTGCGTAAAGTGCTTCAAAACCTAAAAGTGAAGGGGTGATAATCCTATTATTCGTAATCGATTGGAAAGCAACCGTCGACAAACTCTGACAGACTGCCGCAATGATCATGGCAACAAGAGCTACCAGCCTTCGTTTAACAACCGGGATAAAAGAAGGGGAATCTACCGGAACCGGATTGTTATAAACCAAAAGTCCATAGCTAGCAAAAATCCCCAAAGCAATCAATGTTATCAGCAAAATCCAATAACCTTTTTCCTCTTTCTTAGAACGAAAAGCCCTGGCTGATCTTTCTTTATTATGAAGGCTAGAGTCGATTTCGCTGTTTTCTTTATGACTATAGACTAATTCGCTCATCTTAGCCTCCTTTGTCTCAATAAAATAGCAATAAACAGGACTGCTCCCACTGTTCCAAGTATCAAAGAGACAGGCACTTCAAAAGGCATGATGATTATTCGAGAAATTATGTCACAAAGTGTTATCGTCCCCATTCCCAACACACATACCCAAGGCAAATTACTTCTAAGATCATCACCTCTGTACATAGAAACAATGTTAGGGACAATTAAACCTAAAAAGGGCAAATTGCCAATAACAGCTGCCACAATGCCAACTGCAAAGGAAATAAGGGCAGTACCCAGAAGAACTATCCTATTATAATTTAAGCCAAGACTTTTTGTAACATCTTCCCCCAGCCCAGCTAAGGTCAATCGATCAGCATAGATGAAAATAAGAACAGTAGCAATAATAATCAGCCATAGGTATTCATACCTGCCAATTTGAACCGGTGCAAATGAACCTACAAACCAGGTTTCAATATTTTGCGTCATATGAAAAACCAGACCAACAAAAGTGGAAACTGCAGAAATAACTGCTCCCAGCATCATCCCAATAATCGGAACAATTAAAGACGAACGCAGTTTAACTCTTCTTAAGAACAAAAAGAAAATCATCGTCCCTACAAAAGAAAAAATGATGGCACCCGTCATTCTCTGCACCAAAGTTGGTGCAGGAAAAAACAAATAAACAAAAACAAGCCCCAAACCCGCCCATTCAATGGTTCCTGTTGTAGTAGGTTCAACCAGACGGTTCTGTGTAACAAGCTGCATTACCAGTCCTGACATGGCCATGGCAGCTCCCGTAAGCATTAGTGCCGCTGTTCTTGGCACACGGGTTATGAAAAACATTTCCCTTCCATCCGCTTGTCCTTTTATGTCATAAACTCCAGTAAACAATGATATAATACCGACAGCAACAACAGCCAGAACCGCCAATGCAAACGGTTTTGTCCATATTTTATTGTGATTATAACGCTGGGGCTGAGAATTCTCAGCCCCAGCCATTTTTTGTATGGTATTCCCCGGCACTATGTTGTACTCCTTTATACTACTTAGTTAAAGCCTTGGCAAGTTCTTCAAATAACTCCAGATAAGTTTGTATTGATTCATTTGTGTAAGTATCTTTTGGCGCATAAACTATCTGCCCTTTAGAAACAGCAGTTGTTTTTTGCAGAGCAGGTGATTTATCGATGACATCCTGAGCCGGAACTGCATCAGTCATCGAAGATACTGCAGCATCACGATCCAGTACAAAAATCCAATCAGGATTACTTTGGGCAATAGCTTCAACAGACACATCATCACCTTGGTGATCTGAAGAGGCACCGTCAATTTTTAATGCCGGAGTCCAGCCAAAAATTTCATACATTGGTCCCCAAACACGTCCGGAATGAGGAGCTGAAAAGCCAATATTTCCACCGGAAACCACAACACTCATCACTGTATCCGTCCCATTATAGGCAGACTTAGCCTCTGCGATAGCTTGATCAAAATCAGCTACCAATTGTTCAGCCTCTTTATTTTTATCGAAAATTTGCCCCAAAGCGATTGTAGAATCCTTAAGTCCATTGACTAAGTTTTCTCCAGGTGCATCCGCTTCTGTAGAAACATCAAAATTAAGATCAATAACAGCTGCATTGGGCACTAGCTTTTTGATATCGTCATAAAATCTGGCAAATCTCTGACCAACAATGACAAGTTCAGGGTCTACAGCTGCTATAATTTCAAGATTTGGTTCACCATGACTGCCAATATCCTGAACTGACTCATCCTTTACATAGGGGGAATCCGCAGGCATTACAGGCTTTGGCACAGCCGCTAATTCAATTCCCCAATCAGATAAAGTTTCAAATGTTCTATTGTCCAAAGCAACCACATTCTTGGGATTTACAGGAACAGTAACGGTTCCATGAACATCAGTGATTTCAACTGTTGAAGCTTCGCTTACTTGATCATTGCCTTGAGGGTTAACCGTTTGATTGCTTGAGTTTGTGCAAGCTGTCAGCATCAAAGCAAAAGTTGCTATAATAACAGCTGATTTAAAAAATTTAGATTTTCTCATTCATCTCTCTCCTTTTAATCCAAGGTTTTCTTTACCGGCGTTAATGGGTCAAATTTTCTGGCGAATAGCTCACTTTTTTTCTTGACGTTGGCAATTGCAATTTGGTATATTCAAAGAAATTAGTGATAATAATTATCATTGTCATTAACGCTTGTTTAAGACTATATCATCACTCATCCCTAAAAATCTTAACTAAATTTGTTTTTCCCAGGTGAAGTTATGTACTTTTCTTATTTGAACTAAACGGGTTAAAAGGAGGCGCTCATGGACAAAAAAAGAACTATAAACCCACCGGTTTATAGTCCTCATGTAAAAAAAGCCGTCGATTTTACTTATCAAAACCTCAACGAAGAATTAAGCCTGGAAAGGGTCACCGAGCATCTCAATCTCAACAAATCCTATTTTTGCAAGCTGTTTAAGCACCATATGGGTACGACCTACACCAAATTCGTCAACGAGCTGCGCATTGAACAAGGTAAACAGCTGTTGCTGGAAACTGAATTATCCATTCTCGATATCGCCCTTGCTCTGGGCTACAATAACCCTAATTACTTTATCAAGGCATTTAAACAGCATTTGGGAACCACTCCCCTTAAGTATCGCAAAGAAAGGGAAAGCTAAACTCGAAAACGATAGCCTGCTCCCCAGACGGTTTCAATATATTGGGGCTTGGAAGGGTCTATCTCCGTTTTCTCGCGAATCCGGGCAATATGCACAGTAACCGTTGCCGAATCTCCTAATGATTCCAATCCCCAGATCCGCTCAAAAAGCTCTTCCCTGCCAAAAACCCGGTTGGGGTTTTGCGCTAAATATAACAGCAAGTCAAATTCTTTCTGGGCAAGGTTCACTTCCTGATGGTTAACAAAGACTCGCCGTGAGTCTTTTTCGATTTTCAGCCCCCGGATGGTAATGGATTGGCGCTTTTTGATCCCAGCATTAAAGCGTTCTTTAAGCCGTTCATAATTTTCAATATGGGCTTTGACCCGGGCCACCAGCTCCCCCGGACTGAAGGGCTTCGTGATATAGTCATCAGCTCCCAGGCTTAAGCCTTTGATCTTATCGATCTCCTCTTTTTTGGCTGAGACCAATAAAACGGGAATATCCTTATCCTCTTTCATACTCTTGAGAATTTCCAGTCCATCTAAGCCGGGCAGCATGATGTCGAGAATGATTAAGTCGAATTCATTGTTCTGGATAGCTCTCAACCCTTCTACTCCGTCCGTGGAGAGAGTGACATCAAAACCTGCCACCTCCAGATAATCTCTTTCCAGCTCAGCAATACTGGAGTCATCCTCGACGATTAAAATGCGTTTCATGTTTGGCCCTCCTTGAGTAGTGTCTTCTTGTGTCTTTGGGTATTCTCTCCTGAATCCTTGGGTATTCTTATGAGAAAAATTTCTGGGTCGCGTAGCTTTACCCACAACGTACCTTCGGGCGTGAGCTCCTGAAACCCTCCACTGGAGGCTTTCTTCATCGGATCTCACGTACTCCATAGCTCCGGAGCTGATCAACTCGCTTTCTTAACAGCTTCGCCAAACCCCGTTGTTTTCTGCATGTGAACCGTGGCTGCGCTACGTTAAGAAAGCCTCGTTGACCTGACCGCTCCTCCGCTAAAGCCGTTCCCTTTTGTGTGCAAAGCTACGGCTTGCAGGTCTTTTCCAGCTCACATTTCGGGCCTTTTGGGACCTTCTCAGGACTCTTCTGGGAGCCGCCGGTCATGCCGCCAGCGGCATCGGCGAAAGCTGCAAAAACCGTCGGGGGCTTTATCCCGTAACACCTTCTCAAGTCTTATCCTTCAACGGCTTTCTCAAGCCTAAAGCCCGAAAAGCAGCCCAAGGATTTTGCTTTACAAAAGGGAGCGGAGTGCTTTGAGCGTTAGTTTTGTCCGCGCAGCTTATGGAGCGACCGATGTAAAGCAAAATCCTGGAGACTCCCCCCTCAGACCCGAAAGGCGCGAAAGGCAACTTACGCTTCACCCCGAGGCAGCGAGATAAGCACACTGGTCCCTTTTCCTTCCCGGCTGACAGCCCATATCCGGCCTTCATGCCCTTCCACGATCTGTTTGGCGATAGCCAGGCCCAGTCCGCTGCCTTTGATTTCAGTGCGGGCCGTATCCGAGCGATAAAACCGCTCAAAGATCTGAGCCACATCTTTTTTCGGTATCCCCCGGCCATTATCCTTAATTTCGATGATGACGCTGGAATGGGTTTCCCGCAAGGATAGGGTGATGACACCCTCTTCTTTATCCATATACTTACGGGAATTATCGATGATATTCAGAATGACCCGCATCATGCGTTCCCGATCCAGGGGAATTTCCTGAGCTGAGGTAAGCTCAGATTCGAAGAGAATTTTAATCCCGTTTCTCTCCATCTCCGGTTCTATTTCCTGAAGTCCGTCATCTAAAAATTCCCCGATGTTGGTTTTTTCAAAACTAAAGGGAATTTGGTTAAGATCCAGTTTGGCATAGAGCAGCAAGTCGTCGATCATAGTATCCACTTGCTCCGCCTTGCGGTAAATCGTCTTTAAGTATTTTTCTTTCTTTTCCGGAGAATTGGCAATACCGTCCAACAGCCCTTCCACATAGCCTTTAATGGAGGTCACCGGGGTCTTTAAGTCGTGAGAAATACTGGATATGAGCATCTTGCGGTTATCCTCATACTTAAGCTGGGTATGCACAGAATTCTTTAACTGAATACGCATGCGCTCAAGGTCGCGGCATAGTTCCCGCACCTCTTGGTCCCCTTCTTCGACGATTTCATAATCCAAATTGCCTAAAGTGATTTCCATGGCCGCTTTCTGCAGGTTGTTAAGGGGGGTAAGAATTCGCAAAGAAAAATAGTAGGAGGCAATGGAATTGGCGCCGATAAAAGACAAAAGAAATACCAAGCCGCTAAAGATTAAAAAATTCGTCATATCAAAGGAGGCCGGATTGATCGGAACAAGGAGATAGAGGGTAGTTTGCTTCTCCGCTTGCGCCTCGTCACGAGATACATCAAAGGACTGAACAGTGTAAGACTGGGTTCCCAAATCCACCCGGGCACTGCGGAATTGTATCGCCGGTTTCTTCAATTTAACTACATCGATGGCCGTTAAGTTGTGGGAGGAAAAAAGCACCCTTTCCCCTTCCAGCACCACGACTTCACCATCCAGGATATCCATCCGCGCCTGGAGCTCCTTTTGAAAGGAGCTGTCCTTGATTTTCTCAGGATTTTGGCGAAGAACACTATTCTCACGGCCGACTAATTCCATAGTCAGCTGAGCAACCTCCTGAGTATTGTGAATGGCCTGCTCTGTATCCGCCAGCTTGCCGGCAATATAAATATAAGCCATAGCGCTAATAACCGTAATCATCACCGGGAGGATTACGGTTAAAGCATTGGCTGAAATAAGTCGTCCTTTCAGATTCATCCTGTCACCTTAAAATTCTTTTTTGTCAAAAAGATAGTAGGCTCCTGTAAAAAACAGCAGAGCATATCCCAACATCAAGAGGAATTGCCGTATTATCTTCATCAGGGGAAATGAGTTGGCCAACCAAAGATTATACCAATCAAAATAGGATGTCAGAAGAATTCCGGAATATTGAGAAAAAAGCATGCCCAGGCCTTTAAAAAGAATGAAGGCTAAAATCGATACGAAAAAAACCGAAATACCGCTCTTCAGAACATTAGCCAGGAAAACGATGCCTAAGGCCAATACAAATAAAGGAATAAAGCTTACTGTGTAGGAGAGTGTGCTTTGCCATATCCCTTTGAAACTCATCGTACCGCCGTCAAATACAAACCCTGCCAATAAAGAAAAGAGCAGCAAGAGGCCCAGATTGGCTAAGATAAAGATACCGATAGCCGATACTTTCGCTGAAAACAGCTTAAAACGGCTCACAGGCCTTGTCAAGGTTATACGCATGGTATTTTGAGCAAACTCTCCGGAGAAGCTGTCAATGGCTACCAAGGCCGCAAAGAGAGGCAGAAGAGTATTAACAGCCACCGACAGGACCAGCATGGAAAAATCCGCGCTGCCTGCTCCGCGAATACCAAACCCTAAGCGAACCCCTAAGACCAAAAGCTGCCCTACGACAATCACCAGCAAAGAAAGAATAACCGCCACCATTACTTTCTTTTTCTTGCGTAATTTCTCAAGTTCATTGATTAATGCTGCTTGAAACACGGCCATTGCGCTCTACCTCACTCACAAAATAATTCTCCAGGGTGGCGTAATTTTTTAGAATATCTTCAGTGGTCTGAACATTGAGAAGCATCCCGTTATAAATAACGCCAATCTTGTTACAGGTTAATTCCACATCGTGAATTAAATGACTGGAGATAAAAAAAGTGGTCCGCTCCTGTTCGGCCAAATATAAAATCAACTTGCGGATATCGATCATTCCTTCGACATCAAGACCGTTTAAAGGCTCATCAAGAATAACCACTTTAGGCCGGGACAGAATGGCCGCCGAAAGTCCCAGGCGTTGTTTCATACCCAGAGAGAACCGTTTCGGCTTCTCATTCTTATAGCGGAGCATTCCCGTTAATTCCAGGACTTCTTCGATTCGTTGCCCATCCACATCCGGATAAAACCGGGCCAGTTGTCTGAGATTATCGTAAGCGCTGAGATAAGGATAGGTCTCCGGTATTTCAATGATACAGCCCACATGAGCCATTGCTTTTTCATAATCTTCCAGTATACTGTGACCAAATATCTTAACATCACCCCGATCCGGAGCAATCAATCCTGTCATAATTTTCATGGCCGTGGTCTTCCCTGCGCCATTGGGACCAAGAAAACCGAAAATCTCGCCTTCATAAATATCCAGACTGAGATCGTTGATACCACGACCATTCTTATAAAGCTTCGTGAGATTTTGAATCTCAATGACTTTTTCCATATGCTAACCTCCAAATGAAGCCCCTAAAGGAGCTGCCGGAGTCCCACTCCGGCAGCTCAAGCTATTTTGCGCTAATTATTCCAAAACCGGATTAAAGGTTGAGTCATACATCAGGTTCATATTCGAATAATCGTTATTGATATAGAAGTTTATTTTACCCATATAGTTATCAAGGTAAATATGCCCTTCCCTGTTGCTTCCCTCTCCGGCGGAGCCTTCAAAGCTTGCGTCACGCATATCCTCACTTAAGAACTTCGCATTAAAGGTGAAGTCTTCGCTCTTATTGACTGAGCTTACGTAGTCCGCTTTATATACTTCCTGATAGCGGCCGGTGATGCCATTTTGATCAATATTGGTGATCTCCAGGATTCTCTCCCCGGCTTTCACCAGTCGTCCGTCTTTTTCCGTAATGATATCATTCTTAAAGGTCCCCACAAATTTCTGAGGATTGCTCATCACATTGCGATCCTTAATGATATCTTTGACCACTTCCTGGCCGGTAAGATCCGGTTTCGTGACAACAGTAGTATTGATATCTTTAATAGTGCCCAAAACTTCGACAGTCAACTCATGAACCTGACCGTCCGCATCTTTACCGGTTATGGTTGCCTGAGCCAGCAGATTCTGCAACGCTCCTGCTTCATCAATGCTGGCGGAGCCTGTCACTTCCTTCACGGCGATATCTTTGGTCATCCGTGGCCAGCCATTCTCCATTCTGGAATCATGAAATTCTTGCTTGATTGCAAAGGAGGATACGGCATTGATCAAGGTAGGAATCTGCATTTCCGAAAGAGATCCTGACAATTCCTTTGAGCCGTCGGGATTTTCCTTGACAATCACATGATCTTTCAGACTTCCCACGACGGCATCGATGATCCGTTCCACATCTTCAAACTCGTCTTCGGCAAAAGGATTATCAAAGGCCTGAAAATTCCGTCCCTCCGGATATTCCCCCACATAGATCTTGTTGTCACCCTTACTTTTGCGAATCGTGGTGTTATTGTCATTATAATAATAATGATTGAACACCTGGCCTTGGAAGTCCTCAGAAGTATTGGTACTTTCCGTAGCATTCTTGATCCGATCAGTTTTCTCTACCGAGCTTTCGGATTGCAGGACTTTTCCATCAGCTTTAAGTACTGCGGTCATTTCAATAGTATAATTGCTATACTCGCTGCCGGCCTTTTCCGCAGTCATCTTTATGCCATCCTTGAGTTGATCATAGCCGCTTTTGCTGACGATATCGGCAAAGGCTGTGGTGGCAAACAGCAAAGCGCCTATGGTAAAACCGGCAATGATTGCTGTTTTCTTTTTTAATTTCACATTGATTCCTCCTTTTACTTTGTGGAAGCTTCCCTTAGCTTTATTCTAACCTTCGTGTCTTGACTTTTCGTAAACAGATTCTAAATAAAGTATAAACTAACTATTAGCATTAATAAACTTGCTCCATAATAATAAAAGCGAAGCCGGAATGAATCCGGCTAAATGCTGAAACGATATTGGATTACCTTTGCTTTGACTAAAGCTTTATAGAAAATGATCAGCAGCGGCGCCAGGAAGACACCTAAAACTCCCATCACCTTGAAGCCTACCCAAATAGAAATCAACGTTGATAAAGGACCCAGACCAATTCTTTCCCCGAGAATTTTCGGTTCAATAATCTTGCGCAATACTGTGATCACAATAAAGAGAAGAATCAGACCAAGGCCGCTGAAAATATCCCCCAGAGTAATTAAGACGATTCCCCAGGGAACGAGAACGGAGCCTGTGCCGAGGATGGGTAAAATATCGACAATCACAATCAAAAGCGCCAATACCAAGGCATAACGCATGTCTAAGATCAAGAGCCCCCCGAGGCTCACAATATAGGTGAAGGTGCTCAACACCACTTGAGCCTTTAGAAAGCCAATGGTCGCATTGCGCAAATCCGAGAGCACAGCAATAGCCTTGGGCTTCGACTCCTTCTTGAAATAGGAAAAAAAGCGTTGACTAATATGATGCAGATTCAAATTAATCATATAAAGAGCAATAAAGAAGATGAGTAAGGTAATGAAAAAGATGGGAATAGACGCCGTTATGGATATGGTTTGGGCCCCCCAGGTGGACAGTAAATTGATACTGGATAATTGGTTGGCAAAGCCGGTAATCGTTTGATTGATCTGTGCCACCATCTCAGGGGGCAACACCATGATCAATTCATTGATGCGCTGATTAGCATCATTAAACCAAAACTGGATATTAGGAATATTGCGTTGGATGAACTTGATTAATTCATAAGCCTCACTTGTGATCTTGGTAATCAAGAAATACGCCAGCAGCAGGAAGCCGCCCAGAAACACAAAATAGGAAATATTAGCGGCAACAGGCCGATTGATCTTCGGCCATTTCATGAGCCATTGATTGAAAGGTTCCAAAAGCAGAGCAAACACCAGAGCAAAGATAAAGGGAGCAAAATGAGGCAAAGCATAATAAGCAACCAAGGGAATCAAAATAAAGGCTATGATAACAAGCAGTGTTACCGCTACTTTCTTGGCAAATTCTTTCATGTAAGGCATTCTCTCCTATCTGCGAAAAATGTACTTATCACTCATTTTAGGGTATATGTGCACCTTTTGCAATGAAATAACAAGAAGGTTATAATGTGTTAATATAGTGTTAATAAAGGCAGTCCTGCTTACCTTAAACTAAGGATTTTTTCGTAAAAAGGAGTTATGTATGATCATCGAAACGACTAAGCAAAACCTTTCTCAAATCAGAAACCCGGAGTTCTCCCAGTATGCTCAGATTTATGCCCGGGTCTATGATCATTTTATTGATCAAATCAAGCAAACGGGCATGGCCCTGGATGAAAACCTTGAAAAAGAGACCGCCGCCAAACTGGAAAAAATCAAGCAAATGCAGGGAGTTTTCCGTAACTCTGATAAAAGTATCGTCAACACCTGGATCTCCTCAGCCTGTGAAGCCTGTCAAAAAGGTGTCGGCACAGTGACAATGTATGTCTCCCTGATGTGTCACCGTAACTGTTATTTTTGTTTTAATCCCAATCAGGAGGATTACGAACATTTCACTCATAACAAAAGAGATCTGGTAAGTGAGCTCACTCAACATCTCAAACACGGCCCTAAATTAACTCACTTGGCTTTAACAGGAGGAGAACCCCTGTTGCATAAAAAAGAAATGCTGGATTTTTTCCGTCTGGCTAAGGAAAAATCCCCCAAAACCCATACCCGTCTCTATACATCCGGAGATTTTCTCGACCGGGAAATCCTTCAGGACCTCAAAGACGCCGGTCTCAGTGAAATTCGTTTCAGCATTAAAATGGAAGACCCTGAACGCCTCAAGCAGGAAGTCTATGAGAGGATTGCTTTAAGCAAGGAATTTATCCCCGATGTTATGGTAGAAATGCCTGTTTTGCCGGGAAGCTTTGCCGAAATGAAGGAAGTTCTCCTTGAACTCGACCGCATCGGCATCTCCGGCATTAATCTCTTGGAGTTTTGTTTTCCCTTTAACAATGCCGATGAGTTTATAAAACGGGGTTATAAGGTGAAAAACCCTCCCTTTAAAGTCCTTTACGACTATTGGTATGCCGGCGGGCTGCCCATCTCCCGCAGCGAACTGGAATGCCTGGATTTAATGGCCTTCGCCCTGGAAGAAAAGCTGCAGCTGGGCGTCCACTACTGTTCTTTAGAGAATAAACAAACCGGACAAATCTATCAGCAAAATTACGGACAAAAAGTGTCCTCGCTTATGTTCTTTTCCCCAAGAGACTATTTCTTTAAATCGGCAAAAGTCTTCGGCGAGGATATTTCTAAAGTCAAGAAAATATTCAAAAAGAAAAACGTGACCCAATCTCAATTCAATGCCGATTATAATTATCTGGAATTCCACGTCAGTCAGATCAAGCTCCTCAAGGACCTTGATATTGAAATCGGCATCTCCTCCAATGTCATGGAAGTACGGGAAGATGGCAAGTATCTGCGGGAGTTGAAAATCGATAGAACTTATCCCAAAGACTTTGACCTGTCAAAGGATATCTGACTCGGATAGCCAAAACATTAATGATATAAGCCAAGCATAAAAGGGCTCTTTGAAATTTAACTTTCAAGAGCCCTTTCTCGTCAACAGGTCATAATCCCACATCAGAAACTCGTGAGCTAATAGAGCCATCCCCTGAAAATACTCTGTGTGCGCATTCTGGATCACGCTTAAAGTAAAGTCTAAACTCCACTTTAATAGGTGTTCCTCTAAGAATCTTTGCTGCTCTTTGAACAAATAAAGTGCTTCCTTGACAATTCCTGTCCTTAAATAATAAGACTGACGGCGTATTAATTCAGCCATAAATTCCAGCTCTACGCTGTAATGATCCTCCGGCTCCTTGTGTTTCAGTACATATGCCAAGCCATGGCGGCCATAGAACTCCCGCACCTTCAGGGTGGTAAGGTCAGCGGTTGCTCTTTCCTCAGTGCGGTAAACAGACTCCCAAGGTGGAGCAAGCAGTTGGCAAGGATCAACAAACAGCTTATTATAGTCCTCATTCAATTGTGCTGCCCTGTCTTCCAGATTCCGCTCATCAAGGGAAGCAAACCAAGCTCTTAACAGAGCGAGACCTTGTTGGAAGCCTTCTCTATTGATTTCCAATGGTAAAGACTCAAACAGCTTCTCTTCAATGATAGCTTTAAGCAATTCCACACTGGGCGGGCTGAAAAAACCTAGGTTTATCGTTTGGTACATAAGCTTCCTGACTTCAGGAAAGTGGGATTCTGCAAAGGTTACTCCTATGGTTTCATCAATATCCATATCCACCATATTCTTTACACCTTCTCCCCAGCTTTTATATTCTTTCTTCTCTATCCGGCATTTGAAAATAAATTTCTACATCTATGTTAAAATTAGGGTAATTCCTTCTTATATTGCGTATCCTATCATGCTTTTCTTAACTATTTATAAAAAATTCTTAACGAAATATTAATATTCCCTTATTTTTCCCACTTTTACCACATGTTATCTGAGTTGTATCCTATAATTCCGTAAAAAAGCCCCCTATGACTTCTCATAAGGAGCTTCTAAGAATTACTTATAAAGTTGAGCTTTGGCTTTGTGCGGCTTGGTCTTAGCCTTAACCCCGGTCTTTGTCTTAGCTTTAGCCTCAGTCTTTGTCTTAGCCTCGGGCTTTGCCTTTGCTTTAGTCTCGGTCTTAGTCCCTGCCCCTGCCTTTGTTCTGGTCCTGGTTTGCTGTCCCTTCTCTTCTTTCTCACTGATCACTTTGCCGAAAGACAGTCTCCGCAATGGGATTGATATTTTCAAGCTATTTTCGATCTTATGCAACAAAGGGAGTTCTCTTTGAGTTACCAGTGATACAGCCACCCCACTCTGTCCTGCTCGTCCGGTTCTACCCACCCGGTGCAAGTAAAGTTGGGGCTCCTCCGGAATATCGAGATTAAAGATATGGGTGATATTCTTAATATCAAGACCTCTGGCCGCCAGATCAGAAGCCACTAACAGCTGTGTTTTCCCTGCGCGGAAATCCGCCATGGCTTGACGGCGGTTCTCCTTTTGAGAAGCTCCTGATATAGCCACCGCATCCAAACCATGATAGCTGAGCCTTTCCACCGTTTTCTCAATCTCTTCAGTTTTATTGATAAAGATTAAAGCCCGCCCAGGCTCCAGATGCCGGACCAGCTTACGCAGAAGCTCCAGTTTATCTCGTTGCTCACACATAAAATGCTGATGAATAATCGTCGGCACAACCGTGGCCTTCATCGTTATTCTCTGGACTGCAGGATCCTTAAGAAAGCCGGCAGCCTGCTCTATGGCATCCTGAGATAGAGTCGCCGAAAACAAAAGGATCTGGCTGTCCTTATAGGCCGTCTTTAATACAGCTTTGACTGTCTGGATATTTCTTTCATCAAGCAATTGATCGGCTTCATCAAGCACAATGGTCTTGAGAGATTGAGCCGATATCTTCCTTTTCTGGATAAGCTCCAGAATGCGGCCGGCAGAGCCTACAATAATATGGGGCTTCTCCTTCAGTTTCTCAATTTGCCGCGCGATATTAACATTGCCAATTATGGCTGCGGAAGTAATCGTTGCAGCCAAATGCCGGGATAAATCCTGGATTTGCCGCTGAACCTGCAAGGCCAGTTCATGAGTAGGGGTAAGAACCAATACCTGATTCTCTCGTTTATTCCGGTCGATCTTTTGCAAAACAGGCAGGAGATAGGCTAAGGTCTTCCCCGACCCGGTTTCCGATTGGCCTGCAACATCCCGGTTGTTTAGAATGAGCGGTATGGTGCTCTTTTGGATCTCGGTAGGCTGAACTATCCCCTCTTTCGCGAGGGCTTCCACAAGCTCTGCCTGAATTCCTAATTCTTGAAAGGACTCTGGTCTTTCCATATTATCCATATTCGTTATATCCTCTTCTTTTATTCATTAACCAGGCTTTGCCAAAGGCACTGCCCGTGATGGTAGTATTGTTCATTATAGCCTGTTTTATCGGAAAGCAGTAGTGTGGGTGGCTTTAGGCCAGGGAATACCAAACTTCGCGAAAGGATCGCAACAGAGAAAGGTTGGAAACAGGATGTTTCCAACCAGCCAATCCGCTCCATGAGTTGATCTTGATTCACGGCTAAGTGCCGAAATTCTTGGCAATCACCGATTTAATCGCCATCCAATCCACCTCGGCCGGCAAAGCATCTTTGATCGGCCGCAGCTTTTCCATGCCTACTTGTTGAATGGCGGCCAGGATCAGCTGTTCCTGATCCTCAGGAATAAAGTCGCTCCAGGAGATGGGCTGCCCTTCCTTGAAAGCGCGCAGAAGATGGTCCTGCAGAGTGATCACCTTATAACTTCTAAGCTTGGCAATCTCCTCCAGGGATTTCCCTTCCTGATAGAGCCGATAGGTGATCAGATGACTGGGGATTTTGCTCTCACTTTTCTGAGACTCCTCCAGTCCCGCCGGTTCAGGCTGTAACTCAGGTGCCTTCTCCAGCGGGGGCTTTGCCAGGGTTCTTGCCATGGTCTCAGAGGAATTTATCCCCTGCTTCCCGAAGAATTCCTCAATCCCTTGGAGGAAAATATCCCCGTACTTCTCCAGCTTTTTCTCCCCAACCCCACCCAGGCGCAGGAACTCTGCACGGTTGCGCGGGCAGGATTCGGCCATTTCTCTTAAGGTACTATCGGGAAAAATCATATAAGGCGGCAAACCTTCCTTAGCTGCCGCTTCCCGGCGCAAGCCTCTCAGGTAGTCAAATAAAGTGAGGCTCTCCTCTTCCTGAAGCTTTGCTTTGCGCAGAACCTTTTGCAATACTTGTTCATTCCCTTTCAGGACCGGTGCCGCTTTCCTGCCGCACTTAACCACAGGGTATTCCCCTGTAGACAAGCGTAAATAATCTTCGGCAATGAGGTAGTTGATCTGATCTTTAATCTCTTGAATGGTGCGCTTGCTCATCAGCCCGTAAGTACTCAACTGATGGAAGCGAAAGTCCATGATTTTCTTATTGCCGGAACCTTTGAGAACTTCCGCCACCAGGTTAACCCCGAAACGCTCCCCCATGCGCAGGACACAGGAGAGAATCTTCTGAGTATCCACCGTAACATCCACAACATCCCAGTCATCAGTGCAATTGCCGCAGTTCCCGCACTCCGCCGGGATCTCGGTTTCCCCGAAATACTCCAGGATTTCCTTGCGCAAACAACGGGCCGTATGACAATAGTCCGCCATGTCCTGAAGCTTTTTATGTTCATTGGCCTTACGCTCCGGGTTAAAGGTGTTATTATCGATCAGATACCGCTGCAGCACCACATCCTGAGGAGAAAAGAGCAGGATGCACTCAGCCGGCTCTCCGTCCCGTCCCGCTCTTCCCGCCTCCTGGTAATAAGCCTCCATGTTTTTCGGCATATTGTAATGAATGACAAACCGCACATTGGACTTATCGATCCCCATACCAAAGGCATTGGTAGCTACCATAAGAGAGGTTTTGTCATACAGAAAAGCTTCCTGTGCTTTTTGCCGGTCCAGGTCGTTCATCCCGGCATGATATTTGCCGACTAAAAGCCCTTTGCCCTTCAGATAGGTTTGCAACTGATCCACTTCCTTGCGGGTTGCCGCATAAATAATCCCCGACTCGCTGCGATGCTGGAGACAATAAGTGGATATAAAGACCTTTTTATTTTCTCCCTTCAAGGTGGAAAATTTCAGGTTGGGGCGATCAAACCCCGTTACAAACACTTGAGGACTCTCAAGTGTTAGAAGACTCACGATATCTTCTCTGACCTCTTGGGTGGCCGTGGCGGTAAAGGCCCCTATGATGGGTCGACGGGGAAGGGATTCCACAAAAGCGCCGATCTTTCGGTAACTGGGACGGAAATCATGCCCCCATTGGGAGACACAATGGGCCTCATCCACAGCCACAAAGGAGATAGTCAGGGATTCCAACAGGGTTAAGAAGCTCTCAGCCTCCAGGCGTTCGGGAGCAATATAAAGGAGCTTATACCTCCCCTGGCGGGCTTTGTTGATCCTCTCCCAGGCTTCCTGCATCGACAGAGAACTGTTAATAAAGGTGGCGGGAACACCTGCCTCATGCAGGGAATCCACTTGGTCTTTCATCAGGGAGATCAGAGGTGAGATGACCAAGGTAACGCCATCAAAAAGCAGGGCCGGAATTTGGTAGGATAACGATTTTCCGGCCCCTGTAGGCATAATCGCCACAGTATCTGAGGATTGGAGCAAACTATGAATCACCTTGTCCTGACCTTTGCGGAATTGGGAATAACCGAAATAGCGTTTAAGCAGACTAAGCGCTTGATTCATCATCTTAAGACGTCTCCTCCGGTATTGGCAATTCATCCTTGAGCATCTGACAGATCTCGAAAAGTTTGGTGATATCATTGGTGTAATAGTCCACCCCGGTGTAATCCTTGACAATTTCGTTGACCGGATATCCTCCCACAATGATTTTTACTTGATCGCGCAAACCCGACTCCATCAATAAATCCACAACCTTTTTTACCGCACTCACGCAAAAGGATAATAAAACACTGATCCCCAAAACTGGAGCTTTTGTTTGATTCACGGCCTGAACAAAAGTTTCCGGCGCTACATCCACTCCTAGATCGACGACTTTAAAGCCTGAAGACTTTAACATATAGTGGATAATGTTCTTGCCCAGATCGTGGATATCGCCTTCAATGGTGCCTAAGATAATGGTCATGCCATTGGAGGGAATATCGCTTGTAATCAGTGGTTCCAGAATCACCATGACCTCTTTTAATATTTCCTCAGACATAATGAGATCCGATAGGTAATACTCGCCATTGCAATAGCGTTTACCGACAACCTCCACTCCCTGCTGGCACAATTCAACCACCTTTAAGGGAGAGACCCCTTTGCTGAGATATTCCTTGACCAGATTTATGGTTTTTTCTTCATCGAGATCGGCAAGGGCGTTAAGTAATTGGTCATCCAAGATTAATCCCTCCATGATTATCCTTTCTCAGCCACCCATCATAGCCCGTCAATTGATAGCGATCACCGCGATAGATGGATTTGCTCCATCCTACCGGTTTATTTTCCAGATCAAATAGAGTTTCTTCAATCACAAAGACAGGGGCATTGACTCCAATTCCGAGTATTGCTGCTTCCTCGGCAGTGGTCACCGACACCTGCAATACTTTTTGGGTACTTACAGGCAAAACATCATTATTGGCCGTTACCAGCCCGGAAAGGGTCGGGTCTTTTAGATTGGACTCCAAAATCGGCTTGCTTTTCGAATAAATAGTATACTTTCTCTCATAAGCGAGACGTTCATCCTCAGCAGAGACTACCGTACGAAAATACAAGAGACGGGTTGTGCTGCTATCCAATTGAAAAATCCTCATCAATCTCTCATCAGCCCGCACGATATGAGCGCCCAATAAGGTGGTGCTCCGCTTTAGGCCAAAGTCTTTAATTTCTTGATTGAAATTATTCAACTCAAACACAACATTGTTCAACTTCGGCGGGGAGACAAAGGTCCCCTTTCCTTGCTGAGCGTGAACCATGCCCGCCGTGATCAACTCTGCAATAGCCCGTCGTACGGTCATCCGGCTAATTTCAAAGCGATTGGCAATCTCTGTCTCCGTAGGCAAGGCTTCACCCGGTTTGAGTTCTCCGCGCAGGATTTGACTTTCGAGAAGCTTTGCCAGCTGATAATAGATAGGGATGACCGAATTTTTATCTATGAACTGTTCTTCATTCATATACGAACACCTTGCTTTAAATTCTGATCTAGATCACACTTGGAAAAAGAATGACTATTTGCTTAATCTATTCGGGATTAATTGACATAAACCCTTTTTATGAACTCATCTTTGTACCCACCACCAAAGATAGAGATAGGCAAAGGCATCCAGCTGTTCCCATTGATCTTTAATGAGGGATTCATCCCCGGCGGGGGGACCGTAATCCTTAAGGACCTGCTCCCAGGGGAGACAAGTGCCTGGCGAAATACTAGGAACCTTGTCCTCTTCTGACATACTAAGTCTCCTCTCTTTAGTACCCAGCAACAACACTTATGTGTACACTCCATACTGGCGTGTGGTTTCTATCAAAGCGATGACATTTTCCACCTTCACATCCGTCTGCATAATCCCGGCTGTATCCATAATAAAGCCACCATCTGCCGCATAATCGTGCAGGAGACCCTTGACATAGTCACTGACCTGGGCGGGTGACCCATAGGCCATCAGGGAATTAGGGACATTGCCGCTGATGCAGAACTTATGGCCAAGCACCCCTTTAGCTTTCGCTATATCCGTCTGATCCACATGAAAAACAATACTGGCTGCAGGCAGTTCGGAAATCCTTTCCAAATAGGGATTCCAGTTTCCTTCAGCGTAAAACATGGTTCGCTTGCCCTGGGCCCAAAGACCCTCGATCACTTTTTTCAGAGGGGGCCAATAAAAGGTATCCCACTCATGAGGGTTCAAGAAGGGATAACTGCCCCGGTGCAGAGGCAGGAAAACAGGCAGCAGGCGTTCTCCTTCTGAAGTCGCCAGGCCGTAATAGATATTATGAGGTACGAGAACCTCCAAAGCAGAGAGGATTTTTTCCGGGCGTTTCCGTAAATCCTTCATAATACCTTTCAGCCCCCGCAGGGTGTCTCCTAAGGTATCAAAGGGCGCCTTGACCATACCCGAGACCCCCAGCGGCATCCCATAATCTTTTGCCCAATGAGCGACTGCCTGTTTATTTCTCTCGTTCACCATCACCATTCCCGCCGCCCCTTTAATCAAGGCAAGATTGGCACGAAAAGACCCCGGTTCAGAAAATTCACTATGGATCCTGGGTAAAAAAGACTCCAGAATCCATTGAGTCGGATTCGCTATGAAGGCATCATAATCCTCGGCAACCATATATTCTTTTTCCACAAATTGAAACTGTTGATTGGGAGCAAGCTGACGGCCGGCGAATTTTAAGTATTTGGCACCTACCGCATCATGCAGGGTTCCCCACCATAGACTTGGGCCTCCCATGATCACGTCCACATCAAAATCGGCGAGGATTTTGTCCGCCGCTTCAATATTTTTATCCAAATCATAGTAGACTTCCTGAAGCTCTAATCCCGCATATTTGGCCATGAATTCACTCAGTTGCAGACGAATAGGCACTTTATCGGGTTTTTTGCCTGCCATTGCCGTCAGATAACGAGTTAATCGTTCCTGATACAAAGATTCACTGTTCATAATGGTAGTTGCGCTTGCCATAGGCCCTCCTTTAAGAAAAGGCTGTTCTATTATCACGAGTATAAAGAACAGCCTTTTGATTGATAACCTTTTTCGTTTGCTACTTAGCAACTTCCCCAGTCTTCATATTCTCTTTGGCAACAGACAGCATCAATTTGATCCGGTTCAATTGATTGACTTCACTGGCTCCAGGATCATAGTCGATGACGGCAATATTGGCTTTAGGGTAGGAGCGGCGCAGGGAGCGAATCATTCCTTTGCCGATGATATGGTTGGGCAGGCAGCCAAAAGGCTGCAGGCAAGCGATATTCATGACCCCACTGTGGAGGAGCTCCACCATCTCTCCGGTCAGATACCAGCCTTCTCCTGTCTGATTGGCCAAGGAGATATGCTCCTCAGCGCTGCGGGCAATCTCTTCGATGGCAGCGGGAGGGGTGAACCGCCGGCTGGCGGCCAAAGCTTTGCGCATATCCTTACGGTAATACTCCATGACCTTGACTGTCAACATACCATTAAACATAGCTTTAAAACTGCCTGACAAAACGTCAAATTTAATTTTATAGCAATAGGCGCAATAAAGCAGGAAGCCCATTAAATCCGGTTGAGTGACTTCTGCTCCTTCTGCCTCCAGGAGTTCCACCAGATTATTATTAGCCGTAGGATGATATTTGACGAGAATCTCGCCGACGATGCCTACTTTGGGTTTGACCCGGTCCTCATAAATTTCAAGGCTGTCGAAGTCCGCGACGATTTTATAAATATTGGCTTTAATCTCCTTCTTGTCCCCTCGCCTCAAGGCCTCCTGGCATTTCTCCACCCACTGATCATAGAGAGCGTTGGCGGAGCCGGGAACCTTCTCATAGGGGCGGACACGATGAAGGACATTCATCAGCAGATCACCATAGACAATTCCCCAAAGCAGATCGGGAAGCATCTTCGCTGTGATCTTAAAGCCGGGGTTGGCTTCCAGCCCGGAAGCGTTCAAAGAAATAACCGGAACCTGGTCCATACCTGTGTCTTTCAGAGCCTTGCGAATGAAGGCGATATAGTTGGTAGCCCGGCACCCGCCGCCTGTTTGGGAAATGAGCACAGCGGTCCGGTTCAAATCATACTTACCTGATTTCAAAGCTTCCAACAGCTGCCCGACCACGATGATGGTCGGATAACAGGCATCGTTATGAACATGCTTCAATCCTTCATCAATGGCTCCCCGGTCAACTGAAGGGAGAACCTCAATCCTATAGCCCGCCTTTTCAAAGCCAGTTTTTAAGAATTGGAACTGATGGGGCGCCATCTGCGGGGCAATAATCGTGTAGTTTTTCTTCATCTCTTCCGTAAAGATCACCCGGCCTTCCGGATCATAAAGCTTCTCGGGTCTGAAATTGCGCTTATCCCGCTCCTGGACAGCTGCCAGCAAAGAGCGAATGCGGATCCGGGCCGCTCCCAGATTGGTGATCTCATCGATCTTCAGAACTGTATATATTTTACCATAACGCTCTAATATTTCCGAAACTTGATCGGTGGTTACGGCGTCCAGACCGCAGCCAAAGGAGTTTAACTGGATCAGCTCCAAATCGGGTTTAGCGGCGACAAACTGAGCCGCAGCATAGAGCCGGGTATGATACATCCACTGATCCACCACGCGCATAGGGCGCTCCGGGTTCGTCATATGGCGGATAGCGTCTTCAGAAATCACGACCAGGCCAAAGCCTTGCAATAGCTCAGGGATGCCGTGGTGAATCTCGGGATCAATGTGATAGGGCCGCCCAGCCAGGACAATCCCCTTGCTGCCATGAGTCTCCATATAGTGAAGAGCCTCTTCTCCTTTTTGCCGGACATCCTTTTTATAGTTCGCCAATTCCCCATAAGCCTTGTCCATAGCCTGCGCGATTTCCCGTGGCGTTAAACCTTCCCTTTTCGACAATTCCTCGATGAGGCGTTTCCGCATATGCTTAGGACTGTCAATAGGCAAAAAAGGCTGATAAAAGGTAATGTTTTCTTCCTTGAGGATATCCATATTGGCACGGATCGTTTCCGGGTAGGAGGTGACAATCGGGCAGTTGAAATGGTTGTTGGCTTCTGAGTCTTCCTTAACATTAAAGGGAATCGAGGGGTAGAATATTTTCTTAACCCCTTTTTTCACCAAATCCACAATATGACCGTGGACCAGCTTAGCGGGGAAGCATTCCGATTCCGAAGGAATGGTATCCATCCCTGATTCATAAAGGGCTTTAGTCGAACGGCCGGATAGAACCACCCGATAGCCTAATTCCGTAAAAAAGGTGTACCAGAAAGGATAGTCCTCATAAATATTCAGAACCCGGGGAATGCCGATCACCCCGCGCGAGGCTTCCTGGGCGGACAAAGGCTTATAACGAAATACCCTTTGGTATTTATAATCGTACAGGTTAGGAAGTTCCGTCTTAACCTTTTCCTGGCCGGCTCCCCGCTCACAGCGGTTTCCGGAAATGAAATTCTCGCCGTTGGAAAAATGCTTGACCGTAAGCAAGCAGTTATTCCCACATAAGCCGCAGCGTTTCATGGTCGTTTCCGTGGCGAAGGATTCCAGCTGTTCCGCCGGCAACAGCTCTGTTTTATGGCCTAAGTCACAGCGTTCTTTAGCGATCAGCGCTGCTCCAAAAGCTCCCATAATTCCGGCGATATCGGGGCGGACCACTTCCCTGCCCAGCAATTTCTCCAAAGAACGCAGGACGGCCTCGTTATAAAATGTTCCACCCTGAACAACAATTTTTTCACCCAACTCTTCTGTGTTGCGCAAGCGAATAACCTTAAATAAGGCGTTTTTAATCACGGACATGGAGATCCCGGCGGATATATCGCTGACTGTTGCCCCTTCTTTTTGGGCCTGCTTCACTTTGGAATTCATAAATACAGTGCAGCGTGTCCCCAGATCCACCGCGTTTTGAGATTCCAGGCCAATCCGGGCAAATTCCTTAACATCCATATTGAGCGAATTGGCAAAGGTCTCCACGAAGGATCCACACCCGGAAGAGCAGGCCTCATTGAGCATGATGGAATCGATGACTCCATTTTTAATCACCAGGCTTTTCATATCCTGACCGCCGATATCCAGAACAAAATTAACACCGGGCAGGAAAAAATCAGCCGCTTTAGCATGGGCAACCGTCTCGATCTCCCCAATATCCACTTTAAGCGCCGTTTTAATCAGCTGCTCTCCATAGCCTGTTACCGTGGAATTGCGGATAGTGATGCCAGGATTCAATTGGGAATACATCTCTTTCAGAGCACCTATGGTTGATTCCAGGGGGCTGCCCAGGTTGCTGCCATAATAGGAATACAGCAGTCCACCCTCATCATCGATTAAGGCAACCTTGGTGGTGGTCGAGCCGGCATCGATACCCAGATAAGCATGACCTGTATACCCCTGAGGATCTTTACGGTTTACCTTATGGCGTGCATGCCTCTCCCGGAAAGCCTCATATTCTGCTTGATCAGCAAAAAGGGGCTCGGCAATGGCCTTTTCATCCTGAGTGATGCTATTAATATGAGGTGCGTTATCATAAACAGTCTGGGAGGGGAATGCCTGCTCATCCCGAGCTACCAAAGCGGCTCCGATGGCTACAAAGTATTGAGCATCCTCAGGAAAAACAGCATAATCTCCTTCCAGTTTTAACGTCTCGATAAAGCGTTGGCGTAACTCGGACAGGAAGAACAAAGGTCCTCCGAGAAAGGCTACTCTGCCACGAATCGGGCGGCCTTGGGCCAAGGCCGTAATCGTTTGATTGACAACGGCCTGCAGAACCGAAACAGCAACGTCTTCCTTGGCGGCCCCTTCATTCAACAGAGGCTGCACATCCGTTTTGGCAAAAACCCCGCACCGTGAGGCGATGGGATAAATGGTCTTATAATTCTTGGCCAGCTCATTTAACCCTTCCGCATCGACTTGAAGCAAGGAAGCCATTTGATCAATAAAGGCTCCCGTACCACCCGCACAGGTTCCGTTCATTCTTTGTTCAATAGATTCGCCAAAATAGGTGATTTTAGCGTCTTCTCCTCCCAGCTCAATGGCAACGTCAGTCTGAGGGATCATCTTCTTAACCGCCGCAGTTCCGGCAATGACCTCCTGGACGAAGGGAATCCCTAATTTCTTGGCTAAATTAAAACCGCCTGAACCGGCAATCATCATCGTCATAAGTTGTCCATCTAAAATGGGCTTTGCATCTTCTAGCATCGAAAGAACAGTATCTTTGATATTCGAAAAGTGCCTCAAATATTGTTTATAGACAATGCCTTGTTCAGGACTGAGAATAATCATTTTAACAGTCGTAGAACCCACATCGAGCCCAACATTGAGCACCTTGGTCATCCAATTTCCTCCTATTCAAAACAGTAAAAAATATATATACTTTATATATAATATAACATAATAATGGACAAGATTTAACTTGTCAGAATAATAAATCGCCGCCCAATTTCCATATCCTATGGTATTAAGATCTATTATATCAAAAATATGTTAAAGACAAGGTTTCTTGCAGTTGGACATATCATACTAGTAATATATGTATTGATACGTGATTCAAGACACACATGAAAAATTATTCTACCCCAAAAGGTATATCCGCATATATATTCTACACGAATATAAATTCTCCTTTTGCTGCTATCCATCACGAAATATTCCTCCGTAAATAAAAAAACCAGATAATGCAAATTTAACTGCACTATCTGGCTAATGCTTCACCCTACTTTGTGCTCATGACGATGCTGTCTTTAGCCCTACCTTAATTTTTGCGGCAATTCACACCCAGAGCCGTCCAGGTTCGAATCCCGACGATGCCATCCTGGACAAGTCCTCTGCTCTTTTGGAATGCAATCACTGCCGCTTGAGTTCTGGAACCGAAAATTCCATCAATATTCCCAGGACTAAATCCCTGCGCCTTCAGCAAGGATTGCAGTTCCTTCACAGATGCCCCACGGGATCCCATCCGCAGGGTTGGGCAGTTTTGGGATGGCGGTGGTGGGGGGGTAGTGCAGGTTACTCCCAGTGCTGTCCAGGTCCGAATGCCGACAATGCCATCCGGTGTTAAACCACTGCTTCTTTGGAAAGCAATCACCGCTGCTTCCGTCCTCGGTCCAAAAATCCCATCGGCAGCCCCTGGGTTAAAACCACGGGCTGTGAGCAGCTGTTGCAGCTGAACCACGGAGGGACCCCTTGAGCCTTGGCGCAAGGTTGGGCAATTCTGTGGCGGCGGCGGTGGGGGCGGCGGCGGTGGAGGAGGCGTCATGCAATTGACCCCCAGGGCCGTCCAGGTCCGGACACCTACGATGCCATCCTGTACTAATCCCCGGCTGCCCTGGAAAGCAATCACCGCGGCTTCTGTCCTCGGTCCGAAGATCCCATCAATGGCCCCCGGACTAAAGCCATGGGAGGTGAGCAGCTGTTGCAGCTGAACCACGGAGGGGCCCGTCGCACCTTGACGCAACGTCGGGCAGGGACTGGGTTGCGGAGTCATGCAATTGACTCCAAGAGCCGTCCAGGTCTTGACCCCAACGACCCCATCCTGTACCAAACCACGGCTGCCCTGAAAAGCGACAACTGCTGCATGGGTTCTCGGTCCGAAAATGCCATCAATAGCTCCTGGACTAAAGCCGTGAGATGTAAGAAGCTGTTGTAAATGTACGACCGAGGGACCTTGTGAACCCTGTCTGAGAACGGGACAAGGCTGACCTTGAGCCATCATCTGACCTTCCATGGGCATTTGCGGATGCATTGGATGCATTGGATGCATTGGATGCATGGAGCACGGTTGCGTTGGTACACAAATAACCTGACCTGGGAAAAGGCACATAGGATCAGTGATTTGCGGATTTAACATGAGAAGCTCTTCTACTGTAGTATTGAACATGCAGGCAATGTCCATAAGAGTTTCCCCAGGTTTTACCACATAATTCATAAATACACCCCTTTCCATAGATTTTCCGTATATCCTATGCAAAAGGTACGGGAATGCTATTGGAAATGGGCAGCGGATAGAAAATTACTTAGGTTCCTTTAGGTACAGAGAATCCAGATGGCGATGCAAGCGCTTCAACACCCTTTGAAATTGAAAGGAATGCAGGGTTGAAATATTGATCATTTTCGCCACGAACCCCATTACCCTGCCATGAGGTTCTAAGGCGATGGAATAGCTGACCTTTGTGCCGCCATTTTCCAGCTCCTCAAGGTCCCACCAGCTCTCGCCAATGACGACACCCTGATAGTAGCGGATATCTACCCGGTTCGGAAAGCTTAAGGATATTGTCTCACACCGGAACCATCCTCCTGAAGCCCATACTTCAATCTTGGCATGAAGATGGTCTCTGGACTTTTCCAGAATCCGCACTCGGAATTCTCCTGGCCACCAGCTTCTATAGCCAGGAATATCCGCAAGTAACGGATAAATCATCTGGGGCGGATAAGGATAATCATAAGAATCCTTGGCTTGAATCCTGCTCATTCTTTAGTTGTTCCTTTCTGCCTGTTAACGTCCCCACAGGGATTGGCACATGTTTCACTTTTTTTGGTTTTGCGGCTCAGTAAAAAGAGGGTAACTGCCAGACCAATCCCCAGGAGAAGGAGCCGCACCCCAATTATTTCCACAAAAAACATCGAAATGGTTAAAGAAAGCCATAAACAGGAGATCGATACAGCCTTGGCATGCAGCGTCATCCCTTTATTTTCGTAATAATCTTTAAGATAAGAGCCAAGCCATTTGCTCGCCAACAGTCTCTTATGAAGCCTTGGGGAACTTCGCATATAGCATGCTCCCGCCAATAATAAAAAAGGAGTCGTGGGGACGACAGGCAAAAACACACCGATAATGCCAAGCACTACGCAGAGTGTGCCAATTCCGATCAGCATCATTTTCATCATCTAGCTCACTTCTCTTCCTTCCCCTGGCTCATTATAGGCGATCACTCCCACTCTTTCCAGATCTCCGGTTGATAACCTACCGTTGCTTTCCTGCCATTGCGAACAATCGGGGTCCTATAGAGTTTAGGATGAGTCAGCAAAAGCTCTTCACGCATCTCCAAGCCCCTGATTTGATCGAGATTGAGGGCTTTATAGTCTTTGCCTTCTTTATTGATCAGCTCATTTAAGGCGACAGAGGATTTGACACTCTGCAATTCACCCTTACTTAGAGCTTTTTCATTGAGATCGATAAATTGAAATTTTATGTTCCGCTCTTTGAAATATCGCTCCGCTTTTTTGGTATCAAAACATTTTCGGGTTCCATAAATCTGTATATTCAAAGCTCTTCCTCTCCAATCTTGAACGAAGTGATACCCCGATTCCTCTCAAATCACGCCGCCCCAGGCAGCGCTCCTCCTATAAAATAGCATAACTCAACGGATTTCGTCCATCCTTACCCTTGGAATTCCAAGCATGGGTCTGTTAATAAAGCACGAATGCTGTCAACCAATACCCAAAGTATAGCAAGTGTGTTTAAAAATGAAAAAAGCCTTTCCGGATCATGTTCTTCATTACCCGAAAGGCCTATTCAACGCATCTATGCTCTTTTTAACTCATCCCATTGATGGATGACTCTCAGCATATTATCCTGAAGACTTGAGGCATAAATTGTCTCCAGCCAAGTGAAGTAATTCCTGATGACCGCCTGATCTTCATGACAAAGCTCCATATAAGCGACCAAAGGCATGTATTCAGTGTCATAAAGCAGGGAAGCGACAAAGAGTTCGGCAAAGAACTCACCTCCGTCTTCCGGGTTCATCTGGTAATCGTCAAAAATCTGCTTAACCATATTCGTAAAGCCGGGAGGCATAACCTTGGCATCCTCCGTCAGGGAATAATGCAGAATATGGGCCAAGGCATGGAGAATCGGCAGCAAGAGTTCCTCTTCATTCCGATTGGGTTGAAAAACTCCCAGGCAATGAAGCCGGGGAATGGTCATCAAGGAACCTTCTCTTAATCTTAACCGGAAACCTAATACAGGGACTAAGAGGGGGTTCTTCGTCAGGCTGCTGAAAAATACCGGATACTCTTCTTTGAGAAAGGATAAAGCACAGTTCATCTCTTTGCCCAGAACATCTTTTTTGAGCCCATTGCCCTGCTTCCATGCTGGGGGGCTCTGTTCCGCTAAGGATAATACCTTGAGCAGTTCCAGCACTTCCCCTTCGAAGTTTGCAAAACGAATCGTTTCCGGAAGCCTGCCCAAAGTATAACACACCCAGAAAGTTAAGGAATCTTCAGGAGGGATCATCATATACAAGCAACGGGCCTTGTAATATTTAAATTGGATATCGTCAGCCCGTTGACGCAGATACAAAATGAAATCTTCCAAAGAATGCTTATCCGCATTGGCTAATCCCTCGGTTATCTCCTGAAGAAATTCTATGGCCTCTGCAGGGCTCCTCATGGTTTTTATTTTCAGGGTCTTGCTTTTGGGAAACATCTCCATCACCCCTAATTCAGGTTTATGATAGAGAGTTCGCCATGACAAGCAGATTGTCCTTGGTAAATTTTGTCTATTATTTAAGCTATTGGGGAGATAATGGGGTTTCCTTACTATCATCTTTGTACAAAAAGATCATCGCTTTAAAGAGATCCCCATCCACTTCAATGGTAAAGCTCCCCTTTTGGATTTCAATCAGACTGGTGACAATGGATAAGCCCAACCCGCTTCCCTGGCTGCTTCTGGATTCATCGCCGCGCTTAAAGCGCTCCATCAACTCAGTGGAAGATATATTCAATTCATAGGCTGAGATATTTTTAATAGTTAATCTTATTCCCGGACCCGCATCCTCCAGATCGATATACACTCGTGAGCCTGCCAAGGCATACTTAAAAATATTGGACAAAAGATTTTCAATGGCTCGCCAAAGAAGTCTCCCGTCAGCCTTGACCCACATTCTTTCCCGAGGGTAATTGAATTTAAAATCCAATCCCCGTTCCTGGATTTTCTCATCCACTTCTCCTAAGCCCTGAGTCAGCAGGGATACAATATCTATTCTCTCAAAGGTCACCGGAATATCCCCACTGGAGGCCTTGGCGGCTTCAAAGAGGTCATCGGTCAACACTTTAAGGCGCTGTGATTTTTGCTCGAGAACTTCCACATAGTCTTTGATCTTTTCCGGGTCTTCTTCCGTTTTTAATAAGTCAACATAGGTAATGATGGAGGTTAAGGGAGTGCGGATATCATGGGAAACGTTAGTGATCAATTCTGTTTTTAAGCGTTCGCTTTTAATCTCATTTTCCACGGCCTTATTTAAGCCGTCGGTTATACTGTTGATATCCCCAGCCAGTTGAGCGAACTCTCCCTTGCCCTTGATGTTAATCATCGTCGCCAGATCCCCATCCTTAACCCGCCTGACTCCTTCTTTAATGGCCTTGAATTCCTTGACTTTCTTAAAGGATAACCATATGGCCACACCAATGGTAATGGGGAACATGAAAAAGGTTATGGCAATACATAAAGGGTAGCCAATGACAAGGACAGCCACTTTCACTCCCAGACTGCCGCTGTCATAGATGGCTTTGATACCGGAAAAAAGCTTATGGAAAATCGTATAAACCAGAGTGTGTTTGAGGAGGGTCTTATTCTTAATATGCTTAACCAGGGATAAGACCAGGATCAGCCCCAAGGTTGCTATGGCCAGAGTCATGGGATAGATAAGGGCAGCATTTTGCATTTGATAAAAATTGAAACCCAGTATAAACCAGGAAGAAATCAAGCCTAAACAAAATAAGATATTAAAATCATTGTAGAGACGATCCAGGGTATTGAGATGGACTTCCTGGTCATGTCTTGAGTTTCTTCCCCAGACGATCAGGAGATAGATAAAGGAAGCCATCAGTCCTGCCAGATAAGCTGCTATCTGATAAAGGGCATGATTAGCAACTTCTTTGTCTTCCTGCCACTCGGCAATCCGAGGCTTTAAAAACTCATCCTCAAAACCAATATACAAAACATCCGGATAATCCTGTACATAAGCGTCAGGAGCAATCTGATAAAAACGCGGATTCTCTTTGATCTCCTGGGGATAGACGTTCTGGATAAACCCTTCAAACAGCATATAGGCGGGATAAGAAGTATACTCTTCTTTCGACAACTCTGCCTGATTGGTCAGCTCCAGCTCCCCGGCTTTTAGGAAATAATTCAGCCCCTTATAGCTTGCCAACCGTTGTAAAGTCGTTTGGTAATAATAAAGATCTTCTTGAATCAGACGTTCTTTTTCTTTTGCTATCTCTTCTTTATAAGCTTCCAGGAAAATCTGATAATTTTCCCTGTCGGATAGATTGGGATTATAAATGCCTGGCTGCGTCGGACTGGTAACGCTGGAAGTGGAAGGAGGCTTTTGGGAAGAGCCCTCGTCTACATTTTCCTCGACTACTGCTGAGTTACTGTTCATTGTTGAGTTGCTATTCACTGTTGATCTTCTGTCGCTGTTTACCTGAAACTCCCAATAGAGGCTGTCAATTCTATTTCTAAGTCTATCCTCTGAAACACTTCCTCCGGCTAAAATATTTTCCTCACTCTTATATCTGCTGAGTGACCTTAGGTCGCTGATAATATTATTGCTTTCATTAATGAAGCCTTCGCCCAGATAATAGCTTTTTTCCAAAGCTACCCCAAAGTGGCTGCGATTGATGACATTGAGCACTAAAGTAACGACTTGAGTAAAGCAAAAGATCACCAACACAAAAGCTAAAGCTTTGGCAATCAGTGAATGGCTAAAGCTTCTCGATTTTATATCCAATTCCCCACACCACCTTTAAATATTTAGGCTCCTTCGGGTTGATCTCAATTTTTTCACGGATTTTCCGGATATGGACAGCTACTGTATTTTCCGCACTGAAAGCCGCTTCATTCCAAACGTTCTCGTAAATCTGATCGATGGAAAAGACCCTTCCCGCATTGGCTGTCAGCAGCTTCAAAATTTTATACTGGACAGGGGTCAGCTTAACTTCCTCGCCGTCCACGGTGACGCATTTGCTTTCGTCGTCGATCATCAGCCCCCCGGATTGATAGACATTCGTCTTGGTCTCCAGGCTGCCTAATGTTACATACCTGCGCAGCTGGGATTTGACGCGGGCGATGAGCTCCAGTGGATTGAAGGGTTTGGTAATATAATCGTCCGCACCCATATTCAGGCCCATAATTTTGTCCGTATCTTCGGATTTGGCCGAGAGCATGATCACCGGAATATTCCGTTCTTCTCGAATCTTCATCAAAGCTCTGATCCCATCCATTTGGGGCATCATAATATCCATGATCACCAGATGGACAGTCTGCTCTTCAATAACCTCCAAGGCCTGGAGCCCATTGAAGGCTTTATGGATCGTATAGCCTTCGTGGGCTAAGTAGATTCTTATCGCTTCGACAATTTCCTTATCATCGTCGCATACTAAAATGTTCATGTATGGGACTCCTCTCGCTAATCAATTCATACAAATTATACCACGTCCTTTCTCAGTCTTTAGGACTATGGTAACCCTTAATTCTGATCATTCTGCCGATCTAAATCTTAAGAACTTCTTAAAGTCACTCCAAGTTTTCAGGGTTTTCTGCTTATTCCTTTATTGTGTAATCATTTGCTTAAAATTATCTGTTAATCTCTCGTTGTTCTATATAAATGGAACATGGTACAATAATATCGGCTGGTGCAATGCTAACCATATCAATCAGTACAAACGAATCCCTGTAAAAAACAACGGCCAACCTGAAAAAATGTACAGAGGCACCTTGAATATGACGAAGAGTTAGACTTTAAGGAGTTAGAAAGACAGAAAAGCGTGAGCATCATGGCTTTGAATCTAAATGGGTAGCTCTTAATAAGCAAGATAAACCCGGGAGAGACTCCCGGGTTTATCTTGCTTCAAAAAAACTCATTTCCTTTACAACCGTCGAAGCGGGTTCAGCCCTTCCGCAAAGTCCGGGTGGCATCACACACTTCAACCAACAACATCATGGTGCCCTGAATATTTTTCGGTGATTCCTATAACTCCTTTAGCTGAAGGCAGTTTAAAGGAGTGCCAACTTCCAGTTTCCCGTACTCAGGCAGCCCACAGATGCGGGCATTCTCCTGGGTAGCAAGACAATAAACTTTTTCTTCAGGAATTCCGGCCTCCCTCAGCCAGAGCATTTCATCCAGGAAGGAGCTGCCATGGGGCACTGAATAGGCTCCCGCATCCGTGCCGACGCCTAAACGCACACCAAAATCAGAGGCTTCCTTAATCCGGCTGAGGTGGCCTTTCAATATTTCAGACAAAGTAGCTATTTCCTGCTCAGAATACCTGCCTGTGGGGTATTTCAACAGGTTGCCTATGGGTGCCACCGTAGGGACCCAGGCGATTCCTTGAGCTTTCATCTGTCTTAAGTGCCGGGAAGTCATATAATACCCATGCTCTATGGAATCCACTCCCGCTTCAATCACTCTCGAGATGCCCTCTTCCCCGCTGGCGTGGGCCATCACCAGGATTCCCCTGGCATGAGCGGAGGCAGTCAATTCCTTGAGTTCTTCCACACTCCACTGAACCGTTCCCACCTGCCGGTATTGGCTGAAGGAGATAATCCCAGTGACGACGATTTTAAGCTGGTCTGCACCTTGCCGGAAAAAATCCTCTTTAATCCGGTGCCAGTCCTGCAGGCTTGAGAAGCCCCGTCCCAAAAAGCGTCCATACATGCCCTGCCGGGCTACAGCCTCCCGCACTGAAACTACCCGGGGGCCTTGCCATTCTTCACGTTCCAGGCGCTTCTTGGCGGACCAGGCGAAACCCGGCAAATCACCGCCATCCCGGACGGCAACGACGCCCGACTCTAAATAACGGCGAAGATTGTCCTGGATCACCTTCTCCATCAGAGCCGGGTTATGCCAGTTTTCCAGACATTGATAAAAATCAATACTGTCCAAGGCCAAATGCACATGACTATCGATAAAGCCGGGCATCAGCAAATAAGGCTGCCAGGCAAAATCTTCTTCTCCAGAAGATTTTGAGCGTCCCCTATGGTCAGAATAGGGACAAAGGGAACTCACTCTGCCCTCTTCCCATTTTAATTGAACCGGACCTTTAACTCTGCCTGAATCGGGGGTCCAGTACCCGCCGATTATTGCCGAACCCTGTTCCGGCACCGCCAGGATGGTTTTCTCGCCACTGCAGGAAATGAACATAGCTACTCCTTTTAAAGTTGCTCCTTGCGCCTGGTAATCATGGAAAAGGTCGCAGAGCCGATAGCCACCAGTTTACCATCCTCATCATAGACATTAACCGTCCCCATAAAAAGCCGTTTGCCTTCCTTGACAAGGTGCGCATAAGCATAAATATCTGAGTCTACAACAGGCAGAAGATAATTGACCTTCAACTCCACCGTCACCGCATAGCGATCCGGACCGATCGCTTCATTGACGGCTACCCCCATAGCCGTATCGATCACTGTAGCGATGATGCCGCCATGGACACTGCCATGAGCTTGTTTAAACTTGTCCGTAGTGGTGATCTTAACACCTTTTTTCCCCTGCTCATTGGTAACGATCGTCATACCAAGATATTTCCAGATATTGCTGGAACCTAAAGCTTCTAAGTTTGCCATGGGTTCCTCCTCCACTAAAATTTCCGGTCATCCACCTGCTCAAGCCATTGGTTAATGGTTTCAGCCACAGATTTAAGGCATCCTGCCTGGAAGGGGGAAACCAACTGTCCCAGCTCCACTAAATCCAGGAAGGACAGACTGCCCCCGACTTGGCACAGTCTTAAGTAATCCTGCCAGGCTTCCTGAGCATTCATACGGGATTTCTTCCAGAATTGAAAAGCGCAAATCTGAGCTAAGGTATAATCAATATAATAGAAGGGATTGCCAAAGATATGCCCCTGCTGATGCCAATACCCGCCATTTTCAAGGTACTGGTTGCCCTCATAATTCCGATGGGGAAGGAACTTTCTCTCAATTTCACGCCAGGCTGCTTTTCTCTGGGCAGGAGTGGCGTCAGGGTTCTCATAAACAAAATGCTGGAATTCATCCACGCTCACTCCATAGGGTATAAAGAGCAGGGCTTCACTGAGATGCTGGAAACGATATTTATCCGCTTCTTCTGCGAAGAAAAGCTCCATCCAGGGCCAGGCGAAAAACTCCATGCTCATCGAATGAATTTCGCAGGATTCGTAGGTAGGCCACTGATATTCCGGGAGAGTATGATGACGGCTGGAATAGACTTGGAAGGCGTGACCCGCTTCATGAGTCAGGACATCCACATCACCTGAAGTCCCATTAAAATTGGAAAAAATAAACGGCGCTTGATGCTCGCTGATATAAGTGCAATAGCCACCGCCAGCCTTGCCTTTTTTGGTCACCAGGTCCATAAGCTCATGGCTCACCATATAGTCAAAGAACTCCTCAGTCTCCGCTGATAATTCTCCATACATCTTTCTGCCCTGCTTGATGATCCAGTCCGGTTCCCCATGAGGTTGGGGATTGCCTGAATTAAAGCTGGTTTTTTCATCATAGTAATACAAATTTTCCAAGCCCAGGCGCTGCCGCTGCCGTTCCCGCAAGCGGGAGGTCAGCGGTACGATATCTTCCTGAACCTGCTTGCGGAAATCAGCCACCATCTGTGCATCATAATCGGAACGCAGCATCCGCGCATAGCCCAATCCCACATAATTGGGGTAACCCAGCTTCCGGGCAATCCGTGTCCGAACCTTAACCAGCTGATCATAAATAGTGTCCAAAGTTTCTTCATGTTCTGCAAAAAAAGCATATTTCGCTTCATGGGCTCTTTTCCGCAGGACCGGATCGGTGGATTGCAGAAAAGGTCCTAAACCGGAAAGATTGCGCTCTTCCCCTGCAAAGTAAATCTTGGCTGAAGCAATGAGCTTGGTATATTCGGTGGACAATTTATTCTCCGCCTGTAAGTCCTCAATAATCTCCGGTTTAAAAGTCTTCAGGGTTAATTCCGCGATACGGAAAAGCTGCTTGCCCCATTTTTGTTCTAATTCCCGGCGAAATGAGGAATCCAGCAACACCTGATAAAACTCTGAAATCAATCCCTGGTAGATGGGCAAATTCTCATCAAAAAATTCTTGTTCCCGCTCATAATAGGTATCGTTAGTATCAATAGTTTGGCGTATTGAGGCAATTTGGGACATAGAGTCAAATTTTCCCCGCAAGCTATTGATAGCCATGAGCAGACGATCCTGCTCATGAAAACTTTCTGCCCCTTTAAACTGCTCAAGGAGAGTCTTAAACTCTCCTTTGAGTTTTTCCAGATCAGGACGTGAATAAGGAAAATCTTTGAATTTCATTTTAAAACCCCCAACTAAATAGCCCACCCTATGGCAGGCTCAACACTTTCAGTCTCTTATACCTAAAGCACTCTTAGCTTTCATATCCACATAATCATTGAATTCATTGCCGCTATGGGCCTTGACTTTTTCAAAACTATAAATTCCCCGATACTGATTCATCAGCTTGGCATAGGCTTGGGTAAACTCATTTTTTGCTTTCCATTCTCCCGTAGCCCAAAAAGCGATTCCTGCATAATCGTGAAGAATGCGGATTTTAACCCCAAGCTGTGAGGCTTTTTTTACGGCATAGAGGGCCGCAGCAATCTCACCAGCTACATTGCGCATAGTCGCCGCGGCGGGGTTCTTACCCACATCGGCATCTTCATAGTGAACTTTACCGTCTTTAACAAAAGCATAAGCCCAGGCATACTGACCATTAACGTAACTTCCGTCCGTGTAGACATCATATTCCGTTCTATCGTCTCTTAAGGAGTCATCCTCTGCTTTCAGCGGATCACTCAGTGTTTCCCCTTTGAACCAGGCCTGAGCCTCTTCTAAGGTAGGGAAGGATCTGTAGACCGCTCCGGAAAAACCATAGATGGCCTTCCGGCACTCCTCCCAGGAAGAAAATACTCCCTTATCCCGTCCGGCACGGACAGCGTAAAATTTAGGTTTGTGGATTCCCATGCAAACTATTCCTCATCTGTTATCTTTTTCTACAATGTTACCATAGAGAAGACTTGAGTGGCAATAGATCTTAGTGAGCAGCCTGTTCAAGGTCTGAGGCAATTCTGTCCAGGAGCTTTTTCATCTCCTCTTCCACATTCAAAGCCTCCGTATCGCACCATTCGCTCCAGAAACCTTTCTGATCTGTGAAAATCCGGTAGAGAGGAACCCCCTCTTCAGCCATGACTGCTTTAGCTTCTTCGGGTAAACTGTCGCTGATCTTGGCAGCTAAATCCATCGCCAGACAAAGGGTATCCTTGCCTTGAGATAAGAGCTCGATGGTTTCAAACCCTACCCCAGAGGGCGATTCTTGATCATAAAAGAAGCTCATAATGATGCTTTCCTGATTTTCCGCCATTAAAAATTCCTCCACCTTCCAGGTTTTCTTTAGTTTATCCCTCCGCAGCCCTTTTCACTCAGTTATTTCAACCCAGGCCAAAAGCAGTCTAAGCCAAAAGCACCCTAAGCTAAAAGTTCCAGAGCATAGGTCAGCCCCATGGCAAGAGAACCCACCAAGCCAAAATAGAGAATGCCAAACTGTACCCGCTCCCGCAAAGGAACCTCATAATAGATCGACAGTTCATGCCGATTCTTCCATAGTTTGTAGACTTGGCTCACTCCCAGGATCACGACAATCAAGAGGATGGGGTTAAAGGATGTGATCATAAGGTAAAGCAAGACAGGGATCCCCACCAGCCATAGATAGGGAGAGACCGCGGAGACGATTCGCCCGCCATCCATAGGATGAACAGGAAGCAGGTTGAATATATTGAGAAAAAAGCCCACATAAGCGAGAACCAAAGCCAGTTCATATCCTGTAAGCCAGTAGAACGCCAAGCACAACACCGCAGCCAGACTCCCAAAAAGGGGACCGCCATAAGCGACTTGGGCTTCAGTCACCGCATCTTTGGGATTCTCCTTCATCCCGATCAAGGCGCCCACAAAGGGAATAAATACCGGTCCCGATACAGCTAAGCCAACTCGTTTCGCGGTAAGGTAATGTCCCATTTCATGGACGAAGAGCAGCGCTACAAACCCCAAGGCAAATTTTGCCCCATAAAATACGGCGTAGATCCAGATCGTAGCCACCATGGATACCGCAGTGGTGGCAAATTTACCGAGCTTGAGAAAGACAAAAAGGAACTTCAATTTAGACACTATAAAAAGAATAATAAATTTCCCCTTCGTCAACAAAGGGATGGCGAAGGCTGCCGCCGCCCATAAACCCTTCTTGTTCCCCGGTTTGGATTTTATGTTTTGCTCATCAATAACATAATCATCAGCATGTTCGTCCTGACCAACGATAGTCTCTTCCGCCCCATTGTATACTGAAGAATAGGAAGAATCTTTTTCTCTTCTATTCTCTTGATTCAGCTCGTCGATAGCCCATCCCTCCTCTGACATGTGTTCTTTATTTTATGATGATTCCCAAAAGGCTTTCAATAGTGAAGGAATCCGGCTATTATCCTGCAGCGTATGGATAGCATGCCATTCCTTAGGGAATAGACGTCTGTAAGACAAACGGGCAAACCGTTCATCAATTAAGAGGATTGCTCCCCGATCCTGTTCTGTCCGTATCACTCTCCCACAGGCTTGGAGCACCTTATTCATCCCAGGGTACATATAGGCAAATTCAAACCCTTGCCCATAGCGTTCCTGAAAATGAGCGCGAATTATATCCCGCTCCGTGCCAATCTGGGGCAGCCCCACCCCGATAATTACGGCACCGGACAAACGCTCTCCCGTAAGATCGATTCCTTCCCCAAAGATTCCCCCCAACAGGGCCAATCCCACCAGACTCTCCCGGGGCTCCTCCTGAAACGCTTCTAGGAACTCCTCCCGATCCGCCTCAGTCATCCCCATAGTTTGGGTCAAAACCTTAAATTCGGGATGGGCCTGGAGAAGCCTTTCCCGAACCTGTTCAAGATACTCATATGAAGGAAAATAGACCAGATAATTGCCGGTTTTCCCCTGAACAAGCTGAGTTATCCCCTCGACGATGGGGTCCAGGGATAAAGAGCGCTGGTTGTATTTGGTGGAGATCTGTTTCTGCAACATCAGGCAAAGGTTCTCGTGAGGAAAAGGAGAAGGCAGCTGCAGCTTATAAGATTCTTTCTCTCCCCCCAAAACCTGAATAAAATACTCCAGAGGGCTTAAGGTGGCCGAAAAGAAAACTGCTGCTCTCCCCTTGTTTAAGACCTGAGCCAGCTGCTGAGAGGGATCAACACAAAAAAGCTTAACACGAACATCCTGCTCCGGGTATTGATAATAGGTAAGGTAATGCTCATCATAACTTTCAGCCGTGCGCAGGAAGGCTTGAATGTTAAAGTACAGCTCCGTTAACTTCTCCTTCCAGGGTGGGGTTTCCTCTTTCTTGAAAAACTTCTCCGCTTCGTTCACTACCCTCTCCAATGAAGAGTACAGGGCTGTGGGGGCGTCTTTTTCCACTTCAAGACCTTGTTTTTTGAGCTTTAAAAAGTTTTTATTGACCGTTTGGAGCCTTTTTCCCAGAACCGGTTCCTGATCCTCCACGAGATTCTTCAAGTGGAGGAATTCCTCCTTGTTTAATTCGGCGGAAAACATTTCCCGGGCCCGCTCCACCAGGTTATGAGCTTCATCGATCAGAAAGGCATAATCCCCGCCTTCGAGAAAAAACCGTTTGAGAAACACTCTTGGATCAAAGACGTAATTATAGTCGCAGATCACCAAATCAGTCCAATTGGTAAGTTCCAGGGAAAATTCAAAGGGACAGACCCCATGATTGCGGGCACAGTTCTCGATCTGCTCCCGATTCCAATGATCCCTCTCAAAAATATCCTCCAGAGCCGGGCCTAACCGGTCATAATATCCTTTGGCATAGCTGCAATCTTCCGGTGTGCATTCACACTCAGGACAAAAGCATACTTTATCCTTAGCCGTAAGAGTGACCCTCTTCAGGGACAGTCCTTGCTGCTGGAGCATGAGGAGAGAGCCTTCTGCTACGGTGCGGGTGATGGTCTTAGCCGTCAGATAAAAGATCGGTGTCTCCAACCCTTCGAGGAGGCATTTTAAAGCCGGAAAAATCGTCCCCAGTGTTTTGCCGATACCTGTAGGAGCTTGCACATAAAGCTTATGCTTTTCTTTTATCGTCTTATAGACCGCCACAACCAGCTCTCGTTGGCCTTTGCGATAAGCAGGATAAGGGAATTCAAGCCGGGAGATGCTTTCATTGCGCTGCTCTGTCCAAGCCGAAAGCCGATGGGCCCAGGTGCAGTACCGTTCCACAAGATCCTTAAAGAAGAACTCCAATTCCTCTCTGCTCAAGGACTTTCGGAATTCTTTAAGTTCATGGGTCTCCAACTGTATATAGGTTAATTGAACCTGCACCTGAGCCAGATCTTCCTGATTTGCCACTATATAAGCATAGCACTGAGCTTGCGCCCAGTGCAAATTGTTATAGGATTCGTCGATCAAGTCCAAATCCAGGGATGTGGATTTTATCTCCTCAATGACAACTCCTGATTCATTTCTGAATATCCCGTCTGCCCGCCCATGAATTTCTAAGCTGAAACCATCCTGATAAGCCGTCGTCCGCAGCGTCACTTCAGGTTGGTAATCTGCTCCCCGCTCCTTTTGCAGGTACTGATGGGCATAGATCCCTTCCGCCATTCTGGATCCACTCATGAAACCCATCCGCAAATCACCCTGACGCAAGACGAATTCGACCAGGGTCCGCACAGAAACCCGTAGTTCTTTGTCCAAGACTCCCTACTCCTGACTATACTAAATCTTTCGTTCCCTGATAAATCAACTTAAACAATTCTTCCAAATCTTCTTCTTCCACACAGGAGAACGCCACCCGGATATCGGACTCACCCAGAGCGATGACACCCACTCCATAGTTATGCAGTAAATGCAGACGCAATTCCTCTGCCTTCACACCTTTAAGCTTCAAGCACATAAAATAGCCGGAGTTAAAAGGATAATAATCCCAAAGGTCCTGGTAATCACCCCGGTTCAAGATCTCTTTGACCTTTAAGGCCCGGCCTTCCATAATCTTGTACTTCTCCGCTTTTTGCTTCTCAAAATCAGGGGATGCCAAAGCATGAAGGACGAAGGTTTGGGCAGGGTGGGAGGCATTGGAGATGGTGCTGCGGATGATGGCCTTGGTTTTATTCTCCAGAACATCGCAAACCACTGAGCTGGCATCCCCAAAGGTGATGAACCCAATCCGGAATCCCCATACATACTCTTCCTTGGTTGGACCATCCACCTTAACGGCCAGAATGCGGGGGTGGATATTGGCAAGCCGTCCAAACAGAGATTCTTTGATGGAATCCTCGTAGAAAAGCCCAAAATAAGCATCATCGACTAAAACCGCCACATTAATTCCCTGCTCCGCCACCTCCAGCAACGCCTCCACAATGGCCTGAGCCTCTTTCTCAACAGGCGTATAACCGGTCGGGTTATTCGGGAAATTAAGCAGCAACACCGCTTTGCCTTGTGCTTTTTGGGCCAGAAGAGCTTCTTTCATCCCTTGGGTATTGAATTCACCGTTCTCCGTGAAAAAGGTGAAATTCCGCATTTCAGCATTTCTGCGGGTTCCAAAAATCATCGTGTAATTGCCCCAGAGTTTATCGGGAAGCACTAATACGTCCTGAGGATTTAAAAAAAGGTCTGCCGCAATACTTAAACCATGGGTTAAAGCGTTGGTCACAATAGGCTGGCTCATGGTCTTGCCCTGCAAAGAAGGATTGTCCTTAAGCAGTTTTTCTCTCCAGACAGCCCTGATTTTGGATTTCCCGGCCGGAGGCGCATAAGTATAGATATCTTGAGGGTTATACTGGGACAAGGTTTCTTGGATAACCGGCAGAAACATGGGCTGCCCTTTTTCCGTAGCCATACCTATTGTGGCATTAAAGCGATAAGCCTTTTCCGTAGCCTCATCTGTCTGGGTCAATATTCCCTTGGGATAGTATAAATTCCTCCCTAAATCTGAAAGCAGTTCGTACACATGGGGGTTTTCTGCTCTTATCTGATCGTTGAGCTCCCTGGCAATATTATGCATGAGTGTTCTTCCTTTCCCATCGGTGAATCCTTAGCCGAATCTAATGCTATATGTTATGCAGCCAAAACCTGTTCTCCTAAAAAATTTATAATTTCTCAAAGATTTAATTATGATTCGCTGCAGGGTCAACAAGTTCCTTCCTTTCGACACGAGTATATAGAATACATGAGCAATACAGCTGTGCAAAAGATAATGACGGCCGCCTTACGGCAACCGTCAACCTTAAAAGAGCTCTTCTTCCGGGCGGATTTCCTTGACCTCAAAATGTGCATGGTCTAAAACCTGAGCCAGCACATCGAGAGGAGTCGTTGCCACTTCACGATACATGCGATGGGTATATAAATGATGGATATTCGGAAGGGCCTGATTGAGGCTTTTGCGGATTTTCTCTCCGGAATCATCGGCATCGACCAACAAATACACCTCTGAATCCTCAAGCTGGGTCGCCCACTCTTCAGTTTTTTCATAACTGATCGTCCCATAACTGCACAGTATCTCAACAGGCTCGGCTAAAACTTCCTGAAGCCGTTCCTTATCGGTTTTTCCTTCAACAATAATAACTTTTGCCACAGCTTTACCCCCAGCTCATTCGTTTGCTGGTCTTTACCTTCGATCTTCAGCATAATTTTTCTTTCATGAAATAGCCTTTACGAACACCCTGGGATTTATGCGTTTGCCGCTAGATGATAATTTTTGAATTTTTCTGAGCTGCCTCAGCGATTCTTTTTTCTTCAGAACCATGAGCCTGCTCACCGGTCTTAACCATCCACCCTTCACTCATCATCCTGGCCATGACTTGGGCGGCATTAATAGCATCATCCAAGGCTGAATGGAGTATGCCAATTTGCTCGATGGAATTTTCTTCAATGGCCTTCTTCAGGGAAATCAAATGGTCCAGGGAACGGTAATGCTTATACTGCTCCGCTAAATCAATATAGTTCTCCCAGACAAAGGGGTACTTTAAACCATACTTTTCACATACATTACCCAGAATCTTACGATCCGCATCTCCCCAAGCCACTACATAGGCTTCCGGATGGGCTAATTTCTGCAGATGCTGAATTGCTTCTTCCAGGAGAATACCTTGATCCACATCTTCCTGACGAATCCCGGTAATCCCATAGCTTTCTTCAGCTAAACGCGGCCAAAAGCGAGGTTTTACAAAGGCATTAAAGGTTTTATCCAATGCCAGTTTGCCGTTAGAATCAAGGACGGTGGCCCCTACTTCGATGATTTCTGGAAACCAGGCTCTGGGTTTGCCGTAACTTTGGGGAACTGAAAACTCAAAATCCACAACTAAAAAGTCCATCTTCCAACCTCCACTCCTCGACCCACTTATGCAGGTCATCTTAACTCTAAGTATATCGGAAACTTGTTTTAGGTGAAAGCATGTTCACCTGATGCTTAGTCGACTTATCCGCCACCCACTTCATTTATTTTTTCAATTCGTGTTAATACCGAGGGGTGGGTATAGCTGAACCATTCGATAAACCCAGGCGGGGATAAATCGGAACGGTTCTTCAAAGCCAGATTCATCTGCAATTGAATCGCTCCTTGAGGGTTCCCGGTCAGCAAGACAGAGGTCTGATCCGCTTCGATCTCCATTTGACGGGAGATGGAGTTTTGCAGAGGAGCACTCACAAAGCTCACCAATACTACAAATAATAGAAAAACCGCCCACACCAAAGGGGGTACATGATGTCTGGACATTTCCCGCCGGAGAACCAGGTACGCTCCTCCCCAGACTAAGAAGCTTCCCAAAGTCCCTAAAAAGAGTCCCCGGGCAATATGTCCTTTTTGCCAGTGAGCCATTTCATGAGCAATAACCGCTTTTACTTCCTCCAGAGGGTATTGATTAAGAAGATTATCATAGAGGACGATCCGTTTTGTCTCCCCGACTCCGGCAAAATAAGCATTAGCCTTCGTCGTCCTGATACTGGCGTCCATCACAAGCATCTCATCGATAGCTAAATCAGCCTTATTGGCCAGCTCATTGACCATGGAGATAATTTCCGGGTTGGCCACAGGTTGAAAGTGATTGAATAAAGGTGCCACAAGAACAGGCCAAAGCAGGCTTTGTATAACCAACCAAAGGGAAAAAAGCAGGCCACAGATCAGCCACCAGGTTTTAGGCCAGAGCCGAAAGGCCAAAAACAGTAAACAAACGCCTACTCCACCCATCACCAGGTCCAGCAGGGACTCTTTAAGAAAATCCCCCCACCAGGACAGGAAGGTTTGCGTAGAAAAACCCCAAAGCTGCTGCCAATAAAAGCCGCTGAAAAAAGTAAAAGGCAGGCTGACAAGGGTAAGCAGCAGCCAAATCATGAGATAAAAAGCAAGGTATCCTAACCATTTACGCCCTCGGGCCCACTGTTCGCAAGCCCGGGAAAGCCTGCTTCCCCGTCCCGAGGCCAGAATCCAAATTAAGCATAGGACCTGGAACATGAAGTTCAGAATATAGGAAATTCTTATCCCCTTGCTGTAATCCCGGCCTTGCTGGATTTGTTCCATGCCAAAAAGCTGGACAGCCTCAGGTCGTATCGAACCTGGAAAAAGGGCATACCATAAGTAAACGAGACTAAACAGAAGGGTTAAGGCAATCAGGGGGATCCATATCATCGTGCTCCGGGTTTTCAAAAACTAACCCCTCCTTGAGATTTAAACTAGAATGCAAAGAATGGCATCCATAAAGATATACTTTTAATATATGTATTCTCGTCTCAATTTATGGCTTCCTTACAAATTCTGTCTTAGCACAAAATAAAGACCACTCAGCATCAGTATAACACCCAATACCCGGGAGAAGTCCAGAGGGGTTCTCCTCACTCCCAGCAGACCGAAATGATCAATGGTTAACCCTACCAGAATCTGACCGACAACAGCGGCGGTCAGAGTTCCCGCTACCCCTATTCTTTGCACCGACAAAATGGAGCATGTAACACCAATGGCACCCAGTGCTCCGCCAATGAGCCATGGTTTTGGAACATGGGTGACTTGACTGAGATTACCCTTGCCCAAAAACAATACCGCCAAGGACAGACAGAGCAAGCCTACTGCAAAAGAGATCAGTGCTCCTTCAATTCCACCGATTCGTTTTCCTAAAGCTCCATTAATAGGGGTCTGAATCCCCATCACCATCCCGCCGCAAAGGGCAACCAAAACAAATAGTCCTTTCATGAACACTCCTCTTCCTTCTATCAGCTTGAATCATTCATTACCCAATGGTTTTATTATACCGTAAATCCTCAAGAAATGACTCTCTTATATAGCAAAAAGCTCGCCTATGGATAAGGCAAGCTTTTTGGCAGTAAAGAAGAGAAGAGTCTCTCTTTTCTTAACTCATTTTAGGGTAGAACGTTTGACATTCTGTTTCTTCTGCTGTGTGGGAAACCTCATTGCGAATCTCAACTTGGTCAGCATGGCAGTATCGCTGGTCGTTATAGGTACAGTTCACCGCATTGCAATGAACCTTAGGGTCCATGATCGGCTCCGCTGATACCGCCTGCTTTAAGCTTCCGCTGTAATTCATATTTCCCAGCGAAGAGACAAAGTTACCAAGGCTTTTCGAGCTGAAGGTTCCGCAGAACGTAGCATCTCCACCCGTGGTCTCCCCTCCCTGCACCTCGATCTCCTCAGCAGAACACAGATGACTACGGTTATACACGCAATTGACGGCATCACATTTTAACTGAACGCTCATAATCCTTACTCCTTCCTAATATCGATCTGTAATGAATTATCCTTAGTATTACCTGTCTCTTGCTCTTTATCCCTAAATACAACAAACAAAAAGGAAGACTCCTTTTAAGAGCCTTCCTTTTGATCAGTTAACATTTTTAACGATTAAGAATCAACCAAAGCGTTCTTCAAATTCATCCATTGTCAAGAGGATTTGGCGGGGCTTACTGCCTTCATATCCTCCCACTACCCCATGCTCCTCGAGCAAATCAATCAAACGGGCAGCCCGGGCATAGCCCAATTTTAATTTTCTTTGCAAATAGGAAACGGAAGCCATACCTGTAGTAATGATCAGATGGCCTGCCTCCATAAAAAGCTCATCATCCGGTCCGACACCTTCACTTTTTCCCGAAGAGCCCGCGTTCAAAAATCCTTCCGGATCCAGATACTCAGGTGATCCCTGGGACTTCCAGTGTGTTATCACTTTCTGAACTTCATCATCGGCAACCATACAGCCTTGAACCCGCATGGGCTTATTCATACCTTGGGGCGAATAGAGCATATCTCCTCTTCCCAAGAGTTTTTCGGCTCCGGTAGAATCAAGGATGGTTCTGGAGTCGATCTGTGAACTTACGGCAAAGGAAATCCGGCTGGGAATATTAGCCTTAATCACCCCGGTGATAACATCCACTGAAGGTCTTTGGGTGGCGATGACCAAATGGATTCCGGCAGCTCTGGCCATCTGTGCCAGGCGGCAAATGGCTTCTTCCACCTCATCGGCTGCTACCATCATTAAATCCGCCAATTCATCAATAATAACCACAATCCAAGGCATAGCCGGGGCAAGAGGCTCAGCTTTGGCCCCGCTTTCCTGCCCAGCCTCCGCCGCCTTCATTTGATTATACCGTTCAATATCCCGTACACCGGAAGCGGCAAACAATTCATAGCGGGTTTCCATTTCCTTGACCACCCATTTCAGGGCGGCAGAGGCTTTTTTAGGGTCTGTCACCACAGGGGCCAAAAGGTGGGGAATTCCATTATAAAGACTCAATTCCACCATTTTAGGATCCACCATCAGAAATTTGACCTCATCGGGACGGGTATTAAAGAGCAGTGAATTGATGATAGCGGTAATACATACGCTCTTTCCTGAACCCGTGGCTCCGGCTACCAGCAAATGAGGCATCTTAGCTAAATTAGCCACAATGGATTGATTGCCGATATCTTTCCCTAAAGCAATGCGCAGCTTAGCTGACCCTTCCTTAAATTCCGGTGTCTCCAGAACTTCGCGGAAAGGCACAGCTCTGGGGTGCTTATTGGGCACTTCGATGCCAATAGCGGATTTGCCGGGAATCGGCGCTTCAATGCGCACGTCCCGGGCAGCTAACCCCAAAGCAATATCATCTGCTAAATTGACAATGCGGCTGATCTTCACCCCAGGAGCAGGCGCCAGCTCATAGCGAGTGATCACCGGCCCCCGGGCCACGCGGATGACCTTAGCCTGAACCCCGAAATCTTCCAACACCTTCTCCAGATGTTTTTGGGTATCCTGGTCATGAACCACTGTGACCTGAGGAAGCGGATCCAGTAATGCAAAGGAAGGCAAACTCCAAGCCTTGGCCTTCTTCAACGCCTCCGTGGTCTTTAGCTTAGGTTCAATAGCCTTATCTTCTTCATTCTCCCCATGAAAATTAACTGCGTTGCCTTCCAGATTGATTGCAGGCACTTGTTCTTCAATCTTCTGCTCAAATTGTGGGACAAGATCTTCCTGGATTCTAGGTTCTTCTCTTGAAATAAGTTCTTCTCTTATAATAGGTTCTTCTTCTGAAAGGAGAGAGGCCTCAGAAAGGGTCGCTTCTTCATAAGCAGGGGCTTTTGCCAAGGGTTCGAAATCAATTTTTTTCACGCTTTCTTTCTTGACCAGGCTGGGGGCAATACTGCGCACCAAATCCATCTTTTCCTGCAGCACTTTGGGGTTTTCCTTTTTGTGAGCCGCTTCGCTCCATGGCTCTTCCCGGGAAGGTTCCGAATTATAGGCAGGAGTCTGCAGGGGCTTGCCCAGTAAAGCTGCACGTTCTTCGGTGGAAATCCCTTGGGGCATTCTCCGCTCGTTCTTTAGCAACTGGGCCACTTGTCCCGGATAGCGATCAGGCTCCAAGCCGGTAATGTCCGGTTTTTCCCACTGGCGTTTACTGGGCAAAGCAGGCTCAATATTCCTTATTTCTTCCTCTATTTCGGAACTTACCTCATCAAAATAACTCGAGAATCCCTGCAGTGTTGTCAGGCGTGTACCAATGGGTTTAAAGGAAATATCTTTACCTTCTGTGAAATATGTATCGAAATCCCGGCCCAGGTCATCAAGCTCTGTCAAAGGCTCCATGGGCTTCATCTCTAAATCTGTGGAGAAATATTCTTTAAATCCTTTTAAGGGAACAAGCTTCCCTTTTGGCAGCTCCATACCTTGAGGAAAGAAAGTTTCCTCCCCGCGCTCTTCCTGAAGATTTGTCCTTTTCACCTTTTCCCTGGTTTTACCCCGGGGATAAGACTGTTTTCCCTTTGGCCTGGCTCCCTGCTTCCGCCCCCAAAGAGCCGATACCCATACACCAATGGCCAACACAAAAAAGACCAAGGGGGCAAGCCAAACCTTTTCTCCAAGAGGATATTTCATCAAATTATAAAGCCCCTTACCGACTGCAGTGAAACCTAATTCCCCCAGCAGGGCTAAGAATCCTAATATTGCCAATACTATAGCAACCACTTGCCGAACAGGCAGGGTTTTTCTTTTCCTTTTCGACACAGTCCCACCTCCACCACCTCTAATTATCCTTTATGTCTAAAGTATAGTCAAAGAGTTTTTTCGTTCGGCTAAAAACTCCTGACATATGTATAAAAAAACACAGACTCTTCCACGCCGGAAAGCCTGTGCTCCTTATATCTATTCAATACTCCAATACTATACCTTGCGAGTTCCTGCTTCCAAAAGTATAAAATCTCTCCTCAGTAATCTTACCATCCGGGCAAATGCAAACTTCCCCGGTATAGAGAAAATCTTCTTTATCCCAATATCTAAGGTCAACAAACTGTACCTTGGTTTCCGGGCTATCTGTACGGACCACATGAAAATAGGGTGTAAACCGGTTAAAAATATCCGCTAATTCGCCTTCCAAAGCATTATTAATTAGTGGATCTTCCGAATCCCATTGGGGCAACACTTTAAGGATTTTGGCATGCTTCTTCTTCATAACACCAAAGCTTACCGTATCCTTCTCGTAGAGTAAGAATGCCCAGCTAAAAGGGCGATACATGGCAGGCAGGACTTTTACCTGGCCACGGGGTACAACAAAAGTTTCCTCAAGTCGTTGCCGAGTCTTATAACGATCCATTTCCCTTATAAAAAGATAGATGAGTGCAACAGCAAAGGTTGTTAAGCTTGAATACAATCCAAATTCCGGCCGCGTGAATGAAACAATAAAGGAAGAAAAGAACAAGACAAAAATCACCGGTTCAGTTACCATGGCCATATTCACCGTGAACTTCTTCTTATAAAAAGGCCATAAAAGCTGAGCACCATAAGAATTCAATAAATCAGCAATTCCATGAGACAGAGTTCCTATCAACGTCCAAAATACAACAACTAACCAGGAACTGGTGGGAAAAGTATAATGAACAAGCGTGCCTAAACCTAATGCCATTCCTCCCAAAGCCAGGAATGAGTGGCTGGCTCCCCGGTGTTTCAATAAATAATTAAGTCTGCCTTTGAGATGGGTGACGATATCCAAATCAGGAACCATTGCTCCCAATGTGCAACCTATGAAAATTGGATCATTGAGTTGGATCGGGTGCCCCGAAAGATTAGCCAACGCAGCACCGATTAAGCCATGAGTAATTGGATCGATGTTTAACACCCCCAAAGGATTTTATTAGCCTGCTTGCCATTTTTTTTACGAACGAATTCATTATATCATATCTAAAATACATTTTGGGTTTCCTCATTATAGGAAATTTTTATTTTTCGTAACTTTTTTGCCAATCTCAGCTAGGTCAAAAATTACCCCAGTGCCATCCCGAAAAAATTCAGAACAGCACCGGGGAATATTCCTGCACTATGTTTTCGCAATGAAGTAATGAAGCCATGAAGCATTGCCCAACTGCTGTAAGATTCCATTTATTTGCTGGAGTGGGCGGCCACTTTAATCGAGCTATTGATGCTCTTGATCCCCTCCACATGCTGTCCCATGGATTCAGCCCATCTTCGATCTTCATCGGAATAGACCTCACCTGTCATATAAGCTATGCCATCCTGAACAAAGGCCCGCACAAGTTGAGATGTCATGCCATGCTGCCCCAGCTTGCGTACGAGTTGTTCCGTCATATAGAGATCCTCACCTTGAGAACGATGACGGGAGAAGATCTCGCTGACCACAGCTTTAACCCCTGGTACTTGATAGGCTGTATCCACTGCCCATTCCATCTCCTCTTGGGTATTAACCATTCCCGTAAGCGTAATCAGACCATTGCGAGCCGATGTTTTGATTTCATGGGCATTCACCCATGGAGAAGCTACTAGGGCATTTTCAACACGGTTAACAAGGGTGGCATCGTCCACAGCCTTTTCCAGGAAATCAATTTCACTACGAACTTCTTTTACCCCTCTAACCTGAGAAGCAATTCGTTTCGCCAGCCGCTCACTGCTTTGCGTCTCCAGATGTCCAAGCAAAGTCACAATCCCTTTGCTTGCCCGGCACCCTAAATGCATGATCTCTTCAAAATTAGATTGAGCAAAACGCTCAACCACTTGCTTTTCAATATCTTTATCGGTGATTTTTCCGTCGTTGGCAACCGTCAGAGAATTATCCAGCTCTTTTACACCGTCGATGCGGCCAATTCTTTGCCCGATAAAGTCTTTTTCAGCAAGACTATCCACTGTCCCCCATAGGGAAACTTTATCCCCTTTGACTTCAATATGGATTCCTTGGCCTGATTCCCCAAAGTGAGTTTGGATAAGAATTTTTATGTCTTCATGAACATCCTGTTCCGGTCGTGATTTTTGCATTCTTTTGTCCCTCCAGCTCAAAAACTAACCTTAGTTTCTCACTGAAAGGGCTTTTTTATCCTTAACTCAACTTTCGCACCCCAGTTGAGGGAATAGAGCCTTGATATAACTGGGTA
>VSSQ01000147.1_pt3 | contig 84245 bp, 62 predicted proteins | sample 4763081 | NCBI WGS metagenome assembly VSSQ01 (sample SAMN12137344, study PRJNA551015) | bioreactor metagenome | isolation source: SDC9 anaerobic chlorinated ethene degrading culture | place: USA: Knoxville, Tennesee | collected 2015-01-01
AAGCAACAGGTTACGGTAATGTTTACTTCCTGCTTGAAATGCTTAAAACACGCAACATCGATATAAAAGGTAAAGTAGTAGCTGTTTCCGGTTCTGGTAACGTAGCACAATACACCGTAGAAAAACTGATCGAACTGGGAGCCAAAGTGGTTACCATGTCGGATTCAAACGGTTACATCTACGATGCCGACGGTATCGACAGCGAAAAGCTTGCCTATATCATGGAACTGAAGAATCTGTACCGTGGCCGCATCAAAGAATACGCAGACCACTACGGATGTAAGTTCGTAGAAGGCGGACGTCCATGGAGCGAAAAATGCGACATTGCCATGCCAAGTGCTACACAGAACGAATTAAATGGCGACGATGCCAAGACATTGATTGCCAACGGTTGCTTCGCAATCTCTGAAGGTGCCAACATGCCCTCTACCCCCGAAGCCGTTGAAGAATTCCTTGCAGCCAAGGTTCTTTATGCCCCGGGTAAGGCAGCTAATGCAGGTGGTGTTTCTGTATCAGGTCTTGAAATGACACAGAACTCGATGAAACTTAGCTGGAGCCGCGAAGAAGTTGACGAAAAACTAAAGAGCATCATGAATTCAATCCACACACAGTGTGTACAATACGGTACAGAAGCCGATGGTACTGTAAACTATGTGAAAGGTGCAAACGTAGCCGGCTTCATGAAGGTTGCAAAAGCCATGATGGCACAAGGTATATTATAATCAATTTACTTTTTCAACCTCAGTATTGAGTGTATTTAGATTAATGATCATAAAAAGGAATACTCTGTGAAGGGTGTTCCTTTTTTAATGAAATTACCATCAAGGAAAAGACCGGATTCTTAAAATATAAAAAACTGTTTTTTTTGAGGTGTCAATTATTGTAGTACCTTTATTGCCGAAAACAAGACAATATGATCACAAAAAAACTAAATGAGCTGTATCTTTCCTTTACGGGTAAAGAGGCAGATCACATTGAGGAGCTACCGTCTTCGGGGTCCAACCGGCGGTATTTCCGTCTGAGCGGTCAGCAGACACTTATAGGGGTGAGCGGTACTTCGGCCGAAGAGAACAGCACCTTCATCTATATGGCCAATCACTTTGGCAGCAAAGGATTACCCGTACCGAAAGTGCATTGCTGGTCGGAAGACAAATACTTCTACCTTCAGGAAGACCTGGGTAACACCCTGTTGTTCGATGCCATTGAGAAAGGGCGTAAAAGCTGTGTATTTGATGAAGAGGAACGCTCCATGCTGAAAAAAACGATCAAGCTTCTTCCCTCCTTTCAGTTTTCGGGAGCCGACGGACTTGATTTTACAAATTGCTATCCTCAGCCGGAGTTTAATCAGCGTGCCATCTTATGGGACCTGAACTACTTTAAATATTGTTTTCTGAAAGCTACAGGTCTTGATTTTCAGGAAAGCCAGCTGGAAGACGACTTCCAGAAACTTTCCGACGTATTACTCCGCAACTCGTCGGCAACCTTCCTTTACCGCGATTTCCAGTCGCGTAATGTAATGATAAAGGATGGCGAACCCTATTTCATAGACTTCCAGGGTGGACGGAAAGGTCCGGTTTATTACGACGTAGCCTCATTTATCTGGCAGGCCAAAGCCAAGTTTCCCGAAGACCTGCGACAGGAGTTGCTGAGCGACTATCTCGACGCCCTGCGCACCTTCATTCCGGTAGACGAGGCCTACTTCCGTAGTCAGCTTAAACATTTTATCCTGTTCCGTACACTTCAGGTGTTGGGAGCCTACGGTTTTCGCGGCTATTTCGAAAAGAAGCCTCACTTTATACAAAGTGTACCCTTCGCTATCAATAACCTGCGTCAGCTGCTGCACGACGACTATCCGGAATATCCCTATCTATGTACAGTTTTGCGTAACTTAACGGGATTGAAACAATTCTCGGACGATATACAGAAAAGGATGCTTGAGGTAAAGATCGTGAGCTTTGCCTATAAAAAAGGAATCCCCAACGACCCGTCGGGTAACGGAGGAGGGTTTGTATTTGACTGCCGTGCGGTTAACAACCCCGGTAAGTACGAGAGATACAACCACTTTACCGGACTGGATGAACCGGTAATCAGTTTCCTGGAAGAAGATGGCGAGATATCGCATTTCCTTACCCAGGCCTATACCATGGTGGATGCTTCCGTAAAGCGTTACATGGACAGAGGCTTCACCAACCTGATGGTTTGCTTCGGATGTACCGGCGGTCAGCATCGCTCTGTATATTCGGCCCAACACATGGCCGAGCATCTGCACGACAAATTCGGGATTAAAATACACCTGATTCACAGGGAACAGAATATAGAACAAATCTTTGACGCGAAATTATGAAAGCTATGATTTTTGCGGCCGGTACAGGTTCCAGATTGAAGCCTTACACCGACCACATACCCAAAGCTCTTATTCCTATTGACGGAAAGCCAATGTTGGAGCACATTATATTAAAACTTAAAGCGGCTGGTTTTACTGAAATTATTATCAACGTACACCATTTGGGTGAACAGATAATTGAGTTTCTGGCCGGTAAAGACAATTTCGGCATTACTATCCATATATCCGACGAACGCGATTATCTGCTGGACACCGGAGGAGGAATCAAACATGCGGCTCAGTTCTTACAAGGAGATGAACCATTTCTGGTACACAATGTGGACATTATTTCCAATGTAGACCTGAAAGCATTGTATCAGCACCACCTGGATACCAATCCTCTGGCCACCTTGCTGGTAAGCAAACGGGATACATCCCGCTATTTGTTGTTCAACAAAGAGAACAAGCTGAGCGGATGGAGAAACAAGGAGACCGGCGAAGTAAAGTCTTATTACCCCGACTTTGATCCGTCCATACACAACGAGTTTGCGTTTAACGGCATTCATGTTATCTCTCCGCAGATATTTGAATGGATGGACGAGTGGACCGGCAAGTTTTCGATCATCAACTTCTACCTTGCCGTATGTGCCAAAACGCCTATACAGGCTTTCGAGCAGGCAGACCTGCGCATACTGGATATAGGCAAACCCGATGCCCTCGAGCTGGCACAAGATTTTATAAAGGATATAGAATAGACAGCATTCTGCATACTTCATACAACTGGTAATACGAGTCATCATACAAAAAGGCAGGCGTATTACCAGTTGCCTTTTTAATTATAGCAAAAGTATAACGAGACATTAGGCATATCTATATATAGCCTAACGGCATTGCTGGTATACCTTAACCGGCAAAGTATCCGGATATATAAGTTGCGCCCATGGGCTCGTTTGAACGGCTCCATGGGCGCATTTTATCGTCCCCATGGGGGCGAGGTGCGGAAGTTATTAGATTCCGACTTAAGTACATATTCTTTCGCGCTTACTTCCCGAGGCTTTCCCGCTTATCGGTCAGTATATTGAAAAGCGAATTAAGGTCGTCCGCCCCAATTAGGTCTATTCCCTCCTGCAGAATAAAGCGTTTATAGTTTTCGGTATCCGGAGCTCCCCACCAGCGGAACAGCTTTCCTTCGCTGCGCGCCTGATTCATTATTTCGCGCATACGCTTCAGCTCGTCGGCCGGCATCTCTCCGTTTCCCTTCCATGTAAAGAAAGAGGCGAAGTTATCGCTCACCACCGGAGTAAGCGTACGGGACATCCCTTTGTTCAGATCGGCCACTTTGCCGTCCAGAAAGGTAAAGCGCGACTTTTCCTGCGGCAGACTCAGCATGGGGCGGTCGCCCGACAAAAAGAAAAGCACAGCCCCCTCCTTGTACGTACCATCGTTTACCGTACAAAACAGTTCCTTATAAGGCTCCATCTGGGCTTTAAGAACGGGGTACATCTCTTCGCCGCTGGTCTTGCAATCCACCATCAACATAAACGGACGATCGCTTTCGGGGTAAACCTTCCCTCCGTTATCCCAAATTCGCCGGGCCAGAGGTTTGAGATAAAGTTCGCGGAAAGTCAGCCGGCTGTCCAATGTATCGGGACGGTCGTGGGCCACATACAGCTCGCCGTTAATCAGATAAAGATCGGCCTCCACGCAGTTGAACCGGAAAGCGAGTGCATCCTTCAGCGGATTGGGGCGCCAGTAATCGTTATGCGAAAAGGCATTGTAATGAATTTGTTTGTCGACCACCCGCGGCAAAGCCGACTCCATGTATGGCGCCACCACCTCGTAATGGCCCAGACTGTCGGTCCACCTGCACGATGCCACCCCAACCTGGTTGTCTTTGATGCGCAATACAGCAAAAGAACCATTTCCATCCTTGTCGGGCCACGCATTATTGACTTGATAAATAGGATATCCCCGGTAATACTGAATCGAAGGTGTATGCGTGTGTCCCACAAAAAAGGCAGCCAGATTATACTGGTCCAACAGGTCGAACAATTGGTTACGGGCCGTCTGATTCCACCAGCCCAATGCCCACTTGTCCACGCCGTAATGCTGTATGTATACGACCGGATTACCGTTGGATGCATACTGTTTCAAATCGTTGGCCAACCATTCCATATTGCTCTCAGAATAAGAGGTATCACCGGCAAAGGTCTGCGCCTGGATAAAATGAACATCCCCCACATTCCACGAATAGGCTCTGCTGGGAGCATGCAGGTTCAATATCTCGCCTTTGGCAAGTTTAGTCTGCAGAACAGAATCCATGAACTGGAGATTAAACCCTCTACCCTGCAGATTCCGGATAGAATCTTCCGAAAAGGGATTAATATCGTGGTTGCCAAATCCCGGATAAACCGGGAAATGAATCTGCTTATCGCCGGTACCCCCACTGTAACGGGCATTATAAAGAGCCCGTATCCGGGGATCCGCCTTATCGAAGATATCACCGGCAATCACCACACCGTTGAGCTGTTTGAGGGTATCGCCCGCAAAAGCCTGTGGTCCGCCGGCCGGCCACACAAAGGTTCCCGGCAGCCGGTTCATAGCCTTTACGTGGTAAAACTGATCGCTTTCCGGAGGCATATCAAAATGCGTATCCGCCGCTATCACTACCGAAACATCCCGAACTTGTGCCCGGACCGGATTCACCAGGCTACACAGTGCGGGTAAAATAAGAAACATTACATACCTGTACATACCGATTGCTTTTTATTAAACCGTTTGAGAACCTGCTTTAACCTGTATCGTCTTCGTTTTATCGCCCCAGGTGAGGATCAGTTCGAAGGGAACGTTGCTCTGCACCTCAGCTACAGGTTCCTGCTCTTTGGACGAACGGGCTTTAACCAACAGGGAAACCACGCCCTCTTTCCCGAAGGGATATTCGCGGATACCGTGTTCTTCCAACAAGTTCACCTCTACGTACAGCTTTTTCTCGTACACATTAGACCGGATACCCAGGATATATTCGATGAGCAGCGATACAGGCGGCAGTCCCGTCCAACCGATAAAATCGGGACGGGCCATGAAGCCCGGCTCCACACTTTCGGGGGCATAATACTCCCAGAAGGTACCCGTTTTCTTATAAACTTCGAACACATTCTGGTAATGATTCATTGCAATATCGTGGGCAAGCTGCTTATATCCTTTATCCATAAGTCCCGTTATCACCATATAGGTAGCCCCGGGCCATACCCCGCCCTGCCAGTAACGTCCGTTCTCCTTGTATTTGGGGTTGTTGGCTGCCAGGGATGGAATCCGATGCAGGCGGTTAAAGGTCTCCTTATCCTCCAGATGAGCCACAAACTTATCCAGCCGCTCCTTGTCCAGTACATCGGTAAGCAGCGCCCAATAGGCATGAATGCCCTTGGTTGACGACAACGAACCATCGGCATATTGGTCGAACAAGAAATTCTCCTTATCGCTCCACAGGTGTTTGTTGATGTACTCCTTCAACATTTTCGCCTCATCTTCAAACTCTTCAATCTCCTGCCAGCGCTCCAGATAGAAGCCCATCTCCAGTAAAAGTCCGGCTACAAATAATTGTTGCAGGCAGGCATCGATCCAGATCATGTGTCCGTGACTGTATATCATGTTGTATTTGGCCTCCACACGTGGCATGTTATCCATACCCGTTCCCCAGCCACTGCTCCAATAGGTACCGTTGCGCCAGGTGCGGTTCAGTTTGAGCCATTTATAGTAGGCACACAAAGCCGGAAATATCTTATGCATCCGTTCGGTGTCGCCAAACTGTTTATAGTAGATCATCTCACTCCAGGGAATGATGTTCGGCCCCGTACTTACCGGATCGTAACGTTCAAAGCAATCGGCTCCATCGGCTTTGATCTCCCGGCATATAAACCCATCGGGATGTTGCTTGGCATAGAAATTATCAAGGGTGCGCTGGAACGGGAAAAAACGGGTGCCGTAACGGGCAAACATGGTGATGAAGGCCGAATCCCACATAAAGATATTGCCGTTGTAGGCTGTATCAATGTAACTGGACACAAAGCCCGATCCTTTCTCAGGAGCTTTTATGTTGCGGATCCCGATCTCCCAGGCTTTCCAATACATTTCGATCTCCTTGTCGTGCCCTTTCCAGATAGGTTGAGGCAAGATCTTTTTTGCTTCGGCAAACGAGCGCACCGGAAGGGTCTCGGGCGAAGCAATCCGGTATTCGTTTTCTGTTACCAACGGCTCCTTCAGGTAGGTATTCTTGTAGGGAAGGTTGTATTTGGGTTTCGATTTATCCTCTTGCGCTGCTGTGGCAAATGCTGCCGAAGGAATTACGGTTGCTCCTGCCGCCGCAAGCGATTGCTTGATAAAATTTCGTCTGTTCGTCATGATATAAATCTTATTAGATTATACAAAAGTAACAAATTACCAACCCTTCAGGGCTGTTATCTTTTTAAATATATCGGAATTTTCGTAGATACCGGTAAATTGTTCGGCACCGGGACCAAAGGCATACACCGGAACCATCACGCCACTGTGTCCGCCTGTGGAGAACTTCCCTACAATCTTACCCTCGGCCAGGTTACCATCCACCAGAGTAAGGCCTCCTGTTTCGTGATCGGCGGTAACAATAACCAATGTTTCGCCATCCTGTGCGGCCCATTCAAACACCTTACCGATAGTCCGGTCGAAATCGTGTACCTCCTGCATCAGCATATCCAAATCATTGAAATGCCCGTAATCGTCCAGCTGCGATCCCTCAACCATCAGGAAGAAGCCTTTTTTAGTCTGATTCAACACCTCGATAGCCTTCAGAGAAGCTTTCGCAAGGATATCCCCCCTTTGGGCCGGGACAGGCAGATCCAGCGAATCGGTAACCGTAAACAACTTCCCCCCTTTAGCCTTGGCCAGCTCGTTCCACGAACGAAGTACCTGATATCCCTGGCCCTGCAATTCGTTAAAGAGATTCCGCCCATCGGTCCGGTTCTCAAAATACTTGGAACCGCCGCCAAATACAAAGTCGGCGCCACAGTTCAGGTAATCTACCGTAATAGCCTCCGCCTCATCCCGGTCGATATTATGACAACAGAAGTCGGCCGGCGTAGCATCGTTCAACCGGCAGGTAACTACCACTCCCGCCGAACGGTTGGTCTCTTTGGCTACATCCACAAGGGTAGTAAGGGGATTACCTTTGGCATCTACACCCACTGCATGGTAAATGGTTTTCTGTCCGGTTGCCAATGCTGTTCCACCTGCACCGGAATCGGTTATAAGTTTATCCAGGCAATAGGTCTTCGATAGGCCCACCGCCATCGCATTATCCAGGTTCAGCTTCCCGCGGTTGGCCGTCCAGGCACTATACACATGCATCAGACTCATGCCATCGCCTATCATCAGAATTACATTCTTCACTTTCTTTCCTTTGGGAGCCTTCAACTTCACGGTCTCATACGGTTGATTCAGGACATAGGTCTGTTCTACATCCCTTTTACTCTGGGCCGATACGCCGGCAGGCATTGCCCCTAACGCGATCATCAGTACGGCTGCAAGCCAATAATTCCGATTTACTCTATTCATTTTCATCTTTTTTATTTTATTTGATATTACAACAGTTCCGGAAAAGACATGATACGATATATAGTTAAATACAAGTAAGAAACCGATAACACCTATCCGGAAGTGTTTTTTTAATAAAAAAGCAGGCCATTCTAAATAGTACATTTAAAACGACCTGCCTACATAGATTTGGGATCTAAGTATGTTTCTTAATAACCCTTATTTTGTACCAGGTTATTGCTTTTTGCTATCTCGTTGATTGGAATAGGCATTACATGATTTACAGACGGATTGAAATTACGGGCAGCCCAAATTTCGATTTCTGTAACTTTATCAATCTGGATTTGTCCATTCTCATCCTTCTTAAGCGTAGTCTTATATCCGTGCAAAGGTTTGCTGTATGCAGCCTGTGCATCGCCCCAGCGAACCAGGTCGAGGTGACGGCCGGATAGTTCGCCTGCCAACTCGCAACGACGTTCGTGCTTCAGGTCGGCCTTGGTTGCATTGGTCTTAGGAGCCAATCCGGCACGTACACGTACACGGTTAAGCGGCTCGTCGCCATTCTTTCCCTGCCAGATAAGGGCTTCAGCTTTCCAGAGCAAGACTTCGGAGAAACGAATCAACGGAATGCTAAGATCGGTTGTCATATTATCGCCGTTGGGGTTTACCGTAGTACCAATTGCATCGGCCGGTCTGAACGGATCCATATATTTATTGAACTGCATTCCCGAAGCACTTTCGGTCGAATAGTAGGTTCTTTCGTTGCCCAGGAAGGTAAACTTGTCACCCGGAACCAGCATAGTTACCGCACGGCGTTTGTCGCCTTCTTCAAATTCGCGGTACAATTCCAGCGTAGGCATGAAATAGCCCCAGCCGTTGTATAGTCCCCATCCCTTATTTTCCAACATAACGCCCGGCAGTTTGGAACCGTCTTCGTTACTGCTTGTCCACGACCAGATATATTCCGGACTCCAGTTATTGGCCATCTTAAATACATCGGCATAGTTAGGCAACAGATTGTGGTGAGGAATCACCTTATCGCAGAAATCGATTGTTTTCTGATAATAGGTATTATCGTACTGGGCGTTATACAAACTTGCTTTGGCGGCATATGCCCAGGCAGCTGTTTTGTGTGGACGGCCATAATTATCTTCTCCCCAATCCTTAAATAAGGGTAGCAGTTCGGCAGCTTTCTCGAAATCGGCAATACAGAACTTATAATTGTCGGAAACCGACTTCGGACGGGGCTGATCAATCTCTGCCCATGGCGTATTTTCTGTTACAATGGGAATACCACCGTTGGTTCCGTTATCTCCGTAGTAAGGAGCCAGCCATAAATAGGCCCATCCTCTTAAGAAATAAGCTTGTCCCAAGGTCTCATTCTTCACCTTTTCAGAAATATTCATGGAAGGAATGTTCTTGATCATGTCGTTGCACTTCTTGATCAGCTGATACATCACCGGCCAGTTTTCCTTTACGTCGCGTGTATTATCAAGTACAAAGTTCTTGATGTTGGCGGCACCGGACTGCGGTCTGCCTGTAACCATGTCATCACTTGCGTTTTCGTACCACATCATTCCACGACCGGTTATACCTTCTGAAGCAGTCCAGAAGTAAAGTCCGTTTGCTGCCGCGATAGCATCGGCTTCCACTTTCCAGAAGTTACTTACGGAAGGTTCTCCCTCCTGTTCGTGTGTCAAAAATTCGTCACAGCCCGTTAACGAGAGCGATAAAGCGGCTAATACGAAACCTTTATATATAAACTTTTTCATATTCACTTAATCAATTAAAAATTAACATTCAAACCAAAACTGAATACGCGTGCAACTGGATATTTACCTCCATCCAGACCCATACGGCCTACTTCGGGATCCATTCCATCGTAGCCTGTTACAGTAAACAGGTTTTCGCCTGTTGCGTATAAGCGGACTCCGGTTCCTGCACATCCGATTGAACTCATAAATGCCTTAGGCAAGGTGTAACCGATGGTAAGGTTCTTCAGTCGGAGGTAACTTCCGTCTTCCAGATAGAAATCGGAAGTAGTTGAATAATTCTTATTGGCGTCGTTCATTGCCAAACGTGGAATGTTGGAAGATGAATTGTAGGTGAATGAATTCAATACATCGGCCGACATGTTAAAGCCCTGATCGGCAGGATAAGTCATGGTTTTAACACCGTTGAATATCTTGTTGCCTCCTACACCCTGGAACAGGAATGACATATCGAATCCGTTCCAAGCCATAGAACCGTTCAGTGCAAATGTGTACTTAGGAGCATAGCTTCCTTTGTAAACCCGGTCTTTATCGTTTATAACGCCATCGCCGTTTGCATCGATAAACTTGATATCGCCAGCTTTGGCACTAGCCTGAATTTTGTTACCATCTTTGTTTACATAGGCGGCAGCTTCCTGATCTGTCTTAAACAGACCGTCTGTCTGAATTACATAAAAAGCATACCAAGGCTGACCAACAGCCGACTGCAGCGGAGTTAAGCTACGTACTTCGTCGCTGTGCGGCATATAATCGCGGTCGCCCAGATTCAGCACTTCATTCTTTAATGTTGTGAAGTTTGCACCCAATGAGTAGGTTACCTCACCAGCCTTATCAGACCAGTTGGCAGCAAATTCCCATCCTGAGTTACGTACTTTACCCACATTACCCAGAGGTGCAGATTGAATACCGGCAACCGAAGGCACGGTCATCTCTTCAATCAGGTCTTTGGTGTCTTTCTTGAAATAGTCTACCGTAAACGATAGTTTATCATTAATAAGGTTCAAGTCGAAACCTAAGTCAAGCTGCTGAGAAGTTTCCCAAACAAGTCCCAGATTCTGGAATGTCTGCAAACTATATCCTTTAACCGGATTCTGTGCCTGATTTCCGAAGTAGGTGAACCAGGGAGATTCCGTTAGTTTTACGTTGTATGCATAACGGCCTACAGAGGCAATGTTACCGATCTGTCCCCAGCTGGCACGAAGTTTCAACAAACTGATGGCAGGTACCACGTCTTTAAAGAATGGTTCCGATGATAATTTCCATGCTCCGGAAACTGCAGGGAATATATCCGAACGTTCAAACAACTTGGAAGTTGCATCGTAACGTAAACTTCCGGTTAGGAAATAACGGTCGTCGAAAGAATAAGAGGCTCTACCGAAGCCGGATACCTTAGACTCTTCAGAAAAGCTGTCTTCCGGTTTGGTCTTTGACCAGTTGTTACCGTTTACAAAGTGCTGTGCCCAATCATCTTCGTAGGAGAAATCGTATACGGTTGTTGAGTTGTAGCGAGAATTATCGTATCCCATGGTATATCCACCCATTAAAGAGAACAGATGCTTTTCATTCAAGGCAAACGAATAGGTGGCAGTTGTTTCCCATAACCAGCTCTTATCAGCCCAATCTCTGATAACTTTACTGTTTTCGTTCAACGGTTTTCCTATTTCGGGAACCTTCATATTAAATTCTTCAAATTGTCTGTTATACGAACTTACCGTGAAATCCGATTTAATGGTAAGTCCGGCTATGGGCTTCATGATAAAGCTTGAAGTAGAAAAGATAGTCTGTTCCGGACGGTACTGACGTAAGCGATTCAATTTGGCAACCGGGTTCTGCACCTCGCCGAAGGTACCGGCCACACCAAGGTCGCTTGCCCAGAGAGGAACAGTACCGCCATACATAGGCTGTCCGTTATCGCCCATTACCAAATTACCTTGCTGGTCGTATTCGTAAACAGTGGCAGATCTTGGCATAAACATAGCCTGCGCAATAATACCGGTGTGAGAACTTGTATTCAAATCGCCCTGTCCGTTTGTATGGTCGAAGTTAACGCGTTGCAAAAATGACAACCAGTTGTTGATCTTGAAATCGAGATTTACACGTGCTCCGATATTTTCTTTATAGGTATTAAGCAAAATACCCTGTTTTTTATCGTATGATACAGAGGCAAAGGCTTTTAAATTATCGCTACCTCCGGTAATGGATGCTGCGTAATGCTGGATTCCGGCGGTACGGAATATTTCGTCCAACCAATCGGTACGTGTTGTTTGTCCGTAAGGATACAAAGTAGGGTTCAATCCCGAAGGAACCGAGATTCCACTGGCATTGGCAGCATCTGTACGTACCTTAACATATTGTTCGGCAGTTAACACTTCCGGAAGTTTGGCAGCACTCTGAATACCATAGTATACGTTGGCATCAACTTTTACTTTACCCGACTGTGCCTGTTTGGTGGTAACTACAATTACACCACCCGATCCTACGTGTGCACCGTAGATAGCGGCAGAAGCAGCATCCTTAAGTACAGAGATAGACTCAACATCTTCGGCATTGAAAGGAGCGCCCGGAACACCGTCTACAATATATAAAACATTGTCGCCCGTACGTGAACCCTGACCACGGATGGTGATAGAAGGACTTGACATCGGGTCGCCACCATTATTGGAAATGGTTACACCCGGCATCTGTCCCTGTAACATACCTTCCAGTCCTAACGGTCTGCTTTTGATATTGGCATCCATCTTTACAGATGAAACAGCCATAGAAAGGTCTTTCTTTCGGGTGTCGCCGTAACCTACCACAACAACCTCTTCCAATTTCTGAGTATCTTCCTTCAGGACAACGTTTACCGAGCTTTTGCCGGCAACACTTACCTCCTGAGGCAGATAGCCAATGTAGCTGATTACCAGTACTGCATTGGAAGCAGCCTCCAGCTGGAAGTCGCCATCCATTCCGGTAATAACTCCGGTAGTGGTTCCTTTTACAACCACATTGGCTCCGATAACCGGTTCACCCGTTGCGTCTTTAACCACACCGGTGACCTTTCTTGTACTTTGTTGATTTACAGAAGATCGTAGCTCTTTATTGTCTGATGCACGGTAGAGGACAACGATCTTGTCTTCAATCCGGTAAGATATACCTGTACCATTGAATACTTTATCGAGAACAGATTGAATATTCTCGTTCTTCACGTTTACAGATACATTATTTACATTGATAACATCCAGCGCAGTATCGTAGGAGAACGCAATCTCCATTTGCTCTTTCAACGAACTGACCACACTTTTCAAGGTAGCATTCTTCAGATAAAGCTCTACATCAAACTTTTGACTCAAAACACTGGAATTGCTCGGGGCAGCTTCGGCTCCGGCAACCATGCAGCAAAGCGAAATCCCTACACATGCGTGTTTGATAGAGAACAGCAGGTTTTTCTTTTTATTCATACCTCTTTACGATTTAGATTAACACTTTACAAAATTCAATTGTATTATTTCAGATTCGATAGATTCATATAATCTCGAAAATACCGGATAGAATTATGTATCGTGCTAGTTTTCCAATATTAAAACTACATTTTATCTTATTTTACAACAAAGACTAACAAACACATACTCTTTCCATTTTCACAGGTCTGTCGTACCTATAAACAGTCTTTGTGCAGTAAGCAATCTTCATTTAAATTGACAATGCAAATGTACGGCCGACATGTTTCAGTAAGATGTTTCAAAAAAGACAGAACAGTGAAAATAGCATTTCAAAACCATTACAATCCAAATTCAGCCGCTGCCGAATAAATATAAACTCATATCTTGTTATCTTTTTGTGATTTTACAATTCAGCCCGGTCACGTATTGCAGCATTCGCACCGACTCTTCCGCACTATCCCCCTTGTCGTAGGTAAAGTTGTAACGATGGTCGCGAAGTGTTACACTATCAGTCTGAATCTTTATCTGGTAATTTTCTTCCAGGCTCTTCACCACCTCATGTATGGTTACATTGTTTAGTGTTACCAGGTTATAACGCCACGATGTATGTTCATTGACTGCCACATACGATACTTCAAGTTCTTGTGTATCGGGTTTGTACAAAGCCTGTTGCCCCGGATGCATTGTTACAAGTGCATCACCCTGGGCACTTTGGAGCTGAATGACTCCGCTTTCTAGTACGGCCGAAACCTGTATATCTTCTTTATACGAATGGACATTGAATGTGGTTCCAAGCACCTTTATATTAAATGAGGAGGTTTTAACGACAAAAGGATGCTTTTTATCTTTCGTTACATCAAAGAATGCCTCTCCATCCAGAATTACCTCACGTTGTTTCGTCGAAAATTTTTCCGGATATATCAGGGAAGTATTTTTGTTTAACCACACCTTCGTTCCATCGGGCAGGTATAATACTTTTACAAGGTTGCTGCGATTTGTTACATAAAGCTGAGTAATATCAGATGTGCTGCCTTCGCGAAGGATCCATGTGAGGGGTAAAAGAATCAGAAGAATGACTGCAGCAACCATTAGCATCCACTTCCCGGAAATGGTAAATGATGATTTACTTACAGTTGGTTTTATCATGTGGGCAGCACGTCGGTCTATCTTTTCATTGAGCATGCGAAGCGAACTTTCCATACGGTCGCTCTCTGCAAGTTTATCCATAGTCTGTAGTCCGGACCAAACCGCTTTCATCTCGAAAAACAATCGTTTGTTTTCTTCCGATTCACGAAGCCATTCAAGCAGTTCACGTTGTTCACCAGGGGTTGCGTGTCCCGACAGATAGGTATGTATTAGTTGTTCATTCATGCATTAAGTAACTTCTTTTTTTACTTGTAACACTATAGATACAATCAAAGAGAAAAAACCACCTAGTAGAAATGAAAATTTTTTTTCATTTTTGTAAAAAAAGAACAAAAAACAAAAGCACCGTCTTGTAAGCTCCCAATTTAATTCTTAATTGTTTTAATGCTGAGTGAATGTGATTTTCGACGGTACTTACCGATATGCCAAGTTGTTGGGCAATCTCTTTATTCGATAATTCGCCCAGGTAACTTAAAGAGAATACCTCCCTGCACTTGGGAGGCAATGCATCGATAGCAGCCTGAATCTCCTTATGCAGGTCTTTGGAATACAATTTCTGGATGGTTTCATTGGATTCCGGATCATAAAAAAGATATCCAAGCTCTTCGATCTGCTGTTGATATTCTGAAGAATACTTCCTGGCATATTTCTCTTTTTTCAGGTAATTAAGTGAAGTGTTGTATACCGAACGCAACAGGTACCCTTTTAATGAGGAGGAATCATTCAGATTATCCCGGTTAATCCACACATTTAAAAACACATCTTGTACTACATCCTCGGCTCCGCCTTCATCCAGAAATAATTCTGCATAGGCTAACAAACCCGGGTAATGTATACGATAAAGTGTATTAAAAGCGGTACGGCTTCCAGACTTAATCTCGCATATTAAAGAGGTATAATCATCCATCAAGTTGCTTTTTCGTCAAACAAAGATAGCTCAAATTCCCAATCGTGTATTAATAAAAGCTAAAATCCTGTGGTTTTATAACAAAGCCTATACGTAACTTGCTTTGAAACTGTTTGTATTCAAGCAATCCTTCTCCGTATCCGTTGTAATATTGCAGGAATATGTACTGGTTGTCCCGCGGATTGAATTTGTATCCAACCTCAAGCGTCGTATTGAAATTAAAGTCCCAGCCTTTTCTTTTATTTAAAATTACTGCGGCGTTGAACTTCCGGTTGTCGGTCATAAAACTGGTGGCAAGCTGACCAATACCGTTGTACCTGAGAATATCCCGGTTATTGTCGCTGTCTATAATCGGAATACATGTTTTAAATTGCATCTCAACATTCTTATGCATAAGCACGGCGACTGCCAAAGTAACTTTATTCCAGCTACGTGAAGCAAGACTGTCTTTGCCGTTGGACTCGTGTTCAAGAATAAGGGAACCTTTCCCTATATATTTATTCTTGTATATAATGGGGCGCATCAGACCGATCCCCGGATTAAAGTTGAGGTCGCGCATGGGCATGGATTTCTGAAATACATTCCAGAATGCTTTTTGCGTGTACATTATAAACAGATAGGTATCAAAGGGCAAAACGGTTTTGGTTAACCGCTGACTGATACTTAGCTGAAATTTTGCATCCGAATTCGAGGTGGTAGGTCTTTCCCCAAGGGTGGTCCCTACGATGAGATAATTATCTTTGTTTAAAGAAAAATAGGGACGTTTATCCAGCTCCCGCCGAACACTGTCTGCGTTAAATTGTTCGTACTTATAAACAATAACCTGTGCAGAAACCAAACTGCTTGCCAATAAAGCAAGTGTCAATAATAAAACTTTCATCATACACACATTTCTCCCGTTTATTCAAACTCTCACTAATTACAGAGAATGTTCTTGTGTGTGCAAAAATACATAAAAACCGGCACACTTCTTAATTTTTCCATATCTTTGACCTCATGGAAGAGATTTATCAGTTTTATCAGGATTCGATTACGGCTTTTACAAAAAAGCTGGACAATTTGAAGAAAAAAATACATTTAATCGGCACAATCCGCTTGCTTATGGTCTGTGCCATCTGTGTGGGCCTTTGGTTTGTGAGAAATGAAAGCTGGACTATCATACTGTTGATGGTAAGTGGATTTTTTATTCCCTTCTTAGGCTTTATTCTTCTCCACAATAAATTATTTAAGCAAAAGCAATATACAGAAACTATACTTCAGTTGGACAAGGACGAGCTAAACGGACTTGATTACAATTTTTCCGCATTCGATGGCGCACCCGAACTTACAGATCCGACGCATCCCTTTGGTCTGGATCTTGATCTCTTTGGAGAAAGATCCCTGTTTCAGTCTATAAACCGGACTGTTACACATGGAGGGAAAAGTGTATTATCCGGATGGTTTCGGAATCCATCCACCCAAAAAGGAACAATCCTTAGAAGACAGGCCGCCGTACGTGAGCTTGTCGAGAATACACAGCTGAGACAACATTTTTTTGCCACCGGCTCGATGTACAAGGGTGACAAGAATGACGATAAGCTGCTGGAAGCTCTCACCGCCGAAGCTATTTTATTTGAAGAAAATATAGTTTGGAAAATTCTTGCATGGCTTTTCCCTATTGCATGGATTACCAGCATCACGCTGTATTCATTCGATCTGATCGGTATACCATTTCTATCTACCCTGTTTACCCTCAGCTTTATAGTTTCCTATAGTCAGACGAAAAAGATTAATAAGGCACATCAATCCGTAAGTAAAATGAATAGCATTCTGGATGTATATGGCAAACTTATGCTGTGTATAGAAAGATATCCTTTTCAATGCGAAGCACTTATGGACCTAGGCAAGAATCTTTCCAATCCCCAATCGCAAGCATCCGTGGCAATAAAAAGGCTTTCGAAACACACCGGAAATCTTGATCAGCGATATAACCTACTGGCTGGATTCATTTTGAATATATTACTTCTCTGGGACATCCGTCAGGCTTGCAATATTGAACGATGGAGAAAACAGCACAAAGAAGACATCCGCAAGTGGTTTGATACCTTATACGAATTCGATGCATACAGTTCACTGGGGGGATTTGCGTTTAACCACCCCGGCTACATCTATCCTGAAATAGCCGACGAATACTTCCGTATGGAAGGAAAAGATTTGGGGCATCCCCTGCTTCACCGTGATTTATGTGTGAAAAATGATATCTCCATAAAGAAAAGACCCTGGTTCCTGATCATCACCGGAGCAAATATGGCAGGGAAGAGTACTTACTTACGTACAGTTGGTGTTAATTATCTACTAGCTCTGACGGGAGCGCCTGTTTGTGCATCGGAATTATCGGTCTATCCGGCGCAACTCATTACCAGTCTGCGTACAGCCGACTCGCTTGTTAATCACGAATCTTACTTTTTTGCCGAACTTAAAAGGCTGAAAATGATTATCGACCGACTGGCTGAAGGGAAGGAACTTTTCATAATATTGGATGAAATTCTGAAAGGGACTAACTCGGTCGACAAACAGAAGGGTTCTCTGGCACTGATGAAACAACTGATTTCGTATAAAGCATGTGGTATTATTGCCACACACGACCTGGTTCTGGGTACTCTTGAGGATGAGTTTCCCGACCAACTGAAGAACTACCGCTTTGAAGCTGATATAAAAGAAAATGAGCTATCCTTCTCGTATGAACTCAGAGAAGGAATAGCTCAGAATATGAACGCCTGTTTCCTGATGAAACAGATGGGAATTACGGTCTAAATCACTTCACCATTGCTTTTATTTGAGGCAAATGGCGGTTGATCTCGGCAATACGATTGGCATCACTGGGGTGGGTACTCATAAATTCAGGAGCACCACTACCTCCGTTGGCCGACATTTTCTGCCAGAATGTTACAGCTACATCCGGCTTGTATCCTGCCATAGCCATAAATACAAGCCCCATATAATCGGCTTCATACTCATGCTTTCTTGAATAAGGCAAGGTTACTCCGTATTCGGCACCTAGGCCATAAACAGTAGAAGCAACCGTCTGAACCGCAGCCGACTTTCCACTTAATACTTGTCCGAGTATGGAAGAGCCATACTGTGCAACCAACTGCTGACTCATACGTTCGTTGGCATGTTTAGCCACTGCATGAGCAACTTCGTGACCAATAACCACTGCAAGCTCATCGTCTGTGGTAGTTAACGGCAGCAAACCTTCATATACCACGATCTTACCACCGGGCATACAGAATGCATTTACCTGCTTGTCGTTCACCAATTTAAATTCCCACGCATAATTTGCCAGATCGGCAGACAATCCGTTAGCTTTAAGATAAGCCTCGGTAGCAGCTGCAATTTTCTGTCCGACACGTAATACCTTTGCCGATTGCGTTGCATTTGTAGAGAGTTTGGCTGTTTTTAAATAATCATTATACTGAGTCAGACTGGCAGCAACAACTTCCTGGTCTGAAACGAGTAATACCTGTTGCCGGCCGGTTAGAGGAACACTTCCACATGAACTCAGAAACAACAGTCCCGTAATAAATAATCCTACTAATTTTTTCATTTTATGGGTTTTATGTTCAACATGCAAAAATACAACATAATTTAATAAAGAAACACTCATAACAGGTCAAAATACTATCACCATACAGACAGAAAACGATCTTTGATTTATTTAATGTTTTTAAGCATAAAAGATTTCATTTGTTTGTATATTTATTCAGATTAACTCGTATATTTGCAGCAGTTTTTGAATAAATATACAATATATGAAGACAAAGCAACATCGAATGGAGGCAATATGCAGGATTATTGAATCAGAATCGATCCATAATCAGGAAGAGCTGCAAAAACGGTTGGAGAGTCTGGGGTTTACATTAACTCAAGCGACTCTCTCAAGAGACATTAAGCAACTTCAGATTGCAAAAATACACGATGGTGCTGACAACTATGTATATACGCTTCCTGACCAGACACGGATTCCGGGTAATAAAGATATACGGAATAGGGGGACTGAAGCTGTAACCGGATACCGGAACATTGAATTCTCCGGAAATCTGGCGGTATTAAAAACAAGACCGGGATATGCAATGGGAATCGCATCGGATATAGATGCAAAGGCCCCCCGCGAGATTTTGGGAACGATTGCCGGTGATGATACGATTCTGCTTATTCCACGAGAGGGAATAAGCCGCGAAGGTGTACTTCAGGCATTGGCACAATTTATCCCGGAAATAGCAAACACACTTGTTTAAGTAAATTATGAACGCAAAATAAAAAATGGAAAATAAAGTTGAAATCGATGTAATGGTGGCCGATGCCTCTCATGAGGTATACGTTGATACCATTTTGGACACCATTGAAGCTGCTGCCAAAGTACGTGGGACAGGAATTGCCAAGCGTACCCACGAGTATGTTGCTCAGAAGATGAAGGAGGGAAAAGCCATCATTGCTTTGGCCGGAACTGAATTTGCAGGATTTTGCTATATTGAATCCTGGGGAAACAAAGAATATGTGGCAAACTCAGGATTGATTGTCGTGGAAAAATTTCGAGGTCACGGTTTAGCAAAACGTATTAAAAATGCAGCATTTACTTTATCTCGTTTACGTTGGCCCAAAGCCAAATTGTTCGGTCTTACATCGGGAGCTGCAGTAATGAAAATAAATACTGAATTGGGATATGTACCGGTTACTTTTTCAGAACTCACCAATGACGAGGCCTTCTGGAAAGGATGTGAAGGATGTATCAATCATGATGTACTAACACGTACTGAAAGACGTTATTGTATATGCACGGCCATGCTTTACGATCCGAACAGCCCCAAAAACAAAAAAAACGAAGAGAAAGATAATAAATAAAGGATACAAAAAATATACAGATTATGAAAGAAAAAGTTGTACTTGCATTTAGTGGAGGTCTGGATACCTCTTTTTGCGCAAAGTACCTCTCAGAAGAGAAAGGTTACGATGTTTACACGGCTGTTGCCAACACTGGTGGTTTCAGCGAAGAAGAGTTGAAAGTGATTGAAGACAAGGCTTACAAACTTGGCGCAGTAAAGCACGTAGCTCTGAATGTTGAACAGGAGTATTACGAAAAGAGTATAAAATACATGGTATTCGGCAATGTATTACGTAATGGAACCTATCCCATATCTGTAAGCTCGGAACGTATTTTCCAGGCTCTTGCCATCATTGAATATGCAAAAGAGATCGGAGCCGATTATGTAGCCCACGGAAGCACCGGTGCGGGAAATGATCAGGTTCGCTTCGACCTCACCTTCGAAGTCATGGCCCCCCATATTAAAATACTTACCCCAACCCGCGACATGGTTTTAAGCCGCGAATATGAAATCAATTACTTGAAACAACATGGTTTTGAAGCCGATTTCAAAAAAATGGAGTATTCCATCAACAAAGGTCTTTGGGGTACAAGTGTTGGAGGAAAGGAAACTTTGCATTCCGATAAAACACTTCCGGAAGAGGCTTATCCTTCTCAGGTGACAGAAACGAAAGAAGAGACGTTGACAATAGATTTCGAAAAGGGAGAGATTTGTGGTGTAAACGGTATTTCGTACAGTAATAAAGTGGATGCTATCCGCGCAGTTGAAGCTGTAGGTTGCAAATTCGCCATCGGAAGAGACATGCATGTGGGTGATACGATCATCGGTATCAAAGGACGTGTTGGCTTTGAAGCAGCCGGCCCGATGCTTATTATCAATGCACACAAAATGCTTGAAAAGCATACACTCACTAAATGGCAGCAATATTGGAAGGATCAGCTGGGAAACTGGTACGGTATGTTCCTTCACGAGGCTCAGTATCTCGAACCTGTAATGCGGGATATGGAAGCATTTCTTCAAAGCAGTCAGGCAAATGTAACCGGCCGTGTTATTATAAACCTGCGTCCTTACAGTTATACATTGGTAGGTGTACAAAGTGACTTCGATCTGATGAAAGGCGACTTTGGTGTGTATGGAGAAGAACAAAAAGCATGGACAGCCGACGATGTGAAAGGTTTCACCAAAATATTGGGTAACCAGATGAAGATTTTCTATTCGGTTCAAAACAAAAATAAACAATAATGATTAGCGCAGGTATTATAGGTGGTGCTGGTTATACGGCAGGCGAATTGATTCGTCTGCTTATTAACCATCCGGATGTTGAAATAGCTTTTGTAAACAGCAGCAGTAATGCAGGAAATAAGATAACAGACGTGCATAGCGGACTGTATGGAGAAACTGATCTTGTCTTTACAGATCAGCTTCCCTTCTCCGAAATTGATGTTCTCTTTTTCTGTACGGCACATGGCGATACGAAAAAGTTTATTGAAAGTCATGAGATACCGGGCAAACTGAAAATCATTGATCTTAGCACCGACTACAGAATTGAAACTGGTGATCATGATTTTGTTTACGGTCTGCCGGAATTGAATCGTCGTAAAATTTGTGCTGCCAATCATGTAGCCAACCCCGGATGTTTCGCCACTTGCATTCAGCTGGGTGTACTTCCTCTCGCAAAGCATCTGATGTTAAATTCAGAGTTGCATGTTAATGCAATCACAGGTTCGACAGGTGCCGGAGTAAAGCCTTCCGGAACATCTCATTTCAGCTGGAGAAATGACAATATCTCCATATATAAACCTTTTGCACATCAACATCTGGCCGAAATCAAACAAAGTCTTACCTCTCTGCAGAACAGCTTCAGAAGCGAAATTAATTTTATTCCGGTAAGGGGTAACTTCTCAAGAGGAATATTTACAACCACCTATTTGGACTGCAAAGTTGGATTGGATGAGATCAAACGGATTTACGAGGAATATTACGATGATCATTCCTTTACATTCATCACTGATAAGAATCCTGACCTCAAACAAGTGATTAATACAAACAAATGTTTGATTCATCTGGAAAAGCATGACGATAAATTGTTAATCATTTCCATGATTGACAATTTGCTTAAAGGTGCTTCGGGACAAGCTGTTCACAATCTGAACCTGATGTTCAACCTGGAAGAAACAGTGGGACTGCATCTTAAACCCAGTGCTTTTTAAATTCGGAATAAGTTATAAAGAAATATAACAATACAAACATGAAATTATTTGATGTATATCCATTATTCAATATAGACATCGTAAAAGGTAAAGGATGCCATGTATGGGATGCCGAAGGAAACGAATACCTTGATCTGTATGGCGGGCATGCTGTTATTTCTGTAGGCCATTGTCATCCATACTATGTACAAAAACTAACCGAACAGCTCAACAAATTGGGATTTTATTCCAATTCGGTAATCAATTCATTGCAAGTAGAGTTGGCAGAAAAGCTAGGAAAACTTTCCGGATACGATGACTACTCATTATTCTTAATCAACTCTGGAGCCGAAGCAAATGAAAATGCATTGAAACTTGCCTCTTTCCATAATCACAAGAAAAGAGTTGTTTCATTTAAAAAAGCCTTTCACGGACGTACATCTGCTGCGGTGAAGGTGACCGATAATCCGGCTATTATCGCCCCGATCAACGATACGATTCCCGTTACATTTGTTCCGCTTAACGACATTAAAGCTGTTGAAGCCGAACTTCAAAAAGGGGATGTTTCTTCTGTAATTATAGAAGGAATCCAGGGCGTTGGAGGAATACAGCAGCCTTCGGATCTTTTTATGCAGGAGCTTCGTGCGCTTTGTACTCAATATAATGTAGTACTTATTTTAGACGAGATACAATCCGGATACGGACGAACCGGAAAATTCTTCGCACATCAATATGCAGGAATCAAGCCGGATATGATTACCGTAGCTAAAGGTATAGGAAATGGCTTTCCGTTAGCGGGTGTATTAATAAGTCCGGAATTCAAGCCTGTTTATGGGATGCTGGGGACAACATTTGGAGGAAATCATCTTGCTTGTGCTGCTGCAATAGCGGTTCTTGACATCATAGAAAATGAAAAGCTGCTGGATAATGCAAAAAACATTGGCGATTACCTGATAGATGAACTAGCCAAACTCCCCGGGATTAAAGAAATTCGCGGCAGAGGACTCATGATCGGTATTGAATTTGAAGGATCAATAAAGGAAATACGTAGCCGGCTTCTTTTTGAAGAAAAGGTATTCACAGGTGTTGCCGGAACCAATACCATCCGTCTGCTACCTCCTCTTTGTCTTACTTTAGAAGAAGCCAAAGATTTTATGCAGCGCTTCAAACGAGTACTTGGGTTATAAAACAATTGAATTAATACGGCTGTTTCTTATTATATAGAACTATTAAACAGGAAAAGCAGATGAAAAAGTATCTTATTGCTATTTCGGCGATTCTATTAGTGGCTTGTAACAATACTAAATCGGATCAAAAACCTGTTGTACCAGATACTCCGGCAGATTCGACTATCGCTAATATGCGCGATTCGTTGCAAATAATAGACAGCCTGGGAAATGTTGTTGAAGAAACTTATTCCGGTATTTTACCGGTTGAGAATAGTGAAGGGATTAAGTACGACTTAAATCTTTTTTTTCAGGAGAAAAGTGTTGAAGGAGTTTTCTCATTGGCAACGACTTATCTAAAAGCAGATAAGGGACAAGATAAAACTTTCTATACTTACGGTCACAGAAAAAGCATGAAGGGAAGTCCGCAATATCCAAATGATACAATCTACGAGCTTCTGCCGAGCAATGGAGATCTTTCTCTGTTCTTTCTTAGTTCCGGCGACAGTATGATACTGCTAAATCAGTATTTGGAGAAAGCCGATTCCGGGACTAACTTCACTCTGAAACTGATCAAATAAAAAAAGCCTTCCGAAGTAATTTTCGGAAGGCTTTTTTTATTTATATCACTTTAAGCCCAGCTTCTTAGCGATAGTTTTTGGCAGAGCATCCTTGTGTACAATAATATTCATTGTTTTATAAGCAACGAATGCTTCCGATGCATACCATGTTCCCTGATACTTATTATCAGTACCCCATGAGTTCTTCACCATATAGAATTTCTTACCGGTCTGATCTTTAGCAATTCCGTAGATAATCATTCCATGATCATCTGTTGTCTGGTAGTTATCGTAAGCTTCCTGACGCATTGCTTGAGTAACTGCTATTTCCTGACAAGGTTTTTCGATTAATTTCTTAATTTCGTTATCCTTCTCTGTTTTGCTTAATCCAACCCATTTATCCTGGTCAGATCCGGATGTTTCAATAGCCTTGATGTCTGGAACAACAGCTACACCGTTACGAGTGAATCCCTTTTCACTTACGTCCGATCCCCAGGCTATGCTGTAACCTGTGTTGACTGCATTTTCGAATACAGCCATAAACTCGTCCAATGGTAAATTATATGAATTAGCCCAACGCCAGTTATCTTCTATTTCCAGGGGAAATTCAGAATAGAAAGGGTGGTGAGTATAAGAAGTAAGCGATACATAATCGTCAATGTTCAAGCCCAACTCTTTTGCAAAAGTCTGAGGAGTATATTCTTTTCCATTGTATGTAAATTTTTCAGGAACCTCACCTAAGTAAGAATCAATTACGGCGTCGTATCCTTTTTTCCATGAAGTAGAAAGCTTACCGTTATTATTTTTTACTACAGCATTCACATAATTATATGCAATAGCTTCCATTTCGCCATGCACATGCATATCTTCTCCATATTGTAAACCGTTCATCACCGACTCTGGAACAGCTCCGTAATGTTTTGTCACATACAACACATCTTCAAAAGAGCCTCCCTGACCAAAATTTAGTTTACCATGCAGACGAACATATTTATCGGCTTTATCTTTATACGAATGGCCTACAATAAACATTTCAGACAAATCGAATTCACCCTTACCCTGACGGATCAACTCAGCCTCAAGGAAACCAAGACCAGAAAACGACCAACAAGTTCCGGTACGATTTTGATTTTTAACAGGCGTAACTTTTAATTCCTTAACCGGAGTAAAAACATAGTCACCGCTCTCCTGAGCCACTGTCGTCAATGCGCATGCAAATAACAGGGCACCCACTAATACTTTTTTCATTCTATAGGATTATTAATAATTTCTAATAAGAAGACAAAGATAAAATTTAACAACTTAAACAAGATAATTTTCGAGGCATTTTCTTAGTTTTTGGCATTATTTATGATAATAAAGCGCCAGGGCATACTTACCCAAGGTTCACCCGCATAGTTAATTCCTATTCGAGGAGTAGTTTCATAACTTACCTCGCTTCCATCATCTTCCAGCCAAATACGATCCGATGTTATAAGAGACTCTCCGTAAAAGGATTTATCCAGAGCAAGTAAACGCCCTACACGTCCCGGGCCTGAGGTCTGTTCTACTCCGCGGATAAGCACTGCCTGAGGGGTATCCTTTCCGCCACTTACAATATTTAGCATCCAATACATCCCGTAAATCAGATATACATAGATATTTCCTCCGGCCCCATACATTACTTCCGTTCGTAAAGTACGCCCTTTACTGGCATGGCAAGCCAGATCGGATACTCCATTGTATGCCTCTGTCTCGGTGATACGACAACGCAACACCTCCCCATCGGGCATCTTCCGGCAAATAATCTTTCCCAAAAGAGAGGGTGCCAGTTCAAGCACATCAACCTCGAAAAATGATTGTGTTAACTTCATAAAGACAAAGATATGATATAGACATCAGATTCCAATATTTTTAATTATTATGATTACATTTGTTGCTAGTAAACAGAATATGATTCATTTAACGAAATAGGAGATTTACACAATGAAAGTTACGATAATCGGAGTCGGAAATATTGGGGGTGCCATTGCCCGTGGTTTGGCAAAAGGATCGATCCTAAAAGCATCAGACATTACTTGTACAGACCTGATGCAGGAAAATCTGGATAAAATGTTACAGGCTAACAAAAGTTTCATTATTTCTAAAAACAATCTGGAAGCTGTAAAGAATGCAGATATTGTTATAATAGCTGTCAAGCCCTGGCGTGTTGAATCTGTAATAAGTGAAATTAAATATGCCCTGAATTACGAAAATCAAATTATCATCTCTATTGCAGCCGGAATTCCTTTCGATCGTTTGAATGAATTTCTTGATAAGGATCCAAGACCTGAATCTACTAATACTCCTGCTGTTTTTAGAGTGATCCCCAACACAGCCATCGAGGTATGCAGCAGCATGACATTTGTGTCTTCTTGCAATGCAAGCGACGGACAAGAAGAACTGGTCGTTAACCTGTTTAATGAATTGGGCAGTGCCATGTTGATTGAAGAGAATCTAATGACTGCCGGTACAGCTTTAGCATCGAGTGGTATTGCTTTTGCCATGCGTTACATAAGAGCTTCCAGCGAAGGTGGAGTGGAACTCGGATTTTATCCGGATCAGGCCAAAGAAATTGTCTTGAAAACGGTGAAGGGTGCTGTCGATTTATTATTGGCCAACAAAAGCAATCCGGAGACAGAAATAGATAAGGTTACAACACCGGGAGGAATAACCATCAGAGGATTGAACGAAATGGAACTGGCAGGTTTCACCCCTTCGGTAATCAGGGGACTTAAAGCCAGCAAGTGAAAATAGGCAAGCGGCGTACTAATAAAATAAAAGAGCATGTCCGTAAAGGAACATGCTCTTTTATTTTATTGGTATTCAGACGAGTCCGAAGTATTTCTTTTTTTTCCGCTCTTTACTATCAGAAGCAAAGGTCCATTAAAAAAGGGCCGACCGCCATATTGCGAAGGACCCCACTGCATCTTCTTTGGTAACTGCCTAAGCAGTACACAAAGAAACCTCTTTAAAACCTCTGATTAATTCTTGGAAGAACTATTGTTCATTTCCACTAACATAGACCTGATCTGTGCGTTGATACGCTGACTCATTACACCATTTCCTGTAGATTGATAACGATCGGCCTGGTACTTTAACATCGCTAATGTGCGAAGATTGTTTTCTTTCATTGTATTCATAATTTTCATCTTTTGTGACTTACCCGTTTAGCAAGTCGGTTTATTATTTTCTTTATTTTTACACTGCAAAGATACAACAATAATTCAAATATATGCTATACAACATAAACTAAATGCATTGATTTAAGAATTTTTATATATTAGACCAACCTAACGAACTAAAAAAGGGCCATTCCTTAACGGAACAGCCCTTTTTGATTTTATTCTATACTACTTATTCAGCAGCTTCTGGTTCCATGGTTATAGACAACCGTTTGTAGTTGTTATATCTCCACTTAGCATTCTTTTCGGCAGCCTGGAACAATTCGGCGGCTTCAACCGGGAATTGCTTCATCAGCGAAGAGTAACGAACTTCACCCTTCAGGAAGCTCTGGAACTTATCCCACTGAGGTTCTTTTGAATCCAATAAGAACGGATTCTTACCTTCAGCTTCCAACGCTGGATTATAACGCCACAAATGCCAGTAACCACATGCTACAGCTTCAGCCTCTTCGGTTTGAGCTTTACCCATGCCGCCCTTCAATCCGTGACTGATACATGGAGCATAAGCAATAATCAAAGATGGGCCATCATATGCCTCAGCCTCTTTAATCGCTTTCAAGGTCTGTGCCTGGTTAGCACCCATAGCAATCTGAGCCACATATACATATCCATAAGTAGTTGCGATAAGACCCAGGTCTTTTTTACGCACCTGCTTTCCGGCAGCAGCAAATTTGGCAACAGCACCGACTGGAGTTGACTTAGAAGACTGACCACCTGTATTCGAGTAAACCTCTGTATCTACAACCAGGATGTTTACGTTTTCGCCAGAAGCAATCACATGGTCAAGACCACCGAAGCCGATATCATATGCCCAACCGTCACCACCAATAATCCATTGTGATTTCTTGATCATGAAGTGACCCAGTTCGTGGATCTGTTTGCAAATATCGCAATCGCAAGCAGCAACCATCGGTCTGATCTTTCCTGCAAGTTCAATGCTGGCATCCGTATCTTCTTTCTTTTCGATCCACTCGCTGAACAAAGCCTTAAGTTCGTCCGAACAGCAAGAACAAGTCTGCGCTTCAGTCATCAATCTAACCAAACGCTCTCTCATCTTAACCGTAGCCAGACGCATACCTAAACCATATTCGGCATTATCCTCAAACAAAGAGTTAGCCCAAGCCGGACCGTGACCCTTTTCGTTGGTTGTATATGGAGTTGAAGGAGCAGAACCAGAATAGATAGAGGTACAACCGGTAGCATTTGCAATCATCTGACGATCACCAAACAACTGAGAAATCAGTTTGATGTACGGAGTTTCACCGCAACCTGCACAAGCACCTGAGAACTCAAACAGAGGAGTAGCAAACTGAGAATTCTTCACATTAGCCTTGATGTCAACCAAATGTTGTTTTGATTTAACCTCCTTAACCATGAAGTCCCAATTATCCTGCTCATCGTATTCCCCTTCGATTGGAACCATATCCAAGGCTTTGCCTTGCTTATTACCGGGACAAACATCCACACAGTTTGAACAACCCAGACAGTCAAGAACATTCACCTGGATGCGGAACTGCATTCCGGCAAACTGCTTACCAGTAGCTTTCAGTGTTGCGAACTGAGGAGCTTTAGCCTGTTCGGCTTCATCCAAAACAAACGGACGGATGGTTGCGTGAGGACAAACATAAGCACATTGGTTACACTGAATACAGTTGTCGGCATTCCAAACCGGAACAAAAGCAGCAACTCCACGTTTTTCAGAGGCAGCTGTTCCTTGTTCCCATGTACCATCTTCGCGACCTTTAAATGCAGATACAGGAAGATCATCTCCAGCCTGAGCATTGATAGGGCGCACAATATTCTTAATGAAATCGGAATCATCCGGATGAGACTCTTCCGGTTGGGGATCAATCAGTGCCCATTCTGCCGGAATCTCAACCTTTACAAATTCAGTACCGCGATCTACCGCAGCATTATTCTTGTTCACTACATCTTCACCCTTCTTACCGTACGATTTCACAATGAATTTCTTCATCTGTTCTACAGCCAGATCAAAAGGAATTACATTTGTGATCTTGAAAAATGCCGATTGAAGGATTGTATTGGTACGGTTACCCAAACCAATTTCCTGAGCAATCATAGTAGCATTGATAATGTAAAGCGTAATGTTATTTTGGGCAAAATATTTCTTAACCTTATCCGGCAGATTCTTCTTTACCTCTTCTGCATTCCAAACCGTGTTAAGCAGGAATGTTCCATTCTTCTTCAGCCCCTTGGTTACATCGTACAAACGAAGGTAAGCCTGAACGTGACAAGCTACAAAGTCGGGTGTCGTAACCAAATAGGTAGAACGGATGGGGTTATCACCAAAACGAAGGTGAGAACAGGTAAAACCGCCCGATTTCTTTGAGTCGTAAGAGAAATAAGCCTGGCAATACTTATCGGTATTATCACCGATAATCTTAACAGAGTTCTTGTTAGCACCAACAGTACCATCAGCTCCTAATCCATAGAACTTAGCTTCATAAGGACCATTTTCGAATATAATTTCTTCTTTCGGAGGGAGAGAAGTAAATGTAACATCGTCTACAATACCGATAGTAAATTGATTCTTAGGCAAATTCATTGCCAGATTTTCGTACACAGCAACAATCTGTGCCGGAGTTGTATCTTTTGAAGATAAGCCGTAACGACCACCAACTACAACCGGAGCGTTTTCTTTTCCATACAAACAATCCTTAACATCAAGGTAAAGAGGTTCGCCGGTAGCTCCCGGTTCTTTTGTTCTGTCTAATACAGCAATCTTTTTAACTGTTTTAGGAAGAGCTGCAAGGAAATGTTTGGCAGAGAATGGACGGTACAAGTGTACAGAAATCAAACCAACCTTTTCGCCATTAGCATTCATCATATCTATTACCTCACGGATTGCTTCTGTAACAGATCCCATCGCGATAATCACGCGGTCGGCATCTTCAGCTCCGTAATAGTCAAACAGATTATATTTTCTGCCTGTGATTACAGCCAGTTTATTCAAGTATTCTTCTACTACTTCAGGAACAGCATCGTAAAAAGGATTTGAAGCCTCGCGAGCCTGGAAGTAGATATCCGGATTCTGAGCAGTACCTCTGGCTACGGGAGCTTCAGGATTCAATGCTCTCTTACGGAAATCGGCCAAAGCCTGCTGGTCAATCAACGGAATAACGTCTTCTTGTGCCAAAGCTTCAATTTTCTGAATTTCGTGTGAAGTTCTGAAACCATCGAAGAAGTGCATAAAAGGAATACGGGTCTTCAAAGTAGCCAGGTGAGCCACAGCCGCCATATCCATTACCTCTTGCACAGATCCGGTACAGAACATGGCAAAACCAGTCTGACGAGCTGCCATAACATCCTGATGATCGCCGAAAATTGACAATGCCTGAGCAGCCAAAGCACGAGCCGACACATGGAATACAGTAGGAAGCAGCTCCCCTGCAATCTTGTACATGTTAGGAATCATCAACAACAACCCCTGAGAGGCTGTAAATGTTGTCGTTAGGGCTCCGGCCTGCAATGAACCATGAAGAGCACCTGCTGCACCTGCCTCAGATTGCATTTCCTCCACTTTCACCGTTTCACCGAAGATGTTCTTTCTACCAGCAGCAGCCCATTCGTCAACGTATTCAGCCATCGTCGACGATGGTGTGATGGGGTAAATAGCAGCCACCTCACTGAACATATAAGCTATATGTGCAGCAGCCTGGTTACCATCACAAGTCAAAAATTTCTTCTGTTTGGACATAAGACTATTACAATTTTGTTGTTAAAAAATTTTTAATATAAGAATCCGAACAACCAAAGAGGAATTATATTATCTCCTCCCACTTCGGCTTTTTCAACGGCATAATACAATTCGGGATTGATCTTCCCTTTCAGGTTTTCTTCAATTCTGAAATTATGCTTCAGGTTCACTAAAAAGTGAGCGTTCCTTACTCCCTCATTCAACCGGTTATCTTTTTGCATCTGATTGAAAAAGAAAGTCTCTCTTACAGCCTGAGGATTTACAGCCATCGGTCGTATCGGATACATTAAATTGGAATTATACATATATACTCGAACCGGCTTTTTGGGAAACTCCTCTCCCACCCGGTACATCATATTCACTAGACGGGCATCCGTAAGGTACTTGATATAGTTCATTATAGTAGCCCTCGAAGTCTGAATCTCTTTGCTAAGCTGACTTACATTGGGCGTACAAGGCGCTGTAGTTGCCAATAAGTACAGTAGTTTCCTCAGTTTAGGCAGATAACTTTGTTCAATTTGTTTTATGTAAAGAACATCCACCTCCAACATCATATTCATGGTTTTCAAAAGATTTTCCGAGAAATTTCGCTTTTCAAGGAAAAATGGATAAAACCCATGATGCAGATAATCCGGAAAAAAAGCCAACGGCCTCACCTCATCACATATTTGCTTCGCTATCTCCTGATGATTTTCAAGAATCGTTTCAAACGAATAGGCAGGGAACGAAGCTCCCGACATCAGATTAAGGTACTCCCTGAATGAAAATCCACGCAGGTTGTACGATACAACCTTGCCCGACAAATCAGGATTCTCTTCCTTCAGGCGCATTACGGATGATCCTGAAAATACAATCTTAAGATCGGGATAGTTATCGTAGCAGAAACGTAGTTCCTTCGACCATTCCGGATATTTGAAAACCTGGTCTATCAACAGAACCTTTCCGCCTTTTGCTCTGAATTCCGAAGCAAAATCAATTAACGAACGTTCTGTGAAATAGAAATGATTCAAATTAATATAAAGACATTCTTTCGTATTAGGGTCAAAATTTTCACGTGCGTATTGAAGTAGAAATGTAGTTTTTCCAACGCCCCGAGAACCTTTAATCCCAATCAGACGGTCGTTCCAGTTAATTTCATCCATCAACCCTCTGCGTACCGGCGACTGCAAATGCTCTATAAGATAATTATGTGTCTTAAAAAATGCTTCCACTATATAATTGCTATATCGGACACAAAGTTAGAGAAACTTCCCAGTTTTGCAACTCCGACATAGCAATTTTATTTAATAATTTATAATTAGAGATATCAATTAAGAAAGTATCGTAACCCATCCATACTGATCAGGCACGTCTCCATACTGGATGGCACGCAGCTGATGGTACAGTTTTTCGCATACGGGACCGGGCTTTCCATCTTTCGAGAAGACATACGATTTGTTTTCATCGATATCATCAATTCGTTCGATAGGAGTGACTACTGCAGCAGTTCCACACTCAGCCGCCTCTTCGAACGTAGCCAATTCATCTTCCGGAATTTGTCTGCGCTCTACAGTCATCCCCATATCTTCTGCCAGCTGCATCAAACTTTTATTGGTAATAGAAGGAAGAATGGAAGTCGATTGGGGTGTGATGTATTTGTTGTCTTTTATCCCAAAAAAATTGGCAGGACCACACTCGTCCACATATTTCTTTTCTTTGGCGTCCAGATATAAAACGGCCGAATATCCCAGTTCGTGGGCCTTTTCGCCGGCAGCCAGACTGGCAGCATAATTTCCACCCACTTTATATGTTCCAGTTCCGAGAGGGGCCGCCCGGTCGTATCCGCGTAGAATAACAACCGGAGTTGGTTTGAATCCATCTTTAAAGTAAGGTCCTACCGGAGTAACAAATACGATAAACAGATATTCTGTAGCAGGTCTTACACCTACCTGTGCACCTAATCCAATTAATAAAGGTCTCACATACAGGGATGCTCCACTTTCGTAAGGAGGAATAAAACGTTCGTTCAGTTTTACCACCTTGCGAACCGCTTCTTCAAACTTCTCTACCGGAAGTTCGGGCATCATGATGCCACGGCAGGAAGATTGCATACGTTTGGCATTTTCATCCATACGAAATACGCGTGCCTTGCCATCTTTTCCTTTAAAGACTTTCAACCCCTCGAATGACTCCTGTCCATAATGTAAACAGGTTGAAGCCATGTGCAAGTTTATAAGCTCGGAAGAACTAACTTCCAACTCTCCCCATTTTCCGTCTCGGTAGTAACACCTTACGTTATAATCTGTCTTCATATATCCAAAAGATAGTTCAGACCAATTAATATTTTCCATATGCCTTGTTATTAGATTGTTGTTGCAAAAGTAAGCTATTTCGGAGTATAATTGTTACATTTGCAGCAAAAAATATAAATATATGAAAGTAATCGACCTTATACAAGGCAGCGGCAAAACAGCGTTCTCTTTCGAGATATTACCTCCTTTAAAGGGTAACAGTATCCAGAAAGTGTATAATGTAATCGACAAACTACGCGAATTCGACCCCAAATACATCAATATAACATCGCATCACAGCGAATACATTTACAAGACTCTTCCCGATGGAAAGATGGAGAAGGTAAATATACGTAAACGTCCGGGTTCGGTTGCCATTGCTTCCGCCATTCAGAATAAATACAATATAACAGCTGTACCCCATATTATATGTAAAGGATTTACAAAGGAGGAGACCGAATATGCGTTAATCGATCTGAACTTCCTTGGTGTATACGATTTGTTACTTTTAAGAGGCGACATCAAGACACTGGAAGCAGCCGACGCGAATAGCAAGCTGTACCATAACCATGCAACCGACCTGCAGGAACAGATCAACAACTTTAATAAGGGGATAGCTGTAGATGGAAGCACCTTTGAAGCCAACGAAACTCCATTCTCATACGGAATGGCCTGTTATCCTGAAAAGCATGAAGAGGCACCCAATATGGATTCGGACATCCATTATCTGAAGCAAAAAGTTGCCAACGGAGCCGATTACCTGGTTACACAGATGTTTTTCGACAATCAGAAGTACTACGACTTTGTGGAACGTTGCCGGGCCGAAGGCATTCAGGTACCTATCATTCCGGGTATAAAACCGGTTGTATTTAAAAATCAGCTCACGGTATTGCCTAAAATATTCCGTTCGGATATCCCCGAACCTTTTGCATCCGAACTTAGAAAGTGCAATACAGACGAAGAGGCCAGGGAAGTTGGTGTGGAATGGTGTATAAATCAATGCAAAGATCTGGTTGCACACGGTGTTCCGAGTCTTCATTTCTATACTATGATGGCAACCGACAGTGTATACCGTGTAGCAAAAGAAATTTATTGACATGTTCTTTAAAGATATAATCGGTCAGGAAGAGATAAAGGCCCGTTTGATTCGTTCGGCGAAATCGGGTGTAGTTCCCCATGCCCAGCTCTTTACAGAGAAGGAAGGATCGGGAGCCTTTCCTTTGGCCCTTGCCTATGCCAGGTATCTTAACTGTACGCAACCCAGCGATACCGATGCCTGTGGCCGGTGTCCTTCGTGCCTTAAATACAATGAACTGGCACATCCGGACCTCTTCTTTGTTTTTCCTATGGTAAAAAAGGATAAAAAGAAAGAGGTATGCGATGATTATATCACCGAATGGCGCTCCTTTATCAAAGGTCGTCCTTATTTTGGGTTGAACGATTGGCTTACCTGCATGGATGCAGGCAATTCGCAGGCTATTATCTATTCGGGTGAAAGTGATGAGATAATCCGGAAACTCAGTCTCCGGATCTACGAGGCAACCTATCGGGTCATGCTGATCTGGCTACCGGAGAAAATGCATCCTACCTGTGCCAATAAATTACTTAAACTGATTGAGGAACCTCCCCAGAATACCGTATTTCTATTGGTTTCGGAATCTCCCGAAAATATTATCGGCACCATTCAGTCACGCTCACAACGTATCCCGATTCGTCCGCTTTTGCCCGAAGCCATAGCAGCCAAACTAACAAAGGACTTTGGGTTAACATCCGACGATGCAAATTATGTGGCTCATATAGCCGGAGGTAATTTTCTAAAAGCCCTTGAGACCATCAGTCTTGGAGAAGAGACCAAATATTACCTGAACCAGTTTATCGGAATGATGCGTAATTCCTGGAGCAGGAATGTTAAAGGAATGAAGATTATGGCCGACGAGATGGCAGGCATCGGCCGCGAGCGTCAGAAAAACTTTTTAAGTTACTGTCAGCATCTGATCCGTGAGAACTTCGTTTACCGTTTTCAAAGTCCGGAGTTGAATTACATGAACCCCGAAGAATCGACCTTCTCCATCAAGTTTTCACCCTTTGTAAACGAACGGAATGTATTTGATCTTATGGATGAGTTAAGTAAAGCAGAAAAACATATCAGTCAGAATGTAAATGCTAAGATGGTTTTCTTCGATCTTGCGCTACGGTTGACGGTTTTGCTCAAACGTTAATATTTTTATCACATTCAACTATTCGGTCCAAACTTTTAGTATTTTTTTATTTCTGTATGCAATTAATGATATCTTTTAATCTTTATTGAGCAATACACCCGAAGTAAGGTTCAAAAATAGTATTATATTTGTTTTGTTAATGAATACCAACAAGTGGATTGCAGACTCTAAACTAACAGGTATTCCATCTTAACATATTGTTGAACATTCAAATTGTTGCAAAATGAAAAAGACAGGAATTATAATAGCCATTGCATTGCTGACTTCGGTTAGTTTATATGCGCAGAGGGAATATGGTACTTTTAGTGCCCGCATATCTACATTCGGGCAATCGTTCGATCGTCCCTCATTCGAATTAGAGTTTACAAAAGCCTATGGAGTTCCGGCCTATCAGGTACGCGACTATTATGCTGGGGTTGATCACAGTTGGGGAGACCTGTCCCTTGCATTCGAATTTAGTCGGTTTTTTGACCGTCCGGTAGTTGTAATATTAGACTCTTACCGCAGATACCACTCATGGGATCGAGTTGCGCACCACTACGGAGCTAAATACAATTCCAAAAAGTATAAAATGCTGGCCAAGATGATGCGTGAACGCGAGAAATATTGGGATAGAGTTCATCGCGAGCACCGTAAACACTACTACGCTCAACAGGCAAGATATGAAAGAGATCGTGATTACAGACCTCGCTACGATAACGACCGCTATTACCGCGACGATCGCCGTCAATACGATCGCGACAACGACCGAGACCGCCACAACGACCGCGATAAAGGCTGGGATAACAAAGGTAAAGGAAACAATGGCCATGGCAAAAATAAGCCTGGGAAAGGGAATAATAACGGAAGATGGTAATTCGACACCACTCCTATAGTACTAAATAAACAAGGGCAATCAGGATAACCTGGTTGCCCTCTTTTATTAACATTCATCCGTTACCGGATTTTTCTTTTTTTGTGGGCGAACTCTATAACCGCAGGAATAATAGAGATAAGAATAATTGCAGCCACAAGAATCTGAATATTATCTCTTACCACAGTCAGCCCTCCAAACAAATAACCGGCATAAGTAAAGATACTCACCCAAACGACCCCTCCTACAATATTGGATAAAAGGAAAAACCGATAATGCATCTTTCCCATTCCGCCAACCAGAGGCGCAAAAGTTCGGATAATTGGAATAAAACGTGCCAGGAAAATTGTTTTTCCACCATGTCGCTTATAGAAGGCCTGTGTCATTTCCAGATAAGAGCGTTTGAATATTTTGGAATGCGGATTCTTAAACATTTTACTTCCCAGATACTTTCCGATACAAAAATTGACCTCGTAACCCAGTATCGCCGCTATTATCAACAAGAATGCCAGTAAATGCACATTAATTGTACTCGATTGCATGGCAGCAAGAGCTCCGGCGACAAATAGCATCGAGTCGCCAGGCAGAAAAGGGATAAAGAAGAACCCAGTCTCGCAGAACATAATAACGAACAGGATTACATATATCCAGGCTCCGTATTGTACAGTCATTTCCGCCAGATACCTATCGATATGTAATACAAAGTCGACAGCCAATTCTACATATTCCATTAAACCCCTTACTGTTACTAAATAATAGATGCGTATTCTTTGTATAATAATAACAGTTTAGAAATATTAAATATCTATATTTACAGATCTTTTTTTTAATCTATATATTATCATGAAGCAAATTACGTTGTTAGTGTTCTCAATTCTTTCGTGTTTTTCTATTTTTGCTCAAAGAGCGGACAATTACAAGCCTACCAATCCGTATGTCTACTTTACGCAGACTAACCTTCCTATTGTTTTTATAAACACCGGGAATACCATGATTCTGAGAGAAGACAGAATCGCGGCGCGTATGACTATCATCTATAACGGAGAGGGAAAGTTGAACTATGCCGACACACTGGCGCATCCCGATCAATCAACGGCATACAAAGGACGGATCGGGATCAAGTACAGAGGTAACTCCTCTTTTACCAACTCGGATAAAAAGCCCTATTCCTTCAGACCCGAAAACGAAAGCGGGAAGAAACAGGAGGTTGCTCTGCTAGGAATGGGAGCCGATAGCGATTGGTGTCTGCTTGCTCCCTATTCCGATAAAAGTCTGATCCGGGATATGCTTACCTTCAAACTGGCCAAGCCCTATTTTGAATATGTGCCCGACGGGGTGCATTGCGAAGTCGTTCTGGACGGTACCTATTACGGTGTCTATATTTTAAGTGAGCGGGTACGACAAGGAGCTAACCGGCTGAATATACCTAAACCCGGAAATACGGGCGACGAACTTACCGGTGGTTATCATGTGGAAGTAGACCGCGACGACGAGGTAGTCTATACTTCAAATTACAACCCCCAATATTCGTGGGGAGCATCCATGATAAACAAAAAAATCTCATTTCAATATAAGTACCCGGAGTTTGGAGATCTTACCAACGAACAGAAAGTTTACCTGCACGGACAGATTAATAAATTCGAAAACTCCCTGGCTGCATCCAACTATCAGGACAAGCAGGAGGGTTACCGCAAGTACCTGGATGTAACCTCATTTATAGATTACATGCTTTCGACCGAGTTTGCCCGCAATGTGGATGGATACCGGTTAAGCACCAATTTATATAAACACCGCGACAGTGTAGACCCCCGATTCAAAATGTCGTTATGGGATTTTAATCTGGGTTTCGGGAATGCCAACTACAACGATGGATGGAACCCCCAAAGCTGGGCCTACAATACAAACGATGTAAATCCTTCCGAAGCACAATTGATTCCATTCTGGTGGTACCGGCTGTTGAGTGATCCGGCTTATGTAAAGGAGATGAAAGACAGGTGGACTATGTACCGCAGCACAAACTACTCCAATGCAAACATCATGCATGTGGTAGACTCACTCACCAATAATCTGAACAAGGAAAATGCCCAGTACCGTAATTCTCTTGCCTGGCCCCGCTGGAACGTTTGGGTGTGGCCAAACAAATATGTAGCCAGCTCGTATAACGATGAGATTAACTACATGAAAGATTGGATCACGAAACGTCTTGCCTTTATGGACGGTACGCTTTACACGTCGGCAGAACTACCGCAGACTCCAACCGTAAAGATTTCGCCCAATCCGGTAAGAAAAGGGGAGATACTACATATAAACGGAGCCCAACTTAAATCGGTCCGTTTAATTTCATTTTCGGGCGCACTAATCAAGCAAGGAGATCCTTCGCAAAACAACCTGTCCATGCAAGGCGTACTACCCGGCAGCTATCTGTTGGTTCTGGAAACCACGCAAGGATGGATAACAGAAAAGATACTGGTAAGGAACTAAACTTATCCTCTGTTTTCGTCTATCGGTAAGCGGGCAAATGATCCGGGAAATTCACGGTTAATAAAGTCGATCATCTTTTCGCGCACATCCACTTTAAGATCCCAGTTTCTGGAAGAATCTGCACTGCTTACCAATATTCGAAGCACCTTGTACCACTCTTTACTGTCAGTAACCTGTATATTACATACACGTTCGTCCCAGTTTGGATTCTCACTCAATATCTCGCGGAGCTTTTGCCTCAGAGGATCTACCGGCAGATCGTAGGAGACAAATAAGAAAACTGTGCCTAATATATCGGAGGTAGCGCGTGTCCAGTTCTGAAACGGCTTGGTAAGGAAGTAGTCGATCGGAACCACCAATCTCCTTTCGTCCCAAATCTTTACGACTACATACGTAATGGTAATTTCCTCTACACGCCCCCACTCGCCCTCAACAATCACCACATCATCCAGTCTGAGGGGTTGTGTAAGGGCTATCTGCAAGCCAGACAAAATCTGTCCTACACTACGTTGGGCAGCCAACCCCACAATCACACCAATCACCCCAGCCGAAGCAAGCAGACTTACACCAATATTTTTTAAGGCCTCGAAGGTCATCAGACTGATTGAAATAAACAACACTACAATTACAGCAATCAGAATTCCTTCAAACATCTTTAGCTGAGTTAGCCGTTTACGCGCCTCCAGGTTGTTTGGATCTTCAATATTCAATTTGTTCTGAAGATAGAATGACAACGACTTCACCACTTTGATAGTAAACCATCCCAAAGATGCGATCAACAATATACGGCTGATATTGGTTAGCACTTCGAAATAGTTTTCGGCAGGCATAAACAACTGATTATAAATGCTAAGCAAGATAGAGAAGAGAATCCAGAGCACAGGTGCTCTTAAGAAACTAATAATAACATCGTTCAATGGCTTGTTTGTTTTTACCACATGCCGTTTCAACCTCTTTTCAATAAAATTATATATGAAATAAATAGTAATAAAAGACAGAATAAAAAATAAGATGACAAAAGGAATCCGCCATACACTATCGTTGGAAATTAATTCTTTCAGTTGGTCCATAGGTTATGATTTTTATTGATTAAACGAATCCGAATCTATTACGGATTTACGATTTACCGGCATTATACGCCGCCCGGTATTCGTTGGGAGCAACCCCTATTCTTTGTTTAAAGAATCTTGTAAAATGTTGGGGGTACTTAAACCCCAGGTCATAAGCAATTTCGCTTATGGACTTGTTTGTATCCATCATTCGTAGCTTTGCTACTTCTATAACTTTGGAATGAACATACTCCTGAGCAGAAACTCCGGTCTCCTTTTTAATCAAATCGCCAAAATAGTTGGCTGATAAATTGAGCTCCTCAGCACACCAGGCAACAGACGGCAAACCAATGTTCTGGGGTTTATCCGACAAGAAATAATGATTTAAAACCCTCTCGAATCTTTCCAGAATACCCTTATTGCTATTATCCCTCGTTATAAACTGCCGATCGTAAAACCGGATACAGTAATTGAGAAACAATTCAAGATTGGATACAATTAATTGCTTGCTATGTTTATCGATCGGGTGCTGTAATTCATACTCAATTTTTGAAAAACAATCTAATATGATCTTCTTTTCCTGTTCCGATAAATGGAGCGCTTCATTAACGGCATAGGAGAAAAAATGATAGTCGTGGATATGCTTGCCCAGCGATGTACCCGCAATTAAATCCGGATGAAATACCAAAGCTGTACCCTGCGGTTGGTAAAATTCATCCTTGTTCTGACCGATTACTTGTCCCGGTGCCAGGAAAATCAACGTACCCTCCTCGTAATCGTAATTGCTTAAGCCATACCGCAAATCGCCGCATTTAACTTTCTTGAAGAAAATTGTATAAAATGCATACCGGAACTTCTGGAATTTCCTGGGAGCAGCCTTGTCCAGATTAACAACGCTGATCAACGGATGTAAAGTTTTCTGATCATTAAAAGCATTATACTCTTTAATTGTATTGAAGTTGAGAATAGTATCCATAGCGATTTCATTTATTATTACAGCAAAATTAAGAAATTAAATCCTTATCTTACAGGAGTTTCCTCAAAACAGCGATTTTGGTAGGTAATCAGTAATTCATATAACAAAACACTGATTTACAGTTGCTATATTTGCAAATGTATAAAAAATATCAGGAAGTAAAACCACAAACAAGTAGAACGATATAAATAATCATCCAATATGAAGAGAACAATTTATAAATCTTTTGTCGTGTTGCTATCAATGGTTAGTCTTACACCATTCCTTTCTGCACAATCCCTCAAAAAACAAAAACCTTTGGTAATTGAGCAGCAAGGCAGTTTCGCCGTGGGAGGAACCGTGATTACCAACCCCGGCACATTCGATCCGTATAAACCAACTCCGGAGGGACAAACCTTTCATGGAGACCATGCCTATGTTTTTTACCAGATTCCTGTCAATGCAAAGAAATATCCGCTGATAATGTGGCATGGTATAGGTCAATTCTCGAAAACCTGGGAGACTACTCCCGATGGCAGGGAGGGATTTCAGAATATTTTCTTACGCCGGGGTTTTGGGGTTTATGTGATTGATCAGCCCCGCAGAGGAAACGCCGGCAGAAGTACGGCACCTGCTACCATCGATCCCGTTGCCGACGAACAGCATTGGTTTGGTGTATTTCGTGTAGGTATCTGGCCTAATTATTATGACAATGTTCAATTTGCCCGCGATTCTGAAACACTGAATCAATATTTCCGCGCAATGACGCCAAGCATCGGACCGATCGATCTGAATGTAACCACCGATGCAGCTTCCGAACTACTTAACAAAACCGGTCCGGCTATTCTTGTCACCCATTCCCATTCGGGTGGGATGGGTTGGATTACGGCTATTAAAAATAAAAATGTAAAGGCCATCGTATCCTACGAGCCAGGCAGTGGATTTGTTTTCCCGGAAGGCGAAGTACCTCAACCGGTTGAGAGTTCGTCAGGAGCCCTTCAGGCAACGTCTGTTCCACTGGACGATTTCAAATCACTCACAAAGATTCCTATCATTATTTATTACGGAGATAATATTCCGGAAACACTTTCTCCCAACGCTGCAGCCGATGGCTGGCGCGCCCGACTGATCATGGCGAGGCTTTGGAGGGATGTTGTAAATAAATACGGCGGAGATGTAACCGTTGCACACCTTCCGGAAATAGGCATTAAAGGTAATACACATTTTCCTTTCTCGGATCTGAATAATATCGAGATAGCCGACTTAATGTCGAAATGGCTGAAAGATAAATTTCCACAGTATATGTTTGCTCAAAACAATTCAACTGATCGTATGGCCTTACAGCCCAAAGATCAAAGTATCATCGCTATTTCGGCGCTTACCGCAAAAGGCGATTTAGTGAATTTAAAGCCTGCTATAAATAAAGGTCTTGAAAGCGGACTAACGATCAATGAAATTAAAGAGGCAATTGTACATCTGTATGCTTATTGCGGATTTCCACGAAGCATAAGAGGTTTGCAGACATTCATGGAGGTGGTTGACGAGCGGAAGGAGAAAGGAATTATAGATGAAACCGGACCAGACATTTCTCCTATTAATAATGAAGCAAGCAAATATGACCGGGGCAAACAAATCCTGGCCGAGCTTACAAAGATGCCGCAAGATGGAAAGCCTGCAGGCTATGCGGCATTTGCACCGGTAATTGAGGTATTCCTCAAGGAACATTTATTTGCTGATATATTTGAAAGAGATATCTTAACCTACGCGCAACGGGAATTGGTAACCGTATCCGTTATCAGTGCGATAGGCGGAGCAGAACCTATGCTTCGCAGCCATTTGAATATTTGTCTGAATGTAGGATTATCTCCCCAACAATTAAAAGAGTTTGTAGATATCATACAATGCACCCTGGGCGATAAGGAGGGCCATGATGCCCGGGCCGTTTTGAACGAAGTACTGAAAGCGAAGAATTTAAATACCAGTGCTCAAGAAGCAGCATGCACAAGGCTAGACCAAACGCTTCTATTTCCGAAGGGAGAAAAAATAAAGAATAGTAATTTTACCGGCACAGCCTATCTGCAGATGTTAGTTGAAGCAGACAGCCAGAATAACAATTCCATAGGAAATGTAACCTTCGAACCTGGTGCCCGGACTAAATGGCATATTCACCCGGCCGGACAGATACTGTTGGTTACAGATGGTGTAGGATATGTTCAGGAAAAAGGGAAACCTAAAAGGGTGGTTCGTAAAGGAGATGTTGTTGTATTTCCTCCCAACGTTTCACATTGGCATGGAGCCAGTGCCGATTCTGCCTTCGTACAGATTGCCATTACCGGAAGGGAAAAAGGAGAAACAATCTGGCAAGAGATTGTAACCGACGAAGAATATCGTCAATAGTGCCTATGTACTATCTCTTTGCCTACATACTTCTATTTCTTTCATAACGAAGCACTATTCGTTTGTCATATGGATAACTTGCGTTTAACAATTGTGTAACTTGCATTCAACATATGACAAACGCAAGTTACACAATTGTTGAACGAATAAGTGTTCGTTATGAAAAAATTAAAGTCTCGCTATGTAAGAAATAGAGTGTCGTTATGAAAGAAATAGTTTATAGCAAAGCATCCCTACAAGAATGAATTTAAATTATTTGTATTTATATAACCGATTAAAAAGAATCAGTATGAGAACAACCGTTATTGGACTTATTTTATTTATTGCCGGCATTCAGTTATCCTTTGCCCAAACCTCGGCAGCCGACGAAGAAATTATTAAACTATCCAAAGACAAGTGGGAATGGATGGCAGAAAAAAATGTGGATACGTTAAGCAAACTCTTTCATGAGAAGGCCGTTTTTGTACATATGGGAGGAGCTTGGGGAACTGAAAGGGAAATCGATGTAATCAAAAGTGGGGGAATCTGGTACAAAAAAGCGGATATCCATGAAGTTTCGGTAAACATTGTAGACAATACCGCTATTCTTTTAAATAGAATCGACTTATTGGCTGTGGTTGGCGGCAATGAAGTAACGAACCCCTTTATGGTTACAGAGGTGTATGTTAAACAAGGCGATAGCTGGAAGCTGACCGCTTTATCATTCACAAGACTGCTCACCCCTCAGAGACCACAATAATCATCCAAAGCAATGAAAAGGTGAAGGATAATTCAAAAAGTGAAACATAAAGTGAAGGATATTCGGCTAAAAGTGAAGGATATCCTTCATTATTCAACCATTTAACCACCTATATATAAACATATTAACCTGTAAAGTGAAGGATGTGAAGGATATTTTAGCGAATTAATTCGCAGATACGAGTAAGATGCCTTTATATTTTACACACAAAACAGAATTGATCTATTTTTGTTTTGCAGACAAAACAAATGCAATATTTAAAATTTGAAAAATGAAGAAATTGACCTCTATTATCGCAATAGCAGCTTCAATTGCTGCTGCAGATGGGATAAATGCACAATCAACCGAGAAGCATACACAAAATCCCTGGACTTTGGTATATGACGGTGCTATAACCAAAAATGAACCCGGAAAAGTTAATATCCATCCGGTAACATATAAGCTGAACGGGATTGATATCGCAGCGAATGTGTACACGCCGGCAAACTACGATGCTTCCGGAAAATACCCTGCCATTGTGGTAGCTCATCCTAACGGAGGTATCAAAGAACAAACAGCCGGACTATACGCTCAGCGTTTAGCGGAGGCCGGATATATTACAATGGCGGCAGACGCTTCTTATCAGGGTGCAAGTGGCGGAGAGCCCCGGCATACTGATAATCCGGCATACCGTACAGAAGATATTCGTGGTATGGCAGATTTTATCACAAAATATGCCGGTGTTGATGCGAATCGTTTGGGAGTTCTGGGTATCTGTGGTGGTGGTGGCTATACTATAAAAGCAGTGCAAACAGACAAACGGTTTAAAGCCGTTGCAACCTTAAGTATGTTTAATACTGGTGAGGTAAGACGCAATGGGTTTCAGAATTCTCAGTTAGGTACTATCCAGGAGCGTTTGAAGCAGGCTACAGATGCACGTACACAAATGGTTACAACCGGTAAAATTGTCTATGCAGGCGTGTCAAGTGTAAAAGATGAAGATATTGCAAAAACATCGACCGACTTGTACCGGGAAGGATTTCTGTATTATTACAGAACCCATGCTCATCCAAATTCTACATTTTTATATACAATGAGCAGTCTGTTGGATCTGATGCAGTGGGATGCAACAACGAACATGGAACTGATAAACCAGCCTTTGCTGATGATTGCAGGAAGTAAGGCAGACACAAAATATATGACAGATGAAGCTTTTGGTAAGGCTATAAACTCCCAAAAGAAAGAATTATTTCAGGTTGAAGGTGCTACCCATATACAGACTTACTGGAAGCCAGAATATGTTAATCAGATTACGAGTAAACTGAACGAATTTTTCAGCGAAAACTTGAAATAAGGAGGATATAATCAAAAAGAGAGCTCTAAATGCATAGAGCTCTCTTTCGCGGAAGCGGGGGCGTATGAACCACACCTATCAACCATATATTATTCAATACGTTACTCGATCAGATCGCTTTGAGGTGAACACTTTAGGCGAAGCTAATTGACAGCTTTTGGCTATTCTTTGTCTGCCATTGAGAAGTGTTATTTTCCTATTGACAAATATAGGGTGTTTTTGGTAAAAATCAGTGAAATATAAGATGTAATAATTCCGTTAAACCTCACTCTTTGTAAGTTTTAACAATCTTCCACAGACCTCCATTGTTAATATTAAGCTCATCCAACTCTTTTTCCACATGTTCTCTTTTTACTGCAAAGCAAAGAAGATATTGAGGTCTACTCATTCCAACATAAGAGACCTTTAATACTTCTTGGATTCTTGTAGTCCTTTCCCCACCCACAAATGGTTGTTTTTTTAATTGTGGTAAAATATATTGACTTTCGCATTTCCCGTAGTAAGATGTTTCCAAATATAATGTAGCGATATGAGTTTCCCCTTTTACTGAATGTACTGTTGCAATATCGAGCTCCATATCTAGATTTGTATCTTTATACACATTTGCTTGCTTTATATCAGTTTTTGATAATAAATCTTTTTCAATTTTCCCATTTAAGAAATTTATCAAATTAGGTAGACTTGGTTCAACTTCCCATATAGAACAAAACTCTTCACAGATATACTTTTTTACTTGCTCAACAGTATTTTTATTAACTAGAATATCAGTTATCCAACAAGATATTTCATATCGAAATGCCTTATATTTTTCTTCTGATTTTTCTTGGAACTCTTTGAGAAAAGACGTTTTTGTTAAATATCTTCGTCCGTTATCCTCTCTATATTCTTTTAAATTTAGAATATAACAAAAAACTTCAATGATTTTATCAAAATAAAACCGTGCCCTTTTCACATCATTATGTCGAATAAGATATGATGCTAATGAATTATACTTGATTTTATTCTTATTTGAAATTACCTTATTATAACCTGCAAAGTATGATTGCAATGTTATCTCTTCTTTTTTTTGAAGTCCAACCCATCCAATAGCTTTTACTAGAGCCTTCTTCCCACGACTCCTCTCTTCTTGAATAAAATCCCAGATTGTTTTTTCTCCTATTTTATTTGTTATCAGTATTTCTGAAAATTTAGGCAATACATCTTCTATATTATCATAAATCATAAGTATCGGATGCAACGAGTTTATTTCACTGTTCGCCACCAATATTGAATTATCTTCAATACATATCGTTCTTAGTGGGTTAGCTATATTTTCTCCAAAACGTTTACTTGTTTCTATTGAAAGACAATCTGATGGATGCCAATTCCAAATTTCTTTCGCCCCAACTTCTCCTTGATAAATTGCTTGAAAAGGATCTCCAAATTTTTGTATTATTGTTTTTGTGTTTTTGAAAAGGTTATCTATTAGGTCTACTTGTTGTTTATCTGTATCTTGCATTTCATCTATAAATAAGTATACAAATCTAGATGAAAAAGAGTCCTTTAGTTTATTCTCGAAATTATTACAATATCTAAATCCCAGACTATATGCATCAGTAAAATTTAAAATACCCTTTTCAAATAGTTTCTGTTTAATAGATAAAAAGCTTTTGGCTGATTCTGTATCAAAAGAAATAGATCTATTCGCTCCTATAACTTCTTTTCCAACAAAGTCTAGTTCTAATTTCAATAAATCGTCAATCTTCTGTTCTTTTGCCAAATCATCTATTCTTGCTCTTTCTGTAAATATTAGATTACAAAGAGTAGTATCTGAAAGTAAGTTCTTCAATTGACTTTTACTTGTATTCCTAAATTCAAGATAATGTTTTCTTCCCTTTTTCTTTATTATCTTTTTATCAAGTAGAATAGCTTCAATATTTTTGTTTTTGGTCATTTCAGACCATCTCAAAATTATGTCTTTCGTTATTTCGTTATTTCGTTCAAATGACTGGATAAATAAGGATGTTCTTAATTTATCCTTGTAAGGAGTTAACTGATAAAACTCTCGTAAGATATTTTCATTTGCAATGTCATTATCTACTCTCGAAATACTCGAATTGAGATAATAAAATAATGCAGGATTTGCTAAAAATTTATCAACAAAACTTTGAATTGTTCCAAAAAAATTAGGATACTTGAAAAGAATATCCGCTTTATGTCCTAATTTATCTTTTATCTCTTCAATAGCAACATTAGTATGAGTAAGCACACATATCCCTTGGTTGTTTGGTAATGGCATTCTATTTGCTAAGATTATTAATTTAGCTAATAATGTAGTTGTTTTTCCACTACCAGGACAAGCTTTAATATCTCTTGTATGATTACACCTTATTATTTTAAGTTTATCCTCCTCAAAATAATTTTCCCCTTCCAGAAGCTTGGAATGCGCATACATTATTTCTTCATCAGTTGCAAAATCCATGATATTTAATTTGTAAGAGGTTCTGTTACATGACAAATCGCATCCACAATATATTTAAGATTTGGATCATTATTTAGTATTTCGACAATCCTATCTTGATTATTCTCCATCAACAACAATTCTGACAAATGCTGAGCTACTGCAACTTTAGAAACCAATCCATTATTGATTGGGCTAAATATATCATAAGTGTCTTGAGATGATAAATTGTCCTCTGCATAATCTTTGTTTATTTCATTCGAAAAAGAGCCGTAGATTTCTATATCAAGAGCCCGTTCTGGATTATACTTCTCAAATTTTGCGATTCTAAATGCTTTGATAAGTTCTTTGTATAATTTACTTTTTGCAATTTCATATTCTAGTGTCCAATTCTTTGCTAAGAATAAATTAATATTAGTGTAATTTATCCATTCTTTTTTTAATTCGAGCTCCTTCTCTTCTCTTAAATTCTTGAGAATTTCGTCTGTTAATGATTCTTTATATCTTTTTTCATAATAAATATTCAGCATTTTTGATATAGATGGTTTTGATTGCGGAAACGGCTTAACTTTCTTATTCGCATTAATGAAATCGAGAAAAGACGCTTTTGATGTAAAATATTCAGGTATATAATTTAGGTCAACACATTCCCCAACAATCGTTCTTAATTCATCAATCACCTTATTATTTATTTTTAGAATCTCGGGAGCGTCTTTTAAGCCTATGTATGATTCTAATACTGGAATATCCATATCAGAAATAATGCTGACTTTTATACTGAATTGAGGTTCTCCTTTTCTAATGTATATTTTAGCATATCTTCTATAGGCCTTATTACCCACATTGACTATAGATACCCCATATTCATTTAATGGTCGATTTATAAGTTTTGCAATAGTTGGGATGAGTAAGTTTTCAGATTCACCTTCAACTAGTATAATTCCTCTTGCAAAAAACAAATTCGCTTTTGTTGTATCAAGAAATCGCTCAAGAAACCGATAATCACTGGGATCTAAACCTGTATATCCCTCTTTCATCGGAAACACATTATTTCCTTGACAGATTATAAGGTTGTTCAGTTTTATTTGAGATGCAAGAGTAGTACTATGTGTGGTAAGTATAAATTGTCCATATTCCTTCTTTTGTTTTACTATAAAATCAATCAACCTAAGTTGGTATTGTGGATGTAAATGTGCTTCAAGCTCTTCAATTAAGGTTAGTTTTAGCCCTTGTTTACATTCTTGATGTAGTAATAACTCTGCTGCGATAAATAGTAAATTCAAACTTCCTAACCCCGATTTATTCTCTTCAAGGACTAAGTCTAACTGTTTGAGGATATCTGTCAATTCTGTTCCTGTTAGTTGAATAACAGCATCTTTTTTATCTGATTTAAGCAAAAACTCTTCAAGAAATTTTTTTAATGTTTGAGTAATAGTGCTTCCATCTTCTTTTTCATCTTTAAAAAAGTCATCTACTTCATCTTTTAACTTTTTATATTTCTTTTCTAATTCATGTTTTTCTTTTATACCAGTCTCATCATTCTTGGAAATAAATATAGGATGTGATTTTAAAATTTGGGCTAATCGAGATTGGCTACCATGAGTCATTTCTGCTAGGGCATCTCGTAGTGGTTTTAAGTAAACAACTTTCAATAATTCTCTTGCTTCACCTTCTAAATATGTCCCATCGGAATCAAGTCCTGCCCGGGTATATTGTATAACAGAGTTATTTTTTCTTTTGGCGCATAACCAGACTTTTAAAATATATTCTTGTTGTTCACCTTCCCGCTCTTTGTTATCAAAACCTATCCATTCAAGAAAATGCGCTGCGTCATGATGAGAGAATCCCTTAAATGTACATTCTATTTTGAGTTCTGTTGTTCTATATCCACTTTCTGTTTGATGAAAATCTTTATCTTCAACTTGAAAAAAGTCTTGACTCTGAGTTTTTAACACAAGTCTAATTGCGTCTACAATTGTTGTTTTTCCGGAATTATTTTCTCCAATAAGAACATTTACTCCATCTTGAAACTCGACAGTAACACCCGAATCGGCTGTCGCAAAATCATTTCCTTTAATCCCGTACTTTCGGAAGTTCCATATTTTTAGTTCGTGTAAATACATATCGTATTAGTTTTATTCTATTTACAAAAATATGAAACTAATGAAATTAATAGCAATTATATGATAATTAAAACTATAATTGTTTGATTATTGGATCAACAATTTCTATATATATAGAAATATAGGCTGTATTTATTTTTTTAGGCAATAGCTTTATCATAACTTCATATTTTATGAAGCCCATCCTAGAACAATCACAATGCATCAAATCTCACTAGCGACAAAACACCCATATTAGTCTATTTCCGATTCTATTCCATCTACTTTTAATTACCACAATATAACGTACTCATACTTTTGCTATGTATAAAAATTTAAACATTGCTAGTATGAAAGCTAAAATTATTATATCAATCTGTCTCTTTTTATATCTATATCTGCTTATTCTCAATGCATTTCCAGCATTTTAGATAATGATAGTCATAAACTCTCTGCCAATGCAGATGTTGTTGGATTCTTAAAAAATAACGAGTATTTCAGCCCTATGGTAAAAGGAGAAACTTTTCATGGAGTTCGTATTTGCCCTACAGTTGCTTATCAACTCGGAGTATATTTCAAAGCTTAACTGGGTATGGCTGGCTTGTATTATTCAGTAAATCAATAAAATAATGGTACATATCTATTCAATGGATATATGCTAAATTACAATATGCTATGAAGCCAAATTTCAACCTTGTATTCAAAAATTACTATGATGGAGTCAATCATTGGCTGATTGAACCTCTATACAAATGGGAAAAACAATTAATAGACAAGCCCGAAAGTGGTTTGCAATTAGTTTATGAGGGCAAGAAATCTTTTGTATGCTGAAATAGTAATTGATAATGGAAGAATGAATACTGAATCAAGGCTTACCAAAAGGTTCCTCAAATATTATCTTTTGCTGATGATCAGGCTTTGGTAAAAAAAACATCAAATTGAAGTTAAATACAAACAAATAAAATCTGATATTATACAGATAATTAATATTGAAATAAATAATATGAAAAATGATAGATTCATGAGTGAAATCATTTACATTACTAAAAATGCCTATATTCATTAGGCGTCATACCAACTCGTTTTTTGAAAAATTTCCCAAAGGACGTTGCATCAGCATAGTTGAAATATTCTGCCAGTTCTTTAATTGTGATTTTTGAGGATTTGATAAGTGCTTTTGCTTCAGCAATAATGTATTCAAATATCCATTCATTTACAGTCTTTCCTGTCTGCTTTTTTATTATAGTAGATAAATATTTAGTCGATAGCAATAACCTTTCTGCGTAAAACGAAGTGTCTTGTTCATTTCTGTAGTATTTGAACAAAAGCTGATAAAATTCCCAAACCAGACGTTCTATTTTTGTCAGATTTTCGGCATTCAAAGATGTATGATTTTTTTCAATGAGAGCAAACTCATACATACCTGACAAAAGAGTGTGTTGGATAATCTGCCTTCTAAACAAACCATCTTTATGATTATATTTTTCAAGCAGATTATCATAAAGTTTCATCACTATTTTGTATTCTTCAATATCAGCCTTGAAATAGGAAGTCTGCCGTGCATCAGGATAAAGGTATGAAGCATCGAAAGCAGATACAAACTCAAGCGAGATTGACATATATCTCATGAAAAAATCACTACTTATTTCGTCTGGTTCATATTGAATAATAGTGCCTGGAGAAAGAGCGATTACATCTCTTTCAGATAGCGGCATTGATTTTAAGTTCACTGTAATATTACCTTTCCCTTTTGTACATATACCAACAAGTAAGGAATTAATCTTTACTGGATGTTCAATAGTGATTCCAATAATATCCTCACTTGTATCTGATATTGCAAAATCATTCTTCAGATTGTCATCCGCCAAATTCAAGTGCGAAACCTCTAGGGTGTAGATAACTTTACTCTTCATGGTTGTATTGTATTTTAAGCCAAATAAAGCATATTTTTTCAATATAACAGTCTCTTATTCCAAAAATAAGACTATCTGACTATATATTTGGAAAATTGAACCTTTTTAATGCATACCGCACAATATAACTTTGCAATGTTAAAATATTGAATTAATTGGTATGAAAATTAAAGGTTATTTAATCATCACTTCTGTTATCTTTTTTCTCATCACGAGCTGTAAGAACAAAGAAAAAGAAACACAAAATGAACAGCAGATTCCAGTAAAGGCAGTATTGATTGCCTTGAATGATATTGACAGGCAAAGAAAATATATAGGTTCAGTTGAAGAATCTGCACTGACCCAACTTAGTTTTCAGGTTGCCGGGAATGTAAAGCAAATACTTGTCTCGGAAGGAAGCAAGGTTAACATCGGTCAACTGATTGCAACTTTAGACAAATCCCGATACCAAAAGGCATATGAAGTAGCAAAATCTCAGAAAAAACAAGCTCAGGACGCTTACCAAAGGCTTAAGATTATTTACGATAACAAGAGTCTACCAGAAATCAAAATAATCGAGGCCCAATCACTTCTTGAGCAGACAGAAGCCGCGGAGTCACTTGCACTAAAGGATGTGGCAGACTGTAACCTATATTCTCCTTACAGTGGAGTAATTGGCACCAAAGGCATAGATTTAGGTGCGAATGTAGCCGCTGGTATGCCAATTTTCACAGTACTGAAGATAGAACAAATAAGGGTTAGGGTTTCCATCCCAGAGAATAATATAAATGAGTTGAAAATTGGTGATAATGCAAATATTTATGTGAAAACATTAGATAAAAGCTATGTTGGTAAAATTATTGAGAAAGGAGTTGTTGCCAATCCATATTCTAGGGCATACACCGTTAAGGTCGAAGTTTTCAATGCAAAAGAAGAACTGCTGCCGGGAATGGACTGTAACATAACATTTAAGTCTGATAACGTAACAGGCTACTCACTTCCAATTTCTGTAATTCAAATTTCAGCAAGGAATGAACGATATGTGTGGAAGGTCAATAAAGACAATACTGTATCAAAACAGGCAGTGAAAATAGGTGAACTGACTTCAGATGGAGTTATCGTTCTAGAGGGGCTTGAAGAAGGAGAGCGAATTGTTACCGAGGGTTTTCAGAAAATCTTCGAAGGATCTAAAGTTATCGTTAAATAAAAATTTGAACAATAAGAAATGGCAAATAATATTAAAGCGGTAGCATGGGCCATGCGTTACCATAAAGTCGTATTTTTGGTGACAGCACTACTTCTAATCGCAGGAATTGGCGGGCTTCTCTATATGCCCAAACAAGAATATCCAACCGTAACTATTAATCAGGGTATTATTGCAGGAATATACCCCGGAGCAAATTCAGAACAGGTAGCAAGACAGCTGACCAAGCCTTTAGAAGAACATCTTTTCAAATATAAAGAAGTAAAGAGAAAGTCCACCTATTCTCAATCCAAAGACGGCATTGTTTACGTGTACATTACCCTGAATGATAATGTAAAAAATAAGGATGAAGTCTGGGCAAAAATAAGGCATGGCTTAAATGAACTTAAGCAGGAACTGCCTCCCGAGGTATTGGCACTGGTCGTAGATTCAGATTTCGGCGAAACTTCAGCTTTACTGTTTTCGGTTGAGTCTGAAAGTAAAACTTACCGACAGCTTGAAGGCTATTTGGAACAAATAGAGTCGAGGCTAAGACGAGTCCCCGAAGTTTCAAAATTGACAAAATCAGGCCAGCAAAAAGAAAGGATTGCCATCTATCTTGATAAGGGAAAAATGGCGAAGAACGGTATTCAGGCTCAACAAATCGGAGAAGTACTCTATACCCAGGGATTGAAAGGGTATGCAGGCGATATAGATAACGGAGATATGTCAATTCCAATCTATCTCAACACCGCAAATCAGACCGAACAAAACATCGCCAACCAGATAATTAGAGGTGATGGACAGACGGATATACTTCGCTTAAAAGATATAGCAAATGTTGTGAGGGAATATCCTACCCCAGATAATTTTATTAAGAATAACGGAAAAAAGTGCTTATTGATGTCTGTTGAAATGCAGACAGGAAACGATATTACACGTTTCGGAAAGGAATTAAACTCAATACTCTTAGAGGAAGGAGCCAAACTTCCTTCCGATGTTAAGATCAATACAATTGTCGATCAATCAAAAGTTGTACAAAAATCTGTGGACGAATTTCTGGTAGAGATGCTCATTGCCATAATCTCAGTTATACTTGTAACAGTATTTTTCATGCCGATACGTGTTGCCGCAGTAGCAGCGACCTCTATTCCCATTACGATTTTTATTTCATTAGGCATTATGTATATTGCAGGGTTCGAGTTAAACGTTGTTACGTTTGCTGCCCTTATTGTTGTACTGGGTTTAATTGTAGATGACTGTATCGTTATTGTCGATAGTTACATCGAACATCTTGATCAAGGGATGTCCCGTTGGCATGCATCTATTTCTGGTGCAAGCGAATACTTCAAATCATTAATATCTGCAACGCTCATCATAAGTGTTACCTTTTTTCCTTTTCTGATTACTTTAAATGGACCGAACAAGGATTTTATGTTCTCTTACCCATGGACATTAACAATCACACTTTTTGTTTCCCTTGCCGTTGCATTGTTTATTATTCCTTTTATGCAGTATATTCTGATAAAAAAAGGTCTGCACACAGGTAATAAAGATACCAAAAAAAGTTTTCTTGACAGGATTCAGTCAGGCTATGATAAGATTCTTCCTATACTTTTTAAACGTCCAGTGCTAACGGTATCCATCTTAACAGCATCTGTGATGTTGGCTATATTGATGCTGGGAAATGCGAAGATGAGAATGATGCCAATTGCGGAACGCGACTTGTTCGCAGTCGAAATTTATCTTCCACAGGGAAATTCTTTGCTTCAAACCGAAAAAGTTGCTGACAGTCTGGAAAATATCTTAAGAAAAGATAATAGGATTTTATCAGTCACTTCATTCATCGGAGCAAGCTCACCGCGTTTTCATGCAGGTTATTCGCCGAATATGCCTTCAAAAAACTATGCACAGTTTATCGTAAACACCAAGTCAAATAAAGCCACAGAAGAAATACTAAATGAATATGCAGACAAATATGCTTTTCATTTTCCAAAAGCATATGTTTTTTTCAAGCAGTTGGATAATGAAATAGTACGTTATCCTATAGAAGTAAGGTTGACAGGTGCTGATGAAACTACACTAAAGTTAATGTCCAAGGAACTAATTACTGATTTATCTAAAATGGATGAATTCCTTTGGGTACATAACGATACAGAAAACCCATCATCGTCGGTACAGATAGATATTGATCAACAACTTGCCAATCGTCAAGGGATCTCTAATAATTCTGTTGCCCAAGAGCTTGGTGTCATTAATAATGGAATTGATATAACAAATGTTTGGGAGTATGACTACAAGATGAATGTCACGCTAAGAGGAGAAGTGGATAGCTTACGAAAACTTAATCGTGTTGGAGATATCTATGTACCAAACATGGCAGGGGTATCTGTTCCGTTAAATCAAGTGGCTGAAGTTTCACCTGCATGGAGAGATGGGCAAATAAATACCCGTAATGGAATTTATACTATGTCTGTACTTGCAGATCTTAAGCGAGATGTAAATCCGAATGATATATTCCCGAATGTAAGTAATAAGGTAGATTCCCTCCTTAAGAAGGATGAATATAAAAATGTTGAAGTTAAATATGGAGGAGTTTCAGAATCAAACGAAGAGTCAATTCCACAAACGCTTCTTGCTCTTTTAATAGCCATATTCATCATTTATTTTGTGCTTATTTTTCACTACAAAAAGATCAGTTTGGCCAACCTGACGCTGTCATCAACCGTACTTTGCTTTTTTGGTGCAGCATTCGGAATATGGGTGACCGGATTTGAATTCGGAATGACCTCTGTTCTAGGATTTGTATGTCTGATCGGTATTGTAATGAGAAATGGGATTATCCTTTTTGACTATGCTAATAAGCTTAGAAAAACCGAAAAGATGACAGTAAAGGAAGCTGCATTGGAAGCTGGAAGAAGAAGAATGAGGCCGATCGTTCTTACTTCAGTAGCAGCGTCGGTTGGCGTAATTACAATGCTGGTCGTTGGGAGTCCACTTTGGGGACCAATGGCAGCTATCATCTGCTTCGGAGCATTGTTCTCCATGGTCTTTATATTAACAATCCTGCCTGTCTCTTATTGGCTCGTATACAGAAACCAGGATACTAAAATCGTAAAATAATGAAATTTGTTCACTATATATTTTTGGCTCTTATGTTTTTGGTTACGAGTGGTACGTCAGCACAGACTACCTATACGCTGGAGCAATGCAAAGAACTCACGTTAAAGAATAATAATGCTTTAAAAGCTGACCGTTTGTCTATAGAAGAAGCATCACTAACTAAAAAGGAGGCTTTTACCAGCTATTTCCCAAAAGTTAGTGCATTTGGATCAGGATATCACCTAAAGGAAGGAATGATCGGTAAAGAATCCGCCGAAATGATAAACATGCTCGGCTCAGATTTTCCAGGAATGGCTCCCATAAGGGACAGAAAGAATGGATATATGCTGGGCATATCTTTAGAACAACCTGTCTTTACAGGCGGACAAATTTACTATGGAAATAAATTAGCGGAATTAGGGGTAGATGTCAATAAATATCAAGTCCAGGAAGCTGAAAAAAGCATGCTGGTTAGCGTGGAGCAATACTACTGGACACTGATCGCCTTGTATGAGAAACGCAAGACTATTGACATAATGGAAAATCTAGCCGACAATCTGTTCAGTGACGTGAAAGTTGCTGTAGATGCAGGCGTGACAAATAGAAACGATCTACTACAGGTACAGTTGAAACAAAATGAGATAAAGACAAGTAGTCTGGAACTGGAAAACGGTATCAGCTTATTAAAAATTCAACTTGCACAATTAATGAATGTGGATGCCGGACAACTCGAAATTGAAACCAAGGATCAAGAAGACATATCCAATCCCAGCAATCTTATGGTGAATCACAATGATGCCGTACTAAATACAAATACACACAAGCTATTAAGTAAAAACATTGAAGCGAAACAGCTGGAAAAGAAAATAGAGCGGGGCAAATTACTACCATATATTGGTGTTGGAGCTGGATACTACCAATACAATGATATTTTCAAAAATAGAAATCCTTCGACTATGGTCCATGTCACCATATCCGTCCCTATCTCTGATTGGTGGGGAGGATCTTACAATCTCCGAAAAAAACAGACTCAGATACAAATGGCAGAGTACGAAAAAAAAGATACTGATCAAAAACTATTTGTAATGTTCCAAAATTATTGGAACAAATTAAATGAAACTTATAGTAAAGTACTATTAGCCAAACAAGCAATTGAAACAGCAGAAGAAAATGTAAGAATTAACAAAGATCGATATCAAAATGGTCTGAGTATTTTAAGTGACCTTATTGATGCTCAATCATTGTTGCAACAAAGTAGGGATCAATATACGGAAGCCTTCACTGGATTTATGATTGCCAGATATATCTATCTAAGAGAAACAGGAAGATAATTAATGCAAAAATGGAGAAGAATATTTTAAGAAAAACACTTGGTCTTATATTTATGGTCATCACAATCCTATGTTGGGTTGGAGCACCGATATTACCATTTACAAATATTTCCAATAAAGCAATTGTGACAACAATGGTAGTTATCGTAGGCGAAGTCTTTTTCGTATCAGCCATCACTCTCCTAGGAAAAGAATATTGGAGTAAAATAAAACAGTGGGTCAAAAACTTATTTAGTAAAGAAAACTAACAGTATACAGAGGTTAAAATACTATAGATGTTTCACTAATCAATAAAAATATGCAAAAGACATTCAATCTTGGAATAATTGTTTTAGCACCATTATTTTTCTTTGTATGTTCAGTTCATGGTCAAACCAAAGAGGATAAATTTATAGGAAAATGGCTTTCTAAGGACAAAATGACTATTGAAGTTTACAAAACTGGAAAGAGTTTTAGCATCAAACAATTAGAATCTTCAAAATCGAAAGATATAAAAAATAATGGAAAAAATGTAGCTAAGGACATTTTAGAAACATCTAAAGGTGAATTCAAAGGGATTTCAATTGATTTAACTAATGGCAAAGAATATCAAAGTATTTGGGTTGTTGGTGACGATGGCAAGAGAATAACATTTAAACTTAAATGGGGATTGATTTGGTATAGTGAAGATTGGACAAGATTATAGAAATCACGATTCGATAAATTACAATACGAGAAGTAAATTCTAACCAAATATCCTTATTCTATTTAAGATATAGATTTAACTGTTTTTGCTTCCTATACTCCTACTAATACAATAGCTATCATTGGTTATATTATACAGCGAGTATATAACATAAGAAAAGCTAAAGTCTTTTACATTTATTCAGCTTGCTCTTCCTAAGTAAATACTATAAAATTATTCAGTCTTTATTGTGAATCTGTGAATCAATACAATATCAAAATTTTGGATAATGTTATTAAATAATAAAGATACCTGAGAACAATCATTCTCTTATATACATGAATTAGAAAACACATGGTCGTCAGTACTTTGTTAGTGTTAGTTCAACATTACAAAGAATTAAAAACTCGAGATTTAATCTGTATCTCAGTTTTTGACGGAAGATATTCCTGTGATGTACGCTCATTTAAAGAGGACAATTTAATATATCTAAAGATGGTTATAAAACAACGAACGTTAAAAAATAGCTTTGTCATAATAGGTAAGGGATTACATTCCGGGCTTAATGTGACAATAAAATTTAATCCTGCTCCAGAAAATTATGGATATAAAATCAGGCGTATCGATTTACCCAATAGTCCGACCTTTGATGCCATAGCTGAAAATGTAGTTTCAACGGAGCGAGGTACTGTTATGGGTTCTTCATCAATACAGATCGGTACTATAGAACATGCATTAGCTGCCTTATATTCTTGTGAAATAGATAATTGCTTAATAGATGTGGACACACCAGAATTTCCTATAATGGACGGAAGTTCTATGCCTTTTATACGAAAAATATTAGAGACAGGGCTTCTGATTCAAGATGCAAAAAGAATTTATATTAGTTTCCCCCGAAAAAGAATAAAAGTAAGAGATGACGTTTCTGGAGCCTCTCTGATTCTGAACCCAAGTAATTCGTTTAGTGTTAGAAGTAATATTTCTTTTGACTCGGTATTATTGAAACAACAGGAAGCATTTCTGCCCGCTTTATCTTCATTCATAAAAGATTTTGCTTCTGCCAGAACTTTTGTTTTTGTCAGAGAAATAGAATTCTTAATGGACAAGAATCTTATAAAAGGAGGGGATCTGGACAATGCTATTATTATTTATGATCAGGTTCTGGAACAGAAAAAATTAGATAGATTATCTGATATATTGCATGTTAAAAGAATAAATGCCAATCAACTCGGATATCTGATGAATACACCATTAAGAACCTCTGACGAACCAGCCAGACATAAACTGTTAGATATCATAGGAGATATTGCGTTAGTCGGCTATTTTATAAAAGGAGAAATAATAGCTAACCGTCCAGGACATACTATAAACAATCTATTCGCACGCGAAATTCGAAAACATATCAATGTGAAACAAGAGAAAGAAATGCTAAATACGTCAGGCTTCTATTGGAGTCAACCATAAAACATGAAATGATGAAAAAATACAGATATTTAGTAATACTAATTACTTTTCTCCTATTTGGTTTGAATATAAATGCTCAGGCCTCAAAACAAAGTTTGTCTTCTAAACTATATTTCCTTTTTGATATCGGTTATCTAAATTCGCCCAAGAATAATTTAAAACCTGGAACCATTGTCAAAATGGCTGCAGAATACCGTCTGAATAGAGCATAAGGACTCTATTTTAGATTAAACTATGATAATCGATCAAACTCGTATACAAATCCGGAGATACAGGAAACAAACATTGTAAAAGGTAAAATTAAATTTAATGATTTTCTGGGAGGTTTAGGCTACCGAATTAGAGGCAATTACAAATTCAGGCAGTTTGCTCTTTTACAATCAGGTATAAGTGTATGCCAGTATCAGAATATAGAAACAGCAGATATGAATTTTATTGTAAATGATCAGAAGAAAACTATTCCGATAGTTAAACTTACAGTCGGAGCGGAGTATTATATCTATAAATCTGCGGCTCTAACATTCGAAACCGGATATATATGGCATTTGGTAGATACTCCTTTCGGACAAAATCATATGAACGAAGGGGCTCTTAGCTTTTCTATTGGTTTGACGACAACTTTATTTTGAATCCGAAATCTATAAACATTTATTCTTCATGAAAAAGTGGGATATCGATTCGGCTTAGAGAATTCTAAGATAGAGATAGATAAAATGTGTTGTGATATACTAACCGAACCTACATTAAAAGAATATGTAATATTTGATTCAAAATATATTTACTGTAGTAGTAGCTTTGTTATGGAGTATTACTTAGTCCAGTAGTATTTGTGCTATTGTTTTAATTATAAATTTTGCGAATATTAATTGTATAAGAAATAGTACTATGGAGAAATTTATTAGAGATACAAGAGAGGATATCAATAGAGAGATTCAGCTTATAGAACGGGAAGAAAGTAATATCTTTCAAAAATCGATTAATATAATTTCTCTTTTAGAGACTACGTTCGACAAATTAAAAGAATTCGTTTCAAATTATTCTTTCGAATCCCAATCCGCAGAAATTACTTTTTTCAAAGAAACCAAGCCTCAACTATTTAGTATATTAATTTATCATCGAAAAATATATAACCTTGAGATGAGAATGCCTACAGGTAGTCATGTCGATAAAAAGAATTATCTGGAGGGGATGCTTGCGCGAATTAAATACTTCTTTGATACAAATGCTGATTTTTATCAATATTATCGCTCAGGAAGTACCCATCTTGATCGGTATTATTTTTTGAGAGGGAAGCCTGATATTCAGTTAATTCTAGATTGTTTCTACTTTGAAAGAGATAGTAAATTTTCCACAAGTTTCGATTTTAAGGTTGCAAAGATGATTGCTAATGAGAGATTAACAGTTTACATAAATAATAAACTTTTAAATATAAGCAACCTAGAGCGTAATATCCCAGACGGTTTTACTTTAGCAAAAACAAGACTTACTTGGACTGCAAAAAAAGCAGAACTCGTTGAACTGATTTATGCTTGGGATAGTGCGGGTTGTTTTAATAATGGTAATACTAATATCAAAGAATTGGCAGAATATATAGAAACTGTTTTCAATATTAATTTAGGCGATTTTTATCATACTTTCCTTGAAATTCGGGAACGTAAAGGAAGCCGCACTTTATTTTTGGACAGATTAATCAAGTATTTAAACGAAAGAATGGATGGATTAGACAGCAAGTAGATTTCTATTTATTCTGCAACCACATATGCTCATATTTTTGTTCGAATTCCTCAGTTAATTGTATAATCTGTTTCTAAAGAATCACCATTTCGATGGTTTCCTTCTCTAATTTATAAAGATAAGTCAATACTTTTTTCTCGGAGAAATTCGATTTTAAGGCTTTGACTATTTGGTTATAATTCGTACCAACTATTCGAAATTGACCGAAAAAAGCAGTTAGTCTCATGTAATAATCCTGTACAGCTTTATCGATTTTCAAAACCTTTATTGGCTTATTAAATATGCAAGAGGTGATGAAATGAGCTTTCACACTCATGCATGACTTGTCGTATAAAGGAAGAAAACGTGCATTATCAACATTATTCAAGTAGATAACATCGCGATGTATTGCCGGATCATTTTTTTGGATTTCGTTCCCCTTTTCTTCTTCCAAATTGATTATTAGGTTTCATAACTATACAAAGATTTAATAAATAAAAATTACGACTTCGGAGTGATTTTCTCCCCCCTGAAAGGGCAAGGGTTTTGAGCAGCTAGAAAGTATTTCGGGCAGTTCAAAACATACCTTGCCGTATTCTGACGAATACTAAAATCCATCCTCCGATGGATTGCCTTAGATTAGAACTGAGAGATTATCATAACACTACAAAGCTAAAATCTATTAATCCGAAGGGCATCATTAGATTATCGGACAAATGATGACAGCAGATGACATTAGCTGACAGTTAATTTTCGTGACTATTCTTAATACCTTCTTTTTGTATGAGTTGATCATTGGATTGGCTAGTGAATACGATAAATAATTCACCACATAATTATTTCAATCAATACTTCTCTAACATATTCTATCTCTAGTTCTCTATTTATAGGATAAACTATTACATCCAAGAATGTATAACCTAGTGAATGAATTACCCCATGATGCCATTAGTTCACTAATTCGTGACTCCATAAACTCATTGAATATTGTCTTCTTTTTACAACTGATAAACATCCTTTCTATGAAAAGAATAAAATAGACAATATTTTTGAGGGAATACTACCTATCGGGTGGAGATTGCCGATAAAACCTGAAAGGCTTGATATTGGCGTTTTATTCTTTGCAATATACCTTTGTGATCAGATGAAAAAAAGGTTGAAAGTTTCCTCTCAACCCTAAATGCTCTAATTTTATTATTACATCATTCATCTTTCACATAGCCAACCCTTTTCCTCGACTTTGCATCTTGCTCCTTTTGGCTGGCTAATTCTGTCAGTGCTTGGTAAATATCATTGAATTGTAAATTCGTTTCTAACATGAAGTTCTCTAATTTCTGATTTAGTTCAGCATAACCCAAAGCATATTGGCGGAGCATAATAAAAACTCTGACTATTTGGATATTTACGGAAATTGCTTTCTGACTATTTAATAATCCTGCCAGCATCGCAATTCCATGTTCCGTAAAAGCATAAGGCAATTTTCTAGTTCCTCCCCAACTTGATGTTCCATTTTGGAATATCAAGTCAAATTCTTTATTGTTCAACTGGAACATAAAATCTTCGGGAAAACGATCCAAGTTCCGTTTTACTGCTTTATTCAAATTGCTAGTTGTCACTTCATATAGTTCAGCTAAATCCTTGTCAAGAATAACTTTATAGCCCCTTATTTCATATATCCGATTTTGTATTACTGCTAATTCCATTTTGATTTCTATTTAGCTTTTGATAATTGAGTGTTATTAGCTTGTAATTTATTAGAAAGTGTATTCATTTCGTTACTTATTAGATTTTCGGTAACTCGGGCGTAAATTTGTGTTGTTCGAATGTTTGTGTGTCCCAGCATTTTAGATACAGCTTCGATAGAAACACCCTTCGCCAAAGTCGTTGTAGAAGCGAATGTGTGGCGTGCTAAATGGAAGCTCAAACGCTTCTCAATCTCGCACACCGTGCCGATTTCCTTCAAATAAGAATTCATCTTTTGATTACTCAATGTCGGTAATACCTTATCGTCCTTTTGCTGATTCCTATATTTCTCAATAATCGAAAGAGCAACATCAAGTAATGGGACAGTGACAACTGTATCTGTTTTAGCTCGTTTTGTCATAATCCATAATTTACCATCTACTCCCGTTCTTATATTATCATATGTAAGTTTATAGGTATCGACGTAAGCTAAGCCCGTCATACAAGCAAAAACAAAGATATCTCTCACTTTTTCAAGTCGTTCTATTCCGAATTCTTTATTCCTGATCCTTTCAAGTTCTTGGTCTGTCAGGTAGCCTCTATCAACTTTCTTTATATGAATCTTATAATTGGCAAAAGGATCATGTAACATCCATCCGTTATTACGAGCAATAAGAATAACTCGTTTAAAGAATTGAATAAACTTGGCTGTTGTATTAGGGCTACAATTGGCTTGTGTTCTCAGATATATTTCAAAATCAGATATGAATTGATATTTTATTTCTTTCACATTGATATCCGAAATATTATACTTGAATTTCATAAATTCCGAAAGTCTAGTATAAGTTACCTTATATTTCTGCAATGTCGCTTTCGTCTTATTGATGCCGACCAATGCTTCGATATCTTTTATCAAATCGCGAAACAAAATAAGCAGTATGGCATTATCCGTTGAAATACCCAGATAAGAGTTTTTCAATTTCTCTGCTGTCACAAAATTATCTTTTTCGAATATATCCCGATACTTATTATGTAGAATTGTACGACAAACATCCAATACCTGATTTACGTCTCGTGCTTCGCGTGAGTTGCCCGAAGCTTTGTGATTCTCCATATCCCAAAGTTCAGCTCTGATATCTTTATGAATGTTGAAACTGACAGCTTCACCTGCAATAGTTATCCTACAAAAAATAGGGGTGAACGAATTTTTCTTCATTTTATCTTTTCTCAGATAAAACGTGATGTTAAACGTGCTTTTTGATGTTCTCATAACTCCTCTTTTTAAAGCGTTAAAATTAATTTAATCGATTGTTTTAGAGGAAAATAAACACTGCCAATATTGGACAGCAAACTGCCTATTTGCGACATCTCAAGGGTGAACGAATAAAATTGCAGGGGTGAACACTTTAGCAACTAACTGTTGTCTGAAAGTGGCTTTTTTTATGACTTTCGATGGAAAGGTGAAAACATAAAAAAAACCTACAATATGTTGATATTGTAGGTTTTATCCAAGCTTTGTCGCTTTTTGTCTTTTCTTAAAGCGGAAGCGGGGGGATTCGAACCCCCGGTACCCTTACGAGTACGTCAGTTTAGCAAACTGGTGGTTTCAGCCACTCACCCACACTTCCTTGTGTGTTTTGTGCTTCTTCCTTCGAATTGCGTGGCAAAGATAAGCGTATATTTCTGAATAAACAAAGCTTTTTAACCTTAATTTTAAAGAAAAAGATGCTACTTTTGTGCCCGATTCTGATAGTCAACCTCTTATTACTAAATTTATGAGTAAATTTTTTCGCTCAAAACGTGCTAAACGCACTTTTATCCGCAGAGGAATTGCCCTTCTGGCCCTGCTTTTCATTCTTTGTGGCTTTTGGGCCTGGCGAATGGTACTGGCTTCCAACTTCGACATTAAAGAGACAACCTATGTATATGTAGACAGCAAGAAAGACTTTAATGATCTTTGTTCTCAGTTAAAAGATTCCGCCTCTTGCAAAAGTCTGACCACCTTCAAGCAGCTTGCTTATCTGATTGGCTATCCCGAAAAGATGAAAACCGGACGGTATGCCATCGAACCGGGAACCGGCAATCTTCGCTTACTGAAGAACCTGATCGGGGGATTGCAGTCTCCTACCCGTATTACATTTAACAACATCCGCCTCAAAAGCGATCTGGCACAACGGCTGGACGATCAGCTGATGGTTTCGAAAGAGGAGATGCTTACCCTGTTTAACGATTCTGCCTCTTGTGCAGCTTTGGGATTTAGCCCCGAAACTATCCAGGCTATGTTTATTCCCAATACCTACGAAGTTTATTGGGATATCACGCCTGCCAACCTGATGAAACGTATACAAAAAGAATACAAGGCTTTCTGGAATGAAGACAGACTTGCCAAAGCATCCAAAGCCGGATTAACCCCTATACAGGTTTCCATTCTGGCCTCCATTGTGGAAGAAGAGACGGCCAAAGCCGACGAGATGGGGATGGTTGCCGGACTATATCTGAATCGCCTCCGCATAAACATGCCTCTGCAAGCAGATCCGACTGTGAAGTTTGCCGTAGGAGATGTAACGCTGAAGCGAATTCTGTTTGAACACCTGCAGGTAGATTCACCATACAACACCTATAAGCACACCGGACTTCCTCCCGGTCCGATTCGTGTTCCGTCTATCGGAGGTATAAACAGCGTATTGAATCATAACCAGCACGACTATATTTATATGTGTGCGAAAGAGGATTTTTCGGGCAGACACAACTTTGCCTCCACCCTTGCCGAGCATGCAAAAAACGCAAACAAATACCGCGCAGAGCTAAACAGACGACAGATTAAGTAGGTTTTTCCTTTCAATTTATTGTAAATAAAGTATCTTTGTCGTCACATTTCAACAAAGACAACTAAAGTATTAAGATATACGATATGGAGAAACATCTTTTTTTAGGGGACGAAGCAATCGCCCAGGCAGCCATCGACGCCGGGATGTCTGGAGTGTATGCTTACCCTGGAACCCCCTCTACCGAAATTACGGAATATATTCAAAATTCCGCTACTGCAAAGCAGTTGGGTATCCACAGCAACTGGAGCTCAAATGAAAAAACAGCCCTTGAAACGGCTTTGGGTATGTGCTATGCAGGCAAGAGAGCTCTTTGTTGCATGAAACACGTAGGACTGAACGTAGCAGCCGACTGTTTTATGAATGCATCGATGACGGGTATTCACGGTGGTATGATTATCATCACTGCCGACGATCCTTCTATGCACTCATCACAAAACGAACAAGACAACCGCGTATATGGCAACTTTGCCATGATACCAATGCTTGAACCGAGCAACCAGCAGGAGGCATACGATATGGTGTACGATGGATTCGAACTTTCCGAGAAACTGGGGTATCCCATTTTACTTCGCATCACCACACGTATGGCACACTCTCGCTCGGGCGTGGTAACCCGTCCGGCTAAAGAACAAAACGGACTTTCGTACCCGGCCGACGGTCGCCAGCGATTTATCCTGCTCCCCGCCCTGGCCCGCAAAAGATACAAGACACTGTTGGCTGCGCAGGAAGGATTTACCACCGCATCCGAAGAGTCTGTTTACAACACCTACTTCGATTCTCCCAACAAGAAGCTGGGTATCATTACAACCGGTATCGCCTTTAATTACCTGTCGGAAAACTTCCCTGACGGATTCGAGAATCCGGTACTTAAGATATGTCAGTACCCTCTTCCTAAAAAGCAGTTGATCAAGTTGGCCGAAGAATGCGAAGAACTGTTAGTTATTGAGGAAGGATATCCCGTTGTTGAAGAACAGCTGAAGGGATTTCTTGGTAAAGGGCTGATCGTTCACGGTCGCCTGGACGGAACCTTGCCCCGCGACGGCGAATTAACGCCCGATTTGGTAGGACGTGCCCTGGGCAAAGAGGTGGCAACCTATTATACGATTCCTCCCGTAGTGGAAATGCGTCCGCCTGCTTTATGTCAGGGTTGCGGACACAGGGATTTGTATGATGCCATGAACGAAGTGCTGAATGAATACAAAGAGCCTAAGGTTTTTGGGGACATAGGCTGTTATACCCTGGGGGCCCTCGCTCCTTTCCGGGCAATTGATACCTGCGTGGATATGGGTGCTTCCATCACAATGGGAAAAGGAGCTGCCGATGCGGGATGTTTCCCGGCTGTTTCGGTAATTGGCGACTCAACATTTACCCATTCGGGAATGACCGGCTTGCTTGATTGCGTAAATGAAAATACCAATATGCTGCTTATCATATCGGACAACGAAACCACGGGAATGACCGGTGGACAGGATTCGGCCGGTACAGGCAGACTCGAATCTATCTGTCTGGGTATCGGAGTAGAGCCGGCGCACCTGCGCAGCTTGATTCCTCTGAAGAAGAATTACGAAGAGATGAAGCAGTTGATCCGCGAAGAAATCGAATACAAAGGGCTTTCCGTCATTATCTCACGCCGTGAGTGTATCCAGACTTTAGCCAGAAAGAAAAAAGCAAGCAAGAAATGAAAACAGACATCATACTATCAGGCGTAGGTGGACAAGGTATCCTCTCTATTGCAGCTGTTATTGGTGAAGCAGCACTTTACGATGGCCTTTACATGAAGCAGGCCGAAGTACACGGGATGAGTCAGCGGGGGGGCGATGTTCAATCCAACCTTCGCATCAGCGACAAACCCATTGCATCCGATTTGATTCCACTTGGTTCGGCCGACCTGATCATCTCGCTGGAACCGATGGAAAGTCTGCGTTACCTGCCCTATCTGAAGAAAGATGGTTGGCTGGTTACTAATTCGGTTCCTTTTGTTAATATCCCCAACTATCCGGACATCAAAGAGGTATATGCGGCACTCAATGCTCTTCCTCACAAAGTGATGCTGGATGTAGAGAATATAGCCAAAGAGATTGGTTCGGTGCGTTCGGCTAATATTGTTATGCTGGGAGCTGCTGCTCCGTTCCTGGGTATTGAGTACACCAAACTGGAACAGGGTATCCGCGATATCTTCGGCAAAAAGGGTCCCGATGTCGTTGGTATGAACATCTTAGCCCTCGAAGCAGGTTACGATGTAGCTAAGAAGCTACTTTAAGTATATCCACATTAGTATAAGATCCTTCCCTGCCTTACAGCCTGGGAAGGATCTTTTCATGTAAATCAGAATCGTTTTGTATAACTATGACAGTAAGGCTGCGTACCTTTCCTCTCATAGTAATCCTGGTGATACGCCTCAGCCTCCCAGAACATAGTAGCTTTCGTAACCTTGGTTGCCACCTTATAGCCTTTGGCTTTTAGCAGAGCAATTAACTTAAGGGCCACCTCCTTTTGTTGTTCGTTGGTATAAAATACCTCCGATCGATACTGATCCCCCACATCAGGTCCCTGGCGGTTAATTTGCTCCGGGTCATGAATCTCGAAGAATCGTTTGGCAAGGACTTCGTAAGTAACCTTGGCCGGATCAAAAATTACACGGACTGCCTCGGCATGGCCCGTAGTATGACTACATACCTCTTCGTACGTAGGATTAGGCGTTTTACCACCTATGTAACCCGACTCTACAGATAGTACTCCGTCCACACGCTTCAGCAGATGTTCCACTCCCCAGAAGCAACCTCCGGCAAATATAGCAGTCTCCGTCTTGGCTGGAGTCGTTGCCTGATCTTTGCGGAACACCAGCGAGATAGAGTTTACGCAATGGCGTGTATCCTTGGATGTGAACCCTTCTCCTTCAAATACATGCCCCAGGTGACCGCCGCAAGCAGCACAAACAATTTCAGTTCGCCGCCCGTCGGCATCCTTAAAGCGTTTTACAGCTCCTTTAATCTCATCATCAAAACTGGGCCATCCACAACCGGAATCAAACTTATCGGCCGAACGATACAACCGAGCATCGCACTGTTTACAATGGTAAGTACCTTTCTCCTTATGATTGGTATAAATTCCTGTAAAAGGATACTCTGTTCCCTTATCAATGATAACTCTCTTTTCTTCCGGTGTAAGCGATCTCATATGCTGCCCATTTATAAAATTTGAAACTAGTAAGAATAAAATAAACCAATAAACACTTGTATTCATATACTACCATATTTACAAGATTGATATTTATTTAACAAAAGGGAGGGACGACTTGTTGCATTGCATTTGATTGAAACAATATAAAAGAATTCCAGCCGTTTTATTTAGTATTAAACAACAGCATCATGGTAAAGAAACTCTTCCATCCCTTTCTGTTATCTCTTGTGCTTATGGGATGCAATACGCAGCCGTCTGCACAAACGCCGTCCGGCTCCTCCTCACAAATAGTGATTCATCGTTTCGACAAGGCCCTCTTCCAGTGTATGGAGAGTAAAGATGAAAAGTTACGGCAAGCTTTGGAAAAGGAGTATCCGCAAATGCTTGAAATATTGGACAAGAGTCTGTTTAACTCTGCCGACAGCTCTTTATCTGCTGTAAGCCTGAATTTATTCAAGTATTACAGCGAACCAACCTTAAGGAATCTGTATGCTGATGTTATTAAAGCGTATGATTCGGTGGGGGATATTGAAGCAGCCTTAACAACTGGTTTTGCCTATCTGCATAGTCAGTTTCCCGATATGCAGATTCCGGCAGTTTACATGCATGTATCCGGACTAAACCAGAATGTACTGGTGGCTGATAGTCTGCTTTCATTGTCGGCCGACAAATACATGGGTATTGAGTATCCTCTTTATAAAGCTTTCTTTAACCAGCCGCAGCGTAATAAGATGCAAAGAGAATTGGTGGCAGCCGACTATCTGGCCGGATGGCTAATGTCTGAATTTCCTTTTACAGGCAACGAACAACAATTGCTGGACCGGATGGTGTATGAAGGGAAAATAAAACAACTGGTTATGGAAGCACTTCCGGGAATAAAGATGGAAACACTGATGGGCTATACACAACAGGATGCCGACTGGTGGCAAAAGAATGAGGGCGTGCTATGGAAATACATCATTGAGCACAAACAATTAAACGCTGCAGACCGTATTACAACAGCACGCTACTTTGAAGACGCACACAATAACTTCCCCGTAATAGGAGCTCCTGCTAATACAGGAACCTGGCTAGGATGGCAAATTGTAAAAGCATACCAAAACAAAAGCAACGCAACCCCAAAACAACTTATGCAAGTTACAGACCCAAACGAAATCCTTCGGGTGTCTGAATATAAACCATAAAAAAAGAGGTGAGTCCAAATTTTGGGCTCAATTACGTTAGTAAATTCGTTTGTTTCGATTGCAAAGTATTATCATATATAAATCCAATCCGACAGTATAAATATACCTTGTTCGGTTTGTAACATGGAATTCTAGATATCTTGTTTAAGTTGTTTTCAGATGTCTTAATGGATATTTATCGTGAAGGCGTCTTAATTTTTTATCTATATTAAATTCACTATAACTGCAAAAGCAAACACAACTATATTTTATCTGAATTAACCCTTATAGTCATTCTCTCATAAAATTAGAAAATATAAGTTATCAAATACTGAGGACAATCATTGTTGTAAGTTATATAAAAAATTTGCCCAGAAAATATTAATAAATAGTTTCTGGGCAAATAAAATTTAGAGTAAAATCTCACTTATTTAATGAGATCAAAATAACATCAATTAATATCCCTTATTTTGTTTTAGAACATTTGCTCCGGCTTTTTCAATATCAGAATTAGGTATTGGAAGCGCAAAATAATTATTAGGATATTCTAATGCTGGAGTACTAGCACTACCACGTCCCGCAGGAATTCCCTTTCCATTTCTAAATAAGTCGAAACTTCCATGACCTTCAAAGGCTAACTCTCTTCTTCGTTCTTTTAATATTTCATCTAATAAAGCTTGAGCATTCGCAAAATCTGAAGTTGAGTAAGTTACACCAGAATCTGATCGACCATGAACCTGATTTAAAAGAGATACAGCACCAGCATCAACAGTATTTGAACTTTTTACAAGAGCTTCAGCCTTATTCAATAAAATTTCAGCATATCGAATAATTGGAGCCCAGTCTTTAGTTCCATTTTGATATTTATTGCAATACCAGTTGCCGCCCTTTTGAACTACAACATCCGTTTTTCTCTTATCAGTATTTGAAAATAAATTTAAATAATCCGAATTAACTGTGATATCAGCACGTGCATCTTTTCCATAATGCTGTCCTAATGCATTGTTTGTATTAGGGTTATCCGATATATTCATTGCAATAAAGAAGATAACTTCAGATGATGCAGCTGGATTTGTTAAATTTGTAATTGTAGTTGATTCCAGAGAATACTTTCCGTCCAATTTATTAGCATAAGCAATCGCCTTTGCATTATCTTTCATATAAAGATATGTACGACATAGCATAGCTTGAGCAGCACTAGAAGTTGCTGTTGCTCTTCCTTCGTAAACATCATCCCTTGTGTCAGAAAGATTTTGCTCAGCATATTCAAAATCACTAATTATTTGTTTATAACAATCATCAATTGTTGAACGTGTGATTTTAATAGCTTCGGTAAACGCTGATCCACCATCGAATGCCTGCAAAACAAGAGGAACTCCTAAATTTTCAGATTCTTTAGCATACATCTGTCCCCAAAAATTTAGGGTATAGAAGTAAACAACACCACGAATAAACTTCGCTTCAGCAGAATAAGTTTTATATTCACTTTCAGTTATAACAGAAGCAGCTTTTGCACCTTCTATTCCCTTTAAAAATAAATTACATTCGTAAATCGTACGGTATGCACCTTGCCAAGCATCCTCTATAGTAGCATCGCTAGAAGTTGGCTGAAAGGTTGACAAGTTTCCAAAGAAAGTTGGAGGATTCAGATCAATGCCTCTAGCATCAACATAAATTTGCGCACGTCCACCTAAAAATTCAGAATTTTGAAGTGCATCGTATAAACCTACAGATGCTGCCGCGATTTTAACTGGATCAGAGAAAATCTGATCGGCAGAATCGCCCATATAGTATGGGTTATTATCAAGCACGTCACTCTCACACGATGTGAAAAATAAAATAGACGCACATACTAATCCTATGTATTTATGTATTAATCTCATAATTATAAATTTTAATATTATAGCGTAATATTTAAACCAAATGTAAAGGTTCTTGGATAAGGAACAGAACGATTATCAAATCCAACTGAGTAATTTGAGTTTCTATTGGTACTAATCTCAGGGTCAGTTCCTGTATAACCAGTTAACACCGCTAAATTAGAGCCTCTTACATAAACTCTCAACATAGATATGCCGGCTTTAGTTATCAGTGACTTTGGTAGATTATAACCAATAGTAATATCACGTACACGTAAAAAATCAGCTTTTTCTAACCATAGTGTAGAGTTAGCGGGTAAAGAAACTCTATCTCCATGATAAAGCTTTGGAATATCAGTAACCTGACCCACAGTTGTCCAACGATCTTTAATTCGTTCAATATTATTATTCAACAATGTAGTCATTAATCCATTACTCGTCTGATTAAGCAAATAATGTCCCCCTGCAAATTGCAATCCTAGTGTAAAGTCAAAATCCTTATATTTAACAGTATTATCTAAATTACCATACCATTTAGGTGTTCCTGTTTTGCCACTTTCAACAGATAGATCACTTGTTCCAAGAGGTGATGCTAATGACCCATCTGCATATTTCCATTTTTGAGCAGTTGGTACTGAATAATTAGGATCATAATACTTTACTTTATTATTTGCATCATAATATCCTGCACGACCAGTTTCAGGATCTACTCCAGCATAGCGATATACTCTCCATACTCCTAAAGACTCACCAACTATAACGCTCGCAGTACCAAGAATATCAGAACCAGCTAGTTTAGTTACTTTATTCTTAACTGTAGTAAGGTTTAAAGATGAAGACCAAGTAAAATCAGAAGTTGTTACATTTACAGAATTTAATTGAAGCTCAATACCTCTATTATTCATCGCTCCAATATTTGTTGTGATCTTTGAGTCTGGAATACCAGCAATATGTATAACCGGAGCATCTAGGATCATGTCTTTTACATTTGTTCTCCAATAGTCAAAAGAAGCAGTAAGTCTACTATCGAAGAAGCTAACATCGAAACCTAAATCGATTTTTTCAACTTGTTCCCATTTAAGCTTATCGTTACCAACCTGGCTCATGCTAACGCCATTAATATCGGCGTATTGACCTCCAGCAAATAAAGTACGGCTTGCATATGGATCCACATTACTATTTCCAACGATACCCCAACTTGCTCTTACTTTGAGATCATTCATAATCTCGATATCCTTCATGAAATCTTCTTCCTTCATTCTCCAAGCAGCAGATGCACCTGGGAAATATCCTACTCTTCCAGATTTACTAAAGCCAGAATATGCATCAGCACGCATAGAAGCCTCTACAATATATCTATTTTTCCAATTATAATTTAAACGACCAAAATAGCTACTAAAACCTCTAGAATTCATTGTACCACCTGAAAAATTCTCAGTATATAAACCGTCTAGAATGTTCTGATATGTATCAAATACAAATGATCCTGCTCCAGCATATATGTCCTGATACTTTCTATATTGATATTCCATACCAACCATTACATTAAATGTATGGTCATTGTTAACAACAAAATTATAATTAGCAAAATTTTGCCAGTTCCATTGTTTAATAAATGCTATATTATCCTGAACCAAACCTCCGTAAGATTTTCCTAAACCATTAATTGCAGGATGACTATATTGATCTTCAAAGTTGTTAAGATGGTCAATATTGAATTTACTAGTTAACTTCAAGCCTTTAATTGGAGTAACTTCGGCATAAATGTTACCTAACAATCTTTCAGAAGTATTTCTATTTCTTTGTAATTCGATGGTTGCTGTAGGATGATAATAAGAATTCAAATAGGTATTAACCCCCTTATATGAATATTTATTATTTCCTGGGCCTAACAGGCCATTAACCAGATTATATTTTCCATCTACATATTCAGCACTAGTTGGCAAAGCATTATATCCAGCAACTGTTGCACCAGCAAGATATCCATCAGACAATACTCCGTTATTTTTTGTATGTGAATAATTTGCAGAAATTCCAACTTTCAACCAAGAATTAGCCTGTACGTCTGTATTTAAGCGAACAGAACCTCTTTGCATATCATTACCAATAGTAATACCTTTTTGATCTGCCCAATCAGCAGAAGCGTAGGCCGTAATTTTTTCTGTTCCACCAGAGACGGAAATAGAATGGTTATGAGTAAAACCCGTTCTAAATACTTTATCCAACCAGTTGGTTTCAGTTTTATTATCATCCCAAGCAGCAATAACTGTTCCTTCCCCCCATCTATTGGATGCTTTCTCATTACTAATATCAATAAAATCTTGCCCCCCTAAAAGTTTAGGTAATCTTGTCGCTTCAGAAACACCAACATATCCGTTATAAGAGACTGTCGCCTTTCCTTCTTTACCTCTCTTAGTTGTAATTAACAATACTCCATTTGCAGCTCTTGACCCAAATAATGCAGCAGCAGCAGCATCCTTTAGAACTTCCATTGATTCAATGTCGTTAGGGTTAATTGTGGCCATAGGATTAAAACGCGTACCATTACCACTATTAAAAACGTTTAGGTTACTTGTTTCAGTAACTGGAACACCATCAATAACAACTAATGGTTGAGATGATAAAGAAATTGAATTTGTTCCTCTAATTCGCACACTTACTCCGTCAGCTAATAACCCTGAAGACTGTGTTACTTGCACACCGGCCATCTTTCCTGCCATAGCCTGATCAAAACTTTGTACAGGCAAGTTTGTAAGTTTTTCTCCTTTAATTTGAGAAACTGCTCCAGACAAAGTGGATTTTTTCATAACCCCACCGTATGCCGTTACAACAACTTCATCCAAGTTCTGAGTATCTGATTTCAACAACACTCTCATATTAGAAGTTATTGCAACCTCTTGACTTGCCATCCCAATATAAGAAAAAACTAGGGTTTTGGCTGAAGAAGGTACATTTAGACTAAATCTACCTTCAAAATCAGTTACTGTACCAGTGGTAGTTCCTTTAACAACGACAGACGCTCCAATGACTGGCTGATCATCTTCTGCAGAAATAACAGTTCCTGTTACTTCACGCGTCTGAGCGGTCGCCAATCCAATGCCTATTACCAGGCATAAAAATAGAAAAGTCAACTTTTTCATAGACATTCTTTTAATGTTAAACTTTTGAATTACTAATTTACACACACTTTAGCTTAATTTATGTTTTCAGCTTTAAGAAGCAAATATAATAAAAAAAACAATTTTGAACACTATTAACGATATTATTTACAAAAAAACAGTTTAAACAACATAAAAATAACAAACATTCTGCTCAACATGAGGAACAAGCGGGTTAAGTATTTAACATTAAAACTACATTTTGACACTTCAAACGGGCATAAATAATATGCTTACATATTGATAGTGCAGGTCGTTGTTACAAATCGTAAGCAACTAAAGTTTTTTAATCCTTTGTTTACAGAGTTGAACAAATGACATATTAATTTTAACACTATTGAACCTAGTAAATATACATTTATTTATAAAACCAAACGGCTGTTTATTGCAAAAAAAGCGGCCACCTGAAAACAGGCAGCCGCTTCATTATAGATTATACTTGATTGTATTATTTGGGCAAATTGGCATCCCAGGAAGTTGTTTGAACAACTCCAAAGCCGGCATTCACCTCCTTTGCAGGTATTGGATATACAAACTTGGATACATCAAAATTCTTATAGGTACCATTGCCTACGCTGATTTTCTCACCTAAACGGCGTGCATCCAGAAAACGGTGTCCTTCTTGTGCTAATTCCAATTTTCGCTCTTTGTTTATAAACGAAATAATTGTTGCATCTTCCGGAATGTCCGAATCTTCCAACGCAGGATTACGCTTAGCAGCTACTTCCAGCAAATTTTGTTTAGCTTCAGCAAATTTGTTAGTCTTTGCATAGGCTTCAGCAAGCGTCAAATACATTTCGGGTAAACGGAAAACTGGTAAATTTGAAACCTGATTGTTTGCAAAGACACCGGCCATCTTTCCGCCCTTCCATTCTCCACCAAGCAATGCAAGGCGAATATCTGTAGAGGGGTATTCGGCGATTGTCGATTCATTTAGAGACATACCATAGTTTCCATATAATGTATTTAATGAATTAGCCGACAAATAATCGGTGGCCGATTTAGCTATTACAAAAATATCTTCGTCTGAAATCACAAGCGAACGATACAGTTGGATATAGTCTTCTTTACTTGACACAATAGCTCCATCTTTCAATGCAATTGCTTGGTTTGCGGCAACGATGGCTCCGTTGTAGTCTTTCATATACAGTTTAACCCGAGCCTCCAATGCAGAAACAGCTGCTTTGTTCATAAATATATAATCTACATCTTCCACTCCCTCCTTGGCAAAATATTCTTTGGCCTTGGCGATGTCTGAAAGAATCTGTTCGTAGTTTTCGCCTACAGTACTTCTCTTTATCTGTTCGAAAGCTGCAACCGGCTTTGTTACATTTACAATTCCTAATGTAGACTTATTGGCATCCGAGTATGGTAAACCAAAATAGTTTACCAAATAAAATGAACTTAATGCTCTTACAGCATAAGCTTGAGCAACACAACGATTTACTACAGCTGTTTCCGATTCATCAAAATTAGTTGAAGTCTCGGATGCTGCAATGATTCGTGATGCACGGTCAATGGCATAATATCCTGTTCCCCAAATTTCCTCCAGATATGTATTGGTATCCAATACCTGGTATCTGAAAATATTATAGAAATGTGAGGTAGCAGCAGTATGTGCAGCCAAATCTGAAGAGGCATCTCCCATAGCAAGAATATTTCTTCCTAAGAAAGAATAACGGCCCAATGTTTGATACAGTCCATTCAATGCGTACGTATAATGTTCCGAAGTATTGAATGCCTGAGTGTCCGGGATAGATACAGACGGTGTTTCTGTAAGAAAATCATCGCAAGAAACAGAGCTTATCATCAGCATTCCTGAAAGTGCGATCAAAAATATATTTTTCATACTCTACTTTCTTTATAAATTAAAAACCTAAATTGATACCAAACATGATATTGGTTGGTACAGGATAAGACCATGATTGGAATCCGGTTGGTCTTGTTTGAGGATCAAACCCGATGTAATCACTTGAAGTGATAGTAAACAGGTTGTCAGCCGAAGCATATACTCTTAAGTTGGAGATTCCGGCTTGTGCAAGAAGCTTGGTTGGCAATGTATAACCAAATACGATTGACTTCATGCGCAGGTAAGAACCGCTCATCAGGAATCGGGTAGAGTGAGCCTCAGCGTTCAAGCTGCTACCTGCTTCAAATTTAGGAACATTGGTTATGTCGCCTGGTTTCTGCCAGCGGTTTTCGTAAACATAGTTGGAAACCGGGCCCAGGAAGTAATGTCCCACCTGCATATCGTATGCAAAACCGGAGTTATATACTTTATTACCCAAGGTATAGCTTGCATCGAGAGATAAATCAAAATTCTTGTATTTGAAGTTCATGCCAACACCACCATAAAACTTTGGATCGGCAGAACCAACGATACGCTGACCGGCTTCGTTAATATTGGAAGTAGTTTCTTTACCTTCTTTACCTTTATACCAAAGGGGAGAACCTGTTTCGGGATCCACTCCGGCATATTCTGCCATATAGAAAGTATTGTATGCTTCGCCAACTTTACGGATAGTCGTAGTATTTTCGATAGGTTTGTCTGTAGCCAGTTTGACAATCTTGTTACGATTGAGTGTTCCGGTTAGATTTACATCCCATCTGAATTCGTCGGTCTTCATTACATTTGTATTTACAAGGAATTCAAATCCCTGATTCTCCATTTCGCCAACATTTATCATTTTAGAAGAGAAACCTGTAGTAAATGACAAAGGCACATCAAAAATCATGTCTTTGGTACGTTGATTGTAGTAGTCTAGCTCTACTGTGAAACGGTTGAACAATACAGCATTCAAACCAATATCAGCTTTGGCTACAGTCTCCCATTTCAAATCAGGATTAGGTAGCTGCGTAGGAACCGATCCTGGTTTTGAATTGTACGAATATCCATAGCTATAAAGTCCCATAGCTGCATAATAACCAATATCCTGGTTACCTACTGTACCGTAGCTACCACGAATGGTAAGATCTGACAACCAGCCTTTGGTGTTCTCCATAAAGTCTTCTTCTGAAATACGGTATTTAGCACCGAGCGACCAGAAGGGAGCCCATTGGTTATTGGCACCGAAACGAGATGAACCATCATATCTTAAAGAAGCAGATCCATAATACTTATTATTATAGTTGTATTCTGCATTCATAAAGAAAGAGGAAAGTGTACTTGCCTTTTTCATAGATCCGGCACTAACAGGCGTAGAAGCATTGTCCAACTCGAATACTGCATCGCTGGGATATCCGCTTGCGGCAGCATAAACCCGATTGAAAGCTACCTTCTGGGCTTCCTGCCCAAGTAATACATTTACATTGTGTACTTCATTAAATGTATTTACAAAGTTCAATGTATTAGTAATAGAATAGGTAGTTGCACGTTCCAGATTTTTCTCTCCCATTAGACCACTGTCTGAGTATTGGGGGTTGTATTTTGAACTGTAGAAAAACTCATTCAGGTCGATAAGGCTTAAACCTGCATTGGTTTTCCAAGTCAGGTTATCCGTAAGCTTATAGGTTACATACGGATTAACAACCAAAGTTGTTTGCTTCTGATTACGCTTATCACCATTATTTTTGTCATTAATCGCTACTGGGTTATAATAAGCATCCAAATTATACGATCCGTCGGCATTTCTAATTTGCTCGAAAGGACGAAGGTCATATACAGCAACGATCGGATTGATATACTGACTTTCGGTCATACTGTTGTCGATATCCGACAATGCTCCGCTAACAGATAGTCCATAGCCTAAACGGCCCTGGTTGCCATCCAGACTTAAACGTCCGGAATAACGTTTCATTCCTGTTCCAATCAGTACACCTGTGTTTTCAAAGTAGCCTCCACTGATGTAATAACGCATAGATTCGTTACCACCCTGAACACTTAGGTTGTAATCTTGCGTTGTTCCGTTTTGCAAAACAGCATCCAGCCAATCCACACTTTGAATATTTTCTGCCAGATTTACACCGTAATAGCCGTCAACATAGTAATTTAGTACACTCTCTGCTTCATCCATATTTTCAGCGTCACCGGAGTTCATAAGACCTTCCTTCCAGATTTCCTTATAACGATCCAGATTAACGGTTTTATAGTTATGATCTAGTGCGTTTACAAAGCTTGTTCCTGCCTTGGCACTGAAATTAAAACGTGCTTTTCCCTGTGCACCCTTCTTTGTTGTAACAACAATTACACCATTGGCAGCCCTGGCTCCGTAGATAGCTGTTGCAGTGGCATCTTTCAGTACGGTAATACTTTCAATATCATTAGGGTTGATATTAGCCATCGGACTAGCAGCCATATCACCACTTCCAGCCGCACTGTTTACCCCCATTTTGTCTGAATAGATAGCAATTCCATCAATAACATATAAAGGTTCTGTGCCTGAGTTTACGGAACCTTTTCCACGAATGGTCGTTGCTGCAAATGCACCCGGCTGACCGGTAAAGCTGCTTATCTGAAGACCTGCTACGCTTCCTTCCAGCGATTTCATGAAGTTAGCATCGGTTCTCTTTGTAAGGTTATCACCCCCTACAACCTGAGCTGCTCCGGTGAAAGCTGCTTTCTTCATAACGCCATAACCGGTTACCACTACTTCTTCCAGATTCTGAGTATCTGATTTTAATGTAACTTTCATATTCGGCATAATAGCCACTTCCTGGCTTTCCATTCCGATATAAGAAATTACCAACGTTTTAGCTGATGTAGGAACATTCAGACTAAATTTTCCATCATAATCGGTTACAGTTCCTGTAGTTGTTCCTTTTACAACAACAGAAGCCCCGATTACCGGCATTGCGTCTTCAGCCGAAATAACGGTACCTGATACCTCTTTCGTCTGGGCGGTTGCCAATCCGATGCCTAGCACAAGGCATAAAAATAGAAAAGTCAACTTCTTCATAGACAATCTTTAAGAATTTAAATATATAAACCACACGTTCATTTTAGCATTAGCTAATTAATGTGCAAAAATTTAGAAGTGACAAAAGTAACAATATTTTATGTTTTATAGCATACCTACATGCATTTTTATGAATAAATTTGAATTATGACTGCATAAAACCTATCTATATGTTCCGTTTTTGCATATTTATGCATTTTATGTATGTAACAATGTTATAAATTGTAAGTAAAAAAAGGCAATCATCAGACCAAGGCATTGAACATCTATTTCAATTATTAACAACTATTTTGGGATATAAAAAAAGGACCTTCCTTGCGGAAAGCCCTTTTGAATTTATTGTTTCATACTATTATTTGTTAGCCGGATGCGGATTGGATGTAGTTCTTACATCCCAGAACATCTTTGAGTAATAGTTGTTTTCTCCATCTTGTAATTTTGCAACTGCCGCCTTGAAATTGGCTCCATTCAATGTGCTTTCGTTTGTCGGATATTTTACACGAGAGATTATATCACCTTTAGTATCAGACAAAGGATCAAAAACCAATGGTTCTCCATCAACAATACAGGAAATTTCTCCGGGTTTAATTATTTGTGTTGGATATCCTGTACGGCGGTATTCAACCCATGCTTCGGTTCCGTTCATGTATAAATCAATATATTTCTGTAATGCAACCGTTTCGGGTGTAACATTTTCACTCACTGCTGTAATGTATGAATCTATTTGAGATGCACTGATTGGCGAACCATTTATACCACTCCAATATTCTAGTGAAGCTTTAATCCCTTCTTTGTATTCTGCAGCCGAAAAACCTTTGTATTCACTTATGATAAACTGTAATTCGGCAAAGGTCATCAAAGGTACAGGAAAATCAGCATTTAAGGTTACGGGATGGCTTGTAGGACTATACCAATCAGGGGCAGCCCCAACCATGCTCGGCATGATTTCGTTACTTGCGATACCGTAAGGCATACCTACATAGTTCCCGTCTACAGAAGTGGTGTAGATTGGTAAACGTGGATCCACGGTACCTTCCCAAGGATGAGATTTTGCATTCAATGTATCTTTCTGTCCTTTCAACAGATCCACAAATGGACGTGTTATTGTAAAGTCATTTCTCTTATCTTCAAAGAAGCCAATATAGAAACCGCTTTGTTCTGGAGCTGTTACAGAATATGTATATACTGCATTATCATCGTTGCTCTCAAACACCCCACTTGCAAGAGCTTCTGCAATATATGTTTTCCAGTTTGAATCGACTTTCGACAAATGTATTGCTAGACGACATTTCAATGAATTAGCAAACTTTTTCCATTTACTTGCGTCGCCATCAAAGATACGATCACCACTTGTGAATGCAGGTTTGCTTTCATCTATCAGGCTTACCGCATCGTCCAATTCGGCCATCAATCCAGAATAAATTTCAGACTGTTCATCATATTTTGGATAAAATTTTCCTTCAGTCAATTTAGAAGCTTCCGAATAGGGTATTGCTCCCCATGTATCTGTCATCAACTGATACAACCAAACTTTCAAAATTTTAGCTGCTGCAATCTGATTATTATTGTCACCATAAGCAGCCATTCTGGGAGCAGTTGCTTCATTGGTATTCATCTCAATAATGGCTTCAAGATTGGCAGCACTTTGATAGAAATAGTTAAAATAGTTATTGTTGGTACTTTCACGAATCTGATAGCGATCCTCCTCTGTATAGTTACGTTGGGCCCAATATTGACTATATACCAAGCATTGACGACCACTAAACCAGTTATCGTAAACATTATCCATTATCTGTTTTTCAACCCCTGCCATAAGAATGTTGGATTGAATATCACTTGGGTTGTTAGGATCTACATTTACAGTTTGTAAATCTTCGCAGGCTACGGCACTAAAAAGCCCTGTGACAAATAAGAATTTATATATTATACTCTTCATATCTCTTAATCAATTAAAATTTTAAACTAACATTCATACCAAAGTTAGCAACAGAAGGAAGCGCTCCACCTTCAATACCTTGAATATTTCCTGAACTGGTAATAGCCATTTCCGGATCGAAATGCTTAACATCTGGTCCCCAAACAGCCAGGTTACGGCCGTATGCTGATACACGAAGAGATTTTACAAAAAAGTTACTCTTCATTGGGATTGTATATCCAAAATTGATTTCGCGTAATTTTACATAATCTGATTTGAATACATTCTGAGCTGCAGGTCCGGAATAGTGCTGTGCACCGAATGATTCTCCGGAAATACGTTTTGTATTAGGAGTTCCATCGGCAAGTACACCTTCAAGTAAAATTCCGCCGCCATCAGCAACAGCATCTCTTATATTCAATCCATTTTCGTTATAAGCTGCTGTTTCTTCCAACATACCAGAGTACATACCCCACATGTATGATGTTGAGAAGAAGCTACCACCTTTTGAAAAATCAATCAGTACGCTTAAATCAAAACCTTTGAAACGGAATGTATTTGTCCATCCCCCGGTAAAGTCCGGGTAAATGCTTCCGATATTTTCATTTCCACTAGTGGCTGCATAAGTACCATTAGCTTTGATGATTTTGTTTCCCTTATCATCGTAAAGATAATTTGTACCCATTATAACACCATACTCCTGACCTTCCATGGCACCAATTTCCACTTTAAATGGGGCTGATGTTAATCTGTAATATTTTACATCATCAAGTAATTTCTTTACTTTATTTTTATTAGATGCTAATACAAGACTAGATTCCCAAGAGAAACCTCCTGCCTGAACTGGAGTACCATGTATACTTAACTCTACACCCTGGTTAGACATCAAACCGGTGTTTACAACATTATATAGGTATCCGGTTGAACCTGAAACAGACAGCGGGATAATCTGATTTTTCGTTTCACTTGAATAAACAGTTGCTTCAAAACCTAACCGGTTGTTGAAGAACGACATTTCCAGACCTGCTTCATAGGAATTTGTCGATTCTGGCTTCAAATTCCCATTTTTCAACGTATTAGCAAGAACATAACCCGGAGTTGTAGTAATATTTGTATAGTGGGTATAAGTATCCACAATCTGATATGGATCCGTATCGTTACCTACTTGTGCAAATCCTAAACGTACTTTACCGAAGTTCATCCAAGGAAGCTGCTCTTTCAATAGTTCAGAGAAAATAAAGCTACCCGTTACCGATGGGTACAAATATGAATTGTTTCCTTTAGGTAAGGTAGAAGACCAGTCATTACGAACTGACAAATCTAAATACAACATACTCTTATAACCAACTGTACCACTAGCAAATAGTGAATTAATTGATTTTTTTGTGAGTTTATTATATGCAACCGGCGGATTGATTGAGTTTTTAAGATTATAGAATTCTGGAAATGCAATTCCTCCATCTGTTTCTCCATATACATACTCATAGCGACGGTTCATTAGGTTGGATCCAACATTTGCACTGAAAGAAAAATCAGTAATATTTTTGTTAAACGACAACAAGAATTCATGGTTCAATTCGGCCTGTTGACGTGACATTTCCATATATCTGGATTGCTCCTGAGAACCTACTGCATTACGTTCGTATTGTTTGTCTACGAAAAAGTCCAAATTCGTTTTATACTGGAATTTCAGGAACTCGGCAATTTTGTAGCTAAAACCAACATTACCATATATACGATTACGTGAGTCGTTCTGATAGTTCATATAACGACTCCAGTATGGGTTGTTACTATAATTGGGAGAAGGATCATCCCATGCTACACGATTCCATGTTGCCTGTGAACCATCCGGCATGCGATACAGACTTTTTAGCTCCTTCATATCCAATTCGCGGTGTCCCCACTGAACGAATTTTTGCATTACGTTGTTATCGCCATAACCAGTTTCCGAACGACCTTTTGCTGCCGAGTTGAAATAGGTTACATTTGTGAATAACTCCAAACGCTTGTCGGCGCTGGTAGTTGAAGCCGAAACATTGAAAATATTTTTCTTCAATGAGCTGTTTGGCATATATCCCTTCAAATCTGAGTTGGTATATGAGATACGTGCAGAAGCTCTGTCGGTTGCCTGAGCTACCGATACGTTGTTTGTAAATACAACTCCGGTTTCAAAGAATGAATCAATATCGTTTGCAGGAGTCTGCCATTTAGATGTAGTTGGGTTACCAACTTTACCTCCGGCTTCCCATTTTGCCAAATCGTACCATGATACAATTTCTTGACCTTCATACTTATCTCCCCAGGTCTCGTCTGTAGCCATGTCTGGATATAAATACTCTTTACCATTGATCGTGATTGTTTCAAAACCATAACCACCACCATATAGTTTTTGCATTTGTGGCATTTTGGTAACCACCTCAAAACCTAAAGAACTATTGAAGGTTACACCGTAACCGTCTCCTTTTTTCCCTTTTTTAGTAGTAATCATAACCACCCCGTTGGTTGCACGTGAACCGTAAAGTGCAGAAGCATTCGGACCTTTCA
>VSSQ01000048.1_pt1 | contig 83659 bp, 66 predicted proteins | sample 4763081 | NCBI WGS metagenome assembly VSSQ01 (sample SAMN12137344, study PRJNA551015) | bioreactor metagenome | isolation source: SDC9 anaerobic chlorinated ethene degrading culture | place: USA: Knoxville, Tennesee | collected 2015-01-01
CGTAAGTTATTCACTTTAAGGCGGTTAAAATTGTTGAATTGTACCCGAGGCCGGGGTCGAACCGGCACGGCCGCAATGGCCAAAGGATTTTAAGTCCTTCGTGTCTACCAATTCCACCACTCGGGCATCCAACAGGTAGAAAAAAAAACCCCGATGATTCGGGGTCCGAGCGGAAGACGGGACTCGAACCCGCGACCCTGACCTTGGCAAGGTCATGCTCTACCAACTGAGCTACTTCCGCTTATCGCTTTAGCGGCTGCAAATATACAACCAGTTTTCTATCTGCCAAAAAAAATCACGATTTTTTTAAAAGTTTTTTGATTTCATTCAGCTTCATCAACGCCTCCACCGGCGTAAGGGTGTTGATATCAGTATCCAGGATATCTTCCCTGATTTGCTCAAGCAGCGGGTCGTTTAGCTGAATAAAGCTTAACTGGAAAGGATCGCCGGCAGCCTTTCCACCCTTTTTCCTGGCCGGTGCACCCTGCAACTGCCCTCCCCCATGCGATTGCTCCAGCACTGCCAGCATTTCATTGGCCTTCTCAAGCACCGATTTGGGCATACCGGCCATGCGTGCTACGTGGATTCCAAAGCTGTGTTCACTCCCGCCAGGCTCCAGTTTACGCATGAAAATCACTTTATTTCCGGCCTCTTTGACTGAAATATGAAAATTCTTAATCCGCCGGTAGTGACTGGCCATTTCATTCAATTCGTGATAATGGGTGGCAAAAAGAACTTTTGCCTTAAACAGGGGATGCTCATGCAGAAACTCTGAAATGGCCCAGGCGATGCTGATGCCATCGTAGGTGCTGGTGCCGCGGCCAATCTCATCAAGCAGGATCAGGCTTCTGTTCGAAATATTGTTCAGGATGCTGGCAGTTTCATTCATCTCTACCATAAAGGTCGACTCTCCGGACGAAATGTTATCGGAAGCCCCCACACGGGTAAAAATCTTATCAACCAGACCTATCTGCGCTTCACCGGCAGGCACAAAACATCCGACCTGAGCCATCAGCACGATCAACGCGGTTTGCCGGAGCAGGGCCGACTTCCCTGACATATTCGGACCGGTAATGATGATGATCTGCTGCGATGAATCGTTTAGGAACACATCATTGGCAATATACTTCTCGCCCGGGGGCAGGTGTTTTTCAATCACCGGGTGGCGGCCTCCTGTAATATTCAGGCGAAACTCATCGTCAATGACAGGCCTGACATATTGATTTCCGGCGGAAACGCGCGCGAATGACAAAAGACAATCGAGTTTTGCCACAACCCCGGCATTGGTCTGTACCGCCTCAATGTAGTCCATCAGACCTGTAACAAGGTCGTTGTACAAAGTCGTTTCCAGGTTGAGCATGCTTTCTTCCGCATTCAGGATTTTTTCCTCATACTCCTTCAACTCCGGGGTTATGTAGCGCTCCGAATTCACCAGGGTCTGCCTTCTTTCCCATTCGGGCGGCACTTTGTCCTTGTGCGTGTTGGTTACCTCAAGATAATATCCGAAAACATTGTTATAGGCCACTTTGAGTGACGGGATTCCGGTGCGTTCCGATTCGCGCTGCTGCAGCCTTGCCAGATAATCCTTACCTGAATGGGCCAGTTCGCGCAATTCATCCAGTTCGGGAGAAATACCGGTGGCAATGACATCTCCTTTGTTCAGCATCACCGGCGGGTCAGGATTCAGTTCCCTGCCTATCCTGTCTGTCATCCGGGCACACAGATTGATCAGTTCAGCCATACGGTTCATCGGCTCAACCGGAGAGCCGGAACAGATTTCCTTAACAGGGCCGAGGGCCAACAGCGCCCGGCGCAACTGCACCACTTCGCGTGGATTGATTCGCCCCACCGCCACTTTGGAGATCAGGCGTTCCATATCGCCCATCACGCGAATCTGCTGATAAAGCGATTCAGCGATCGCCTCTTCCTTCATCAGATACTCAACGACATCCAGGCGATCGTTAACCGGTTTCTTTTCTTTCAATGGCAAGACCAGCCATCGGCGCATCAGCCTGGCCCCCATGGGTGAAATGGTCTGATCAAGTACATCTATCAGCGTAGTAGCCTGATCATTGGGAGAATAGAGAATTTCGAGATTACGGACTGTAAACTTATCCAGCCATACATAATGATCCTCTTCCACCCTTGAGATGCGGCAGATATGGCTGACTTTATCATGCTGAGTTTCGGCCAGATAGTGCAATGCAGCACCAGCCGCAATAATCCCGTTACCCTGATCTTCAACGCCGAAACCCTTGAGAGAAAGGGTATCAAAATGCCGGAGGAGAAGTTCCTGACCGAAATCAATGGTAAATACCCAATCCTCAAAAGTATTGATGTAGAATTTTTCGCCGAAGAGCGCGATAAACTCCTGCCGTTTCGACTTCTGAACAATGACTTCGCTGGGATGGAATGTCTGGAGAAGCTTGTCTATGTAATCATTATTGCCCTGCGCGATAAGAAATTCGCCGGTGGAAATATCCAGAAAGGCAATCCCTGTAGATTTCGGGAGCAGGTGAATGCTGGCCAGAAAATTGTTCTGCTTGTTTTCAAGCACTTTATCGTTATAGGAAACGCCCGGCGTCACCAATTCAGTAACCCCTCTTTTAACAATCTTCTTGGTGAGTTTAGGATCCTCAAGCTGATCGCAGATGGCCACCCTGTGGCCTGCCCTCACCAGTTTGGGCAGGTAGGTGTCCAGCGCGTGGTGGGGGAATCCGGCCAGTTCGACATATGAGGCAGCGCCATTGGCCCGGCGGGTCAGCACAATCCCCAGAATTGCGGAGGCCTTGACAGCGTCCTCTCCGAAGGTTTCATAAAAGTCACCCACCCGGAACAACAGTAAAGCGTCCGGGTATTTTGCCTTGATGGAGTTGTATTGCTTCATCAGGGGCGTTTCAACTACACTTGCGGTATCCTTTGCCAAATGATCTCCCTTTTTCTGAAAGGAAACAAAAATAATGACTTTGGCCTAAACTGAGACCGTTTGTTCATAAATCACAGGACTTATTAACTTTGCGTTTATCCAAACTGACGGAATATGAGCTTCACAAAACTGACTACTGAACAACTTAACAGGCTAGACATCAACGTCTTCAGGGAATCAATCAAGCTGCCGCTGGTTGTGGTACTTGACAATCTGCGCAGTCAGCATAATACAGGCTCTATTTTCAGAACTGCTGATGCTTTCCGGATTGAAGCCATACATTTGTGCGGAATCACAGCCATTCCCCCCGCCCGTGAAATCCACAAAACCGCGCTCGGAGCAACAGAATCTGTGCAGTGGAAATATTTTGAAACCACCATGGAGTCTGTGCTGCAGTTAAAAAATGAGGGATACATCATCGTTGGCATTGAACAGACGGATAAGAGCAGCATGATCGGCGATTTTAAAGCAGAAACCGATAAAAAATACGCCATTATTCTGGGGAATGAGGTTCACGGAATCAGCGAGGAAGTGCTTGTCCTCTGCGATCTATGTATTGAAATTCCGCAATACGGAACAAAGCATTCGTTGAATGTATCTGTTTCTGCGGCGATTATGATCTGGGAGTTTTTCAGACAAACCGGTTATCTGCTTGATGGCTGAAATTCAGGAATCTGAGTAACAATTATTTCATTAAAACTCTGTTAAACATCAATAAGAGTTGTTATAATTGTTCCAAATACGAAATTATTTATATGACATAGTTATTACTTTATCAAATATACCGGATAAATGATGAATCCTTTTTAACATTTTTGCATGTTGGGTTTGTAAACGCTGAACTTTTAATCAATATTTTTGTTCTGATGCTGAGTAAATCATTTCTGTTTCAGAAAAAGAATGAATCATTGAACATTTTTAACTGAAATGGCCAATTTTAGGGTATTTTTTTTGAAAAACTGCGAAACTACCCTATATTTGTCCAAACTTTTGAGAATCGAATTTTTTGCAGACAAAAAACAACCTTAAACCGATAATTTTAATCGAAACCATTATGAAAAAAGCAAGCTACAAATCAATCATGATGCTTCTTATCCTGATGTTGGGTATCGCGCCTGCCCTTGTCTTCGGGCAGGATGCAGCAGGCTCAGGAAAAAGCGAGGCCAAATCAACTTTCGACAAACACTTCTTTCTGCAAGCCAGTGGTGGGGTTTCGCAATTTTTCGGTGACCTGAACGAAAAAAACCTGTTCAATGAAAGAATGAACTTCTTTTACGGATTGGGCGCAGGATACCAGTTTTCGCCGGTCTTCGGCATCAGGGGAGTTTTTAACAACGGGTGGGTTGTAAGCACTTACGATCCTCAGGACCTCAGGATGTCATCCAGTTTATGGGATGCACAGCTGCACGCAACCGTCAGCCTCACAAACCTGATTTTCGGTTACAAACCGGAACGCTTCCTGAATGTTTACGGATTTGCCGGAGGAGCACTTGCCAATTTCTCTTCCATTCTTTACCAGAACAGCAACGAGTTTGTGATTGACCAGAATGGTCCGGATGCAGATCCTCCATTCAGCCAGGACCCGATGAAAGAATTTGTTATTCCTGCAGGTCTGGGACTGAATTTCCGTCTTGCAGAGAAATGGGACCTGAATCTGGAATACAATCTCCGCACCATGTTTACAGATCAGCTTGACCTGGTTGAAAGCGGCAAAGGCAATGATGCTTATTCAACAGCCATGCTGGGGGTTACCTACAAATTCAAGCCCAGCGCCAACCTTAAGTCGATGGAAAAGAACTACGGCCTGGTTAAATATGAAACCACTCCCGATCCGTTGGTAAGAGTAGGAGATACTGTTTGTGTGAACGTGAAGGTTACCTTCCCTCCTAAATATTTTGCAAAGAAGGCAGCCATGAACTTCCAGCCTGAAATCAAGTATGCCGGTACTACCAAAAAGCTGAAACCAGTGAACTTCCAGGGCGAAGACGTTAACGGCAATGGCATTGTAATTAATTACAAAAACGGCGGAAGCTACACTTATGTTGACTGTGTTCCTTATGAGCCCGGCATGAATGTTTCTGATCTTGTTGTATCCCCGACCCTTTACGAACCCAAGGAGCCGGTTTCTCTGAACGCAACTCCGGAAGAAATCAAGGGTAAATATAAAGTGATTGACCTTCCCGAGCGCAAGCTTGCCGATGGTGTAATTATTACCGGATCACGCATTCTGCATGACGAAGACCTGATCCTTGCCGATCACGGCTACGAAAAAGAGACCATTATCAGCAAAGATGCAACCATCTATTTCCAGGTAAACCTGCACAACCTCAACTGGAATCTGCCTCTGAACAGGAATAATCAGGTGCAGCAGAAACTCGACGAGCTTGCTTCATTTATCAGGATGGGTTATGCAATCCGCGATATCGACATCAACGCATGGGCTTCACCAGAAGGTGAGGAAAGTTTCAACCAGGGATTATCCGAGCGCCGTGCTCAGACCGGCAAGAAACACCTGCTCGATATGCTCAATAAAATGGCGAAAGACAAAAAGAATCCTTTCGTAATTGAAAAACCGGAGCAGACACTGAAGTTCAACACCTATGCCAACGGTGAAGACTGGAACGGATTTATGCAGGCTGTTGAGGCTTCCAACATCGGCGACAAGCGCATCATTATGAATGTGGTTAACTCTCAGCCCGATGTTACCAAACGTGAGCAGGAAATCCGCAACATGAGCGTTGTTTACAAGGAAATTGAAGACGAAATACTGCCTCCGCTCCGCCGCGTTGTAATCAAGGTAAACTGCTTCGAGCCGAAGAAAACGGATGAGGAAATTGCCAACCTCGCAACCAGCGATCCTTCAAAACTCAACGATAAGGAGTTGCTCTATGCCGCTACCCTTACCAATGACAATGATACCAAGCTCAGGATTTACAAAAATGCTACCACCCAGTTCCCGAATGACTGGAGAGGTTTCAATAACGCCGCTTACTTTGAGTTGGTTAACAACCAGCTTGGCGAGGCTGCATCGCATCTGAACAAGGCCGATCAGCTTGAACCCAATACCAAAGCAGTGGTGAATAACCTCGGAGCCCTTGCTTCAAAGAAGAAAGACTTCAAAGGCGCTGCCGCTCAGTATGCCAAAGCCAAGACCCTTGGTGCTGAAGTTAACTACAACCTCGGAATCACCCAGCTTGCTGCCGGCAAATACGACCAGGCACTCAGCCTGATGGGCGCCAAGAAATGCAACACCAATGTTGGTCTTGCACAGGTAATGACCGGCAAGTACAGCGAAGCAGCAAACACCCTGAAATGTGCTCCCGAAAGCGCACATAACTACTACCTTATGGCAGTGGCAGGCGCACGCAATGCTGATGTGAAGATGATGATTGACAACCTGACAAAGGCAATCCAGGGAGATCCTTCACTGAAAGCACAGGCCGCTGAAGACCGTGAGTTTATCAAGTATTTCAGCAACGCTGAATTCATGAACCTCGTTAAGTAATCCTTAACAACCATGCAAAAAAAAGCCGGCAGAACAATCTGCCGGCTTTTTTTAATCCATTTCCGTTAATTGAAGTTTTCAGATCCGGTCATATTCACGACAAACAAATAAAGGCTTGATTTACAGGCGAGAAGTCGCATAACCTTTAATAAGGGTTCTCCTGCCCTGCCAGTTAATCCACGGCATTGAAAAGCTAAAGGATTATTCCGGGCGAAAACAGAAATTTCCAGCAGCCTGCCTTCTTGTTGATTCTGCCCTTTTATACCTCAGGCCCATAGATTCGTTATGATAGATGGTTGAGACCTCGTCGTTGAAAAACAGATAAAAATGATTGGAATAAGCCACAAACTGAATAACAGAAGAATCGGATAATTTCATTGATACTCTGCTGGCCGACGAACAGTTTATCAGTCAATCTGCTGAAGCGCCCTAACAACTGAAGATTATCATTTAATAAAAGAGATAGACTTCTGAAACTTTCACGAAAACCGATCAATGCTAATCTTCAGGTCAGATAAATATTAAATTTCAGGCTTCTTCGGGATTGTCCGGACGCATGATGCATTATCTTCCGATGATTATGGCAATAATTATTGGTTTGAGTGTTCACAAAGGTGCTGGTAAAACTGAATCATTTTTTGCGCGTTTGAATTACAGTTGAAATAGGTTTCAGCCAGTTTCCTGGCTTGCTCCCCAACATACCGGCAGAAATCCGGCGAAGCGGTGCAGCGTTTGATTTGTTCTGCAAAATCCTGCTTCGTGTCGGCTATCAATATATTTTTCAAATTTGTATATGGAATACCCTCGGCACCAATCGTTGTTGTAATAATGGTTTTTCCCAGCGCCATTCCTTCTATTATCTTCACCCTTATTCCACCGCCTGACAAGAGGGGAACCACCATCACGGAATGTTTCAGATGAAAAGCTACCGGGTCGTCAATTTCCCCTTCCACAATCAGATTCAGGTTTCTGCGCTTACAGAGCCAGGATGGCATGTTTTTTCCTGCGATGTAAAACCTGAATCCCGGATAATCTTTGATGATATAAGGGATTACCTCTTCGACAAACCATCTGACTCCTTCTATATTAGGAGCCCAATCCATCGATCCAAGATGGTAAAAAGAAAGTTGCCCGTCCGGCATCTCCTGGAAAGGAGGAAACCTGAAATTACTTAATTCCAAACCTACCGGTACGTTTATGACAGGGGTATCCGGAGCGCATTTACTGAATGATTTCTCATCAAAAGCGGAAATAGCAATAATTCCATCAACTTCAGCAGTCATTCTGGCTTCAAATCGTTCCAGCCGGCGGGTTGCAATCCCAATATACCACTTTTTAAGAAGATTCATCTTCCCTTTCATGAGTCTGCGCCAAACCTGGCTTTCAAAATTCTGCGGGCGAAGAATGATCCTGGCTTCAGAGTATTTCCGGATGGTTTCAATATAGAGGCCCATATACGAATGTTCCAGCTGAACTATATCGAAAGATTCAGTAACAAGAATGCGGGTCAAAGCGCTCTGATAAGCTTCTGAATAAAACCGTTTCACGAAATAAGACTGATTCATGAATAGATTCAGGCATGCAGGCAAGGGCCTGATCCTGGTGTCAACCTTCACAGACTCAAGCCTGCTTCTGCTGATAAAATCACTGAAATCGTCATCCTGGAGCTGTTGATTTCTGTTAGTGTCAATTGATAATATCTTAATATTTACATGTTTACTGAGCAATCCCAAAGCGCTGTGATAAATTGAAAATGCACCGCCATCATGCAATGGGAAGGGCATCTTATGAGTCAGTAGCAATAAATTCATATTACAAAGGATAAACAGGTTTGTGAGCCGCACATTACAGGTGTTATACAAACATCCGTAACCTTATGATCATTCTTCTGCAAAGGTGAATATCCTGTTACAGACCATTTCAGCATCCTCCAATGTAAGGTCATGATATAATGGCAGGCACAAAATATTCCGTGCAACATTTTCAGCAATGGGGAGATGCCCGGTCTTGCAATTTGAAAACCCACACTGATTGCTGATCAGGGGGTAAAAATACCTGCGGGCAAAAATGCCATTTGCTTTCAGATACGCACACAATTCATCCCTGGTTTTGCCAAAAGCATCAGGATCAATCAGGACCGGAAAGTAGGAATAATTGTGTTTAACTAGATGCATGTCTTGCAGTGTTTTCAGCCCGGGAAGATGGTGCAATAGCTTCCGGTAGTGCATTGCCACGTTTTTGCGCTGTTCCATGACTGAATCAATATACTTGAGCTGCAATAACCCAAAACCAGCCTGCAGTTCATTCATCTTTGCATTCAGCCCGTGGCCTGTGATTAAATCGACGGCTGAAATTCCTGTATTCTTCAATGTATCGATATACTCTTTTGTGGCCGGGCCCCGGCACACAACAGCTCCGCCTTCGATTGTGCTGAATACTTTAGTTGCATGGAAACTCAGCACTGACAAGTCGCCGAAATTACATATGGACTCCCCGTTAAACTGAACGCCAAAGCAATGGGCCGCATCGTAAATCACTTTCAGATTATGCTTTTGAGCAAGCTGATTGATTTTCTCCACCTTGCAGGGGTTACCGAAAACATGCACCGGAAGCAGCGCACAGGTGTCGGGCGAAATTGCCCGTTCAATCTCTGAGACACTGATATTGAAATCCTCGTGGTCAATATCGGCGAAAACCGGGGTAAGGTTGTTCCAGTAAATTGCCTGAGCCGTTGCGGCAGCGGTAAAGGGCGTGGTAATTACCTCCCCTTTTAAATTCAGCGCTTTCAGCGCAAGGGTCAGCGCAAGGGTACCACTTGAGAAAAGAGAAATGTATTTAACTCCAAGATATTGACAGAGTTCCTTTTCAAGTTCAGCATGTAAGGCTCCGCCATTGGTCAGTTGGCGCGATGACCAGATCTTCTCAAGATACGGTATAAAGTCCTGTATCGGCGGCATATATGGCCGCATAAGTGATAGAAATCCACGCTCCTTTAATATCATCGTTATTTTGTTATTGGGTCGCTTTGTTTAAACCGGAAATCCGGCCAATGCACAACTTATTTGCAGGCGCTTTTTTTTCTGAATAACAGTCTGATCATAATTTCCGGGATTGCGATAAAATAGAAAAAACTGAACCGGACCAGGTTTTTCAAAATAAACTGAAAAGTAAAAAAAGCCGGCAAAAGAGATAGCAACAAGGCTAAAGTCAGAAAAACAAATACCGGAAGATACCCAATTGAGAAGATGCTGCAGATACCACTTCCCAAATAGGAAATTACCAAAAAAGGCGGTATCAGCAAACGCAGGTATTTATGCCAGAGAAGCATAATCAGCTGTCTGTTGTTTAAGTGATTCAGCAGTGACTCCTCTTTCAGAATCTGCAGCAAGCCATGCAGATACCTGCGGGTTCTTTGATAATCGTATAAACGTGAAAACGAATCATCAAATATCCTGCAATCGCCCAATAATCTTATCTGCTTAGTTCGGAGAACTTTAATACTCAGAAAAAGATCATCAAGGATAATATGCTCAGGGATAATCGGGTAGCATTCCTTTCTGACAGCATACAGTGGTCCATAAACGCCTATCAGACATCCACAGTTGCTTTCAATGGCTTTCATAAAATTCTCGTGTTCTCTGAAAAAGGAAATTTTATTCTTTTTGTCATATTGTGATATACATGACGAAACCGCTCCGACAGACGGACTCCGCAAAGGCCCGACAATCTTATGTAAAATCCGGGATGAAAGCTTTTGCCGCTGATCACAAAAAACAATATACCGGGAAGTTGCAAGTGTAACGCCCAGATTCATGGAATGTGGAATGCCCTTGTGTTCTGATTTCAGAATTACAGTAATATTCTTTTTGTTACTGAATTGTTTCAGGAATTCTTTGCTGCCATCGGTACTGTTATCGTCAATAATAATAAACTCATAATGTTGAAAACCAGACAATTCACTCAATAAAAAATCAACTTTTTCCTTAAGGTACTGTAACCCGTTGTATGACAGCAGCACCAGCGAAATGTTCTGAATATCCGGCTCCGGGCTCTCATCCTCAGGCTGTACAGTACCGCAGGCTTTTAACCATAACGGATAAGCGAGGTATAACAAAATAAGCAGGGCGGTCAACAGGTATATCGTTATCATGTATCCATTTTAATATTTTGTTTTATTCTGAACATCAGGAAGTCCCTGGTAGCATTTGTTTAAACTTACTATCGGTTGTTCTTTTTTACAACCTTAAGCCTGTATATTGACTTCAATATCAGGTATAGGCGGTCACCAAGCGATTTAGGCAATAAACCCTGAATAATTCTTGAAACCTCTTTTGCCAGATCAAACATCCAGTTCTTTTTATCCTGATTGCTGTAATAACCCTCCTTCGTAACAAGTTTGATGGCCTCCAGCCGGTCGGCATAAGGGAATTCGGGAGTTTCAAACACAATGCGGGGATTAATGGTATGAAAATCGTGAATTTCATTACAGAAAAAGGTTCCGTGCTCTTTCACATAATCCCATTGAGCCGTGCCTTTAAATGGCAGAATAGTATAGAAATTGATATAATCGCATCCGGAAGTTTTTGCATATTCTATCGATTCCCTGATAGTTTCAAGCGTTTCACCGGGATTTCCGATAACATATTGCGACATAATTTCAATTCCGGCATTTTTCAGCATTTTGATTCCTGCTGAAATATGCCCTATAGTCGTTCCTTTACCAATTTTCTGCAGAATCTCATTGTTGGCTGATTCTACGCCAATCGCGACATTGTAACATCCCGCTCTGCGCATTTTATTCGCCAATTCCTGATTCATCCTGTCGGCCCGCAATGAGACTGACCACAAAATATCAAGCTTATTCTGAAGCAGCAGATCACAAAAGGCTTCTACCCTCTCCAGGTCGATATTGAAGCTGTTATCTCCAAAAACAAAAATTTTTTTCCCGTAATTTTTTATCAGAAACCCGACTTCCGAAAGCATCCTTTCTGCAGTCATCATCCTGATGGTCTGATCCCAGATCGAACTTGAATTACACCAGACACAGGCATAAGGGCAACCCCTGCTGGTTACGAGCCTGTGCAAGGGATACCGGTGCATAGGGAACAGATCATATGCAGGAACCGGAAGACTATTTAAATCCCGGATCTTTTCCCGGGCCGGATTAGTTACAATATTTCCGTTTTCATCCTTAAACATCAGTCCGTCTATTTCTTCAGGCCTTCGTCTTCCCTTGATACAATCAATCAATTCCGAAAAAGTTATTTCGCCCTCTCCGATTACGGCATATTCAGCCGGGGTCTGCCTGAAAATTTCCTCTTTAATGGTAGTAACATAAGGTCCTCCCAGACAAACAGGAACGTTGCCATCAACTTTTCTTATTCTGTTAAAGATGCTGATAACTTCAAAGTATACCGGGGAGTATACAGTAATTCCGATCAAATCATAAGTAATTCCGAAAAACCTTCGTGTTTCAGCCGAAGTAGCCACCCGGGTATCCAATACATGAAATTCAAGGTCATGGTGTTGCTCCCGGGCATACGCTGCAAGATAAGCAAGGCCGAGATGTATTGTCTTGTATCTCCTGTCTTTATTTGGAAAAATTAAACCAATTTTCATAAACAAAATATAATTTGTGCAATTGTTTTCACCCGGCAAACCGGGCTATTGATAATGGTGAATGGAATATAATCCGTTACAAAAGAATACATTTAAAAAATTACCATCCGATTTCCTCCCGGTTCTTAAAAAACTTCCCTGTCGGGAGGTCTTCACTGTCAGCCAGCCACACAGCAGTATCTGCACCCTGCCATGCCTGTAAAGGAGCCAAGGGCCCTCCCATATCGGTTTTTACCCATCCCGGACACATCGCGTTGACACTGATTCCTTTTCCTTTCAATTCATTTGAAAACATCAGGGTCAAAGCATTCAGCGAAGCCTTCGACATACTATATGCCGGATAACTTCCCGAAAGGGCATTCAGACTTCCCGAGCCACTGCTTATATTGATAATCTGCCCCTTTTCACTTTTCTCAAGCAATGGAATGAACGCCTGAATCATACGCCAGGAGCCAAAGAGATTTGTATCGTACAAGAGTTTCACCTTGTCAATTGACACAGTTTCAGCCTTATCATTCCGAGCAATAATACCTGTTCTTCGCATAAAAGGCACAGTTGTCCTGGCAATCTTCCATATACCGCTGCATTTCCTGACCAGTATTTCTCTGATTCTGACAGTTGTTGTTTGAGCGCCACTTTGTATTGACTCTCCGATTCCGGCGTTGTTTATCAAAACATCCAGTCGGCCGTAATTCTCATGAATAAAGGCGTATAAACGCATAATACTAAGCTCATCAGTCACATCGAGTTGTTGAACAACAACATTTTTACAGAATGCTTCTGCAGCTTCCTGTCCCTTTTCAAGGTGTCTCGATCCCATGATAACGGTATGCCCCAGACTCTCCAACTGCCTGCAGATCTCCAGGCCGATGCCTCTATTTCCTCCTGTAACCAATATTATTCGCATCCTCCGGTAAAATATTAAAAATTAGCACTTACAAGATCTCAAAAAAAACAAGCATCTCTGATCCGGTCATTTACCCCGGACCGGTTTAGAATGCTTCTTCAGGAATCTTTTATAAATAACTGAAAGGAAACGCATTGCAAGCAGTGCGCCTAGCTGAATCGCGGCATTTCTGTTTTGAAGAGGATATTTGATGACTGATGCCAGCATATTACGGCTGAAATGATGACAACAACCATTGCAAAAATCATGATAGCGCCCCAGGAGCATATCTCTTTTTAACTCTTCAGTTGCTTTGGACCAGAGTGAAATCAACCCTTCTGAACGGTTTGCATGAATATCAACCGTTGCCAGGGCCAATCCGCAGGGTTGAATACCGCCATCATAGGCAATATCAATGATTGCATATATTTCCCTGCAAAAGAACTTATTCACAACTTTTGTAAAGAACCACCCCTCCTCTGTCTGCGCGGCCCTTTTCAGGTAGAACTCCAGCCATGGAAGAATCCTGTAAACATTGGTGCTGATTTGATGTGTCCGCTCAAACAAATGAATCTGCTTCAATTCTCTCATTAGAATATCCAGTTTGTCCACCGGTACATTTAGTTCGGATTTCCGCTCAATTACCGGAAGATCAGGATAATTGGAATAATAGATTATGGGCTGAAAAAGGATATTCATGATTCCTTTTTCATACGCCTGATAAAGAAATCCGGACAAAGAATGATAGTTATATCTTGAAATTGCAGTAAGCACTGTCACCGGAATACTTTTATTCCCAAGTAACTCTATCGCTAAAAGTGCATTTTTGAGTGCCGATGAGGTACCACGTGTAAATGACTGGATTGTTTCATCCAATGAATCAATGGAAATATTTACCTGGGTTTTGTATCTGACCAGAACATTTAACGCATTGTCACTCAGCTTATGGGCTGTCATTCCGTTGGTAGTAACCGAACACCTGATGCCTTTAGAACCTGCATATGCAATTACCTCAATAATACCCTCAAAAAGAAATGGCTCACCTCCGCAAAGTGAAATTCTGCGGATCTTATTCACCGCCATCTCATCAATTATCCATTTTAAATCAGCTAAGCTTAATGCCTTATCGCCCAGATCAGATTTATTCACACTTAACTCACAGTAGATACATCTTTGGTTACAGCGATTTGTAAGATTCACTGTTACCATTGCCGGTTTTTTACGACTGATCACCAGTGCATATAATTCAGGCAAATAATTTCTAATAATTTTTCCGGTCATAAACTTTGCAAGGCAGGACTTAGAAATAAATATAAACATATTTTAACATTCTGATTCATACCAGCGTTGATTGTAAATGCTGCCGGGTTACTGAAAAAAAATCAAGCGTGGCAGGCACTCATTCCGCAGGTGAACCGATTGTTCAGATTGAGACTGAAAAGTTAAGAAAAATCTGCCTCAGGCTTTGACAACTCATAAAAAAAGATATTTCCTGCAGCCGGTTCAACCGATATGATAAACCGGGTTGATATTCCGGAAGTGCATGACTATATATTTTACAAGATTAGTTATCTGCCAATGTTTAAATATTGCATAACGGGTATTCAGCATAGATTTGCGGTTTTTTCCTGATGATAAAAGTTATCAGACTTATACACCATTGTTTTATTCACAGATTATTAAGCAATTATCCATAAAAGCAAATCACTGTTGTCCGGTTAAATTATGAGATTACCTGCGGTGAACTCTCCCGATAGCTATCAGGATCGGTTATTCGCTAACACTCAGAATGACTTTGACTTACAGGGTTTGAGGGGGAGGGGGCTTGGCGGCGGATATGCCGCCACCAGACCCCCTATAATTATCGTTAATGTATTGTCATTCTGAATCCCGCACGTGCGGGATAGTGATGTGAAGAACCTAGCCGTCAAAGGTGGAGAGCTCACCGAAGGTAGGTAATCTTATAACTCCTTCCAAAGGTTTACCGGACAATAATAAAAGCAAATAAGAAAACTACATTTTCACAATTTCAGCAGATAATAAAAAAGTGATCGGCTCAGTTTCAAAGAACCCAATTTTCACAAGCAGGCGGTAAAAATTGTTTAATAGTAAGCCATCTTATTAATGTAGAATACATTCTTATTGCTGCGGCTGCTCACATAGCTGTTGCGGATATTCTGGTAACCATAAACAACAAAATAGTTGTTGTACCATTGTTCGATGCTGCTGTTTGTATCGTCAAAGACCCTGTCGCGCGGGCTGAGCGTCTCAATATCTGAATTAAACGGACTTTCGATCGTCTTATTCCGGTCAATTAACTTCGAGGTAATCTTACCATCGTTCACATAAGCCAGTACCAGGCCTTCATTGTCCTCCCATGCCAGTACCCTGCGCTTAAGTTTCTGAGAGAGTATGTTCCGCAATTCCAGGTCATTATTCCATAACAGATTGCCTGCCTGATCGAAGCCAGCGATAAAAGTGGTAAGATACCTGAAACCTTCAAATACAGAATAAGTAGAGGGGTACGGGCGCCCGTAATAATCGTAAACCATCGTGGTTACCGTCCTGTATTCCGGGTAGTAGGCTTCTGCCATAAAGACAAACTGATCTTTCCAGCGGAAAACCTCATGGGCAAGAATATCATGATCCATTGAATAGTCCCGCCCTCTTTCGATGCGGCTGCTTCCCCTCCTCAGATTGAGGTCGGAAGGACGGCGCAGGTACCTGAAAAAATTCTCGAAATCGGTAAGTTCATAAAAATTGGCATTCTCCTCAGCGTTATTCCGGATCAGTACGGAGAAGAATCCGGTGGAAGCCACTCCAACCGACTCCACACCCTCGATGGTCCTGGCCCTGCTGCTGCGTCCGTAAGAACCAATGATCAAATCTGTATTTCCGTCAACCCTGTAGGCGAAAGCAGTATTGATCAACCTGTTGTCATCAAATTTGCTCAGTTGCAGATTGGATATAATCTGACCGTTTGCATATGACTTAACCAGAAAGTATGCTCTTTTCCGGGCAGATCCAAGGGTCCGGATAATGGCTGAAATTACGCCTGAAGGTTTATCAATGCTGATAGATTCTATTGCCAGATTGCCGGGAATCCCCGGGGAGATCACAGAAATCAGGCTATTGCTGAACTGATATGCCAGTATCACAGATTCATCATTCCGGATATTGATCCCTGCCACCGCGAATTGCTCGCCGGCGCTGAAATAAGCCACCCCGGATTTTTCAGGCACGGTTTGGGAAGTTTCTGATAGTTCACCGCTTGTGAGCCGGATATCTATAATTCTGAAATTGTCCTCACTGGCCCCCCTGGGTGAATGAAAAAAGCCTATCAGGCGATTGTTGGTATACAAAGCTTCTTCCAGTACAAATCCTTTGGGCAACGGAAAGGATTTACGCCAGCTTTCCTTCAGGTCAGTATCAAGCAATGCAGCAACCCAAAGCATATTCTGTCGTTCATCAGTATCAGCGCTGAGATAGATGATCAAAAGTCCGTTCTGCCCGCATGGAACAACCTTGTAAATATCTGAATCGTCTTTCACAGGAATTTCCATCCTTACCGGCCTGTTATCCTGAGCCATAAGCAGCCGGACATCGGGAGAAAGGAAAACAAACAGGAAAATGAAAACAAGTGATCGCATCATAAGGCAGTTTCTTCGATTGGTAAAATTAACAATAATCCTCCGGTTTGTATGGGCTTTGCAGTTCATTATAGATATTGAAAACTCCGCATTCCGTTTATTTCAGGAATACGAATCACAATCCATGACCCGGGTTGCTTACAGTTTCAGCATACCACATAAACAGCAATGGTGAACCGGGAGGTTCACCATTACTTACAAATTTCGTGCAGAATCATTGTTCTGCATAAGATATTACTTTACTTCTTCAAAGTCGACATCGGTAACTTCCTGATCGGGGCCTTTGGATGAACCACCATCACCGGCTGCTGAAGCGGGGTCACCGGCTGGTTGACCGGAAGCATGACTGGCTTTGTACATCTCTTCACTGGCAGCCGACCAGGCTGAGTTCAATGAAGCCAATGCAGCATCTATCCCGGCAATATTACGGTTTTTGTGGGCTTCCTTCAGTTCTTCAAGGGCCTTTTCAATCGGCACTTTCTTTTCTGCAGGCAGTTTATCTCCAAACTCTTTTAATTGTTTTTCCGTCTGGAAGATCATGGCGTCGGCGCTATTCAGCTTATCCACCTCTTCCTTGGCTTTACGGTCGGTTTCAGCATTGGCGGTGGCCTCATCCTTCATACGTCTGATTTCATCTTCCGACAATCCGGATGAAGCTTCGATGCGGATCTGCTGCGATTTTCCGGTTCCTTTGTCTTTGGCTGAAACATGCAGGATTCCGTTGGCATCAATATCAAAAGTAACCTCGATCTGAGGGATACCACGGGGTGCCGGAGGAATTCCGTCAAGGTGGAACCGGCCGATGCTCTTGTTATCGCGTGCCATCGGGCGTTCACCCTGAAGGATATGTATTTCGACCGATGGCTGGTGATCACTTGCTGTTGAGAACACTTCCGATTTCTTGGTCGGAATGGTTGTGTTGGATTCAATCAGGCGGGTCATCACGCCACCAAGGGTTTCAATACCGAGTGACAAGGGGGTAACGTCGAGCAGCAACACGTCTTTAACCTCTCCGGTCAGCACACCGCCCTGAATGGCAGCACCAACGGCTACAACCTCATCGGGGTTTACCCCTTTCGAAGGAGCTTTGCCGAAGAAATCCTCTACAATTTTCTGAATAGCGGGTATACGGGTTGACCCTCCCACCAGGATAACCTCGTCAATGTCAGCGGTAGTTAACCCGGCATCCTTCAGTGCCTGACGGCAAGGATCAATGGTAGAACGAATCAGTTTATCATTAAGCTGTTCAAATTTCGAACGTGAAAGGGTACGCACCAGGTGTTTGGGAATGCCATCCACCGGCATGATATAAGGCAGGTTAATTTCGGTAGATGTTGAACTTGAGAGTTCAATCTTGGCTTTCTCAGCAGCCTCTTTCAGGCGTTGCAGAGCCATGGGATCTTTTCGCAGATCAATACCTTCGTCGTTTTTGAACTCCTCTGCCAGCCAGTCAATGATATTATGATCGAAGTCATCACCGCCAAGGTGGGTATCCCCGTTGGTCGATTTCACTTCAAAAACGCCATCTCCGAGTTCAAGAATGGAGATATCAAATGTACCTCCGCCAAGGTCGAACACGGCAACTTTAATATCCTTGTTTTTCTTGTCGAGGCCATAAGCAAGCGCAGCAGCGGTAGGCTCGTTGATGATACGTTTTACCGTAAGTCCGGCGATTTCTCCGGCTTCTTTGGTTGCCTGACGCTGAGAATCGCTGAAATATGCCGGCACGGTAATCACCGCTTCGGTTACTGACTGACCGAGGTAATCTTCAGCGGTCTTCTTCATCTTCTGAAGCACCATCGCTGAGATTTCCTGAGGGGTGTAGTTGCGGTCATCAATCTGCACCCTGGGGGTATTGTTATCTCCTTTAATTACCTTATAAGGAACCCGGCCAACTTCTTTGGTAACCCGGTCGAATGTCTCACCCATAAACCGCTTGATGGAAAAAACAGTACGGTGAGGATTGGTAATTGCCTGACGCTTGGCCGGATCACCAACTTTGCGTTCTCCGTTTTCGGTAAATGCCACAATTGAGGGCGTGGTTCTGCGGCCCTCGCTGTTGGGAATAACTACCGGTTCATTTCCTTCCATTACCGATACACACGAATTGGTGGTACCGAGGTCAATTCCTATGATCTTACCCATTTTATCTTAAATTTTAAAATGTCAATTTTGTTTTGCTGCAATTGTCAAGGATTATGCCAAGCTTGATAAATAACACATGCTAAAAGGAACTGCCTGCCCTGACAGATCATATAATACTAATTATCAATTATTTAAATATAAAAAAACCGGCCAATCACAGCCGGTCATCTATTTTTACCCTGACATCAGGATTATGACATTTCGTCAGCAATCGCGTCCTGAAAGTTTATCCGGCAACCGCTGTTAATTTCCGATTTTTTTGACGAACTTCAGGTTTTCATTGATCAGGCGTTCTTCGGTCGATGGCCCGACCCTCATTTTAACAGACGGGGTTTCTGTGGTTTTTAAATAACGGCAGGAAAAGAGACCAATCCCGTTTTCAACATTGGTATAATCGGGCTTTTCCTGAACAATCCCTGATGAAGGTTCATTTACCTCCATATAAGTGTTTAATTCATCGCCTGAAACAGCAAAGAGAAATTCCACCCTGTTGACCAGTCTTGCCACAACATCATTCTCACTGATCACATCTCCTGGTTTATGAGGGATCAGGCTTTTGCATACAGTGAAGAAACTGGTCGGGCTGTAAAGCAACTCCATCGATTCACCACCCTGAACAGAAGCTGATTTGGCAGAACTGAAATTCCAGTCAATGCTCCGGGCAATGGTGTCGCGGCCGGCACCGGTTACCTCATCAAACCAGAACCTGACGGAAACATTATACCTCCGGCCGTTTTTTGCCGAAAACCATTTAACCCGCTGATTGCTTTCAGCGGTAAAATTGATACTTTGCAGCCCGGGCCGGGGTGTTTCAACAGCAAAGTCATGAACCAGCGGAGTTTGAGCCGTTATGACCTTCCCAGTAATTTTGTTCTTTATTTCAAGGTGATAGGTATAATCTTTAGTTACATAGTCAGCCGGAACTTTAAAGGCTGCTTTGTAAACCACCTGTTCCGGAGCATAAAAAACGCCTTCTTCTTTGTTATAAACTGTAGTTGTATCCAGACTGAAGCTCCTGGTTTCCGTTGATCCTGTTTTCTCAATGATCCGGACTTCAAGGTTATTGAGATATGATGAAGAATCTGCCTCCTGGGCATAAGTAAGGGCATTCCCTGCACCAAGAAACGCCTTGTTGATCTTCACATAGTGTACTGAATCGTTCTGGCTGATCAAGCCATAAACCACGGCGATGTCTTTCCATTCAGCAGTAACATCAAAATCGGTTTCGCAGGCATTAAAGGCTAACATGGAAACCAGGGTAAGCAAAAAGAACACTTTTTTCATCGGTATAGTCTTAGGCAGTAATATGCAACAGTATTGACAAAATACTTTTTAGGGCTGACAAATTTACATAAAAACTGAAACACATTGATAAGGGTAATATAAATATAGGAATATCACATCCCGTCCGTCGGTCCATCTGTTCTGACCTGCCTGCATAAAAAGATGTGGATTTGCTTTCAGTATTCCGTTAAATTTAAGAATCACCTAAGGACGCAAGCTGCAAAGACCCCGCAAAAGTGGCTGGGCAGGCAGCAATGGCTTGACTTATAAATGATTTGATATCTTTAAATAAACTTTCATAATCCACTGTATATCAATATATTAAAAATTTTAACAGACTACTGTGTTTTAAATGCCACTATAACTTCTAAGTACCAACTCACTGAAAATCAATATCCAAAAAAGAAACTGCCCCTGATCCGAAAGAAACTGAAAAACTAAAAAAGCCTACCTGAAAGCCCCTGAGCAAATTATTGGCGTCCGAATATCCAGGTGTTCGCTGATATTCCTTTGTTTTTACATTTGAACCGGAACTGGTTTTGGCAAATAGAAGTTTTTCTCTGTTAACGATTAACTATCCGGATTTTAAATATCAGACAGGCATCCCTGAAAAGGCATGCAGTATGCTTTTGTTTTGTAGCTTTGCAAATAGTTGTTGCGCTGCATGTACTTCGGGCAAAGCTGCGCAAAACCTGCATTTGTTTTTAAATCTCTCAAAAGATTTCCTTCCTATGATAACACCTGACATCTCAAAGTTTGCCAATGTAACAAAGGTTACGACGCATGTACTTCAGGAAATGAAACTGAAGAATGAAAAGATCGCGATGCTGACTGCCTATGATTATTCAATGGCCCGGCTGCTTGACAAAGCTGGAATTGACGTTATACTGGTGGGCGATTCGGCATCCAATGTCATGGCAGGCCACACCTCTACCCTGCCGATCACCCTGAATGAGATGATTTATCATGCCAGCTCCGTAGTGAGGGCAGTAAAGCGGGCGCTGGTGATCACCGACCTGCCCTTCGGAACTTACCAGGGCAATTCAAAGGAAGCATTGAGCTCTTCCATTCGTATTATGAAAGAATCAGGATCGGATGCAGTAAAAATGGAAGGCGGGCGCGAGATCCTTGAATCGGTTGACAGGATCTTATCTGCAGGAATACCCGTTATGGGGCATCTCGGCCTGACTCCGCAGTCGATTCATAAGTTCGGCACCTATGTTGTGCGGGCGACCGAAGAGAATGAAGCCCGCAAGCTGGTCGAAGATGCCCACCTGCTTGAAAATGCCGGCTGCTTTGGCATTGTTCTCGAAAAAATTCCTGCAAAACTGGCAGCACAGGTGGCAAAAGAAATCAGGATTCCGATTATCGGCATCGGCGCCGGCCCTGATGTTGACGGACAGGTGCTGGTTTTGCACGACATGCTTGGTATTACCCAGGAGTTCTCCCCAAGGTTTCTTCGCCGCTATCACAACCTGAGCGAAGAAATTCAGGGGTCGGTAAAGTCATACATCCGGGATGTTAAAACTGTTGACTTCCCGAATGAAAGGGAACAGTATTAAAGATAACGACTTAAATCAACTGTCCGGTGCTGCCTGACAGTTAACGTGCAATATATCTGCCCGACAGGCTATGACCGGTTTACCTCAGATTCTGTTTGAAGACAATCACCTGCTGATTATCAATAAAAGGCCGGGCGAAATCGTGCAGGGAGACAAGACCGGCGATGCTCCGCTGGTTGATCAGTTGAAGTTATATCTGAAAGAAAAATACAATAAACCCGGAGCAGTCTTTCTGGGCCTTGTCCACCGCCTCGACCGGCCGGTAAGCGGGGCGGTTATCTTTGCCAAAACCTCAAAATCGCTCAGCCGCCTTACCCGGATGGTGAAAGAGAGGGAAATCACCAAAATATACTGGGCGGTGGTTGATCGTGTGCCGGAACCGGAGGAAGGCCTTCTGGTAAACTACCTGATCAAGAACGAACGTCAGAACAAGTCATTTCCTTCAGAAGAGCATACCCCCGGCGCAAAAAGGGCAGAGCTCTGCTACAAGCACATCGCCTCAGGAAAAACCTATCACCTGCTTGAAATCAGCCTGCTTACGGGAAGGCACCACCAGATCAGGGCGCAACTGGCTTTAGCAGGCTGCCACATCAAAGGCGACCTTAAATACGGCGCAGCCCGCTCCAACCCCGGCGGCTCAATCAGCCTTCATGCCCGTTTGCTTGATTTCATCCACCCGGTAAGCAAGGAAAAAATCCACATTGTCGCGCCGGTTCCTGCAAATCCGGAATGGCAATACTTCACGGATAAATAATTCTCATCAGGATGGGACTCTTTTTCTTCAGAAAAGCAAGAACGGGTTGGCAACCGGAAAATCCTTTTCTTTAAAGCCAACACATGGCCGGTAAATTGTTTTGTGATTAAATTAGCGGTTTACAAGCCATGAACCATGGAAATTCCGGACATTTGAGCAAGTTCACATGACAAAATCCAGAATTGATTGTTGTTGATTCACCGCCAAACCTGATTTCGTGAAAAAAGGATTTTCAGCCCTGATACTCACCGCCCTGATCATAACATCTACTGCATTGCATGCGCAGTACTATGATATTGGTCAGGCCCCGGCGCGTACCCGCTGGATGAAAATCGACACGGGCAACTTCAGCATCATTTATCCCGATTTTCTTCACGGGAAGGCCAGACAAACAGCCGTACTTTTCGGCACGCAAACTGACGCTGTAGCTTCGGGCATGCAGACAGTCCCGCGCAAAACGCCCATAATACTACATCCTCAAAGTGCAATTCCGAATGCTTTTGCTATCTGGGCACCCAGGCGGATTGAGCTATACACCATACCGCCCCAGGACAATTATGCACAGCCTTGGTTGCATCAGCTGGCACTCCATGAATACCGGCACATCGTTCAGCTGTCAAAGCTTGACCAGGGGATTACCCGCTTTTTCGGCTATCTTTTCGGACAGCAGGCGGCTGCGGTCTCCACAGGGCTTTTTGTCCCTTCCTGGTTTATCGAAGGTGATGCAGTGGCAACTGAAACGGCCCTGAGCAATACAGGAAGGGGCCGGGTACCATCGTTTAACGCTCCTTTAAGGGCCCTGCTGGCAGAAAAAGGGGCATACAGCTACCCCAAAGCAAGCCTGGGATCATACCGTGATTTCGTCCCGGATATTTATACAATGGGGTATCATATTATTGCAGCATCACGCACCCTTTACGGGCAGGCCTCCTGGAACGAAGCCTTGAATTCCGTTGCAAGAAAACCCTGGTTGATTGCACCATTTAATCACGGACTTAAAAGCTTTTCAGGGCTGAATAAAAAAGGGATATACCGGCAATCAATGGCTTATCTCGACAGTCTCTGGCAAGGCAAACAGCCATCGGATGAAGCAACCCGGGTAAAGCACACAAATTCCCAAAGCTATACAAACTACCACAGTCCGCAGCAGTTGAATGATTCAACATTTATTTCCCTTAAGACATCTCTGCATGATATCCCCCGGATAATAAAAATACATAGCAGTGGCCGGGAGGAGGTGCTTCATACGCCGGGTTATATCTTTGACAACCGTATCTCCTGCAGCAATGGTTTGCTTGTATGGTCGGAATACCGTCCGCATGTCCGCTGGGCTACCGTCAGTTACACCGACCTGGTTTACCTCAACACCAAAACCGGGGAGGTTTCCCGAAAAGCATTCAGAAAAAGACTCTATGCCCCGGCATTAAGCCCTGACGGAGAAAAGACCGCTGCTGCAGAGACCGATGAAACAGGGAAATACTACATAACCGTTATTCAAAGTGACACGCTGAACAGGTTCATTGTTCCTGAAAATGTTTTCCCGTCGTTTCCTTCCTGGTCGGAGGATATGAGAAGAATCGCCTTCATCGGTACAAGCGAATCCGGAAAAGCCATGTATATGCTTGACCTGGACAATGGAACCATCTCACTATTATTGCCCTGCGCCTTCGCGGAAATCAGTGAGCCATATTTCGCAGATAAAGTCATTCTTTTTACAGCATCCGTAAGAGCAAAAAGCCAGATCTGCCTACTGGATATCAGTTCGGGTGAGGCAAGTGTGGTCACTTCGTCGGCATATGGCGCCTTCGCACCTTCTTACTCGCACAACAGATTGACATACCTTGAATATACAGCCGGAGGAACACGCATCGCCAACCGTCCAATCAATCAACTGACCAATCAGCCCTACATACCAGATACAGATCATTCATGGCCGCTGGCCCGGACACTTTCAAGGCAGGAAAATTTCGATGGCAAGCCGTTCGGGATGCCTGAAACCGACTTTACATCTAAAAGATACAGGAAAGCGTCCCACCTTTTCGGAATTCACAGCTGGGCTCCGCTATACATTGATATCGGCGGCGAAACGGCACGACCGGGATTTGCCGTAATGAGTCAGAACCTGCTGAGTACCATGTTTATCACTGCCGGCTATGATTACAATACGGCAGAAGACGCCGGTATGTTTCGGGCAAGTGCAGCCTGGAAGGGCTGGTTTCCGGAGCTCAGGCTCACCGCCTCCCATGGTCTGAGGGCTTCGGAATATTCCGGAGATAATTATCAGCGTAAACGCTTTACATGGGGCGAGACCAACCTGGATCTCAGCATCAGCCAGGCGCTGAATCTTTCGCGCGGCAGTGTTAACTCAGGGTTATTCGGCGAAATCACACACAATTACAGCCAGGTCAGACACCTTCCCGGCACACCTGACCGCTTTATGAAGGGCATATTATCCGGAATGAGTTACCGGTTTTTCGGATATTCCTATCAAAGGCAGGCATACCGTGATCTGGCCCCTGACTTCGGACTTAACCTGGATATCAGATTCCGTCATTCTCCTTTCGGTGAAATCAACGCCGGAAATATTTTCGGCATCCAGTCACAGCTCTTTTTGCAAGGCTTTGCACCAAATCACTCAATTTCTGTTTATGGCGCCTTTCAACTTGCTGACCCGGGAGATTACCGGTATGCCAACCTGATCAGTATTTCGCGCGGTTATACAACAATACCATTTGGCGAGAAACTGATCAGCTGGAAAGCAGCCTATCGTCTGCCCCTCTTTTATCCAGACTTCCAGGTGGGAGGCCTGCTTTACATCAAGCGGGTAAGGGCTAATGCATTTTATGATTTTACGGAAGTGAGAGAATCACCAGGCGGCGGGCATTTCAATGCAGCCGGACTTGACCTGATCAGTGATTTACACCTGTTCGGATTGAGTACCCCGGTAAGTGCCGGTATCAGGAGTGTTTATACTTTCAGAGAGGCAACTCCCGTATTCGGATTCCTGTTCTCAATAAATTTTTATGAGTATTGAACTGAATAACAGATTATTCATTATATTCGTTTCATCAATCATCCGGACATAAGGCATGAAATTTCCGGTAAGGCTCTTACTCACAACCATCTCTGTGATTGTTACCGCGTTTATCCTGCCAGGTATCAGTTCAGAAACTTTTCTGGCTGCACTTGCGGCAGCCGTAGCACTTGCGTTGCTGATAACCAGCACCAAAAGAATTTTTCTCAGATTGAAGATCCCGATGAATATGATTTTCTTCGGATTTATCCTGTTTACACTGATCACATTGCTCACACTCCTGATATCAGAACTTATTCCCGGTTTCAGTGTAAACAGTGTCTGGCATGCCATCATTTTCAGCATTATTCTTACAGGGATAACTTCCGTCATCAATTCTTCCGTTGCCTCAACAGACAGTTATCACCATTGATCCGGTATGTTCAGGTATGCTGACCCCGGTTGTTGTAATTTCATATCCAGCCGGGTTTTACTATTTATGAATATTTACCGGATAATAAATGCCCTGACCTTAGTCAGTCATCAACACACTGACCATCTGGCCCTTACGCTGACACCAGACTTCTACCTATAAATTAGTGCGAAAATGCAGATCCGATTCGTGCTCTTCGTATTTTCGTAACATAATTCAATTACGGATAAAGATATGAAAAGCAGAATGATCAGCCTTCCCGATACAATTGAGGAAATTATTTCGGGTTGCGAGGTTTGTTATGTGGGGATGGCAGACCCGGAGCATATGCCCTATACCCTCCCTTTCAATTTTGGTTACGCTGATGGAACAGTTTACCTTCATTCGGCACCCACCGGCAGAAAAATGGAAGTACTGAGGAATAATCCGAACGTCTGCATTGCATTCAGCACCGCGCACGAGCTTTACAAACAATCGGAACAGGTAGCATGCAGTTATGGCATGAAGTACAAAAGCGTACTGATCAGCGGAAAGGTTGAATTTGTTGAAGATTTCGATGAGAAAGTCAGGATACTGAACATCATTATGCGGCAATATACGCAGCGCGACGATTTTAGTTACAACGCCCCCGCGGTGAATAACGTTGCCGTGATGATAGTCAGGGCTGTAAAAACGGAAGCGAAAGCATTCGGTTATTAAATATCAGGAAGCCGGATCCTTTCTACGGAGACGGGTTTTCAGCATCCGGAACAATAAAAAAACGAGATATCCGGTCATTGCACCGGTGAGCGCGCCGGTGATCACATCGCCCGGATAATGAACTCCCAGATAAATCCTGCTGTAGGATACCAGGCCTGCCCAGGCAAGCATGACCGGTATTATCCATTTGTAACGAATTGTCAGCACCAAACCTGTAAAGACCGCCACCCCGAAGGTATTGGTGGCATGGGAGGACACAAAGCCATACTTTCCGCCACACTGCCCGTATAACGTCCTGACCATCCCGTCCAGTGCAGGTTCATGGCAGGGCCGAAGGCGCATAAATACATCTTTAAATAGTTTAACCGAAATCTGATCCGTCAGGGTCACCAGCAGGGCAACCATCAGGAGTACCAGCCAGAAATGGTTACGGTTTTCCCTGAACATCAGAAATAAAAGAAAGGCATAAAGAGGCACCCAGATGTACTTATCGCTGAACCAGTACATGAGAAAATCGAAAAAAGGCGAATGCAATCCGTTAATAATCAGAAATAAATTCTGATCAAATTGTATCAGGGCATCCATCTTCTAAAAATATGGCTGGTGTAAAGCATTCCAGATTTCGTCCTTCAATTCGGTAATTCCCTGACCAGTGTGCGAAGAGATAAAAACCACGGGCACCTCCGGAAATTTTCGCTTTTTCAGCTTGCGCAGCTGCTCCGCGTCGAGCAGATCGCATTTCGTGATGGCCAGCACGCGTTGCTTGTCAATCAGCTCAGGATTGTATTGCTCCAGTTCATTCAGCAGGATTTCAAAATCTTTTCTGATGTTTTCCGAAGAAGCAGGAATCATAAAGAGCAGCGCAGAGTTTCTTTCGATGTGCCGGAGAAAGCGCAGACCCAGCCCGCGGCCCTCGGCAGCGCCTTCGATGATGCCCGGAATGTCGGCCATAACAAATGAACGGTCGTCGCGATAAGCGACAATGCCAAGATTTGGCCGGAGGGTGGTAAAAGGGTAATCGGCAATCTCCGGCTTCGCAGCAGAAACCACTGACAGCAGGGTCGATTTTCCTGCATTGGGGAATCCCACAAGGCCGACATCTGCCAGAATTTTTAATTCAAGTATTTTCCAGGCCTCAATACCTGGTTCTCCCGGCTGTGCATAACGGGGGGTCTGGTGGGTAGGCGATTTGAAGTGGTCGTTACCCAGGCCTCCGCGGCCTCCGGGAAGAATGATCACCATTTCACCATCGGTGGTAACTTCAGCCTCCTGTTCCATGGTGTCAGGATCTTTCACCACCGTACCCAACGGCACTTCTATGATAACATCCCTGCCGCCTGCCCCGGTTTTCCGGTTGTTTCCTCCGTTACCGCCATCTCCGGCCTTCAGGTGTTTTGTGTACTTCAGATGCAGCAATGTCCATAACTGAGCATTACCTTTCAGAATAATGTGTCCTCCCCGGCCTCCGTCACCTCCGTCGGGGCCACCACGGGGATTCCCACGGGCCCTCAGCAGATGGGCAGAGCCGGCGCCGCCTTTTCCGGAACGAAGGTTAAGTTTAACATAATCAACAAAATTGGATGAGGACATACGGCAGCAAATAAGAAATCAGGGATGCAAAACTACAAAAAAAAGCCGGCTAAGCCGGCATATAACATAATATTCAACTTTACAGCCTCTTACCTGAGCATTTTCATGGCGGCTTCCACTTTCTCGCTCAATCGTTCAAATACCTGCTTCTCATCGCCGATGGCATTCATAGAGGCAAACTTATGCTGCTTATTATAGAAATCAGCCACAGGAAGCGTTTTTTCGTTATACTCCTCCAGGCGGTTGATAATCAGTTCGGTGTTCATATCATACGAACGGGCCTGGGGGGTTTTCGAGCGGGCATTCAGGCGTTTGATGGATTCAATTGTAGAAGCATTCAGTTCAATGCAATAGGATACTGACGAATCCAGGCGCCTTAAGAGTCCATCAAGGATGTATGCCTGTACAATGGTTCTCGGAAAACCTTTGAATACAAACCCCCTGACGTTATTGTGCTGCCTTATCTCACTTTCAATCAACCGGATAACGATCTCATCAGGCACCAGTTCACCCCTGTCCATGATGTCTTTGACTTTGACCCCGATATCGGAACCGGCTTTAATTTCTCTTCTCAACAGAGATCCTGTAGAGATATAATACAGATTGTATTTCTTTGCAAGCAGCCTTCCCTGTGTACCCTTTCCGGAGCCAGGTGCACCGGTCAGCACGAGGTTAAACCAGACCTGTTGCAGGGTATTGTCGATGGATTGAACCAGACGGTCAAAAACTTCACTGATTTCACCCACGCCCTGAATCGGGATATATTTATTCCTGTCTTTATAAAAATCGGCTACCGGTTTGGTTTTATTGTTGTACTCTTCAAGCCTGAATTCGATTACCTCTGCATTATCATCCGTGCGGCCGGAAATTTTTCCCCGCTCAAGCAACCTGACAATCAGCTCCTCGCGGGGCACTTCCAGACTTAGCATACAAGCCAGTGAAGTGTTTAACTTCAGCAGCAGGCCTTCAAGGATATAGGCCTGAACCATTGTCCTTGGGAATCCGTCGAACAGTATCCCGTTCTTGTCTGCGCTTGCGATAATCCGCTTTTCAATGAGTTGAACAATCATTTCATCAGACACCAGCTGACCGCGGTCGATAAGTTCTTTGGCCTTCTTACCAAGTTCACTGCCTTCGGAGATCTCCTGGCGCAACAGGTCTCCCGTTGAAATGTATGCCAGTTTATATTTTTCGACCAGCAGGGCAGACTGGGTACCTTTTCCTGCGCCCGGAGGGCCAAACAAAGCGATATTAAGCATGATTATTCAGTTGACAGGTAAATATAGGTTGCCACTCCAGGAATCTTATTGCCGTCAGAAGCAATTTATTCCACAATCTTATAAATATCGGGGAGATTACGCGCAAATCCATCATAATCCAACCCATATCCGACAATAAAATCATTGGGAATTTCCATTCCGATATAATCAATCTTATAGTCTGCCCTGAAAGCGCCGGGTTTATAGATCAGGGTGGCAATTTTCACATCGGCGGCTTCCTGATTGTGCAGTATTTCAAGCATCCGCTGAATGGTGAGTCCGGTGTCAATAATATCTTCAATGATAATCACCGAGCGGCCTTTAACAACCTCGTTGAGCCCGATCAACTCGCTGACCACCTGGGAACTGCGCGTACCGGTGTATGAAGATAGTTTGACAAAAGAAATATTGCTTTCGATATTCACTTTTTTCAACAGGTCGGATGCAAACATAAATGCGCCGTTCAACACAATGAGGAAGATTGGCACCTTCCCTTTCATATCGGCATTGATCTGATCGGCAATCCTGCTGACTGATTGGTCAATGGCATCCGCTTTAATGAATATTCCAAATTCTTTGTCCCGGACTTTAATCTTATTTTTCATTGATGATGAGTTAAGCGGTCAAAAATACAATAATTTAAACAATCATGAAAGCCGTGTAAACCTTTTGATTAAATTATCCTTAAGGCATGAGCAACCTTAAATGGAAGCAGGCTTTTGATTATTTTTGCAGCAACCAAACCTTATCAACATGAAACCAAGAGTCAGCATAATTATGGGCAGCACATCCGATTTACCGGTGATGAAAGAAGCTGCAGAGATTCTGAACGAATTTCAGATTCCATTTGAAATCAATGCTTTATCAGCTCACCGCACGCCGGATGAAGTGGAGGTCTTTGCAAAATCGGCCTACAACCGCGGCATCAGGGTAATTATTGCGGGCGCCGGCATGGCTGCGCACCTTTGCGGGGTGATCGCAGCGATGACAACCGTTCCTGTAATCGGAGTACCCATAAAGGCATCCCTCGATGGCCTCGACTCCCTGCTGGCCATTGTTCAGATGCCTCCGGGAATTCCTGTTGCCACAGTTGCCATCAACGGTGCCCGAAATGCCGGTATTCTTGCCGTACAAATGCTGGCTACCGGCGATGAAGCACTTCAGATGAAATTGATTGCCTTTAAAGAAGACCTGAAAAAGAAAATTGTGAAAGCCAACGAGGAGCTGAACTCGGTGAGATATGAATACAAGGTCTGATTTCAGTTCCTGATAAAGTTATTACTTGCCCCGGTTGGTTTCAGCATTCAGATACTTCAACCGGGTATTTTTATGTTTTACAGTTTCCGCATCATCATGAGCCCATCCCTTATGGGAAGCAAGAGGTGTTCCACACGCGGATCATTTTTCACATGCAGGTTGAAGGCGGCTATTCCCCGCGTTTCCTTGTCATTTAATGCGTCAGCCTCCATCACCTTGCCATACCAGAGCACATTATCGGCTATGATGATGCCTTCCGGACTGAGTTTTGGAAAAACCGCCTCATAATAATTCACATAGTTCTCCTTATCGGCATCGATAAATACCAGGTCAAATGGTCCTTCAATTTCAGGGAGGATATCCATGGCATTTCCCTGATGGGTTATAATTTTATCGCGCAATCCGGAAGCAATAAAATATTTTTCAGCGATATGGGCAACTTCAGGATTGTTGTCGATGGTATGCAAGCGGCCCCGGTCGTCGAGTCCGGATGCCAGGTAGATGGCTGAATAGCCGGTAAAAGTGCCGATTTCAAGAATACAACGGGGCTTCAGCATCTGAATAATCATTTTCAGCAACCTCCCCTGGAGTAATCCTGAAAGCATGCCCGGGGTTGTCACTGCCAGATGGGTTTCCCTGATCAGCTGCTGCATCAGCGGAGGTTCAGGTGAAGTGTATTCAAGGGCATACCTTTCAAAAGCGGGGACTGTGGTAGGATATTGCGGCCGTTCAAGAAGCTTGCTCATGCTTTGCGGTTTTTGTAGACAAGCATACTCATTCGTGCCGGGTCAAATATTTCATGCGCAACTTCAAGTACCATATCAGCCGTAATGGCGTTGATTTTCGAGATCAGCACTTCATGGGTGTCAACCGTGTCATATACAAGCATGCTTTTCGCCATCGAAAGCGCATCGTTGAGGTTTGATTCAAAAGAAATGGCAATCTGACCGATAAACTGTTGCTTGGCCGTATGCAATTGAATCATTCCCAGCGGTTTGGCCACAAATTTATCCAGCTCTGCCCGCACCAGCGTCAGTGCTTTATCGAGCGAACCATTATCGGTACCCAGATAGATCATGAATGAACCGGTTTCAGCGTATGGGGTATAAACAGATTCGATGTTGTACGACAATCCATGGCGTTCGCGCAGGGCCATACTCAGCCTTGAATTCATCGCGGGGCCGCCCAGCAGGTTTGTAAGCAGGGCCAGGGCGGTGCGCCGGGCATCAGCATAACCATAAGCATGGTTCCCAATGATACAATGGGTCTGAAAATTCCGGCGGGGTTTGATCAGTAGCTTAGGCTCCGATGCCGCAAAAACCTGCCGTGAGTCAGTGCGCAGATTTTCAGGCAGGCATCCGAAAGCTTCGTTTACAAGCTTCACCAGCCGGTCGAAACGGATATTTCCCACCGAACTGATTACGATCTGATTGGTATGGTAATGCCCGGCAATAAACCCGAGAATCCTTTTGCGGGTGATTCTTTTCACGCTTGCAGGTGTACCCAGAATGGACTTACCCAGGGGGTGTCCGCGGAAGAGCATCTCCTCGAATTCATCAAAAATCAGTTCCGACGGGCTGTCCTTATATGCATTGATCTCATCAATCACCACATCTTTTTCCTTGTCGATTTCTTTCTCCGGAAAAGTGGAATTAAACAGGATATCCGCGAAAAGTTCAATAGCCCTGTCATAATAGACGCTCAGGAATGAGGCATGAATACAGGTTTCTTCCTTGGTGGTGTATGCATTCAGATCAGCCCCGATGTTCTCGAGTCTTCCCAGCACCTGATGGACTTTTCGCTTGCCGGTCCCTTTGAAGATAACGTGTTCGATAAAATGGGCCAGGCCTTCTTCCCCGGGCAATTCGTCGCGCGAACCGGTATTCACCATTACAGAAAGATGGGCGACCAACCGGCCTGAGTGCCGGTGAACGATCCTTATGCCATTGGAAAGTGTATGAAACTGATATTGCATCCTCAGAATTAACGGGATGCAAAATTAGAAAAAATATCAGAAGCAGAACAACAGCATCTGCCAGGCAAAAACCCCGCAGAAAGCTTACTTTCCGGACAGGGGAAACCTCCTGACGAAGGAAAGCCAGAAAAGCGGCTGATAGCCGCGCAATTCGCCGGTTTCAGTATAACTCTCAACCAGGGGGCAGACGGCAATGACCTTCTTGGTGATTTTTCCGTTATCATGGTTCAGGTACCATTCCTCCAGAAACCTCAGCCGTGAAATATCCGACAATTGCAGATCGCGTTTGATAACGGTATCATAATTCTCATATGGCTCGAACGGCCGCTGAAGGGTGAGCAGTTCGGTGCGCGTACCCCGTTCAAGAATCTCCCCGGCCGATAACTGCTTGTTGGTCATCACATCATAAACCTTCACCTTTCCTTCACGGGCGGATGTAATCACCGCCTGCACAAGTTTCTCACGCTTCGGTCCCTCGAGGTTTTGCACCCACCAGGCCAGGTCTGTTTCGGGAGACTTCAGTGTAACATCATACTGAATCCTCTCGGTCAGCAACTCCCCTTTGCCGCTTCCGCAGGAGATCAGCAAAGTACCCGTAGTAATCAGCAAAAAGATAAAGGTCAGTTTTTTCATGGCGTTTCAGTTTAAAAACAAGGGGTTCCACTTCCCTTACTGCAAAAATACCAAACTTATCTTTTACCGGGTTGCAAATCAAAAATCCACAGTGTAAAACTTCCTGATGGAATCATTTTTCCTTACATTTAAACTTATACCTTTGCACAAAATTCAGCACCTGATCAGTTGAAAGACAATCATGAAAAAGGCGGAAAAAACCACGCGCGTTTCTTCAGGGAAACGAAACCCGGAACATCTGGTCCTGCCGGGCAATCTGTCGATTAGTTACCCGCACGCCACCATTCTGCTGATCCTTACCTTTACCTCTATACTTTACGCAGGTGCTCTCCGCAACGACTTTATGACCGGCTGGGACGACGGAGAATACCTTACGGCCATATCCGGGGAAGGAGTCATCAATGTGCCGGAGATTTTCAGCAGTTTTCACCTGGGTATGTACCAGCCGCTTGCCGTGCTGAGTATGGCCATTAATTACAAATTATCGGGGGCCGGGCCATGGGCTTTTATCCTCACCAACATATTGCTGCACCTGCTCAACACCTTTCTGGTTTTCAGACTTTCAGAACGATGGATGAAAGGCTGGATTCCGGCAGCGATGGTTGCATTCCTGTTTGCCATACATCCCATGCATGTGGAACCGGTGGTCTGGATTTCGGCCCGAAGCTCGGGCCTTTACGCGCTCTTCTTTTTGCTGGGACTGATTGCCTACGACAAATATACAGATCAGGGGTACAGCCTCAGGCAATATCTGGTTGTTTTGCTCTTTTTCGTGCTTGCCCTGTTCTCCAAATCCATGGCTGCAACCTTTCCGGTGGTACTGCTGATGGCAGACTATCTGAAAAAGAGACAATTCAAATGGGGATTATTGACTGAAAAAATCCCGTTTTTTGCGATTTCAATCATTTTCGGCCTTGTTGCAATCAGGGCCTCCGCATCCTTCGGACATATTACCGTACTTGAACAGGACTACAACCTTTTTCAGCGGATCTTCCTGATCCTTTACGGCATCTCATTTTACATCCTGAAGCTTTTTGTACCGCTCAACCTGTCGGCAATATATGCTTTCCCTGAAATCAGCGGGGGCAAACTCCCGGCCTATGTATTTTCCTCGGTCATCCTCCTGTTTGCAGCCATTGCTGCGATCCTTTACCGGCGGAAATACCGCAGGGAGTTTATTTCAGGAGGCATGTTTTTCCTGATTACCATCGGCATGGTGCTTCCGCTGTTCTGGTCCAGGATATTCATCACTGCCGACCGGTATACATACATCCCATACATCGGCCTTTTCATGATTATTGGCCGGTATGCCGCGAATCTTTGGGAAACCCGGCACACCATGGACAAAACCACCCGCAGGCTTGCGCTTGCGACCTCCGCCTTACTGGTGATCATAATGGGAGTTTCAACCGTTAGCCGGATAACCGTCTGGAAAAACACCCCAACCCTGCTCTCGGATGTAATTGACAAAAAACGTTCTGATGCGGATATGGCCCACGGATACTTTTACCTGGGCAACTATTACGATGCCGGAAACAATGCGGCGGAGGCGATGAAATATTATGATCTTTCATTAAGCCGGAATCCCTCCTACCTGCTTGCATTGAACAACCGTGGCATTCTGAAAGGCAAATCCGGCCAGATAAGTACGGCAATTGCCGATTTTGAGCAGGCCATCCGCCTCAAACCTGATTATGCCGAAGCATGGTACAACCGGGGCATAGCGTACTTTCAGGCCGGCGAACCTGAACACGCCTGCGCCGACTGGAAAGAATCGGCCCGCCTCGGTTTTGCGCCCGCGCGTCAGGCAATTGTGAAGTATTGCACTGTAGAAAAAACGCCAGGTCAGCTTCAAATGCCTGGCATTGAAGATGAAAGCAGGACAATACCAGGCACAAGGGATAACTGAGAAACACCCTGTATTTTCATCCCGGATAGAAAAACAACTTAAAAACCTATATATCATGAGCATCAACGAAATTAACCGGTTTATCACCGAGATTGAGCTTTTTAAAGGACTGGTCGCCACTGAAATTGACCAGGTCGTTTCAGCCATTGAAACACGTAAATATCTGGCAGGCGAATACCTCTTTCAGGAAAGCGGCCCCAGGGAGGCCATTTTCATGATCTATGAAGGAGAAGTGGAGTTGATTAAGAAATCTCCATTCGGAGCGGAAACAAAACTGAGCTATTTCAGCCGCTTCGATTTCCTGGGCGAAGGTTCGCTTACGGAAGAAGCGCCTCACAGCACCAGCGCTCGTGCAAAGCATAAAACCACAGCCTTGTTGCTGAGCAAATCCTTTTTTGCAGATAACGGCCCCATTGCCCTGAAGATTTTTTCAAATATCGCCAGGGTGATTTCGCGCAGGATGCGGCAGGCGAATGCCCGGATGATCAGTTCCGCCGCGCAGTATGAATCGGGCCGCACCCGGACCGAACACGACCTGCTTGGATTCCGCGAAGTTCCTTATGAGTACTACTACGGAATACAGACCTTGCGTGCACTCGAAAATTTCAACATATCGGGGGTGCAGCTCAACTTTTACCCTGTTTTCGCTGAATCGCTGGCCATGGTCAAACTCGCTGCCGCCAAAGCCAACCACGACCTCGGGCTGCTCAGCAAATCCCTGGCCGATGCCATTGTACGTGCCTGTAATGAAATCATCAATGGTAAATATACCTTTCATTTTGTTGTGGACATGATTCAGGGCGGAGCGGGCACATCCACCAATATGAATGCCAATGAGGTGATTGCGAACCGCGCACTCGAAATTCTCGGCCATCAGCGTGGACAATATGAATTCTGCCATCCCAACAACCATGTAAACCTTTCACAGTCAACCAACGACGCTTATCCAACCGCGATCAAAATCGCCCTGATCCGGAGCAACGAAAAACTGTTGGAGGTCCTTACCGAACTGATCGCTTCGTTTAAAATAAAAGCAAACGAATTCGCCCATGTGATCAAGATGGGGCGCACCCAGTTGCAGGATGCAGTGCCCATGACCCTGGGGCAGGAGTTTGAAGCTTATGCAGTAATGCTTGAAGAAGAAATTGCCCGGCTGAACCAGAATGTGCAGCTTTTCCTCGAAGTCAATATGGGTGGAACAGCCATTGGCACCGGAATCAATGCCGATCCGCGCTACAGCGGAATAGTCATCAATTACCTCCGCGAAATCACCGGAAAACCCATTATACTGGCCACCAACCTGGTTGAAGCAACCCAGGACACCGGTGCATTCATCATGTATTCATCTGCGGTGAAAAGGCTTGCCGTCAAACTTTCCAAAATCTCAAACGACCTCAGGCTGCTTTCCTCAGGCCCAAGGGCCGGTTTCAACGAAATCAACCTCCCGCCCATGCAACCCGGTAGCACCATTATGCCCGGCAAGGTCAATCCCGTGATTCCGGAAGTGGTGAACCAGATTGCATTCAAAGTGATCGGCAATGACCTCACTGTTACTATGGCAGCCGAGGCCGGTCAGCTGGAACTGAACGTGATGGAACCGATCATCGTGTACAGCCTGTTTGAATCCATCGAAATGCTGAAAAACGGCATGAATACGCTGAACCACCGTTGCATCAAAGGCATCACCGCCAATGAAGACCGCTGCCGCGAAATGGTCTATAACAGCATCGGTCTGGTGACTGCCCTCAACCCGGTGATCGGATACGAAGCAGCTACCAGGCTCGCCAAAGAAGCGCTGGAGAAAAACCGCAGCGTTTACGACCTGGTACTCGAACATAAACTCCTGAGCCAGGAAGAACTCAATGAAATCCTCGACCCCAAAAATATGATTGCCCCGAGGATCATGCCCAAACAAGGATAAACTGACAGGCATGAAAGGCAAAGGAAAGAACGGGCATTGCAGGTTGCAGGGCTTTTTGTTACTTTTGTAGAAACGGTTAACCATGACTTTAAAAATCGCCCTGATTCTTTCCTTTGTCCTTCAGTTTGCGGCTGCCATCATTGCCTTTTCGCTTACCAAAAGGACAAGGACCAACATCGCCTGGTGGCTGATCTCCTTTGGATTCCTGTTGATGGCCATCAGAAGGATCTTTGAGTTTTTTCAGCTTTCAGATCCCGGCAGCCGGTTGTTCACCGGCATGCTGAGTACCTGGACCGGCGTGCTGATCTCGGTGCTGATGCTTGGCAGTCTGATCTTTATCAAACGGATTTTCAATATCCAGAAAAGAATGGATGACCTCCGCAAAGCGAATGAATCGAGGGTACTTTCTGCCATCATGAGAACCGAAGAAAACGAACGGCTCAATTTTGCCAAGGAATTGCACGACGGGCTCGGACCATTGCTTTCATCAGTCAAGATGGCCGTATCGACGGCACACACCGGAAATAACAATCCGCAAAACAAGGAAGTAATGATCCATGCCGAAAAGCTGATCGATGAATCCATCACTTCGCTGAAGGAGATTTCCAATAAACTGAGTCCGCATGTGCTGAACAATTTCGGACTCAAAAAGGCCGTAAAATCATTTATCACCCATATGGCTCCGGTCGATAACCTGAACATTAATTTCGATTCAAACCTGGGTGAAAAACGGTATCCATACAATACCGAGGTGGTGCTTTACAGGGTGATCTGTGAACTGATCAATAATTCCCTGAAACATGCCGAAGCCCGGAACATCTACATAACGCTGATGGATGAAGCGGACGGCATACGGCTCGATTACCTTGACGATGGCATAGGATTCGACAGCAAAATACTTGATATAGGTGAAAAAGGCATGGGGTTTGCAAATATCCGGTCCAGAATTAAATCGCTGAAAGGGACTATAGAAATCTATTCGGTGCCCAATGAAGGAGTCAGGGTGAATGTAAAAATAGAAAAATCCTGAAAATGAATAACCTGAAACCCTTTTCGGTATATCTGGTGGACGACCACAAGCTCTTCAGGGAAGGGCTGAACCTGTTGCTGGGAAATCTTCCGTATATAAGTCAGGTTTTCCAGGCTCCGGATGGCGGCGCATTTCTCTCGGGTTTAAATCGGCATGTACCTGAACTGGTTTTAATGGACATCAGTATGCCGGGCCTCGATGGCATTGAAACAACACGTAAAGCGCTGGAGTTAATCCCGAATCTGAAAATCATAGCTTTATCTATGTATGCCGATGAGGACTACACCTCCCGAATGATCAGCGCCGGGGCCCGTGGATTTATTCTTAAAAACTCGGGATTGCATGAGGTTGAGGAATGCTTGAAAGCGGTTATGTCGGGGCACAATTATTTTTCCCCTGAAATCCTGGACGGGATTCTTAAAAATATCAGTAAAAAAGAGAAACAGCCCCGAAATTCCGAACTGTCCGAAAGGGAAACCGAAGTGCTCTACCGCATTTGTCAGGGGCTTTCGAACCAGGAAATAGCCGGCCTGCTCAGAATCAGCAAGCGCACAGTGGATAAACACCGGGAAAACCTGTTGCAGAAAACTAATAGTAAAAATACAGCGGGACTGGTGATGTTTGCGATCAGAAACGGGATTGTGGAAGTTTGATTTTCATACGCTTTTATACTTAATACTGCGCTTTTAAGCGTATTTCCAGATTACGCCTAAAAACTGTTTCATGCTGATTGAGCAGGCGATAATTTTGAATCATCAAAATAATCACTGCTTATGAAACAGGCCTCCCATAAATCAAAGTTTATCCTGATTCTCCTGATTTTAATCTCTCAGGCAGCCAATGCTCAGTTTTCAGTTGATGCCCAGTTCCGTACACGTGGTGAAGTACGCGACGGTTACCAGAAGATAAATCCTGAAGAAGCCTCACCTGCAGTGCTGATCTCTCAGCGGACAAGATTATCCTTTACTTACGAAACCTCCGGGCTCAGGCTGAAGATAGTCCCCCAGGATGTCAGGTTATGGGGAGATCAGGCCAAAATGAGTGCAACCGGGGTCGGTGACAATCCTTCACTGGATATTTATGAAGCTTTCGCCGAGCTCAGAATATCAGAAGTTTTGAGCCTGACTGCCGGCCGTCAGGAGCTTATTTACGACAACGGCAGGATGCTTGGAAACCGCAACTGGAATCAGAACGGAATCAGCTATGATGCGCTCGTGCTGAAATACCGCCAGGAAGGCTGGAAAATTGACGCCGGTGCTTCCTGGAATACCCTTACGGAAGCATCATACGGCAACCTTTATCCCAACGCACGGATAAAATCGCTGAACTATCTGTGGATTAACAAAAAGGTAAGTGAAAAACTGAATCTTTCGTTTCTCCACATTTCTTCCGGATACACCAAAACGGATACGACAGATCCGATGAATTTCAGGCATACAAGCGGAATTTACGGAAATTACAGTGGAGAAAAGCTGAATTGCCAGGGCAATGCCTACTACCAGTATGGTCGCAACCGTAAAGGGCATAAGCTGAGTGCCACGCTGATTGAAGCCGAGATCAGTCTGAAAACAGGAAAACTGACTCCCGGTGCCGGAATCAGCCTTCTTTCGGGAAATGACAAAACGCCTGGCCCGGATGAAACCGATAAGCTCTTCGATCCGCTTTACGGAAACAGGCACGGTTTTAACGGGAATATGGACTATTTCACCAATTACCCATTACAAACCGGGCAGGGCGGTCTGGCCGATTACTATTTATGGCTCGATTATAAATTCTCGAAGAAAGTTTCAGTAAGGAATACTATTCATTTCTTTAACCTCGCCGATACCAATCCTGGCACGCCTGACGACAAAGCGCTCGGATTTGAAAATGATCTGGTTCTGAAATACAGGTTCAGTGACTGGGGCAACCTGGAAAGCGGATATATTTTCTTCAATCAGACAGAAACGTTGAAAGAAATTCAGCAAACCGGTTCTGACAACTTCAATCAGTTTTTCTATGTACAGCTGACGCTTACGCCCAATCTTTTCAAACAGACAAATTCCACTTCAAAATAACAGCAGGTCATGAAACGCAGTATAATATTGATTGCAATTGCATCAGCCATAGTGTTAGCAGGTTGTGCATCACGGAAAAAGAAAGACAACACCATTACCCTTTCGGGCGCATTTGCACTTTATCCCCTCGCGGTTAAATGGACGGAAGAATACAGCAAAATCAATCCCGAAGTGCGGTTCAACGTTTCCGGGGGTGGTGCCGGTAAAGGCATGGCCGACGCGCTGGCGGGAGCGGTTGACCTTGGCATGTTTTCGAGGGAGATATCGGCCGAGGAGAAAAGCAAAGGCGTCTGGTGGGTTGGCCTTACCATCGATGCGGTAGTGCCCACCATCAGCAGCCAGAACCCCTATCTGCCCGTGCTGAGAAAGCAGGGGCTGAGTCGCACCGACTTTAAAGCCATCTTTATTGATAAAACCGCCGTTGACTGGGGTGAACTGCTGGGTCAGCCGGAAAAAGCCAAAATGACAATTTACACCCGCTCCGACGCATGCGGGGCCGCCGAAACCTGGGCCAAATATCTTGAAGGACATCAGGAAAACCTGGCCGGAATTGGAATTTACGGGGATCCGGGCATGGCTGATGCTGTAGCAAAAGATAAGCTGGGACTGGGATTCAACAACACCATATTCGCCTATGACATCAAGACCGGTAAAAAAAGGCCGGGTATGGAAATTGCACCCATTGACATCAATGATAATGGCATGATAGATCCAGAAGAAGACTTCTACGAAACGTTCGACGGGGTGCTGGAGGCCATTGCCAATGGTATATATCCTTCGCCTCCCGCGCGTGAGCTTTACTTTGTTGCAAAAGGAAAACCCCAGAAACAGGCCACACTCGATTTCATCCGCTGGTGCCTGACGGAAGGGCAGCAATATGTGAAGGAAGCAGGCTATGTTCCTATCGACAATGAGAAAATTGACTCCTATCTGAAAAAACTCGGATAATCACCCGCCTGCCCACAGGCACACAAAAAAAAATATAAACCCATGCAGTTACGGCGGCAGATCATCGACAAGCTGAACGGATTCTGGATGATTACCACCCTGGTAACCATTCTGGTATTGCCCCTGGTCATCTGCATCGGTTTGTATATCAAGGCTGCTCCTATTTTTGAGCAACATTCATTTCTGGAGCTGGTTTTCACATCCAAATGGGAACCTTCGAGGGGGATATTCGGATTCTGGCCATTTATTGCCGGTTCGCTTTATGTAACCCTCCTTTCATTTCTTTTTACGGCACCTGTCTGCCTGCTGGCAGCCCTCTACCTTACCCAGTTTGCCCCCCGGACACTTATCCGCATCATGCATCCGGTAATCGATGTACTTGCAGGATTGCCCTCCGTAATTTACGGGGTTTGGGGAATACTGGTCATCGTTCCCTTTGTTTCAGCCCTTTCTGTTCCTTTAACAGGATCTCCGTCATCGGGATATTCGGTGCTTGCAGGAGGCATTGTGCTGGCAGTAATGGTAATCCCGTATACCCTCAACATGCTGATCGAAGTGTTCAATACAGTCCCCAACGGACTGAAAGAAGCATCCCTTTCGCTGGGTGCAACCATGTGGGAATCAGTAAAACATGTCGTGATCAGGGGCAATTACCCCGGCATCATCTCAGCCTATGGCCTGGGAATTGCCAAGGCATTCGGCGAAACCATCGCGGTAATGATGGTCGTGGGCAACGTAGTCAAAGCTTCGGGCAATCCTTTTAACGCGGCTTACCCGCTGCCGGCCCTGATCGCCAACAACTATGGCGAAATGCTTTCCATACCCATGTATGACTCCGCGTTGATGTTCGCCGCTTTTCTGCTGTTGATCATCATCCTGGTTATCAATTTGTTTTTCAGGTTACTTATCCATAAAACCAAAAGGCTGTGAGACGATATAAAATGCTTGAGGAAAAGTTCTTCATCCGGCTTTCAGCACTGTTCACCTATTCGCTGATAGCCGTACTTGCCTTTATCATTATTGTAATTTTTTACAAGGGATTCGCGGCACTCAACTGGGACATGGTACTTAAAACGCCTAAAGGTGGTTATTATTACGGAGGAGAAGGCGGGGTGCTCAATGCGATCACCGGGTCCCTTTATATTGCCATCGGCGCCACCCTGATTGCGGTGCTGATCGGCATGCCGGCGGCCCTCTACCTGAACGTTCAGCTGATCAGATACCGTCGTACTCAGAACACCATTCGTTATTTTCTTGATGCTCTGTGGGGTATCCCATCCATTGTTTATGGCGCATTCGGCTTTACGCTGATGTTGTTTTTCGGCATGAATGCCTCTTTGCTGGCAGGGATCATCACCGTTGCCCTGCTGATTTCGCCCATCATGGTGCGCACCTTCGATGAGGTACTGTGCACCATCCCGAAAGGACTGCACGAAGCCTCGCTGGCCCTTGGATCCACCCGTACTGAAACTGCTTTCCGGGTCATGTTCAAACAGGGTTTTCCCGGATTTATCACGGCGGTATTGTTATCTTTCGGCCGGGGTATAGGCGACGCTGCCTCGGTACTTTTTACCGCTGGTTACACCGATAACATCCCCGTTACCCTTGATGAACCTGCAGCCACGCTACCCCTGGCAATTTTCTTTCAGCTCGGATCACCGATTCCGGAAGTGCGCGACAGGGCATTTGCCGCTTCCATCATTCTGACGATCATTATTCTGAGCATCAGCCTTGGTGCGCGCCTGCTGTCGAAGCGATTTTCAAAAACCAACCTGAAGTAAAAAACATGGGCAATCCATATTTCTCTCCGAACAATAGTGAACAACTCAGGGTTCTCAGGGCCACGGAACCGGAAGCAGTGCTCCGGGTAAGCAATCTGAATGTAAGCGCCGGTGACCACCATATACTGAAGAATATTAACCTCGAAATACCCAAAAACCGCATCACCGTGCTGCTCGGGCCCTCAGGCTGCGGCAAGACCACCCTGCTGAAATGCATGAACAAGCTCACCGACCTTTACCGTGAGCTTAAGGTAACCGGAAATATTTATATCGATAATGATGATATATTAAATACCACTGCCAGCATACCGGATATCCGGCAAAAAATGGGATTGCTCTCGCAACGGCCTTACCCTTTGCCGGTATCCATATACAAAAATGTAGCATACGGCTTAAAACTGAAGGGTGTCCGTGACAAAAAACTGATTGCATTCAACGTAGAGAAGCACCTCAGGGAAGTCGGGCTGTGGGAGGAAGTCAAAAACCGCCTGAATTCGCCGGCATCCAGTCTGTCGATCGGTCAGCAGCAAAGGCTTTGCCTGGCGCGCGGACTGGCCGTAAAACCGGGAATTATCCTGGCCGATGAACCGACCTCCGCACTCGATCCCACTTCCAGCAAAATCATCGAGGATCTTTTCAGGGACATGAAAAAGCACTATACCATTATCCTTGTAACCCACGTGCTGCGGCAGGCAATCAGGCTGGCCGACCATGTAATTTTTATGCATGATGGTGAAATCATCGAGCAGGGCCCACCCGAAGAACTGTTCGAAAATGCCCGTACGGATAAACTCCGGGCTTACCTGATTGACGGCAATTAAGGCGCACTAGAAAAGCAGTTAACCTGCGGATTATCCTGATGTTTCATCAAGCGGCGTAAACAGCGCGTTCACCTTACCTCTATGTGCCGAAATTTCACTCTTCCCGGATTGGATCCGGAATCTGTGGTTTCATCACAACGCCGAGGTTCTTCTTACCGTCGATCATGATCACCAGCGGCTGTTCAAATCTGATGTGACGGATCACTTCATCTTCATAGAACGGATTCTGTGAAGCAAGAAAATCAAGATCATAATGTCCGTCTTTCAAAAACGGATTGATGGTAAAATACCCAACCCTGAATGAGGTCAGGTTCTGGAAGAAATGGGTCCCCTGGCTCGGATCTATCCGGTAATGCTCCAGGCCAGACTCAACGATAACCCGGGCAGCAGAAATCTGGGGCCATTTTACCGGAATTCCCAGCCATGGGTCGTTGCTCCCCCAGCGGCCCGGGCCCACCAGCACATAGTTACGCTTTTCAGAAAGAAAGTTCTCATTCAGTTTTCCTACCCTGAGCGCAGTTTCTTTATTGGCCGCCGGATTAAAAGACTCGGGTTTGATATATACAATATCATACACATCGCGGATAATTCCATTGCCCAGCGCATGATGCGCATAGATAACCGCATCCTTTTCAACCACATCTTCAAGATGTGCTTCGATGGCTTCCCTGTTATCGACAATCGGCCTGATCTGCAACAAATTAAACAGCGCGGGGGTCCCTTTGGGACGGTTCAGGTCCACCGCAAATTCAATTTCAACGGGTTTGCTCATCTCACGCTGCCCGGTTTCAAGCACGGTGGCAAGAATCTCTGCCAGGGGAAATACATTATGGGTTAAGATATTTGAAAAAGTCACGATCCGCTTTCCTGATCCGAACATGCCATCCCGCAACATATTGCTCTCATAATCAAAAGTAGAGATGATATTTTTCAGCGAACCGTCTGATTCTCCATCCCGAATATTCAACCTCTGCAGGTTTGAACTGTCATCGGTTGAAGGCATAAATGTGCCCGGGCGCAGATCCAGGGCATAAAAGTGCTTCTGCGTTTCGCGAAGGGCAAATTCGGGCGTAGATAACTGAAGGACTTTCCTGGGATAGCGAGGAGAAAACCTCAGGGTCAACCCTCCGTCAACAATATACTTCCCGAGGCCAAGGGCAATGTTGGCTATACCATCCTCGGGCTTTTCCGGATCAATGGGATAAAAATTTATAGAACGGGCAACTCCTGACAAAGTAGGATAAAACCGGTCACCGTATTGTGTACCGGTAACCTCCTGCAGCACGATGGCCATTTTTTCTTCATCAATAACATTGGAGGTTGCCGTCATGTATGATTTTGAATCCCTGAAAAAGGCCGATGCATAAACACTCTTAATGGCATTGCTCAGGTTCTCGATGGTCATCCGCTCATCATTCACAAAATTGGGGACCATATAAGTGGAGTAGATTCCGGCAAATGGCTGATAGTAGCTATCCTCAAGCATACTTGAAGACCTTACGGCTATCGGTTTATTTACCACGGATATGAAAGTATAAAGATCCTCATGCAAGCGGAAAGGAAGCCTTCCCGCGATGAAATGATCGAGAATCTCCTCATCTGAAAGGTCGGACAACGCAATCTTATACAGGTTATTATCTTCCATAAACTCATCGAAGATGTCCGCCCCGAGCACCACCGTACGGGGAATGGTAACGATCACCCCCGGCCATTTGTCAAGCAGGCGGTTGCGTTTGATCATCGAATCGAGAAAGGCAAGTCCACGGGCTTTACCTCCGATAGACCCCTGCCCTACCCTGGTAAAACTCAGGTACTCATCAAAACTTTCGCGGTTAAATTCAGCGATGATGCCCCTTGCCTTATTCAGCCTGAAAGTAGCGATGGCATCAAAAATAAAACGACGGATTTCATCCAGATCACTGAAGTCGCCCGGACGAAGATCACGGAAAAGTTCGGCAAGCGGAAACAAAGCCCTGGCATACAGCCACTTGGAAACATGGTTGCGATAGATGTGGTAAGCAAGGGAATTATCCGGAATTTCAAAAATCTTTTGCTGAAGGGCTTTCAGGTCGGCAGCACGGGCAACTTCGAGCCGGGTGTCAGGATCTACAAAAACAAAATCGCCGAAGGCAAAATACTGCTTTATAAAATTCCTCAGTTCGATGGAAAGCGTTTTCGACTGCTTGTGCAGAAAACCAACCCTGAGGCTGCGCGCCACTTCGGAATTTGTAAGGTCTGATGACTGCATCAGAATGGGCATAAATTCATCGTCGCGCTTTACCTTTTCCACCAGTCTTATACCTGCCTGCCGGTCTTCGCTGCCATTCCTCGGATATGAAGTATCGGTGATGATCCCGAGCAGGTTATTCTTGTACTTCTCGTAATAACTTACAGCCTCCTCGTAATTGGTAGCCAGCAATATCTTAGGCCTTCCCCGCATGCGCAACATCATCTGGTGCTCATTCAGTCCTTCGGTCATAAAAGCCTTCGACTGCTTGAAAATGATTTTGTAAATATTCGGCAAATAACTGGAATAGAACCGGATAGAATCTTCAACCAGCAGGATCACCTGAACGCCAACCTCCTTTACATCATTTTCGGCATTCATTCTGTCTTCTATCAGTTTGATTATGGCCAGCAGGATATCGGCATTGCCAAGCCAGCAAAACACATAATCAATTACTGACAGGTCTTCATTGGCTAAAGTAAGGGTAACCTCACGCGAAAACGAAGTCAGCACAACGATGGGCTTTTGCGGATATTGAGCCTTGATCCTTTTTGCAGAATCAAAATTCTCGCTCTTCCCCATGCTTAGCATGGTGATAATAAGATCAATATTCTGATTTTCAAGTACTTTCATGGCTTCAGCCTCTGATGATACCTGTATAAACTGAGGGGGATACCTCAGGCTGAGTGAAACATACTCGATAAATATCTGCTCATCAATACGGCCGTCACCCTCCAGCACAAAGGAATCGTAGTTACTGGCGATCAACAGTACATTGTAAATCCGTTTTTTCATCAGGTTGATGAAAGCCGTATCGTCAAAATAGAATTTCTTTGCCAGTAAAGCATAGGGAGAGGATTGCATAGCTTTAGTATTCATATCACAAATATAGAATAATCCGGTTAAATTTGCACAGGCAGCCGTGAGGCATCTGTAACGAAACGATACACCGGCTGGCGTATACCAGCTCACAGGAACACTTTATATAACAAGCCACAGCCAATAAGTTCAAAAAAAATAACCATATCAGCAAAATGACATCTTACACCGGGATAATTGAAAGTATTGCAAGGGAAATCAAACCATTGCTGAGCAAAGGGAAGGTAGCAAGCTACATTCCTGCTTTATCGAGAATAGATCCGGAAAAATTCGGCATGGCCGTAGCCACCATCAGGGGAGAACTCTTTACCACCGGAGATGCTACCGAAAACTTCAGCATTCAGAGCATTTCCAAGGTTTTTACCCTTGCCATGGTGATGGACCGTATGGGTGATGCCCTTTGGGACAGGGTGGGCCGCGAGGCATCAGGAAACCCCTTCAACTCACTGGTGCAGCTTGAATACGAAAACGGCAGGCCCCGTAACCCCTTTATCAATGCGGGAGCGCTGGTGGTCACCGATTGCGTGATTTTCGAAAACGAGGATCCGCTAACCGGATTGATAGATTTTGTCAGAAACTGCTCAGGAAATCCGGCCATAGATTATGACAGGGAGGTAGCCCGCTCAGAGAAGGAAACGGGGCACCGCAACGCGGCCCTGGCCAACTTCCTGAAAAGCTACAGCAACCTTTCCAATGAGGTGGACCGGGTGCTGAACCTCTATTTTCACCAGTGCGCCCTTTCGATGAGCTGCGTTGACCTTGCGAAATCATTTCTTTTTCTTGCCAATGGCGGCACCGACCCTGTAAGCGGAAAGGTCATCTGTGGTCCGAGGCAGGCCAAGCGTATCAACGCGCTGATGCAGACCTGTGGTTTATACGACGAAGGCGGGGAGTTTGCCTACCGTGTCGGGCTGCCAGGCAAAAGCGGCGTAGGCGGCGGCATTGTGGCGGTGATGCCGGGAGAACTGGCAGTAGCCGTTTGGTCGCCGGGGCTGAATACCGCCGGGAATTCCCTGGCAGGTATGATGGCCCTGGAGCTTTTTACGACCTATACCGCCAGATCTATTTTCTGAAAATAAACCGTTATTACTTTCCGCTCAGCATTTTAATCAGGACTTTTCATCCTGCCCCGGATTCATTACCTGTCAATGCCTGTTTTACCGATGAAGGTTCGCTGTATCGTTCAATCAGATCAATCATTTTCGCGGTGTTTGCATTCTGCTTGTCAGAAATCTCACTCAATTCCGTCAGGGTAAGCGCTTCTCCCCTGGCCGTGATGAAAGTATTCAAGTTGACAATATCGGAAAACCAGTTGGTTACCACGATCATCAGTTGTGTAAGGTTAGCCCTGCTGCTTTGCAATTCAAGCGGAGGTTTGAAAATAAAGTGGGACACTATATCGATCAAGCCGATGGTTCCAAAAGCGATGGACAGTATGGTCTTGCCCTGGGCAGCAAAAACCACCGCCACCGTGATCAGGGCGATCCCCAGCATAAACGCCAGCACATACATCCAGAGCACATACTTGTAAGCGCTCTTCGCATCGCGGATTACCTCCTGCAACGATGATTTGATGCTCATAATGGTTTGCGTGGTGTTGGCCATGTTTTCCATCGAAAGTTCCATGGCCTTGCCGAGCACCTGATTGTTGACCTTGTTATAGTTCCGGGCATTTTGCGACATCTGCCCCAGTACCCCCAGGATATCGCTGAGTTCCTGCCGGTCATCAGAACTCAGACCCTGTTCAGAAGCAAGATTGGAAGCCACCTGCTCATTCCTGAATAGATATTCGTGAATGTAATCGAACGCCAGATTTTTGTTTTTCATAATCAGAAGTTTTTGAAACCAACAAATCAATACTATCAAAAAAAGCAGAATCGGATAAAGGCGGGAAATCTATCACAATACGAAGATCGCTACGGATTGTGAAATTATAAACAAACAGAAAAATCACTTGTTTGTATCAGCACTGAATTAAATTGTGTCGCCGGGATTATGATGGCCTGTTTCATCGTTTTTGAGGTTCCTGTGTTGCAATAATTTCATAGTTTTGCGGTTATAATTGCAAACATGCCGATGCGCCTGTCTTTTCTGCTGACTCAGCTTATTTTGTTTTCAAGTTTGATGGTTTCTGCGCAACAACCCAGAAAAATACGGTTGGTGCAGGCGGATGTAATGGCTTACAACAAAGCGCTGGGTGAAAATGTGCAGCGCATCATCGGAAATGCGGTTTTTGAACATGAGGGGGCCTTCCTCTATTGCGATTCCGCGCATCTGAACAATGCAACCAACAGCATGAAGGCTTACAGCAGGGTGCACATTAAGGCCAGCGACACCCTTAACCTTTATGGAGATTCGATTTATTACAGTGGCGAGACCCGTATTGCTGAAGTATTTGACAATGTAAAACTGATCGACAACCGCACCATCCTGACCACCGACAAACTGATTTACGACAGAAATACGGGCATCGCATTTTACCTCACCGGAGGTCATATTGTAAATGACCAGAACACGCTTGACAGCAAGCGGGGTTATTACCACACCAATACCAAGGATTTCTTTTTCCGTGACCATGTTGTGCTGACCAACCCCGATTATGTGATGAATTGCGATACCCTACAGTACAATACACAGAGCAAAATATCATGGTTCAGGGGGCCAACCACCATTAAGGGCGAAGAAACCGATATTTACGCGGAAAACGGATGGTACAACACCGTAACAGATATTGCTGAGTTTGACGAAAATGCCCGGGTCAAGAACGGCGATCAGGTCCTTACCGGCGACAGCCTGTATTATGAACGCACCAACGGATTCGGGGAGGCTTTCAGAAATATTATGGTGATTGACACGGTTCAGAATATGATCGTAACCGGGCAGTATGCGCGTTACCGCAAAGACCTGGGCTATACAATGATCACCCAACGGCCTGAAGCACTCTTTATTGAAGAGAAAGACACACTTTTTATGCATGCCGACACCCTGAGGGCAACCTTCGATTCAACCCAAACGACCAAAGAGGTGTTTGCTTTCTACCATGTGAAGTTTTTCCGCACCGACCTGCAGGGAATGACCGATTCGCTGATCTACAAATTCAGTGACAGTACCATGCGTATGTTTGGTTCCCCCGTGTTATGGACTGAAGAAAACCAGCTGACTTCCGACTCCATTCATGTACTTACCGGCAATGAACAGGTAAAGGAGCTGCGGCTTTTCAACAATGCCTTCATTATTTCAGGCGATACCCTGGGCACCGGATACAACCAGATCAAAGGGCGGAATATGACAGGTTATTTCATTGACAATGAACTGATCAGGATTAAAGTTACGGGAAATGCGGAAACGATTTACTGGGTAAGGGAGGACGACGGAACCCTGACAGGCATCAACAAGGCCTTCGCCAGCAATATGAACATAAGGTTGCGCGATAAAAAGATCAGGCAGATCGTTTACATCGAAAAACCCACCGCAGTGCTGCATCCCGAAGGTGAACTCAGTCAGGAAGAATTGCTGCTGAAAAATTTTATCTGGCTCGAAGACCGGAGGCCAAAGACACGCGAAGATATCTTTACCTGGTAGCGGATCAAACCAACACCGGGAGCCGGGCCTGCCTGAACTCAGGCACATCAGGAAACCGCTGAACAGCTCCGGTCTTTTTAGGACTGACAAACAGACCTATTCTGTTTCAAACAACACCTTAACAGTTTCCGTATTCAGCCGTCTTTTCAGCCAGGTTATGATACGTTCCCGGTCTTCCTGTTTCGGATCACCGTTTTTAAACGTCAGCACAACCTGACCAACACGTATTTGCTCACTTGCCGGCATTGTGTATAAATACGTTTCAGCGTAAGAGCATGACACTACTTCAGGAAATATTGCATTGAGTTCTGTCAGTAAAGCTTCTCCTATAAGTGGCTTCCGTTCGAGGCTATCCTTTTTTCTTTCAGAATCAGCTAGTTGCATGTTCAGTCGGCTGATCTCCAATTTCAGGTTATTTACTTCTGAATTTTCAGATTCATTCAATGAAAATCCCTGACGGATGTTCAACGTAACCTTATCAAGTGAAAAATCCCGGGCCTTCTCTTCAAGCAAAAGCTTATGATCTTCGGTAAGGGTATTTCCGCCGTATACCATCATAATTTCGCGGGTACTGGGATTACTTTCGTACCTGAGCAGGTAGCTGCCTTCAAAAACACTGACATTTCTTGTAAAACGGGCAACATTATCATTGAAACGCTCCTTTTGCACCAAACCATAACCGAAGTAAATGCTTGGCAAAATGGTAATAACAATCACAACCGAGATCCACTGGTTCACTTTTTTCTTGTGCGCTTCTCCGGCTAAAGTGATAATTGGAAATTTCAACAACTGCGAAACAACCATGGCTGCGATGGCAATAAACACGGTATTGATCGTGAAAAGATAAAACGCGCCGAAAAAAAACTGAAACTGCGCGGTGGCCAGACCATATCCTGCGGTGCACAGTGGTGGCATCAGGGCGGTGGCAATGGCCACTCCGGGAATAACATTTCCCTTTTGCTTACTGCTGATGGCTACAATTCCGGCCAGGCCGCCGAACAATGCAATCAACACATCGTAAATGGTCGGGCTTGTGCGTGCAAGCAATTCAGAATGCGCAGTCGAAACAGGGCTCAAAGCAAAATAGCCTGTGGAGGCCGTGAGCCCGGCAGCAACAGCGAATCCAAAGTTTTTAAGGGCAGTACGGAAAAGCGGAAAATTATAGGTTGCAATAGAATATCCTATACCATTTATCGGGCCCATGAGCGGCGAAATAAGCATGGCGCCGATGATCACTGCCGTTGAGTTCATATTCAATCCTACAGAGGCAACAATAATGGCAAAGATCAGAATCCAAAGATTTGTTCCTTTGAAAATAATATCCTTTTCAATCGTCTGATGAATCTTTTCAAAGTCTTCAACCTCACTTTCAAGATTCAGATAATGAAGCAACTGTTTAAAAACACTCATATATCATACTTTTAGCAGGAATTATTGACCAAAGGGCAGGTTGCCCGGCCTGGGTTCTGTGGACTTGACGTCAAGAATTTCAGTCACCACATAATTGCTCATCCCCCTCCAGGGCAACGGATGGAGATACTCCCTGTAGCGCAGTTCAACAAAGCGGCCGCCGCTGCGTTCCAGCACGGCAGCAATGCTGTCGTTGGTAATACTGAACTCAAATTCGTTGCTTTGCATGGCCCCTGGCAGCGGCGTTTTAAAGCCTTCCTGAATCAACCGGCCTTCCCATGTTTTGAAAATATAGCCTTTCCTGACGACGAAATTAAGGGTGCCTGCTTTCACGCCTTCGCCAAAAACAAAATAATAGCGCCACCACCCGAATGCGGTCAATGCAATGATTAGTATAACACTGATAATGACAATGGTTTTTCTTTTCATGGGTGGTATGCTTAAGATGAATTGTCAGGTGTGAGGCAGTTCAGGCCGGATAGCAAATATAGTGAAATATCTTTTATTAACCTTCCAATGCTTTCGACGAAGCATCACGCGGGACAACCGACATTACCGGAATATCAGACTTTCTGATAAATTCCTGAGCACCGGAGTCAACGAAAAACTCCACAATAGCCGATTCCTGCTGTGTCATAATGATTATAAGATCAATATCGCCTGTTCTGTTGGCATAATCCAGCAGCGAAGAGACGATATCTTTTTCACCGGCCTGCGCCTCAAGAACTTCAGTTTCACAGCCTATGCCAGCATTTTTAATCTGATCATGCACATTCTCCACCTGCCGCCTGATCTTATCCCTGGATCTATCCTTTTGTTCCAGGCTCAGCGCGGCAACCACCCTGACCCGTGCCCCGTAAATACCGGCAAGTTTTATCGCCCATTTTACCTTCTGGCCGGTTTCGGCATGGTGATCGATGGGCAGCATAATAGTGCGGCAACCATCATAGTGTGTCCGCCCCCCGATGGTAATTACCGGGCAGTGGGCCGACCTGATGACCCTGGAGGTATTGGCACCGGCCATTCGATAATTCCCTCGTGCTGAAGATTCAAGGCTCCTGGTTCCCATCACGATAAATTCAGCACCTGTTTCCCTTGCAACATCCACAATCACGGAGTAAATCCTTCCGATCTCAAGCCTGACACTGATATCGACCCCGCTTTTAAAGGACATGTTGGCTGCAACCGCATCCATCTGGTCGCTGATCTTTTCCAGCATCTCCTCATTTTGCTCCTGACTGAATAATGAGGACAGAAAACCCTGCTGTTCATGAACATACAACAGGATGATTCTGCTTTTTGTGTGCCGTGCCAGGTGGATGGCCTGATCAAAAGCCAGATCGGTCTGCGGATCGAAATCGTATGGAACAAGTATGTAATTCATGGCGTATGGCGGTATGGTTAGTTGCCGAATTCTAAGCACTTCCCTATCAAGTTACAACTACTTTTGATACGAGCTGTGCCGCTCGAATACGCACTGCACCGGCAATTAACTGTACCGCGCGTTATGCCTTCGTGCTTTGTTTTCATCCAAATATTGTCAATTGTTTTTCTTTCTCAGGTGTCATTTCATTAATGAAACTTTCCCATTGTGAAAGATTAATATTCAAACTATACTTGTCGTTTAAGAAAATTATTTGCTCTTCAATTTCAATTCGGGAAATTAACTTGGCAAGATTTAATAAATCTAAACGCATTAAAAGGTCTTTGGTAAAGACTCTCTTAGCATCGGAAAAAGTTATTGATTTTAAAAATGCTTCCGTGGTTTTGGAATTTAGAAGAATAATTGCGTAAACAGCATATTCAATTTTGTCAAAACCTATAAAATAACAAGTATCATCCAACATAACAGGTTTCTCGTTTTGTGGCAACACTAATGTAAAGTGGTATGTTTTATACAACCCTGAAATTGCAACTTTAAATGGCTTAAATGAATAATCCCCGATTCCAAATATTGAAAATAATGGTTTCCCATTATAAATACTTGATTTTCTTGCTTGAAAATTAGAAATATTCTTTTTTAAGTATGAATATGTTTCAGGGTATAAATGCTGAATATATGAAGTTTCTTGTCCAACTTTTGTTTGTGTGACAATAGTATGTTTTCTTGTACTTTTTATAACTGTATTTTTTAAATCAGAACTTTTTAATAAGCCATAAACCAAATCTTCTTCGAGTTTAATTTCATCGGATTGATTATTTACAAAATATCCGTTTACTCTTTCCAATTCCATAATAGCGGAACAATCATGCTTTATCCCTTGTCTCCACTCAAAAGGACATACACCATCAATTTCTTTTGTTACATTATAATCCGCAAGATTCGAGACAAACTTAGTATTAAGCCAACCAAAACTTAATCTTTTCTCTAAACTATAAAAATCAAATTCATTACATTCAAAACTTGGGAGTGAATTGAGTTGACAATAAACCAAAGACGCTTCAACTGAAACATTAAATTCTTTTTTACTATCAATGCAATATTTTTCTATTTCACCAACTCTATACTTTTTGTCTTTTTGGTCAAAAACGATGTTTTTTACAACTGAGTTTTTTACCAATAGTGCCAAATATCCGTTATGCGTTTGAAAAGCATCTAAAAGCATTAAAGTAATATACTCGGCAATATCAAAATTACCTTTGCCTGTCATTGCATCTAAGCCGTTTTGGTTCTTGAAATTTGATTTTTGGGGAAGATTTGAAGAATTAAGGCTACCTAATTTTGAGTTTGTTACCCAAGGTGGATTCCCAATTATTAGTAATTTTTCAGTTGGATACTGTTTAGAAATATTTTTAAAATCAAAATCGAAAATACTGCAATGTGTGATTGTTATTTCCGGCTTGTTACTGTCAGAATTTGAAAGAAAAAAATCAAGAATACTAAATTTAGTTTCCCAAACATAAGGTTTATAAATTTCGACACCAAAAACTTTCTTAATTGCTTTAAAATTAGATAACGAAGCAATTATAAAATTTCCTTTCCCGCAAGTTGGCTCAATAATAATTTCAGGTGATATATCCCTTTTTGCCAAATGCTTTGCAACCTTATTTGCTAAATCTTTATTAGTTTGAAAATCTCCATATTCTGCACGGTCAGGCTCTTCAACTGAACTTATGGCGACAATAGAAACAGATTCTTTCAATGCTTGAAAATCATCATCATTTTCAAAAAAAATATTGATGCCGAAGGCATCAAACATTTTTTGATTGGCATTTTCAAAAGACGAAGTGTTTTTTAAAAAGTCTTTTAAAAACGTGCAAACTTGCAATGAAATATTTGCTTCAAATATTTTCATTACTTGGCTACTTTATCAATTACTTTACTAATTCCTTGTACTGCTTTGTCAAGCGTAACAACCCTTTGGTATTGTAGTCGCCATTGTAAAGCGTTTGAAATAGTCAAATATCCTTGAACTGGCGGTGTTTTTAGAATTTGTTTTGCTAACTGATTTAGAGTTATTTCATCTGCTGGAATATTTTTATCGTTCAAGTATGCAACAATATCTTCTACATTAGCCTTATCCTTAACCATTTCACGTAAACGATAAGTTGTTGTATAATCGGATGTTCGTTCTTCTGAAATTAATGAGCAACTAACAAAATCAAGTTTAGCGGTTTTGGTTTTGGGGTCATCTATTTTGTCGTAAACAAAAACAAGCAAGTTGTACCCAAGTCCAAAAATCTTTTGTTTAGCATCTTTAAACGGACATGATGATTGTGGTTGCTTTATTGATGTAACTTTAATGTCTGTTAGTATGTCGTCAGATGGTAAATCAATTCCATTTGCAGATGAACCAATTGTTGTTTTGTATTTTGAGTTTAATTGCTCTTGAAATTTATGCTCGATATGTGTCCCTACTGCTTTTCCGTCAGTCACCCCAAAAAGTGATTTATTTTGAATTTTCGATTCAGCGATACAAAAAGCTTTGGCTTCAGCTTTTAGTTTGTCTATTGTCAGTTTTTCTTTCATTCTAATTCCTTGTATTTCAGTTTACAAATTTAATCATTTTTCCTGTCATTTGGAGCGCTGTCGGTTTTCTTAGCATGAGGCATAACTTCAGGATTATTGCCTATTTTTGTATTAGCAATGCAAAGTTAAGTCTGTCACAGCAATAAACAAACAAACCTCCGATATGGCTCAGATAGGTGCTTCAGAATTGATCGTAAACCCCGACGGCAGCATTTACCATCTCAACCTTAAACCCGGTGAACTGGCCGGAGACATTATCATTGTTGGTGACCCCGGCAGGGTTCCGCTGATATCGGGGCATTTCGACCATATTGAACTCACCCGCCGGAACCGGGAAATCTGCACCCACACAGGAAGCATCGGCGGCAGGAGAATTTCCGTTTTGTCAACAGGCATGGGTACCGACAATATCGATATCGTCCTCAACGAAATTGATGCACTCTTTAATATAGACCTTGAAAAGCGGGAAGTCAGGAGTAAACATGTTTCGTTAAACATTGTCCGCCTGGGCACATCGGGAGCCTTGCAGCAGGAAATCCCGGTCGATACGGCCATAGTTTCCACGCATGGCATCGGTCTCGACGGAATGCTGTATTATTACCTTGAATCACACTCAGTAATTGACCATGAGCTTACCGCGGCATTTATCAGTCAAACAAATTGGAATCAGCACTTTCCGCGGCCTTATGTGGTGGAAGCATCTGACAGGCTCCTGAATACCATCGGCCGAAAGTTCAGCAAAGGGATGACAGCCACAGCGCCGGGATTTTACGGCCCCCAGGGCCGCAGGCTCAGGCTTGAAACAACGCATCCGGACCTTAACCAGGCCATTGCCGGCTTTGAATATAACGGAATGAAGGTGGCCAACTTCGAAATGGAAACATCCGCCTTATACGGCCTGGGGAAGCTTCTGGGCCATAACACGCTGACCATCTGCGCCATAGTCGCCAACCGGGTAGCAAAGCAATACAGCAAAGACTATCATAAAACCATGGAGCAACTCATCGGCACTGTGCTGGAAGCCCTTACGGATATGCCACAACCCGTCTGAAACAAGCATACAGCGCCAAATAGCTGACTGACAGAGAAAATAATCACAACTGTGTTGATAAATTAACTGATCAGGCAGTAAAATTATGCCGATCTTTATACCTGAAAATTTATAACGGTTAATGGATCAGCCGCAAGATAAAGACCCTCAGCTCCAGGCTTTGATCAGTCTGCTCGACGAACCTGACCAACAAGCATTTACAAAGGTCCGCGATCGTATTTTTGCCTATGGGAGCCAGGCAGTACCCTTACTGGAGACTGCCTGGGAAAGCACCTTCGACAGCTACCTTCAGAAAAGAATAGAAGACATCATCCACAGCATACAATACAACCAGCTTTACCTCGATCTCACGAACTGGGCACATTTCAGAAACGACAACCTGCTGGAAGGATATCTTCTGTTTACCCGCTATCAGTATCAGAATATGTATACTGAAGAAGTTAAAAGCCAATTGCATGACATAAGGCGGGATATCTGGCTGGAGCTGAACAACAGCCTCACAGCCCTCGAGAAAGTAAAGGTGCTCAACCACATCATCTTCGACCTGCACAAATTTCAGTTACCATCAAGGCAAACCACCGAACCCCGCTATCTCTTCCTTAACAATCTTCTTGAAACCCGCAGCGGATATGCCATCTCCATCGGGATTCTTTACACCCTGCTGGCTCAGAGCCTTGATTTACCGGTACATGGCATTCTGCTTCCGGGCGAACGGTTTGTTATGGCCTGGCTCGATGAAACTGAGAAATCACCTGAGGAACCGGCAAGGGTCATGTTTTACATCAACCCCGAGAACAAAGGCGGCATCTTTACCAGGAATGAAATCGTAACCCTGCTGCGCCGGCTCAAATTATCTCCTGATGATATGTTTTTCAGGCCGGTAGCCCCGAAGTATATTATCAGTAAAATGTTTGAATTGCTCTCCTATCTTCTGGCGACTTCCGGAGAAGCCGAACGGGCGGGGGAAATTGACCATCTGAGGTCAGCATTGATCTGAAGCCTATACAAATCCCTGAATAATCCAGTTGTAAACAAAAAAACCCGGATCAGGCAACGGCCTGAAATCCGGGTAATAGCGTTGCGCATTACAAAACTAACGGTAGTAGGCAGTAATAAACTTCAGGATATTCTGTTCAACCCTGGTAAGAACATCAGAAATATCAGCCCGCTCAAATTTTGAACCGGTGATGCTTTCATAAAGCTCGATGTATCTTTCAGAAACCTGGTTCACGAACAGATCGGTCATTTCCGGCATTACCTGCCCTTCCTTACCCTGAAAATTATTGGCTATCAGCCATTCACGTACAAATTCCTTCGACAGTTGTTTCTGTGACTCACCGGCTGCCTGTCTTTTTTCGTAACCCTCCAGGTAGAAATACCTTGAAGAATCAGGAGTATGAATTTCATCAATCAGGTAAATTTCATCCCCATCCTTTCCGAATTCATACTTTGTATCAACAAGGATCAGGCCCATGTGTGCGGCCATTTCAGTACCGCGCTGATACAACTTCCGGGTATAGTCTTCCAGCTTGAGGTACTCTGCCTCATCAACCAGACCCAGCTTAAGTATTTCCTCCCTCGGAATATCTTCGTCATGACCAACGGCAGCTTTGGTTGTGGGCGTAATGATGGGTTCGGGAAACCTGTCATTTTCCTTCATTCCTTCGGGCATAGGTACCCCGCAGATCAAGCGTTTCCCTTCTTTATACTCACGCCAGGCATGCCCCGACAGATATCCCCTGATAACCATCTCAACTTTGAATGGCTCACAAAGGCGGCCCACGGTGACCATTGGATCGGGTGTTGCTATTTTCCAGTTCGGGAGTATATCTTCCGTTGCATCCAGAAACTTCGCGGCAATCTGGTTAAGTACCTGCCCCTTGTATGGAATTCCCCTGGGAAGCACCACATCAAACGCTGAGATCCGATCGGTTGTAACCATGACAAGCAATTCATCCTTAATGTGATACACGTCACGGACTTTACCAACATAAAGATCGGTCTGACCGGGAAGTTTAAAGCTGGTTTTCGTAATTGCGTTTGACATTTTGCTGATTATTAGGTTTAACAATAAAATAAATCTGAAAAGAACTTTTCCCGGACAAGTAATACCGGAAAAGTTATGCATCTATCTTTATCCACCTGAATCCAAAAGGTTCCAGCGGCAGCGGCGTTTGAATTTCATCACCGGTAAACATATCGCGGCCTTTCAGGTTTTCTCCGCCTATCTGATCGATGGTCAGTTTGCTCCCGGCCAGGTTATTGAGCACCAGGACGCGCTCCTTTCCATATGACCTGATATAAGATAACACCTGATTCCCTGCTTCAGGAGCATCAGCAACATTCACAATGGCCCAGTTCAGATTACCCCTGCCGAAGGCCTGTACGCTGCGTCTTACCTTCAGCTGTTCCCGGATAAGCCGGTTAACTTTAGATGTAAGTGACTCCTTATCAGCAAGTTCATTTTCAATTTTTTTCCATTGCAATGGCCCGCGCACGAAATAGCGGGTATCATCTTTACCGGTTTCCTTTTTATAATGCGCGTAAAAAGCTTCATCATTTAACCGGGCATACTCATCGCCGTAATAGATGATGGGTGTACCGGGCAGGGTAAGCATAATGCTGTAGGCGAGCCCTATCTTACGGTGATCCCTGTCGAGCAGTTCCGAAAGCCTTGCAGAAATCCCTTCCCCTACCCTGAAATCCCAGCGCGGATCTTTGCAATAATGCCCGTGAATCAGCGCGCGGTCTTCCGGTGTTACCATCTCAAGTGTGAGTTCATCGTGCAGGCGCAGAAACATAAACCACTGATTGTCATGTCCTATTTCAGGAGTAATGGAAGGATGCAACACATGATGCACCGGCGAGGCATCGCCTGTTGCCAGAGACTTGAAAATCATAGGCATCAAAGGGAAATGATAACCGGCATGGCACTCATCGCCGTTGCCGAAATACCTTACCACCTCTGCCGGCGGCTGGCAGGCTTCGGCCAGCAGCAGGGTGTTGGGCCGCACATAATCAAGAACAGCCCTGAATATCTTGATAATGGCATGGGTCTTAGGCAGGTTCTCACAATTTGTCCCGTCCTCTTTCCAGATGTATGGAATAGCATCCGCCCTGAAGCCATCCAATCCCTGACTGAGCCAGAAAACAAGTATACGACAGACCTCGGTAAGCACTTCCGGATTCCGGTAATTCAAATCGGGCTGAAACTCGAAAAAGCGGTGGAAATAATACCATTCCCCATCCTTTTCCCAATTACTGGGACACATGCCTTTGAATAGCAGCCGGGTTTCCTTGTATTTATCGGTGTCCTTATTCCAGATATAATAATCGCGGTAAGGGTTATCAGGACCTTTACGTGATTCAATAAACCACGGGTGCTCTTCCGAAGTGTGGTTCATCGCGATATCAAAGATCACTTTGATGCCCCTGTTGTGCGCCATTGTAAGAAATTCGCGGAAAGCACGTTGCTTGACTTCAACGGGCGTATCAGCCGGCAGGCCCAGCAAGCCGGCCCTGATGTTACGGTAGTCCCTGATATCAAAACCCGCGTCGCGCATGGGTGATTCTAGTATGGGCAACAACCATAGACAATTGACGCCCAACTCCTGCAACTGATCTAGTTTCTGAACCAGCCCGTCGAAAGTATTGTTAAAAAAATCAACATACAGCGCATAAACCACTGCATCTTTGTACCAGCCATCCGGCTGCGGGCCGAATGTCAGGGTGTTCCGTGCCTGTTCAAGCTCGGCAAGCAGGGTATCAAGGCCTGAGGTGTCAATGGCATCAGGGTAGAGTTCATTCCATAAACCGCGGATAATATCAGAAGCAGTGCTTTTCATTTCAATTCAGGTTATATGCATATAAAATGCTATTCTGTTTTGCAAAATTAATTTTATTAAGCCTATTATCCTGCCCCTGACACTTTTTTTTTATTTTCGTAGTGATCATATTTCCCAAAAACTTTGCCCTTACTCTGTGCAGCCAAAAGCCTTATATAAGCCCCTTTTATTACTCCTTCTCCTTGTAAGCGGGCCAGGAGTCAACGGACAATTCAACTACTTCAGCCTTCCGGAAAACAAAAATAAAGTGATCATTCCTTTTTCCAACTATGATAACCTTGTTGTGATTGAGTTGACCATCAGTGATTCCATGCCTGTTAGGCTGTTGCTCGACAGCGGGGTTGAGGGGGTCATTATCACTGATATGGGAATCACTTCTTTGCTTGAAAACCAATGTATAAGATCATTCATGTTGTCGGCGCCCGGCTCACCCGACATGCTGGAAGCCTGTGTAACACGTCCCTTTAAACTGAAAGCCGGCCGGCTGGCCCCCATGTTCACTAACCTTATCCTGCTAAGTGAAGATTATTTCTCACTTGATCAATACATTGGCTCCAAAGTTCACGGCCTGATCGGCATGGAAAAGTTCAGGGATATGGTCGTTACAACCAATTATGACAGAAACACCCTGAAGTTTACCCGTCCTTCGGCATACTCACCTCCTGCCAGGTCAGAAATTATTCCACTGAGCATCAACCGCGGCAAACCATACATGACCGCCCGGGTTGAATTCGACAACGGCAGGATTATGGACCTCTGGCTGATGATCGACTCAGGAGCGAATCACCCTTTATTGCTCGAATACGACAGCCTTGACGGTTATAAGCCGGAAAAATACCTTGAAGCCATTATCGGCAAAGGCCTTGCCGGAAATATCCACGGTAGTTTTGCCAGAATCGGCTGGCTGATGCTCGGCAATTACCGTCTCGACAATGTAATAAGTTCTTTTTCTGATAGTTATATGCCATGGAATCTTAACACCAGGATGCATAGAAACGGTACACTCGGGGCCGGAGCCCTTGGAAGGTTCCGGGTTACGTTTGATTATAGCAACCAGCGGATGGTCCTGCAAAAAGGCCTGAAATTCAAACAACCTTTTGAATACAATATGAGCGGAATCACCTTCAGGGCCTTGGGTGTCGGCTTCAGTATCTTTGAAGTGAGCGAAGTCATCAAAGGCTCACCAGGAGATCAAGCCGGAATCAGGGTGGGAGATTTGCTACTTTACATCAACGGAAAGCCCGTTTTCGGCCTCACACTGGGTGATTTAAACCACATCCTCAGCACAAGGGAAGGCAATTCCGTAAGTATGGTTTTCTCAAGAGATGACAAAGAAATCAGGACAAATATCAAACTCAGAAGGCTTATTTAAACAGGTTTTACAATCATTTGCGGGCTATATCATGACATATAATTCATCAGGATATCATATCCAGATAGTTGCGTAATTTATCTAATTCCCAGACCTTTATAAAAACAATTCCTGAAATCCCGGTAAACCAGATTGCCCCGCCGGGCACGAACCTCCATTTTTCATATTTTTGCAAAAAGCCGGTGCAACAGTGCCGCGTTGATTTCTATTGATAATCCTTCAGATATGAAAATAATCAGTTTCCCGCTCAGGCATTTACAGCAGACTATACTGTTTGCCTTCCTTTTATTTATTGCGCTCACCGGCCCGGTTTCTGCACAGGGGCCGGCTGATCTGCGCGTTGAACCGCCCTTCTGGTGGGCAGGTATGAAAAATCCTTCACTGCAACTACTGGTTTATGGAAAAGATATTGCTTTCACCAACGTCAGTCTTAACTATCCCGGTGTAACGCTGCGGGACAAAGTAAGTGTTGAAAATCCAAACTATCTTTTTCTGAATCTGGAGATCGCTGCAGATGCAAAACCCGGCGTGTTTGTCATCTCATTTATGCGTAACCGCAAGGTGGCTTACCAATATGCCTATGAACTAAGGCAAAGGAAAGAAGGTTCAGCCGGCCGCAAGGGATTTACTCCCGCCGACGTGATCTATCTGCTGATGCCTGACCGCTTTGCAAATGGTGATCCTACGAACGACAATATGCCGGGAATGCTGGAAACCGCCGACCGGTCAAACCCTTCGGGGAGGCACGGAGGAGATATTTCAGGGATCCGCAAAAACCTGGATTACCTCAGCGAACTGGGGATCACTGCCTTGTGGATCAACCCCCTGCTTGAAAACAATAATCCGGCCTATTCCTACCATGGTTATGCCATTACCGACTTTTACCGTATCGATCCGAGGCTGGGCACCAATGAAGATTATGTAAACCTGGTGGAAGCCGCACATCATAAGGGCATCAAGGTGATCAAAGACATGATTTTCAACCATTGCGGCATCAATCACTGGTTTATCAACGATTTGCCGATGAGCAACTGGATACACCGCTTTCCTGAATTTACCCGTTCCAATTTCAGGGCCGAAGCCTTGTCGGATCCTTACGCCTCGGATTATGATAAAAACCGCCTGCTGCAGGGCTGGTTCGACACCAATATGCCGGACCTAGACCAACGCAATCCATACGTTAACAACTATCTGATTCAGAATTCAATATGGTGGATTGAATATGCCGGTCTCGACGGCATCCGGCTCGACACCCAGCCATATCCATACAAGGAAATGATTGCAGAATGGGGGCGACGGGTTTTTGAAGAGTACCCTGATTTTTCAATTGTCGGAGAAGCATGGCTGAACCAGGAAGGGATGCTTGCATACTACCAGAAGGATGCCATTATCAGCGATGGTTACAATTCAAACCTGCCGAGTGTTACAGACTTCCCGCTATACGAGGCTACAAAAAAAGCCTTCACCGAAAACGAAGGGTGGACCGAAGGGATGGCCAGACTTTATTATGTCTTTGCCCAGGATTTCCTGTTTTCGGATCCCTACATGAAGGTGACTTTCCTGGATAATCATGATGTAAACCGTTACTTCAACACCATCAACAGAGATCTGCCTGCCATGAAAATGGCGCTGACGTTTCTGCTCACCACGCGCGGCATTCCCCAGATTTATTACGGCACCGAACTGCTGATGGATGGCGCTGAGCATAAAGGTCACGGCGACATACGATGGGATTTTCCAGGCGGCTGGAAAGGAGATACAACCAATGCCTTTGTCCGCAAAGGAAGATCAAAGGATCAGAACGAAGTATTCGACCACATGAAGCAATTGCTGCGCTGGCGCAAATCGAGCAATGCCATTGCCCGGGGCAGTCTCAGGCATTTTATCCCCTTCGACGGCGTTTACGTGTATTTCCGGATGTATGGCGACGAAACCGTCATGGTTGTCATCAACAACAGCTATGACGAGAAAACCATTGACACCGGCAGGTTCACCGAAGTATTTGCCGGTTATAACCACGCATTGGATGTATTGACCGGACGTTCAGTGCCACTGCATGGCAAACTGACCAGCAAAGGCAGGACTGCCATGGTTTTCGAACTTAAAAAGTAAGCATAAGCGGACAAGGTACAATAAGGAACCGGTTTATTTAAAGATAGGATTGTGGTAGTTGCCCGGGCAGGTGGAAAGAAGAAAAAGGCGGATAAATCCAGGCTATATCTTTATACTGGTCTGCTTGCGGTGTTTCTGATTGTGATGGCCCCGTTGTTTTACCGGTATGGTCTTCCTTTGATAAAAAGTGGTTTCTCATGGACGGAAGCTGAGCAATACCACAACCTAAAGAACTTCGGTGTACCCATTCCGCCTGGTTATAAAACCCATGGAATTGATGTCTCGCACCACCAGGGGCGCATCAACTGGGCTGAAGTTGCTGCCATGGAGGTAAACGGTATCAGGATCAGCTTCGCATTTCTGAAGGTCACCGAAGGTATCACCAGGCAGGACAGGCAGTTTAATCGCAATTGGGAAAAGGCCGGGGAGGCGGGAATGATGCGTGGTGCATACCATTTTTTTCATCCTTCGCGTGATGCCGCCAAACAGGCCGAAAATTTTATAAATCAGGTTGAACTGAAACCCGGCGACCTGCCACCCGTGCTTGACATTGAAGTCAGCAACCGACGTTCAAAAAAGGAGATCGTTGAAGGCGCATTAGAGTGGTGCCGGCTGGTGGAAGAGCATTATGGAGTTAAGCCGATCATCTATACCAGTCCCGGTTATTATGATAAATACCTGGCCGATGATTTTAAGGATTACCCGCTGTGGATCGCGCATTACCATAAGGAGCTGCCCCGTATGCACCACCGCAGATGGCAGTTCTGGCAACACACCGACAAGGCTACCATCAACGGAATCAAGGGAGAGGTGGATATGAATGTCTTTAACGGCAGCCTTTCAAAGCTCAGGAAAATGTGCATTGAGTAAGCATAAAAATATTGCCCTGTCACTCTGCAGGCTTTTCTTCCTGGGGGTGCGATCAGGCATCTCCGGTGCTTATATCCGGGTGCCTTGGGGGTGGCAGGATACCCTTTCAGAACATGCGACGCATCCGGGGTCGTATTTCCATTTTATGCCAGCGTTTTTTATACACATTTGACTCCTCCGGAGTCAGAGGTATAGTCAGGTTAGTACGTCATGGCCCCGGCGGGGACGCATGTGGTTCCCGCATGGCCCCGGCGGTGCGGTGCCCGGATGGTCTCATACCTCCGGGCGAAGCCGGGAACACAAGGTTTTTGAATTTTACTACTGGTGGTCGAGCGGAGCCGAGACCACCATGCACCAGAGCAGAGCCTAAATCACCACACCTTCGGGCGGAGCCAATATCAACACACCTGACTTAGGTTGCTTCGCCAAATTTCCAGGCCAGGGATTTTGTAAAAAGATTTAGAAATCTGACTTCGATATTATGGTTAACCATCATAGTATTTACTACTTTTGAACCATGCAACACCGCACCGAAACCGATTTTCTGGGCAGCCGCCAAATCCCGGCCGAAGCGCTCTATGGCATCCACGCCTTGCGCGCGCGAGAAAATTTTCCCGATACCACGGTTTTTCATGAAGAGTGGTACCGGGCCATGGGTTTGTTAAAGCAGGCCTGTTACCTGACGGCATCTTCCTATTATAAAGCGTTGGAGCAAAAACTGGGTTCAGCCATGCCTGCAATCCGCAGCGTGCCGGCGCCAGTGCTTGAAGCCCTGACCGAGGCCGCCCGGGAGGTTTCTGCAGGACAGCATGCCGCTCATTTCATCGTGCCGGCCGTCAGCGGTGGCGCCGGCACCAGCATCAATATGAATGTAAATGAGATCATTGCCAATGTAGCCCTGCTGAAACTTGGCTTCAATCCGGGAAACTACAGCGAGGTGGATCCAACCGGGCATGCCAATATCTTTCAGAGTACAAACGATGTGGTTCCAACCGCGCTGAAAGTGGCCGTAATGCTGCTGCTGAACGATCTTGAAAAGTCAATCAACGCGCTGAGAGGCGGTTTTGAGGTGCTCGAGGGCCACTACCGCGATAGTCTGCGCATTGGTTACACCCAGATGCAGGAGGCAGTGCCTTCGTCGTACGGTAAACTGTTTTCGAATTACAGCGACGCGCTTTCGCGCGACTGGTGGCGTGTTTCGAAGTGCTTCGAACGCATCAAGGTGGTGAATCTGGGCGGAAGCGCCATCGGCACTTCAGTGGCGGTGCCGCGCTTTTTCGTGATGGAGGTGACGAAGCAGTTACAGCATCTTACAGGACTTCCCGTTACCCGGGGTGAAAACCTGAGCGATATCACCAGTAATCTGGATGCTTTTGTGGAAGTGCACGCCATCATGAAGGCCCTGGCGGTAAATCTTGAAAAAATTGTGAATGACATTCGCCTGCTGGCTTCCGATATCGCCGGTGCCCGGCTGAAGTTGCCGCAACTGCAGGCAGGCAGCTCCATTATGCCGGGCAAAGTGAATCCGGTGGTTCCCGAATTTGTCATCAGCGCAGCACATCAGATATATGCCAATGATGCACTGATCGCCGGGTTGTGCGCGCAGGGCTGCCTTGACCTGAACGCCTACCTGCCCCTGATCGGACATGCCTTGCTGGGGAGCCTGAAATTACTGGTGGCCTCCTGTAATACCATGCTGACGAATATGATCAGCGGGCTGGAGGTAGATACCGTCACCAGTCTGGACCAGTTACTACGCAGCCCGGCCATCGCCACTGCCCTCACACCTTATATCGGTTACCACAAGGCGACCGAAGTCGCGCTGCTGATGAAACCCGGACATAGAAACATACTGGAAATCAACAGCGAAATGAAACTTTTACCTGCTGAAAAGCTGGAGGAAATTTTAAAACCCTCCAATCTTTTAAAAGCCGGATACACTCTTAATGATTTAATTTAACCAACTGATTTTGTCAACGATAAACTTTCAAAAAAAAATCTCATAATCCTTGAATCTTTGAACCGATCCCGATCGCTATCGGGAGAGCTCAGCGAAGCTAATCCTTGAATTCTTTGAATTCTTTAAGCCACGAATGCACGAATATTTTTTACCACAAAAACACAGAAACACGAAAAAACACAAAATATTTTTGAATCCTGGTGACAGCCGGACAAAAACAAACAGCAGCTGAGAAAAAGAAAAGAAGTAACGAACAGCAAGCCGCTTTCCACAACCCGCAACCCACAACTCACTACTCACTACTCACTTCTCACTTCTCACTTCTGAATCCTTGAATTTTTAAATATCGGCTGGTTTCGTTCCGATAGCTATCGGAACCGCACAACCACCAATTTTAATCTTTGAATTTTTGAATCTTTGAATTTTAAATCCTTATGTCCAAAGGAAAAGATACCAAACCCCATATCGGCATTTTTGGCCGTCGCAACAACGGTAAAAGTTCGCTGATTAACGCCCTGGCGGGACAGGAATTGGCCATTGTGTCGGACGTGGCCGGAACAACCACCGATCCGGTAAAGAAATCCATGGAAATTCCCGGGATAGGCCCGGTAATCCTGATAGATACAGCCGGTATTGACGATACCGGAGAACTGGGACTGAAACGGGTGGAAAAGTCCCGCGAAATGCTCAAGGTCATTGACTTTGCCATTCTGGTGATTACCGGAAATGAGTTTGCGCAGGAGGAAGAAAAACTTATTGCAGAATTTGAAGACAAAGCTGTTCCTTTTCTGGTGCTGCACAATAAAAGCGATCTTCAACCCCTCGATGCAGGCCTGAAGCAAAATCTGGAAACCAACTATACAGTTCCGGTGCTGGAATTCAGCGCGATCAACAGGCTGGGGGTCGATGGCCTGATTGCGGCCATGCAGCGGCTGATCCCCGAATCGGCCTATACCGCGCCCTCTATGCTTGGCGATCTGATTTCATACGGTGATGTGGTGTTACTGATTACTCCAATTGATATTGAAGCTCCGGAAGGCAGGATGATCCTGCCACAGGTACAGGCCATCCGCGATATTCTGGATCACGACGGCATTGCCGTGGTGTGCAAGGAGCGGGAAGCCGACGGCTTTATCAGGCGGATGAATCCCAAACCGGCGCTGGTTGTCACCGACAGTCAGGTTTTCCTGAAAGCCGATGCCGCGGTGCCGCCGGAAATACCGCTTACCAGTTTCAGCATTCTACTGGCCAGGCAGCGGGGCGATTTCAGGAATTACCTGAAGGGAACGCCCAAAGTTTCGGAACTGAAGGATGGGGACCGCATCCTGATCCTTGAGTCGTGTACCCACCATGTATCCTGCGATGACATCGGCCGCGTGAAAATTCCGCGCTGGCTGGGCAATTTTACCGGAAAGAAACTGGAATATGAGGTGGTGGCAGGTCTGTCGAAGCTCCCGCGCGATATCCGCGATTATGCCATGGTGATACAGTGCGGGGGTTGCGTGATTACCCGTAAACAGATTATCAACAGGCTGAAACCCGCGGTGGATGCCGGTATCCCTGTTACCAACTACGGCATGGCCATTGCCTGGGTACATGGTATTTATAACAGGGCGGTGGCTCCGTTTACCCATGAACATGAGAGGTCGGGGGATTACTTGTGAAAGAAATGTTAGGAGTCAGAGTCCGGAAGTCCGATGTGAAGCCGGAAGTCGGATGTTAGAAGTTGGTAAATGGAGACTGAAAATTGGGTGCTGGAGATTGGAAATATTCATTCACCTTCTCTCTTGTCAGACAAAACAGTATTGTCGGCCCTCGTCCCTTCTTCCCAACCCTCGTCCCCTGTGAATAGAATCAATGAAAACAATCATTTAGGATAAAAATATGAATATAGTAATTACAGGCGCTTCATCCGGTGTCGGGCGCGAAACGGCAAAAATTCTGGCCGGTATTCCGGGAAACAGGCTGATGGTGATTGCGCGCAATGGCATGAAGATACAGGCATTGTCGGGTGAATGCAACATCAAAAGGCATGAAACGGTGGTTCAGCCGCTGCAGTTTGATCTGGCCACCGGCGATATGGAATCTCTGGCTCATCAGATTAACCGGCAGCTTGGGAAAATCGATGTCCTGATCAACAATGCCGGCGCTATGCTGAATAAGCCCGTCGGTAAGCTCACCGTATCCGAAGTGGATACGGTTTTCAGCGTGAATGTGAAAGCTCCCCTTTTGCTGATACAGGCATTGCTCCCGGTGATGAAGCCCGGTTCCCACATTGTGAATATCGGGAGCATGGGCGGTGTACAGGGAAGTGTCAAGTTCCCGGGGTTGGCGGCATACAGCGCCAGCAAAGGCGCCCTGGCGGTGCTTACCGAATGCCTGGCCGAAGAGCTGAAGGACAAGCAGATTGCCGTCAATTGTCTTGCATTCGGCGCAGTACAGACCGAAATGCTCGCAAAGGCATTTCCCGGTTATGAAGCTCCGGTTTCAGCCGTGAAAATGGCGGAATTCGTTGCCGATTTTGCCATTAACGGGCATCGCTATTTCAATGGAAAGATTTTGCCGGTATCTTTGTCCACTCCCTGAAAAGAAAGAAATGTCATCATCAACTGAATGTATTGCCAAGACAGGTGTAGTCCAAGGCATTGAAGGACAGAAGGTTTTCGTGAAGGTGGTCAGTGTGAGCGCCTGTGCTTCCTGCCATGCGAAAGGCGCCTGCACAGCCTCCGATACCAGCGAGCGCATCATAGAAGCTGAAATTGAACCCGGTACAAGTTTGAAACCCGGACAAATGGTGTCGGTTCAGGCCGACGTAAAAGCAGGCAATGCCGCATTGTTCTTTGGCTATATTCTGCCTTTTCTGCTGGTTTTCGTAACCCTGATCATCGCTGCTTCGCTCGCCTCGGAAGTGTTGGCCGGATTGATTTCGCTGGTGGTGTTGTTACCCTATTATGCCGTCCTGTATCTGCTCAGAGACCGGATGGGCAAGCGGTTTAAATTCAAAGTCGAAGCTTGATGGCAGGAATCCCGCAATCTGACGGTTTTATGTTGTCTTCAGATATTTTATGAAAAATCCCTGGCTACAGATTCCTTTTCCGGATTATGAAAACCATATGCGCGAAGTCGGGCAGGCACAGGTGCTCCGCCGTTTGCTGGGCGATTGCCTTACGCGTTACAAACCGGGCAGCCTCGCCCTGATCGGTTGTGCAACGGGTAATGGCCTTGAGGAAGTCGATCCCGCGATTACAGGCATCGTTCATGCCGTGGATATCAATCCCGCTTTCCTGGAACAACTTAATCAGCGTTTTGGACAGTCTTTGCCGGGTTTGAACATCCATTGTCTGGATATGGAAACCGATCTCCTTCCTTTCAGTGATGCTGAACTGATTTTCTGCGGACTGGTCCTTGAATACGTAAAGCCGGAGGTGCTGATACCGAAATTGCTACAAGCACTGTCACCGGATGGTACATTGGTGATTGTGATACAGCAAACCCGGAAATCTTCATTTGTGACCCCGACCCGTTACAATTCCCTTGCTTTGCTTTCAGGTTTTGCCGGAGAGGTTTCAGTGGATGAAATGGCTGCTTTACTGGGGGCTAATGGCCTATGTTTGTGTGAAATGGATGAGGTCAGGCTGAATGATTCCAAAACTTTTCTGACTTTCCATTGCTCAAAGGAAAAAGCGCATCAGTGACAGGAAATTTGCCGGCCCTTAACATAAAGCAGCAGAAGCCGGATTTACGGGAATTTCATCCCTGTTTTCGGGTTTAAATTATATAAATCAAACTTATAACAGTGAATTCAGGCAATGAATGCCTGAACCATGACGATTGTGCCGGGTCAGGCTCAATTTATAGTAATTCTAAACAAATCTGTAAGATGCTGAATATTAAATAAATGTAATATGTATTATTGAATAGTGCTGATGTGTTAAATATTTAAATAGCTGAATAACAATATTATAACAGCCATTTGATTTTGCGGTTATACTGACGGTCGTTTTTTTTTTGTTGCTACATTTGTCACGTTCTGCCTTAGCAGGTAAATGAACGCGGAATGATTTGCACCTAAAAGAGCTGACAGTGAACGAAACCGTATTATTTGCCGTACTTTCACTGAGCGCCATCGGAGTTGCTTCTGCAGTAATTCTGTATTTTGTCGCTCAGAAATTCAAAGTTATCGAGGACCCCCGGATAGATGTTGTCAACGAAATTCTTCCAGGCGCCAATTGCGGAGGCTGTGGTTTGGCCGGATGCCGTGCATTTGCTGAGGAGCTGGTAAAAACAGGGGATTTGTCGAAGCTGAACTGTCCGGTTGGCGGCAGCGATACCATGAAACAAATAGCATCGGTGCTCGGGCTTGAGGCTGAAGAGAAAGAGCCGATGATTGCCGTGGTACGTTGTAACGGAAGCCGGATTAACGCCCCTCAGAAGGTGATTTTCGACGGGGCTTCGTCCTGCGCTTTTGCGCATGCCTTATCGGCAGGCGAAAGCGGATGTCCCAACGGATGTCTGGGCCTTGGCGATTGTGTGGTGTCCTGTAAATTCGATGCGATCTATATCAGCCCTGAAACCGGACTTCCGGTGGTAAGCGATGAGAAATGCGTGGCCTGTGGTGCTTGTGTTACAGCCTGCCCGCGTAAGATCATTGAGCTCAGGAAGAAAGGCAAAAAAGACCGCAGGATTTTTGTATCCTGTGTGAATACTGAAAAAGGCGGACCGGCGAAGAAAAACTGCAGTGTAGCCTGCATCGGTTGCGGCAAATGTGTAAAGGAATGTCCATACGAAGCCATTACCCTTCAGAATAATCTGGCTTATATTGATTACGAAAAATGTAAGCTGTGCCGCAAATGTGCCCCCGTGTGTCCGACCGGGGCCATTCTTGAGATCAATTTCCCGTTGCGGAAAGAAAAGCCCGGTGAACCCGGAGCAGAAAAGGTTGCCGAACCTGTTACAGCCGGCTAGCCATTCATCAGTCGTTAACAAATTATAAACCAATACGCGGAGGAGATAATTTGAAAACTTTTAAACTTGGCGGAGTCCATCCGGAAGAAAATAAAATTTCTGCCGGCGAAGCCATTGAAGTTCTCCCTTTGCCGGCAAAAGTCTGTATCCCTGTATCCCAAAGCCTCGGAGCCCCCTCAAAAGTGGTGGTGGAAAAAGGCGCCATTGTGAAGACAGGACAGGTCATTGCCAAAGGAGAGTCCTTTATTTCATCCAATGTTCATTCGTCCGTTTCCGGTAAAGTCACCAAAATCGACGAAGTAATTGATACTTCGGGGTATAAACGTCAGGCTGTTTACATTGACGTGGAAGGGGATGAATGGGAGGAAGGAATTGACCGTTCACCTGAAATTATCCATGATATTGTCCCTGACCGGGATGCAATCATCCGGAAGATCAACGAGATGGGTGTGGTTGGCCTTGGTGGCGCCACTTTTCCGTCGCATGTGAAGCTGATGGTCCCGGATGGAAAAAAAGCCGAGTACCTGCTGATCAACGGAGTGGAATGTGAACCTTATCTGACCTCAGACCACCGCCTGATGCTTGAGCGGGGGGAAGAGATGGTGATCGGTGTCAAAATTCTTATGAAGGCTCTTGGCGTAAGCAAAGCTTTTATCGGGATAGAGAAGAACAAGCAGGATGCCATTGTACACCTGAGCGTGATCTGCTCTAAGCATCCGGGCATTGAGGTTGTACCCCTGAAGGTAAAATATCCGCAGGGCGGCGAAAAGCAGTTGATCAAAGCCGTTGTTAACCGTGAAGTCCCTTCGGGAAAACTTCCGATAGAAGTGGGTTGCGTGGTGAATAACGTAGGCACTGCGCTTGCCGTGTATGAAGCGGTTCAGAAAAACAAACCGCTCATCGACCGGGTGGTAACCGTTACCGGGAAGTCAGTTGCAAAACCCTCGAACCTGCTTGTGCGCATTGGTGCGCCGGTAAGCGCGCTGGTTGATTTTGCCGGTGGATTGCCCGAAGATGCAGGAAAAGTGATCAGCGGCGGACCCATGATGGGGAAAGCCCTGACATCACTCGATGTTCCGGTGGTAAAAGGCACATCCGGCATTCTGATCATGCAGGGTGCCGAATCGAAACGGGCGGCTGCCCTCAACTGCATCCGCTGCGGCCGCTGTATCACGGCCTGCCCGATGGGGCTGGAGCCTGTATTACTGGCCCAGTTGTCGGAAAACCAGTTGTTCGAGCGTGCAGAAAAGGAAAGAATCATGGACTGCATCGAATGTGGTTCATGCCATTATACCTGTCCGGCAGGTCGTCCGTTGCTCGACTACCTCAGGCTGGGTAAAAATAAAACCGGAATACTCATCAGAAATCGGGGGAAGAAATAATATGAACTTACTCACAGTTTCGGGATCACCCCATGTTCACACGCAGCAAAGTGTAAAATCCATTATGTATGGTGTGGTGATTGCCCTGATCCCAGCCATTTTCGTTTCACTCTATTTCTTCGGACTTGATGCCGCGCGGGTAATCTTTATTTCAGTGGCCGCCTGCCTCTTCTTCGAATGGGTTATTCAGAAGTACCTGATCAAGGGCCCTGTTACCATCAATGATGGCAGCGCCCTGGTAACCGGCGTGCTGCTGGCCTTCAACGTGCCATCCAACCTGCCCTGGTGGATACTGGTCATTGGTGCACTGGTTTCCATCGGTATTGGCAAAATGTCGTTTGGCGGACTTGGAAAGAATCCTTTCAATCCCGCGCTGGTAGGCCGTGTATTTCTGCTGATTTCATTTCCGGTGCAGATGACTTCCTGGCCGTTGCCAAAAGGGCTTTTTGGTTCGGGATTGACAGATGCCATTACAGGGCCGACAACGCTGGGCGTGCTCAAGGAAGGTCTGGATGCGGGAAAAACCGTTCAGGAAATCATGGCATCCCCCGACTTCCCTGGTTATATCAATGATTTGTTGGGAGCCCAGGGAGGATCGCTTGGCGAAATATCAGCCATTGCCCTGCTGCTTGGCGCCGTGTATATGCTCTCGCGCAAAATCATTACCTGGCACATTCCAACCGCCTACATAGGATCAGCAGTCATTTTTTCAGGCATTCTCTGGCTGGTTGACCCCACACATTATATTGACCCGGCACTGCACCTGCTGGCCGGAGGTATGATACTCGGCGTATTCTATATGGCCACCGATATGGTCTCTTCACCCATGACACCGCGCGGGCAGATCGTCTTTGGCATCGGTGCCGGATTGCTTACTATAATGATCAGGGTATGGGGCGCATATCCCGAGGGTGTTTCTTTTGCCATTCTGATTATGAATGCTTTTACACCACTGATCAACAATGCATTTAAACCCAAAAGGTTCGGGGAGGTAGTGAAAAATGGCTAAACTGGAATCAACTTTTAAAAATATGGTGCTTGTGCTGCTGGGCATCTCCCTGGTTGCTTCGTTTGCACTGGGTGCGGTTTATAACCTGACCAAAGACCCCATCGCCAAAGCGCAGCAACTGAAAAAAGAAGCTGCGATCAAACAGGTAGTCCCTGAATTTGAACAGCTTGAACCGGTATCTGTTACGCCTGCAGATGGCGGAGATCCGGTGGTGATAAACAAAGCCATTTCGGGAGGAGAAGTGGTTGGGTATGCAGTAGAAACATACAGCGATAAAGGTTTTGGGGGAAAGGTGCTATTAATGATAGGATTTCTTCCCGATGGCACCATTTTCAATACCGCTGTACTGAAGCATACTGAAACCCCCGGACTGGGTGACAAAATGGATGCCTCGAAATCATCATTCCCCGAACAATTTAAAAATCAGAATCCTGAATCATTTACACTGAAAGTTAAAAAAGACGGCGGACAGGTGGATGCCATCACTGCGGCAACCATCAGCTCCCGGGCTTTTTGCGACGGCGTTCAGCGTGCCTATGATGCAGTTAAAACGGAAGGAGGTGAGAAATGAACCAGATGCAGAATTTTACCAAGGGATTTATTAAGAACAACCCGGTTCTGGTGCTGCTGCTCGGTATGTGTCCGACTCTGGGTGTTACCACCTCAGCCATCAATGGCCTGGGCATGGGCTTGGCCACCACTTTTGTACTGGTGATGGCCAACGTGGTGATTTCGCTGATGAAAAACATCATCCCCGACAAGGTCCGCATTCCTTCATTTATTGTAGTTATTGCTTCCTTTGTTACCATTGTCGACCTGGTGATGGCCGGATATGCACCTGCGCTGCATGAGCAACTCGGGCTTTTTATTCCCCTTATTGTGGTGAACTGTATTGTGCTCGGACGTGCCGAGGCTTTTGCCTCCAAGAACGATGTATTTTCCTCTATGATCGACGGACTGGGCATGGGACTTGGATTTGCCTTTGCCCTGACCCTGCTGGGCGGCATTCGCGAAATCCTCGGCAGCGGCGCCCTCTTCGGGATGAAATTTATCCAGGGTGATGCCATCCTGGTATTTGTGCTGGCTCCCGGGGCCTTTATCGCGCTTGGCTATCTCATCGCGCTCATCAATAAACTCAGGAAAGCGTAATCAACGGGTTTAATACAAAAGAAGAAAGATTATGGAATATATCATCATCATCATCTCGGCAATCTTTGTCAACAACATCGTTTTTGCGCAATTCCTCGGAATCTGTCCATTCCTGGGCGTATCCAACAAACTCTCAACATCTGTGGGTATGGGCGGCGCAGTGGTGTTTGTGATGACACTGGCTACCATCGTAACCTACCTGATCTATCAGTTTGTTCTGGTCCCGCTGGGGCTGGGATTTCTCCAGACCATCAGTTACATTCTGGTAATTGCGGCCCTGGTGCAAATGGTTGAGATCATCCTGAAAAAGGTGAGTCCATCGCTCTATCAGGCGCTTGGTATCTTCCTTCCGCTGATTACCACCAATTGCGCCGTATTGGGTGTAGCGATTCTGGTGATCCAGAAGAACCTGAACCTGCTCGAAAGTGTGGTATTTGCCGTTGCCACATCGGTCGGCTTTACCCTTGCGCTGGTAATTTTTGCCGGCATCCGTGAGCATATGGAATTAATGGGCGTCCCCAAAGGGATGCGCGGGGTGCCCATTGCCCTGGTGGTTGCCGGTCTGCTCTCCCTGGCCTTTATGGGTTTTGCCGGACTGGTATAACCGATAAGAAAATTTTTCATCACAAAAGCCCGGTTTTGCCGGGTTTTTTGATTTTGGCCCGGGTACGTGTATTAATTACACTATCCTGAATGTTAATGATTATCTTTGCAAGGCGACCTAAGGTGAGATCCAAATCCTGGTTGAAATATTAAGCGTTTAAGTCGCTGTAAATAAAATTGTTACTGTAAAATATCTGTAATATGATCAGGTTCTTGTTTTTGTTCGTTTTTTCAATGGTAACATCCGGAATTGCTGCCCAGGGATTTCTGCATGCTTCAGGAAAGTATATCTATAGCGGGGCCGGGGAGGAGGTGATACTGCGCGGCATCGGCACCGGCAACTGGCTGCTGATGGAGGGTTATATGATGAAATCGGCTGAGGTTGCCGGCACACATACAGGATTCAGGAATAAGCTGACGCAAACCATTGGTGCTGAGCTGACTGAAGAATTTTATGAAACCTGGCTAAACAATCATTTTACCCGTGCGGATGTGGACAGCATGAAAGCCTGGGGTTTCAACAGCGTTCGTGTGGCCATGCATTACAAGTGGTTTACACTTCCCATAGAGGATGAGCCCGTGGCCGGACAGGACACCTGGTTAGAAGAAGGTTTTGTGCGTATCGACAGCCTGCTCGATTGGTGCGCCGACAATCAGATGTACCTTTTTCTCGATCTTCACGGGGCGCCCGGCGGCCAGGGCAAAGATGCCAATATCTCGGATTATGATCCAACGAAACCTTCACTTTGGGAAAGCGCTGAAAACAGAAGGAAAACCGTGGCTCTGTGGGCCAGGCTGGCCGAACGGTATGCCCAGGAACCCTGGATCGGAGGCTATGACCTGATCAATGAGCCCAACTGGGAATTGCCCGGCGGAGCCCTGCTCCGACAGCTCTATGGTGAAATTACCAATGCCATCCGGGCGGTAGACCAGAATCATATGATTATCATTGAAGGCAACTGGTTTGCCAATGATTATACCGGGCTGACGCCTCCCTGGGATAACAATATGGTTTACAGCTTTCATAAATACTGGACTTACAATACCCAGAATGAAATCAGCTGGATCATTAACCTGAGAAATACCTGGAATGTGCCCACATGGCTGGGAGAATCCGGTGAAAACTCCAACAGCTGGTTTACCGATCTGATTGCCCTGTGTGAGCAGAACAGGATCGGCTGGTCGTGGTGGCCTGTTAAGAAGGCCGGGATTAACAATGTGCTGCAGGTGCCGGAGAGTCAGAATTATGACAACCTGATCAGCTACTGGAGATTTGGAACTCCGGCGCTGACGGCAGAGCAGGCTTTCGATGCCGTGATGGAATGGGCAGATAACCACAGAATCGAAAATTGTACGGTTAAGCGTGATGTAATTGATGCCATGATCCGCCAGCCACATTCCTATGAAACGCTGCCTTTCAGGGTATATCAGCCCGGTGAAGCGGTCCATGCCGTCAATTATGATCTTGGCCGGAGTTCCTATGCTTATAAGGATGCTGATTCAGCCAATTACCATCTGAATACAGGTAGTTTTACCAACTGGAACCAGGGGTGGGTGTACCGCAATGACGGGGTGGATATAGACAAATGCGGCGATGCCTTTCCGGGTGGGAACGGTTACAATATCCGGTGGACCGAAACAGGGGAATGGCTGCAATATACTATAGATGCGGATAGTGCGGCCGCTTACCGGTTAACGGTTCGTTCGGCTTCGAACAGCGCCCAGACAGGGATTGTAAGATTTACCATCAACGGAACAGATATCATCAGCCCGCTTACCCTTCCAAACACAGGTTCCATCAGCACTTGGACCTCTACGGCAGTGAATGATGTGATTATTCCGGAAGGAACCAGCAAAATCAGGCTTTATTTCGAAAGGGGAGGCTCAAACATTAACCTGTTCTCATTTGAGAATCCGGTACCGGCCAGCGCTGTACCATTTAAACATATTTTTGCTGAAACTACTGTCTCTGGTCAGGAAGCATTGCTTACCCTTAATAAGGAAATCACTGAAATGAATGCTTCACTGGCAGACTTTCAGGTAACGGTTTCGGGCGCTTTGCATGGAATTTCCGCCGTTGCACCCGTTCCGGGCCAGCCTTCGAAGCTGATAATTACACTTGAAACTCCTGTGGAATACGGACAGCAGGTTAAGATAAGCTATACCGGAAGCGGAATTTTAAACGGAATACAGCCGCTGGAACATTTTTCTGACATAAATGTCAAAAATAAACTTCCCCGGCGTTATCTGTTGCCGGCGCGCATCGAAGCGGAGGATTTTTATTTTAACAATGGATTTCAGATCGAAAACTGTTCCGATGCAGGAGGCGGGTACAATGTAGGATTCGCCAATAACGGCGACTATCTTGATTACCTGATTAAAGTGCCGGAAGCCGGAGAATATCAGTTACTGTTCCGTATTGCTTCCCAGTATTCCAACGGAATTATCAGCATCAGGGCTTCGTCCGGAGGAAGTTTTCAGACTTATGGCTCTATGAATGTTTCAGCGACCGGCGGCTGGCAGAACTGGGAAAATCAAAGCGTCAGGCTGAACCTGCCGGCCGGGAACCTCAGGCTCAGGCTATACTCGTTTGCCGGGGAGTATAACATCAACTGGTTTAACATAGCCAAACCAACCGGAACCGGTGAAACAGACATAAAAAACCGGCTGAAGGTTTATCCGAATCCCGGGAACGGAATTTTCAAAATTGATTTATCTGACTTTGCGACCCATGAGGTTATTCTTCAGGTAACGGATATGGCGGGGCAGGCGGTTTACCAAAGCGCCCTTGCCGGTGGTACGCCGGGGGCGGAATTGGATTTAAGCCATCTGCCCTCAGGAATATATATCATTCGTATGCTCAGTGCCGCTAAAGCCGGAACAACCAGGGTAATACTTATGAATACACACATTTAATCTTTCTTTACTTCTACTGCCCTTAAACATCGTAAAGCTCAGGCAGGACAACAAGAGCCTGTGAAACTATTCTGAATTTACCAACCCGGATTGATCAATGCCAAGCCCGCCAGGGCTATGCTATTGATTTGTTAAGTCCGATCCGGAAAAAATCATATTGACGGCTTCCGTCGGATCAAACAGCGAAGATTCAGGCAATTTTTGGTCGCTCAGGATTTGTAAATATTGAAAAAATGATGTATATTACACCATTATTATTAGCTCTCCCTGTTTCCAGGGATTCCTTCAGATTACTACCCGCCTTCCATACTTCCGGTTTATGACTGTTTTCATGAAAAGATGGCCTTCGCTTATTCTATTCATATAAAGAACCAACATAAATCCATATTCCGATGAAAAAGCTCTTTTTATTAATCGCTCTTTTTCTGGGCATAGACCTCTATTCCCAGGTCGCCATCAACACCGATGGTACGTCCCCCGATGCTTCTGCCATGCTGGATGTTAAATCAACAACCGGCGGGTTGCTTATTCCGCGCATGAGTTTTACCCAGCGCAACGCCATTGCCTCCCCTGCCACCGGGTTGTTGGTTTACCAGACAAACAATTCACCGGGTTTTTACTACAATGCCGGTACACCGGCAAGTCCTTCGTGGGTCTATGTAGGATCGGGATTCGGCTGGTCGCTCACAGGGAATGCAGGGACATCCTCTCCAAATAACTTCATCGGCACAACCGATGATGTGCCGCTCAACTTCCGCATCAATAGTGCATTTGCCGGAAGAATAGAAAGAGCACAGCACAATCTCTCGCTTGGTTATCTGGCACTGGCGCAGAACACAACCGGAACAAACTCAACAGCGCTTGGTTATTCGGCCCTCTATAATAACAAAGCCAACAGCCGCAGCACAGCCATGGGGTTTTATGCCATGTTTTATGCCGATGACCGGACCTCAGGAAGAGAGACCTTCAACACAGCCATTGGCTGCGAAGCGCTGAGAGGCAGCTCGACCCCGGCTGACAATACAGGGCAGTACAACACTGCTGTCGGCGATCAGGCCCTTTTTTCCAATACCAGTGGTAATGGCAACATTGCCATGGGGTACCTGCCGCTATTTTGGAACAATACCGGCCGGATGAATGTTGCTGTTGGTTATGGTACCATGTATTCAAACACATCAGGAAACAACAACACAGCCATCGGTCAGAATGCACTTTATAGCAATACCTCCGGATACTCCAATACAGCCATCGGTATAAGGGCACTGCGTCAGAATACTGTAAGGAATAATCTCGTGGCTGTAGGGGATTCAGCCCTTTTCAACAACGGCACAGGGGCTACCATTGAACTACATGGTTCCCGGAATACGGCATTGGGCTCAAAGGCTATGTATACAAACACTACCGGGTATCAGAATACAGCCAACGGCTATCAGGCACTGCATCTGAACACTACCGGTATGTCGAACACTGCCACCGGTTACATGGCACTGTATTCGAACACCACCTCAGAAGGTAATACAGCAACGGGTTTTCTGGCACTCTATTCAAATACCTCCGGAGTTGCCAATACTGCCAATGGTTACAGGGCATTGTACTTCAATGCTGACGGGCTATATAATGTTGCCATGGGCAACAGGGCGCTCACACTCAATACCAGTGGAAGTTACAATACTGCAGTCGGAGTATTCGCCCTCAACAACAATTCATCTGCCGACTACAATACGGCCATAGGCTATTATGCTGCTGCCAGCAATACAACCGGAACAGAAAATACGGCGCTTGGTCATCGTAGCGGCTACCACACAAATACAGGGAGTTACAATACCGCAGCCGGTTCAAGGGCAATGTACAGCAATTCAACCGGGTTTTCAAATGTCGCGGTAGGTGTGAGGGCATTATATGCCGGCACAACGCGAAGTAATCTTGTTGCGGTTGGCGACTCAGCCCTTTACAATAATGGTTCAGGAGCCACCTCTGTTTGGGAAGCAGTTGGCAATACTGCCGTGGGTTCGAAGGCTTTATGGCAAAATACCACCGGCTATTCCAATACCGCAAACGGTTTCAATTCACTTGCCGGCAACACTACAGGCTTCAAGAATACGGCTTATGGCAATAACTCCCTTATTTTGAACACTAATGGGGCCTATAATACTGCATGTGGCAGCAGTTCACTTTACAACACCCAGACAGGTCAGGCCAATACCGGGGTTGGAGATGCAGCCGCTTACACAAATATTTCGGGAAACAACAATACTTCTATAGGCAGATTTGCCAACTACTATGTTACTTCAAGTAATAATACATCTGTGGGCTGCCAGTCAGGTGACTATTACACTTTTTCAAATGGTACATTTTTAGGCGCCTACGCATATCCGTCAAATTTTGGTTTTTCCAATTGTATGGCCCTCGGTTACAATTCAAGGGTAGATGCATCAAACAGAGTGGTAATAGGAAACAACAGTGTTACCAGTATCGGTGGTTTTGCAGGCTGGAGTAATTTTTCAGATGGCCGGTACAAAAATAATGTTCATGAAAATGTGCCAGGTATTGAGTTCGTCAAAATGTTGCGTCCTGTAACCTACACCCTTGATATTACTTCCCTGAACAGCTACCTCGATAATCGCACCCCGATAGCCCTGCGTGAAGGCGAAGTTCCGTTCACCCCTTCGCCGGAAGACCTTAGGGCGGTGAGTGAAAAAGAGCAGATAGTCTACACTGGTTTTGTTGCGCAGGAAGTCGAAGATGCTGCCGGTAAAATCGGATATAGTTTCAGTGGAATAGATGCGCCCAAAACTGAGGGAGGACTCTATAGCCTGCGATATGGAGAGTTTATCCCTCCGCTGGTCAAAGCCATTCAGGAGCAACAACTGATTATCGAAGCCCAGCAAAAGCAGATAGAAGCGTTAATCAGCCGGATTGAAAAGCTGGAATCTGAATAAAGACTGTATTCAGCGCAATGCCGGAATGATTAATTTAGCACCCGCTAAAATCACACTGGCATTGACTATGCAATACAATTTCGACGAAATTGCCGACCGCAGCAATACCGCATGCGTTAAATACGATTTGCGCAGATTCTTCTTCGGTAATGAAGAAGTTATACCCATGTGGGTGGCCGATATGGACTTCCGGACGCCTGATTTCATCCTGAAAGCGATCCGTGAAAGGGCACAACATGAGATACTCGGATACTCAATCAGACCTGATTCCTATTTTACTTCGCTCATCAACTGGCTGAAGCGGCGTCATAACTGGGAAATTCAGCGTGAATGGACAGCATTTTCACCCGGCATTGTTCCCGCCCTGAATATGGCGGTGCTGGCCTTCAGCAAACGAAGGGACAAGATCATAATCCAGCCTCCGGTTTATTTCCCCTTTTTCGATGCAGTGAAAAATCATGGCCGTAAACTGGTTTACAATCAACTGATTATGGATAAAGGCCGTTACCGCATGGATTATAAAGATCTGGAACGGCTCTGCAGCAATGGCGCACGTATGCTTATCCTGAGCAATCCCCACAATCCGGCAGGCAATACCTGGACAAGGGTAGAGCTACAAAGAATGGCTGATATCTGTCTGAAATACAATGTGCTGATGATCTCCGATGAGATTCACAGCGATCTGGTAAACCGGGGATACAAACATACGGTACTGGCCTCCCTTTCGCCGGAGGTTGAAGCAAACACCGTTACCATGATTGCGCCCAGCAAAACATTTAACCTTGCCGGAATGGCAACCTCGACGGTAATTATCAGCAATCCGGTTCTGATGAAGCGGTTTCACAGGGTACTCGACAGCCTGCATATCGAAATGGGTAATCTTTTCGGCAATGTAGCTGCAGAAGCTGCATACACCCATGGCGATGCATGGCTGGAACAACTGCTGGATTATATCGATGGTAATATTCACGCGCTGATTGAATTTGCCGGGAATCATCTCCCACAGGTAAAAGTCATACGCCCTGAAGCCACCTACATGGCCTGGCTTGATTTCAACCTGACCGGTATGACGGATGCTGAGCTTAAAAAATTCATGATTGAAGAGGCAGGACTTGGCCTGAACGAAGGCGTGCAATTCGGCCCGGGCGGGGAGGGCTACATGCGGATGAACCTGGCATGCCCGCGGCCGGTTCTGATGAAAGCGCTGGAACAATTGAATCATGCTATGGGAAAGAGGATGGCAGAAGGTTGATGGGGACCTGAATTCTATATAACATGCAATCCTCCGGGATCGGTTTTGTTTTCACTATAGATGTTTCTATAGACATTCGAACCCGCTTGGGTCGGAAATAATTTGTAATTGATATTTCTGGATCATATTGATTTCGTAGCGATGGCTATTGGTACCGCCCGACCACCAGTAACAAAATGCAAAACCCCGCTGTTTTCGGCTTCGACCGGAGGTATGGTGGTCCCGGCTCCGCTCTGGTGCATGGTGGTCTCGGCTCCGCCCGACCACCAGTAACAAAATTCAAAATATAATTGTGGTTTGGCAGAGCCCGGTGGTCGAGCGGAGCCCGGTGGTCGAGCGGAGCCGAGACCAACCGGGAACCACGAAGCCGAGACCATCCGGAACATGAGCCCCGGTGGTCGAGCAAAGCCCGGTGGTCGAGCGGAGCCCGGTGGTCGAGCGGAGCCGAGACCATCCGGGAACCACGAAGCCGAGACCATCCGGAACATGAGCCCCGGTGGTCGAGCAAA